>JAABUN010001529.1_pt1 | contig 49904 bp, 43 predicted proteins | sample 5559311 | NCBI WGS metagenome assembly JAABUN01 (sample SAMN10711877, study PRJNA513370) | rock metagenome | isolation source: Antarctica rocks | place: Antarctica: Victoria Land, Siegfried Peak sud
ACAGGTACTTCTGCTTGCCGTTCGGAGCAAAACCGTTCTTCTTTAAGTTCTCGCTACCGCAGTGATGACACTTGAGTGTTCGTATAACCATCCCTTAATATGACATTCTTCGGTGGACCATTACCCAGACATCCAAAGGCTCGAGGCAACCAGCACAAACAAAACCGGAGCGAGTCTAGACTCGCTCCGGTTTATCAGCCTGCGTTGGGCTTATTTTATCTAGGTGCTTGCGTCAACAACTTTTCGATCACGTTTCGCATATTGCTGCTCGAGGTTACGCGGACGAGCCTTTTGTGTCCCGAACCGCGAACCCAGACGTTGCGACCATTGTCGTCGAGTTTAAGGCGCTCGCCGGTCTCAGTGCGGAAGTAGCTGCCTTCTCCCCGAACAGCGTAGAGCACCGAGCACAAGTCCCAGCTGCTACGGCCCGCGCCGCTACGTCCGAAAAACACCTGGTAGGCGCGCGCCACGGGGTTGTCGCGGGTGTCGCGCAGCGTCTGACCGGTGCTCACGTCGCCGCAGACGTCGCCCGGGGTAAAGACGATCTCGCCGGGCCAGTCGTTAATGACCCGCTGCGCGTCCGAGGCGTCCTTGCCGGGGCCACTGTTGAGGTTGAAGTCGCGGTCGCTGCTCGGGTAGCTGCCGCCCATCACGACCAGCTGCCTGACCTTGCGTTCGACCAGTTCTTTTCCGGACAAGCTGCTGTAGCCGTCGGGTCCGGACTCGAGGAGGTCGGCCAGATTTTTGTGAAACCCGACCAGCACGATCTTGACGCTCCGGTCAGGTTGTGAGGCGAGCGTTTTGCGGTAGAGCGATACCGCTGTAGCGACGCGCGTTCCGGCGTCGTTGGGGAACTCTTTGGTCAAGTTGGCGATAAACCGCGTCGACGGGTTTCGCCAGTACGGGTGAGCGTTGTCCCAGCGGTAGCGGCTCGGCGCGTCCCGGTTTTGTCCGAGCGGAACGCCCGGGCGACCGTAAAAGGTGTTGACCGCGTCCATCGCCCTGGGCGCGTACACGTCCGTGACCGACGTCATCGCCGCCAGGATTTTCGCTTCGCCGTTGTCGGCCAAAGCGTTTAGTACCGCGAGCGCGCCTACGTCGTCGACGTCGAAACCGAAATCGGTATCGAAAATAATCCCTACGCCGCGACCGGAATTTTTGTACTCTTCGGTCGGTTTGTCTCCCGAACGGCTCGTCTCGTACTCGATACGCAGTAGCGGCGCGCTTTTCTGTGACGCCTCGTACGACTTGGCGCTCCGGTCACCCCTCGAGCCCTCGATAGCCAGCGCCAGCGCGTTGCCGCTCTCCCAACCGCGGCGGTCTACGATCTCCTGCACCACGTCCGACAAGTCGGGCGTCCGCTGCGCCGAACCCGACGCGCCCGCGCGCCACGGTGAGACGTTCCACGAAACCCCTTCGGTGGTCTTTTGGCGGCTGCTCAGGTAGCGGCGGCGACCGGAAAATGTCGGTGCGTCGTCGCCGTTTATCCCTCTAACCGACGCCCTCACCTTGCCCGACGAGGTGCGCGCCGCCGTAAACTGCACGTAGGCTTTCGTGATGGTCGCGCCTTGCGGCACGTCGATATCATCGAAACGCAACCCCAGCAGCTGCACCCCGCGCCGTGAGGTTTCGACGATCTCGAGGTTTTTACTCGGCGTGTACATCGCGCCGTCGGCGACCTCTTCTACGTCGTCTCGGCCCGAATCGATTCTTTCTGTAACGCTGCCGCTTGCGGCGGTTTCCAGCAGGCCTTCCGGCCCATCGAGGCTCGAGCACGCACCCAAAAACAGTGCTGTAGCCAAGATGGTACCGGTTGTACGGATGGGCAAACGCCCTGAGTCAAACGCCATGCTTAAGCTCCTCTGCTCTTATTCAGATTTAGTTTGTGGGGATGACGGTAAGAAAACGTGAATGAGGCGGATGTTCGGGGCCGATTTTGCGCGTTTTTGGGTAGACGCGCCCTTTAGGACATAAAAACCGGTGGCCGCTGCATCCCTGAACGATAGAGGGTCGGGGGTACCGACGATGAGGGTTTCTTCATAAATCTTAATGAACATCGTTAATTTGTGAAAAAACACAGCCCTTTTGACCAAAGTGTGCGGGTCTTCGCATCAGCCTTATCTGCAACGTGATATTCGGGTTTGTTGCCGACAAAATAGACGACGATGCTCTGTCCTTTACTCTGTCCTTTACTCTGTCCTTTACTCTGTCCTTTACTCTGTCCTTTACTCTGTCCTTTACTCTGTTCTTTACCCAGTCCTTCACCGTGGGTTCTGTCGGCGCGTAATTTTGGGTTTGGGCGCAGGCGTGCGACGATAGCCGAACGTCGAAAATCGGCGCTAGGCAGCTTCCATACCCTTCAGAAAAGCGATGATTACGACCGTCGCCTGTCCAAACTTCAGACACATATCGGCGCAAACCGAGCCCCAAAAGCGGTTTTGGGGCTCAAGCTTTACATTTCTGATTTGCAAGTGCGTATTTTACTGCTCTAAATACTCGGGATGGTGCGTACGGCTTAGCGAGCGTCGAGACGAACAAAGGTTCACCCCGCCACCCGCAAGTCTAGGCAGGGTATTTGCGCTCGAGGTAGCTCAGCACGACCCGGTCGACGTGGCCCGGCTCGGAAAAGCGTTCCTCGAGGTTTTCAACGCCCATCAGCGACCGCAGCGCCGCCTCCGACGCTTCGTCCCAGTTGGAGCTCTCACCTTGCAGATAACCGGCCCGGATCAGCACCGCCTCCAAACGGGCCGCAACTTCCGCGTCGATGGGGAGCGCGTCCTCCTCGCGGGGGCGCTCGAAAAAAAGTCCTTGCAACTCTAGAAGCCGCGCCAACTCCTCGACCGGAGCCGGGTGGTCGTCTACCCGGAGGTCGATATAGCGGTCGTTGAAACCGCCATAACCGCCCTCTTTACGCACCACCAAAAGCGCCGCCGACTGTCGCCCGCGTTTGTCGCCGCCCGCTGCGTCCGCCGCCGCGAGCGCCGCCAAAAGCCGTTCGGACAACCCCCCCGAAGCCCCCTCGAAAGTCTCGCAGAGCGCGTCTACGACCTCCGGCCCGGCGAGCAGATTGCCCTGCGCGGCGTAACCCTCCCCCGTTCGGCCCCCCGCCCACGGGTGGCAGGCGTCGCCGGTAAAGCTCAGGGCGCGGCCCCCGGCGTCGACCAAGCCGTACTGCCGCTGCTCGTGCTCGGCGTCGGACTCGGCGAACGCCTGACGGATCAGCTCTAAAGGGATACCGCCCCGGAGCGCCATCAGCGTGCGCGGCCCGAACGTGGTGTTGGCGTACGACTGCGTGGCGACCGCGCCGAGCCCCGCTTCGGCAAACGGAACGACCGCGCCGACCGCCAGAAACTTGGACGCCGTAGCGACGCCCAGGTCGCCATTTTGGGCGTCCAGAGCGACGATAGAAAAGGTCGATACCGGCTTCATCCTCCGAGCTTAGCACGCACTTCGGCGGAGGCGGTAGCGACGGCGCAGGGTCGTCTTGGGGTGCGTTTATGCGCTGTTCGGCGCCCGGCATATGCGGGCTCGGCGCTTGCTTCAGACGCTCGAGGTTCCACAAACACCCCAAACCGCTGCCAAGAGAACATGGCGTTTTACGTGTAACGTGAGTTTCAGCTCGAGTCGTCGTCGCTTCATACATGAAGAGAAAATGTTGGACTCGCTCAATGACGACAAGCACAAACACGTATCAGCAACTCTTTGCAAAGGCAAAAAGGCAGGCTCGAGGCGCACAGCCAGCAGATTGCATTGGATGAAGTTTTACGCACATAGATTCTTTCAACTATCAACGCTTGAAAAACACGCTCGAGTTCAAGTTGAACACACGTCGCACCACCGCTCCGCAACTTTCTTTTTACTTCCTACTTCTTGCTTCCTGAACCCTCGAGCACCGACAAACCTATACCCGCATCGACCCGCCCGCCAAGCCCGTCAGATGTCCCCCGAGCCCCATGCTTAAATACCCTATGCCCTTTCGCATTCGCCTGACGCTCATTTTTTTTGCGCTGCTGCTGCTTTTTGCCGTGACGGTTCCGCTTATCGTGCCGGTTCCGGAGCTTAAAACCGTTCCGGTACGTCAGCTCGCCCCTCAGAACGCCCGCTACGCCGAGGCGAGCGTCGCCCTTCACTACACCGAAAGCGGAGACGCGCCGCCCACCTTGCTGCTGCTTCACGGATTCGGCTCGAGCACCTTTTCGTGGCGTAAGGTGACGGAGCCTCTGGGCCGAACCGCGCGGACGGTGGCTTTCGACCGTCCGGGGTTCGGCTTCAGCGAGCGCCCGGCGGTGACCGAAACCCTCAACCCCTATACGCCGGAGGCGCAATCCACCCTGACGCTCGAGCTGATGGACGCCCTCGAGATCGAGCAGGCCGTGCTAGTCGGACATTCGGCGGGGGCGGCGGTAGCCGTAGAGGTCGCGCTGGCGCACCCGGAGCGGGTCGCCGGAATTGTTCTGGTCTCCCCCGTGCTCCGCAGCGGTGGGCCGTCCGCGCTCGTCCGCGCGGTGTTCAACACCCCGCAGGCGAGGCGCGTCGGACCCTATATCGTCCGGCAGTTCGCCGAAGAACCGGGGCTCGATCTGCTTCGCCGCAACTACGCCGACCCGAGCACCCTGACCGACGCCGATATTGCGGGGTATCAGCGGCCTTTCGGCGCGACGAACTGGGATCAGGCGCTCTGGGAAGTCACCCGGGCAAACCGCCCGACCGACCTTTCACCGCGTCTGGGCGAACTGCAAGGTCCCGTTCTCGTCGTTGCCGGAACCGAAGACGAGATCGTACCGCTCGAGCAGCAGCAGCGGGTAGCGGAGGCTGTGGGGGGCGAGATCGAGGTGCTGGAGGGGTGCGGACACGCCCTGCAAGACGAGTGTCCAGGGCGGTTCGTGGAGGCCGTAACGCCGTGGCTCGAGGGTTTACAGTAGCTTTAGAGCAGGTGAGATGTTTGCTTGCAGCTACGCCGCAACGACCCCAACCCCGCCAAAATGCCTTACACTGACCTCCATAAACAGCTGACGAGTGAGGTTGAAAAAGACGCCGGAGAAGGCGCTGGAGAAAGTACCGAAACACCAGAGAGGTGGAGCCGATGATTCCCAAACACATGTTCGGTCGTACCGGACACCTGAGCACCCGCATGATCTTCGGCGCGGCGGCGCTGAGTAGGGTGACGCAGGCCGAGGCCGACCGGACGCTCGAGCTCGTCGCGGCGCACGGTCTCAACCACATCGACGTTGCCGCGAGTTATGGCGACGCCGAACTGCGTCTGGCTCCGTGGCTGAAAACGCACCGGGACGAGGTGTTTCTCGCGTCTAAAACCGAGCACCGGGACTACGCGGGAGCCCGGGATGAGATCAGGCGGTCACTGGAGCGTTTGGGCGTCGATCAGCTCGACCTGATTCAGCTGCACAACCTGGTCGATCTGGGCGAGTGGAAAACCGCGCTCGCGCCGAACGGGGCGCTCGAGGCGTGCGTAGAGGCGCGGGACGAGGGGCTGGTACGGTTTATCGGGGTGACGGGTCACGGGCTCGAGGTGGCGGCGCGGCACAAAGCGAGCCTGGAACGCTTCGATTTCGATTCGGTGTTGCTGCCCTACAGCTACATCCTGATGCAAAACGAGCACTACGCCGCCGACTTTGGGGCGCTCATTTCGCTGTGCAGCGCGCGCAACGTGGCGGTGCAAACCATCAAGGCCGTGACGAGAGCGCCGTGGGGCGAGCGGGAACAGACGCGGGCGACGTGGTACGAACCCCTCGAGGAGGGAGCCGCTATCGACACCGCCGTTCACTGGGTGCTCGGGCGCGAGGGCTTTTTTCTCAATACTGTAGGCGATATTCACCTGCTACCCAAAGTTCTGGAGGCCGCCGAACGTTTCGAGTCGCGGCCTACCGACGGGCAGATGCAGCGTGTTCTGGACGAAAAAGAGATGTCGCCGCTGTTTAGCTAGGGGCTGTTGGCAAGTGGCTTGTGGGTTTCGGGTTGTCTGCGTACCGTTTTCACGCCGCAAGACATAGGGAAGACAAGTGGATATAACCACGAGTTAGCCCTCGAGACGTACCGTTTCACCCGACCCCGACTCCATCTCCGCCATCCTCGACCCACTTCGGCAAGGCTGAGTGGGACGAATATGCAACCGCCAATTACGACCGCTAAGGAGCACAAGTGACGATCAGATGGGGCATCTTGGGAACCGGCAACATCGCGCGGCAGTTCGCTAAAGGTTTGGAGAGTCTGCCGGACGCCGAACTCGTGGCAGTGGGCTCGAGAACCCAAAAGAGCGCACAGACGTTCGCCGACACCTTCGGCGGACGCGCTCACGGTTCGTACGAGGCGCTCGCCGCCGACCCCAAAGTTGACATCGTATACGTCGGCACACCGCACACGCTGCACGCTGAAAATAGTTTGCTGTGCTTGGAGCACGGCAAGGCGGTGCTGTGCGAAAAACCCTTTACGCTCAACGCTGGCGAGGCGCAGCGCGTCGTCGATACGGCGAGAGCTAAAGGGCTTTTTTTGATGGAGGCGATGTGGACGCGGTTTTTTCCGCTCGCGTCGGCCCTGCGCGACCTTGTGCGGGGAGGCCGTATCGGTGAGGTCAAGCTGCTCCACGCCGACTTCGGTTTTCGCGGTGAGGTCGGTCCCGAGCACCGCCTGTACGACCCGGCGCTCGGTGGCGGCGCGCTCCTCGATCTGGGCGTGTATCCGGTGTCGCTGGCGTCATTTTTGCTAGGGACGCCGACGGCGGTCTCGAGCCAGGCTCATCTGGGCGCGACGGGCGTCGATGAACAAAACGCGCTTGTCTTGCAGCACGAGGGCGGCGCGCTCGCGGTGCTCAGCAGCACGCTGCGCGCGACCACGCCGCAAGAGGCGCTGATCATGGGAACGGGGGGCAGCGTCCGGCTTCACGCTCCGTGGTGGCAACCCCAGGCACTGACCATTCGGGGCGAAGACGGCAGCGAGGAAACGCTCGAGTCTCCCCTGCCCCATAGCGGTTACGCTTACGAAGCCGCCGAGGTGGGGCGCTGTTTGCAAGCGGGGGAAACGGAGAGCCCGCTGATGCCCCTAGACGAAACGCTCGCTATCATGCACACGCTCGACACCTGCCGGGCCGCGTGGGGGCTTCGGTATCCGGGTGAACGCGGTGGCTGAGGCGATGACGTACGGCAACATTAGAGGACTCGAGAAACCCGTTTCGAGGCTCGTCCAGGGTACGGTGATGGTCGGTTCCGCTGACGAAAAGGCGTCGTTCAGACTGCTCGACGAGGTGTACGACCTCGGCTGCACGACCTTCGACACAGCGCACGTCTACGGCAACGGCGACGTTGAGCGCACCGTCGGGCGCTGGGTACGTTCGCGTGGCCTGCGAGGCGAGGTGGTCATCATCGGCAAGGGCGCGCACCATAGCGCCGACCGCCGCCGCGTTACACCCTATGACATCACCGCCGACCTGCACGATTCGCTCGCCCGTTTCGGATTCGGCGATATCGACCTGTATATCCTTCACCGCGACGATGAGAACGTACCGGTCGAACCCATCATCGACGTGTTGAACGAACACCGGCAGGCGGGCAAAATTGGAGCGTTCGGCGCGTCGAACTGGACGCATGGGCGCGTCGAGGCGGCGAACCGTTACGCGGTAGCGGCGGGGCTCGAGCCCTTCTCCGCAAGCAGTCCCAACTTCAGCCTGGCTGAACAGGTGCAAGAACCGTGGCCGGGGTGCGTCAGCATCAGTGGGCCGCGTGGAGTGGCGGCGCGGGCGTGGTACGCCGAGCACGAGCTGCCACTCTTTACCTGGTCGAGTCTGGCGGGAGGGTTTTTCTCCGGACGGTTTCGGCGCGATAATCTGGAGACGTTTACGAGCTATCTCGACCGGCTCTGTGTGGCGTCGTACTGCTATGAGGCGAACTTCGGGCGGCTGGGGCGCGCCGAACAGCTCGCGCAGGAAAAAGGTGTGTCGTTGCCGCAGCTCGCGCTGGCGTACGTGCTGAGCCAACCGCTGGACATCTACGCGCTGGTCGGGTGCAACACCGCCGCCGAGTTTCGGGCGAATCTGGACGCTGCCAGCCTTGCGTTGACGCCGGAAGAGCGGGCGTGGCTCGAGGGCTCGAGCGCAGGGTAGCGCAGCAAACCCTTCGGCCTAAACCTGCGCGCCTCGGCAGAAGGGCGCTGGCTCGTCTTCGCCGACGGCGCACCCGTTCCGTAACTTTCAGCTTCCCGACACTGCTCGAGGACAAAACCGAGCACTATTTCGCACGGCAAGTCGCCGGACTTTACAGGCGTTCAGCCGGGATGACCGTCTGGACTACAAGGTTTGAACGAACCCACCCCCGAAGAACCAACCAGTACCGTCCGGTAGCCTCGAGCCCCCTCGTCTCACGGACGGCCCACAAAAATCTGCTATAACGAACAGGAACAGGGGAGTAGCCGCCCGACGACAGTGGTAACAGAACAGGGCGCGGCAGATCGTCAGTACGGAAACCAAAGGTTTCTCGGTCTGTCGCAAAAAAGGCAAGACCTGAAGAGGAGTCACGGATGAAGCCTTCACTTCGGTCTTTTTCGTTGGGTGCGCCGTTCCAGAATGTCAGACACAAAACTTCACTTGCACTCCGAACGTGTGGGAGCCGCTGATGCGGAACCTCACCTGTCCGGCAGACGGCAGCACCATGACCGAAACCGCGCGCGACGGCGTGCTCGTCGATGTGTGTCCGGAGTGCCGAGGTATCTGGCTCGACCGGGGCGAGCTGGACAAATTGCTCGAGCTCGTCTACCTGCCCGATGACGCCAACGTAGCCTACAAGGAGACCAAACCTTACAAACGGCTTCGCCCTCACCTGCAAGACTTTTTCGATTGATACGCCCGGCAGCTTTTGTGGACGGTCGGGTAAACCGCATCGTCTCCCCGCTGTCTTCTAAAGCGGGTGGTAGACCGGGTTTTATCGGCAAAGCGGGGCGCGAACCGTACACTTTCAGGGCAAACCTCGAGGGTTGCCGCTTAAACCGGCGCAGCCTTTACACCTCACCGTGGGGCCGCTGACGTGACCGCGTTTCTGATCGTCGCCGGACTTTTCGGCCTTTTCGTCGGCGGCGAGCTGCTGGTACGTTTCGCCTCGAGTCTCGCGCAGCGGCTCGGCATCAGCCCGCTCGTCGTCGGGCTGACGGTGGTCGCGTTCGGTACCAGCGCGCCCGAACTCGCCGCCAGCCTGACCGCCGCGCTCCGCGGCAGCCCCGAGATCGCGCTCGGCAACGTGATCGGCTCGAACACCGCCAACATCGGGCTGATCTTAGGTCTAAGCGCGCTCGCCGTACCGCTGGCGACCCGGACGACCTTCGTACGCCGCGAACTGCCCTTTATGGTGCTGACCGGCGCGGCGCTCCTGCCGCTCCTGCTCGACGGGCGTTTGGGCCGTCTCGAGGGCGCGGGCCTGGTCGGGGTTTTGCTCGTGTATCTGCTCGTGCTGTTCCGCGTCGGTAGCGCGCCGGACGACGCTCCGGCGGAGCAGGCCACAGGTTCACTTCTGCTCAGCCTGGTCGGAATCACCGGCGGCCTGGTGCTACTCGTCGGCGGCGCGCAGGCGCTCGTCGCGGGCGCGGTTACGGTAGCGACTGCGCTCGGCGTCCCCGAAACCGTGGTCGGTCTGACGCTGGTCGCGGTCGGCACCAGCTTGCCCGAACTCGTCAGCAGTCTCGTCGCCGCCAGGAAAGGCGAAGGTGACCTCGCACTCGGTAACATCGTCGGCTCGAACATCTTTAACGTGCTGGCGATTTTAGGCGTGACGAGCCTATTTCAACCGCTCGTCACACCCTTCTCAAATTTCGACACCGACCTCTGGATCATGCTAGGATTCGGGCTGCTGGCAACACTTTTATTAACAACGCGGCTCGTTCTCAGCCGCTGGGAGGGCGCACTGTTACTCGGGCTTTACGTGGGTTATACGGCGTGGCTGCTGGCATGAGAACCGGTGAACTGCTCGAGCACTCGCATATAGACTTTGTAACGATACGGGTTTGACGGTCAAACCGAGGACACCAGGTTAGGTGAGGTAGGGATGATGACCGTTCAGAATACGCTCGAGTTGGCCCCACCTACACGACATACCGACACTTTACGGCCATTTCGATTCTTAATTCGCACCCCTCTTCGCCCTCCCCACGCGTTACTTCTGTCCGTCCGGCACAGCGTAAAGTAAAACTCAGCCCGGAACGTCCAAACCTGATTTCAAGCAAGGTCATTTCAAGCATCCCGAAAGGATGAACGATGATGAACACGACTGAAAAAGAAGCCGTCGCCACGATCTGCCTGATGGCGGCCTTTGCCGACGGACGCAAAGACGACGACGAACGCCAGCAGATCAAGGTCGTGATGGACAGCTTGGAGGGTGTCAGCACGCCCGCGCTGCTCCAGAAAGTTTTGCTCAAACAGGTGACGCTCGAAGGCGTTGCCGGGGCGTTGGGGAGCCCCGAAACCCGCAGCCTCGCCTTTGAGATGGCGGTCGGAGTGTGCGACGCCGACGGGGTGATGAGCGCCGACGAACGCGCGTTTCTAGAGGAGTTGGGGCGCGCACTGGGCCTATCCAAAAAAGCCGAGCAAGAGGTGACGGAGACGGCGGAAGTCCTCGCCTCGAGTCCCCTCGCCGTCGTTCCTGCCACTTCGGAAAGGATGACGCAGCCGGACGCCGCGACTGTTGCGGGGGAAGCGGACGAGTCGCCGGACGCGATGATTCTCAAATATGCGGTTTTGGCAGGTGCTTTAGAGCTGTTGCCGCAGTCGCTGGCGACGATGGCGATCGTTCCGCTACAGATGAAACTGGTCTACGCGGTCGGGCAGCGTCACGGCTACGCGCTGGGCAGCGGACACCTCCGCGAGTTTCTGGCGGTCGCGGGCGTCGGGATGACCTCGCAGGTGTTCGAGGGCTACGCCCGCAAGCTGTTCGGTAAAGCCGCCAAAAAAGTGGGCGGCAAGGGCGGCAAAAAGGTCGCGGCGGGCGCGACCGGGGCGCTGCTGTCGTTTGCGACCACCTACGGTCTCGGTCAGGTCGCGGAGGTCTACTATGCGGGCGGCAGGACGCTTTCGCAGGGGCAGCTTCAGGAGGTGTTCAAGGGACAGCTCGAGCGGGGCAAAACAGTCTTCGACCAGTATCAGGGAACGGTGCAGGAGCAGAGCCGAACCCTCAATCTGAGCGACCTGCCGGGGCTGCTAAAGATGCAACCGGGTTCGGGCGGGTTCTGACACTCGCGGGGGCCGAACCGACGAGTTGAAGTGGCGAGCGAGTGGCGTGTGGCTTGTAGGTTCGTGCTTGCCTACCGTAGTTATTCGGCCTCCTTCAGAGCGTTTAAGGTCGGGATAGAAAACAGATCGGCAGAACATGAAAGGACGAGCCAAGTTCTACTCGTTGCCCGTTCCTCATCGCTCACATCTTTACACTTCTCCCCCCTTCACACTCCCCCTACAACCGGGGATCGAGCGGTTCGCTCTCGAGCGCCAGCACGCCCGCCACACATTCGTAAACCTCGCGTAGCGGCGCGCCCCGGACAAAGCGCCCCAGCGCCTCTAACCCGAGCGCGAATTCTTGCAGGGCGAGCGAGCGTTTTGCCGAGACGTTGCGGGGCCGTAGCCGCTCGAGGTTTTCGGGCAGCAGGTATTCGGGGCCGTAGACGAGCCGCAGATAGTCCGGGCCACGCACCTTGACGCCCGGTTGCACCAGGTGCGCCGGGCCACGTCCCCCGCGCATCACCGGTGAGGCCGGTTTGACGACGACGCCCTCGCCACCCCCGGCGCACAAGTCGTCCCACCACGCTGTGGCGGCGTGGACGCTCGCCGGGTCGTCCAGATCGACCACTCTAAACGCCGTCGGAACGACGTTCGGGGCGGCTCCAAGATAACGGCGTAAGGTCTCGAGCTGCCAGACGTGCGGCTCGTCGTGAACGGTTCCCTCGGTCGCCAGCAGCGCAAACGGCGCGAGTTTAAGGTCGTCTACACTGGCGACGGGCCAGCAGTAGCGGCGGTAAACCTCGGCGTAGCGCCGCGCTTCGCCCAGCCGCGCGCCGAACCGCTCCGGCAAATTGTCCACCTCTACCCCGCGCCCCTGCGCCGCTGTGAGCGCCGCCAGACTCCGGCCCAGCGCGCGCTCCGCCGCCGCCCCCGTGGGCGCGTACTGCCGCCTCAAAAGCGACCCGGCCTTGTACGACCAGGGCGTCAGTTCGGCGTCCAGAACCACCCAGTCGGTAGCGAAATCTTGCCAAAAGCCCGTCGCCGAGAGCGCGTCCCGAAGCCTTTGCAAAAGCTCGGTTTGCAGCGCCGCGCCCGCCGAACCCGTAAAAAAAGGTTTGCCGGTACGGGTATAGACGACGCCCGCGCTCCCGTCGAGGACGCCGAAACGTCCTTTCGCCGCCGCTTCGTTCCGGCAGAGCACGCAGACCGCGCGCGAACCCATATGTTTTTCTTCGCACACGAGCGACGTGACGCCCTGTTTGCGGTAGTAGGCGAAGGCTTCGTCCAGTCCCTCGAGCGCCCCCTCCCGCGCGGTCGTCGGCGCGGCCATCGTCGGCGGCAGGTACACGAGCCAGTGCGGATCGACGGTTTGAGCGAGCGCCTCGAGCGCCGCCTCACTCTGCGCTTCACGGACCACGACGGTGCGTAAACGGGTGGTGACGACCCGTTTTCCGGTCACGTCGCTCAAGAGAAGATCACCCTGCGGCGTGGTGTCGGGCGCAGGCTCGAGGGGCCGGACGGGTTCGGCGTAGGTGCGGGCGGCCCTGACGCCGACGGTCTCGCCTTCGGGGTACCGTAGCGCCGTGAGCGCGCCGCCGAAGACGCAGCCGGTATCCAAGTTGACGGTGCCGTTAAGCCACGCGGGTTCGGGAACCGGGGTGTGTCCGTAGGCGACGAGCGCCGCGCCCCGGTAGTCGGCGGCCCAGTCGTGGCGTACGGGCAGGCCGAGTTCGTCGGTTTCGCCGGTGGTGTCGCCGTACAGCGCAAACTCGCGGACGCGGCCCGAGGCGCGCCCTTGCAGGTCTTCGGTGAGCCCGGCGTGCGCCACGACCAGCTTGCCGTCGTCGAGGACGTAGTGGCTTACCAGGGCGTCCAGAAAGTCGGCGACGCGGCGTTTATATCCTTCACGCACGTCGGCGGGCAGCGCCTCGAATTCGCCCAGGGTGGTCTCCAAGCCGTGACGTACCGCCACATTTTTACCGCGCAGCTTTCTCACCAGCTTGACGTCGTGGTTGCCGGGAACGCACAGGGCCGCGCCTGCCTGCACCATATTTTGCACCAGCCCGACGGTCTCGAGCACCCGTGGCCCCCGGTCGACCAGATCGCCGACGAAGATCGCCCTGCGGCCCTGCGGGTGGCTGTAAACGCTCGGGTAGAGGGGCGGAGGGAGATCGCCCTCCCGGTCGGCGTCGTGGCGGTGGTATCCGAGACGCTGCAAAAGCGCCCCCAACTCATCTGCACACCCGTGAACATCGCCGATGATGTCGAAGGGGCCGTGCTCGGCGCGCCGGTCGTTCCATAAAGGGCGACGCTCGAGCACCACCTCAGCGATTTCTTCAGGGTCGCTCAGCACCGTCACCGAACGAAACCCCTCGCGTTTAAGCCCCTTCAGACTTCGTTTCAGGTCGCGCCGCTGCCGCGCCACCACCTGCGGCCCGAAGGTTCGATCGGGGCGAAGGCGGTTGCGCTCCAGACACACCGCCTCCGGGACGTCGAGGACGACCGCAGCGGGCAGCGCGTGGTACGTCCGGGCGAGCTCGAGCAGCGAAGCGCGCGCCTCCCGCTGCACGTTGGTCGCGTCGACCACGGTCAGCCGCCGCCCTGCGAGCCGTTTGGCGACGATGAAGTGCAGGACCTCGAACGCGTCTTTCGTCGCGCTCTGATCGTTTTCGTCGTCGGCGACGAGCCCCCGGCAGGTATCGGACGACACCACCTCGGTCGGCAAAAAATGGGTACGGGCAAAGGTGCTTTTTCCGGAACCACTCGAGCCGACCAGCAGCACCAGACTAAAGTCGGGCAGGCTAAGCTTCACGAAACACCGCCAGTTGCGAGGGCTGACCGTAGCGCGGGTGGGCCGGGCCGACGCCGCTCACGGTAGCGGTATAACCGTGCGTTCCCGCGACGCGCTCGGCCCAGTTCAGAAATTCAGCTCGAGTCCACTCGAAACGGTGGTCGGGGTGACGAAAGTCGCCCCCCAGACCGGGCCAGACGGCGTTGTACTCGCGGTTGGGGGTGCTCAGCACGACGGTTTTGGGCCGCGTGTAGCCGAACAAAACGCGCTCAAAGGTCGGCAGGCGGGCCTCATCGAGATGCTCGACCACCTCGACGAGCGCCGCCGCGCCAAACCCGAGCAGCCGTGGGTCGCGCAGGAGCAGCGACGTGTGCAGCAGCGACACGCGCCGCGCCACGTGCTCGCGTTCGCTCAGCCGGAGATACCGGCGCGCCCGCTCGAGCGCCCGGAGCGACACGTCGGTACCGACGATTTCACCGAACTGCGCGTCGTTTAGCAGCAGCACGGCGAGCTTGCCCTCGCCGCACCCAAGATCGAGCACCCGCGCCGCGCCCGACGCCTTGAGCGCGTCGAAGACGGCCTCGAGCCGTTCGTTGTGGAGGCCGCCGACAAGCGGTTCCGGCACCGGCGCGCCGTCGGCTTTCGGGGTCGGCGTACCCGTTTCGAGACGCGGACTTTCGGAAGCTCGAGCGTCCAAAAGGTCAGGCGCTTCGGCAGCACCCTCGTCGTCCGAACCATCGCACTCGTCAGCGAGCCCTTCGGTAGCAAAATGTTCGCTTGCGACGCGCGTCAGGCTCCGCTGATGTTTCAGATACCGCTTGACGATCTGCTCTCGCTGCGGATGCCCGGCGAGCCAGCCCTCCCCCTTTTGGAGCAGCTTACGCAGCTCTTCGTCGCCGACCCAGTAGTGCTTGTCGTCGTCGAGCACGGGGATGAGCACGTACAAGTGGCGAAGAAGCTGCGCCAGCGGCAGGGTGTGGCGGAGCGTCACGGTAAAAACGTCGGATTCACCCCAAGCTAAAACCGGCTCGAGCGGAACATTTTCAAGCTCGAGGTCGTAGCCGAGCGGCTCGAAAAGACGTTTTAAGAGCGCCTCACCACCCCGGCAGGGCAGCGCCGCCAGGGTCGCCGTCAGCGGCAGCGCGCGTAGCGCGAGGTCGGGATGAGTTTTACAGGAAGCGTTGAGCGCGCTACCGAACACCCGGGCGAGCGCCACCGAGACGAACGACGAGGCCACGTAAGGGCGGTCGTTGACGTACGGGTAGAGCGCGAAATCCGAACGCGCCCGGTGCGCGCGGCGCGTCAGGGCGACCGGATCGACCTCTAGGAGCAGCGTGGCGGTGCAACGTTCAAAACTTGCTTCGGGATAAAAGACGTGCGCCTGACCGAAAGGGAGCGTAAACGTCTGCGTCTTTTCAGGGTGTTTGTGGAGCAAATACCCCAGGTCGGTCGCGGGCTGGTGGGTCGTCGTCAGGGTCAGCAGCACGCTTGAGGATAACCCGCCGAGAGGTGCCGAGGCCGGGTTCGTTCAGATTAAGGACGCGCGCCCCTGCGCCCGAATTTCACAGTCTAAAGCGCCTCAACCTGTTTCTAATCCCCAACTTAGAAAGAGCCGGGTATAGTAACGCAAAGAAAGACTGGGGCGCGGCTTGTGAGGTTGAAGGTGAGCAAATCGTAAAGGTCTTGAAACCGTTTCGGGGGCGCGTGCTCGAGTCCGTCCTCATCATCGCGGCTGTCGCCGTGGCGGTCACGGCGGTTACGGTCGTCGCCAACTTGCTGACGCTGAACGCCCGCTTCGCAGAGATGACCGGCGGCATGCTCCACGCCCGCCAGCTCGCCCTTAAACCCAAAGCTGATGATTACGAAGCGTTCTATCAGGGCGTCGTCTCGGTCGACGCCCGCGAAATCGGGCCGAAAGAGAGCGAAACACCCGAACTCGCCCTGACCGACCTCGAGGCGGTCAAGGCCGCCGCGCCGTCGGTAGCGTACGCTTACATCGAAGACTTCTGGAGTTTCGATCATCAAGCTCTGGAAGGTTCGTCGCTCTGGGCTTCTAAAGTAACCGCCGACTTTCAGGAAGCCGTGAAACTGGACGTTTCCGAGGGCAGCCTCATGAGCGCGTCGGACTTTCGTGAGCGCAACCGGGTGATGCTGATCAGCCCGGAAGCTATCAAAAAGCTCAAACTAAAAGCGCCGTTCGTCGGTCAAAAGGTGACTTTTGAAAACGAAGAAGGTACCTACACCATCGTCGGCGTTTTGAAATTGACCGACGCCCCAGATGACGACGATTACTACGAAGTTTTCGTCCCCTGGACACCTTCGGAATGGAACGGGATTCAGCAGCTCACCCTGAGCACCGAAACCGCCGCCGACATGCTCCAGGCGCAGAGCGAGGTGCGCGCCTACGCCGACAAAACCTGGGGCGAGACGATGGTCGTACGCTCGAGTCTGGACTCGACCCGCGCCCTTTTACAGGTGCAGCGCGTCCGCACCCTGATCATTGCAGTCTTCGCCACGCTCGGGCTCGTCACAGCGGCGCTCAGCATCATGTCTTTGATGCTGGCGCGCGTTTTGCGGCGGGGGCGCGAGATCGGCGTGCGGCGCAGTTTGGGCGCGACCCGGAGCGCGATCCGCAACCAGTTTCTGGGCGAAGCTCTGACGCTCGGGGCGCTCGGCGGCGCGCTCGGCGTCGCCCTGGGGTACGGCGTCAACACGCTCTACCGGAACTATATGGAAGGTCTTTACGAAGGGTCCGGCGACTTTCTCACCTTTTCGCCACCGGCGGCGCTCGGCGCGTTCGGCGTCGCGCTCGGGGTCAGTTTGCTGTTCGGGTTGTTTCCGGCAGTGATGGCCTCGAGGGTTCGTATCGTCGATTCCCTGAAGGAAGCGTGATGGGCTTTTTGCGTCCTTTTCGGCAGCGCCCGCTGCGCTCGAGCTTGCTGCTGTTGCAGGTGTTTCTCGGTTCGCTCATCATGACGCTCGCCCTCAGCGCCGCCTTCGGCAGCCGTACCCCGGACGCGCCACCCGAACGTTTCGATCTGATCGCCGGATACGAAACCGAAAACGAATCCACGGGCTATTCGGTTTTTTACGGTAAAGACCTGCCCGACCTGCTCGAGCTGGCCCCGGACGCCGAACAAGTAGCCATCGTCGGCGACCTTTACAACCCCACCGTGATCGTCGGGGATACCCGTTACATGCTGCGTTCGGGCGCGCAGGTGAGCGCGGGCTATTTCGGCCTCGAGCCCCCCGAGATGGTGCGGGGTACGCTTTTTACCACCGCCGAGGTCGAGGGGGGCGAAAAGGTGGCGTTGGTGTCGGAAAACGCAGCCGTGGTGATGTTCGGCGACGCCGACCCGGTCGGACAGACGCTCAACCTCGAGCCTGAGTTTGTCGACCCTGAAGGCCCGCCCATCCCGCCTACCGCGTCGTCGGCACCTTCAACGCGCCCACGGCGCTCTATAACGAGTCCCCGGCACTCTATCTGCCGTACGCGAACTCGCCGGACGTGCCACCGGCCTCGAGCTTGAGCGTCCGCGCCAAACCGGGACAGGGCGAGGCGGCCCGCGCGCAGCTGCTGAGTGCGGCCCGGCAAGTGTACGCCGCCGCCGCCGCGGAGCAAGGGGCGGAAGAGGGAAAGGATTTTTTTATCAGAGTCCCCGGTGAGACCTCGTTCGGATCCGAAGGTATCGACCAGGACGTCCTCGTGTTCGGTTTGTTCGGCGTCGTCGCGTTCATAGTGTCGGCTATCGGCATCTTTGCCGCGACCCTGACCGAAACCGAGGAGCGCAGCCACGAAATCGGGGTGCGCCGCGCGCTCGGCGCGAGCACCGCGCGGATCGGTTGGGGTCTGGTGGGGCGGGCGCTCGGCGTCGCGGTGCTCGGCAGTCTGACGGGGATCGCGGGCGCGGCGCTGCTGATCCCCCTGTTTCAGGGGCCCGCCCAAAGCGTCGCTATGTTCGGCGGTACACCCCTTACCTTCGAGCCGCTCGCAGCCGCCGTCGTGCTCGGCACCGTTACGCTGGTCAGCGGCGTGCTCGGACTCGTCCCGGCGTTTCGGGCAGGCCGCCTCAAGCCGGTGCAGGCACTTCGAGAAAGTATCTGAGCGCGTGCATCACGAACCTATTATTCAAACCAAGGCGCGGCCCAAAGGCGAGAAACGCCGCCGTGGCTGGCCGCTGGTGCTGTTCGTCGTCGGCACGCTGGCGCTGCTCGTCGTGGTGCCTTTTCTCGTTCTGAGGCCACGCGAAGACGTGTATCTGCTGCGCTCGTTCGAGACGGCGACCGTAGAGACGGGAACGCTGCTCGAGTTCGAGCGCGGCAGCGGAACGCTCATACCACGCCTCAAACGTTCGCTGCTCGCCCCGGGTGAGGGCGTGGTCGCCGAGTGGGGGGTGGCGGAGGGCGACGAGGTTCGGGAGGGTGACGTGCTCGGCACGCTGCACTCGCCCGAGTTGCAAGCCGAGGTAAGCACGCAGGAGCAGGCGCTCGGCGACGCAGAGCGGGCGGTGGAGACGCTCGCTTTGGAGGGAGACGTCGCCGCGCGCGAAGCCGAGGGCGTCTTGTTGGGCTTGCAAGGCGCGCTCACCGAGGCGACCCGCGCCCGCGCGACCGCAGAACGTTTATTCGACATCGGAGCCGCGTCGCAAGCCGAACTCGAGACCACCCAAGCTGCCGAGACCGCCGCCCGCCAAGCCGTGCAAAACGCCGAGGCGAACACGCTCAGCGGCGGCGAAACCCGCCGCCTTGCCCGGAGCGGGAGCGAAGAGGCGGTCGAACGCGCGGAGCGGGCGCTCGCCGACGCCCGTGAGCGCGCCGCCTCGCTTGAGCTGCGCGCGCCCATCACCGGGCAGGTGTTGGAGCTTAAAGTCGCGGTCGGCGATTCGGTCGAGGACGGCGCGCTGCTCGTCACCCTCGCCAGCCCGAACGACCTGCGCGTCGAGGCGACCTTAGACGAAGCGGCGGCGCGGGCGGTCGGAGTCGGGCAGGAGGCAAATATCACCGTCGCCGATCAGACGTTTAAGGGTTCGGTAACGCAGGTCGCGGTGCAGGCGCAGGCCGCAGAGGGGGGCGGCGCGACCGTGCCGGTGGTGCTGAACTTCGACGCCGTACGACCGGGGCTGCGTATCGGCGCGAGCGCAGGCGTCGAGATCGTGGTCGGGCGGCGGAAAGGTGCCTACCTCCCCCGTGGCCCCTACCTGACGACCGGCGGCGAACGTCTCGCCTACGTGGTCTCCGGTGACGAGGCGCTCCGGCAGACCGTCGTCTTCGGGCTGATCGACGGCGACCGCGTCGAGGTCAGTGACGGTTTGACGGCGGGGCAGCGCGTGGTGACGAGTTCGTACGAAGCGTTCAAAGACCGCGAGGCCGTTCGCCTCGCGCCCGAGGGGGAGATCGAGTGAGTCAGGTACAGGCGCACACACCAACGGGTCAGGCGGGGGCCGAAACACCGCCGATGATCGACCTGCAAAACGTCTTCAAGGTCTACGATATGGGCGGCGCGGACGTGGCGGCTTTAGACGGGATCGACCTGCGGGTAGGGCGCGGCGAGTTCGTCAGTGTGGTCGGCTCCTCGGGATCGGGCAAGTCGACGCTGCTGCACATCCTGGGTTGCTTGGACAGCGCCACCTCGGGAACGTACCGGCTCGAGACCCAGGACGTAACCCACCTGCCCGACCGTGAACTCTCGCGCGTCAGAAACCGCGCTTTCGGTTTTATCTTCCAGGCGTACAACCTGCTCCCCGACCTGACGGCGCTCGAAAACGTCGAACAGACGCTTATCTACGCCGGGGTGAGGGCCAAAGAACGGCGCGAGAGGAGCACGCAGGCGCTCGAGCAGGTCGGTCTCGGCGACCGTTCGCGGCACCTGCCGAACCAGCTCTCGGGTGGTCAGCAGCAGCGGGTCGCTATCGCCCGGGCGCTGATCAACAACCCGACGCTGCTCCTAGCCGACGAACCCACCGGCAATCTCAACAGCGAAGCGGGCGACGCTATTTTGGAGGTGTTGGTGGACCTTCACGACGCAGGCATGTCGATTGTGATGGTCACGCACGACCCACGGGTGGCGGCGGTCGCCGAACGCCAGCTGGTGATGCAAGACGGACGGCTCGAGCGTGACGAGACGGTGCTCAGCCGTACCCGCCTGACACCCGGCGCAGCGCCCCGGATCGCCTGAACTGCCGGATGCGGTATCTCCTACTCCTAAGCTTGAGCGTAAGCGCAGCGGCCCACGCCGAAACCCTCACCTTCGCGCAGACCGTGGCGCTCGTGGCGCAGAGTCCCGCGGCGCGTTCGGCGGCGCAGAACGCCGAACTCGCCCGCCGGGGCCGCGACGTAAGCCGGTCGCCGGTAAACCTCAGCCTCAGCAGCGGGGTTCAGGGGAGCGGGTTCGGCGACCCGGACGACCCCGGAGCGGGCGTCACTTTCGACCCCGTAACGTTGGCAGCGACCCTGAACGTCGTTCCGGTCGGGCCGAACGCGACCGCCGCCGAACGCGTGGACGCGGGCGTGACACTCGCCGAAAGCGCCTATACCGGGACGCTCCAAGACACGCTGCTGAGCGCCGCCGAGCAGCACCTGGACGCGCTCCGGAGCGCCGACCGGACGACCGCGCTGCGTCGACAAGTTGGGGTCGCCCGGTTCGCCCTCGAGGGGGTGCAGGCGCGGCTGCGCGCCGGGGCCGCCGGTGAAGACGAGGCGTTGGCGGCGCAGCTGGCGTTGGCGGGAGCCGAGAGCGAGCTGGCCACCAGCTTGCGCGAAGGGGCGGAAGCTCTGGGGTCGCTGACCCTGACGCTGGGCGTGGACGTAAGCGGCGTACAGGGGCCGGTACCGGCGGGGGCGGCGCTTACGGCTTACGTCCTGGAGGCGCAACTCGAGCGCCGGAGCGACGTGCAGACGGCGACCGCTGCGGTTCGTGAGGCCGAACTCGCCGCCGACGACACGCGTTTCGGCACCCTCCCGACCGGTACGCTGGGCGTCGGCTACAGCCGTTCGGCGGGGGGGCAAAACGTCGCGCTAGGCGCAGCTGTCAGCAGCGAGAGCGGGTTTCAGCCCTCACTGTCAGCGAGTTACGGGCCTGCCGACGCTCCCGGGGGCGGCTTTTCGGCGAGTCTGGGCGTGCGTATCACCCTCGACCCGGCGACGCCCGCTGTGCTCGACATGGCGGCGCTCAGGGTCACGCAGGCGCGCGCCGACCTGGACGATGTGCGCGCCCTCGCTCGCCTCGAGGTCGTCAGCCGCGAACGCGCCGCCGCCGAAACGAGTCTGGAACTCGCCGTGCGGCAGCTCGAGTTGAGTCATCGGCTACTCGCGGGCGTACGGGCGCGTTTCGAGTTAGGTCTGGTCGCGCCCCTCGAGCTCAGACAGGCGCAGGTAGCGCAGCTGGAGGCTGAGCTGGCGCGGGACGGGGCGCAAGACGCGGTTTTACTCGCGCGGCTACGGCTGGCGCGCGCCCTCGCTATCGAACTCGAGAACGTCTTTTGAGACGCACCCTGAAGCACACCGCAAAACACTCTGTTAGGCGCAGCAGTCTGGTCGCCATGTTCGGCTTTCTGCTCACCACCCTCAGCGCGGCCCAACCACCGCCACCGGTTACGACGCTTGCCAGCGCGCTTCTCAAACGCGTCGCCGACGCCCAAGTAAGCGCCGCCCGCGTTGACCTCGCCGCTGCTGAACGCGCAGCTGTGCGCGTCGCCGCCGACCCTTTTGCGCTCCGCTTGCCCCGCCTTCAGGCCCGGCACGCCCTTTCCGACGCGCGCGCCGCCCTCCAGAGCGCCCTTTTTGCCGCGCAACTGACGACGCAAGACGCGTACTTCGGGGTGCTCGAGGCCGCCGACGCCGTACGCCTCGCCGAACGCGCGCTCGAGCACGCCGACACGACGCTCGGCGCGACCCAAATTCGCTTCGAGGCGGGTGCTGCCACGGTCGTCGAGGTGGGGCGCGCCCGCAACGCCCTGCGGGGCGCGACCCGCGACCTCGACGCCGAACGGACGCGCGGGCGGCTCGCCACCGCTCAGCTGGCGGCCCGTCTGGGTATGGCGGCCGAGACGCTCTCGTTACAGGAGCCGACGACCGATCCCGTGGTTCCCAAACTCGGGGAGGTGCTGGCGCGGTCTCAGAACAACCAGGAGGTGCGGGCGGCGGCCCAGGCACTTGAAGAGGCGCGCGTCTATCTGGCGGGTGTGGACAACGCTTTTAGCGCCCGCACCGAGGTGGAGGGCGCGCAGGTCGCGTTTCGGGCAGCCCGGACTGCGCTCGCCGAACGCCGCCGCTCGGTGGCGCTGGCGGTACGTTCGGCCCACAGCGAGGCGCTGGCCTTTCGGGACGCCCTGCAAGCTGCCGGAGACGCGGACGCTACAGAAGAGGCAGCGCTAGAGGTGCAACAAGCCCGTTTCGACGGGGGCAGCATCTCGAGGCTCGAGCTGATGCAAGCCGAACTCGACGCCGCTACGAGCACTGCCGCCCTCAGACGTGCGCGCCACGAGCTGGCCCGCACGGTGTCGGGGCTCGAGGGGGTGGTGCGGGGAAGCGCCGGGGTTTTTGCGTCATCTGACGCAGGCATCTTCACAGAAGGTGTAGATGACGCGTTTGGTGAATGACAAAACTAGTAGTTGCCCTGTGGGTTGCGCCCCGCCCGGCTTGAAAAACACAGGCCACACCCTTTAGAAAACGACGTCGGCGCTGGTTGAGCTTGCCGAACAGTAACTCACCTGCGCCGAAGAGGTCTCCCGATTAGAAAAACAGCCTGACCTGCATTTCTAATCCGGCTGGCGTTCCCAGCCTCGAGTGACGAGTCGTACAAGCAAAACGCCGCCGCGCCCGTACGCTTCTCGGCGAGCCGCAGCTGCGCCGCTACCAGCCAGCTTCTAAAAGCGTACCGAGCAAACGTTAGGGAGTCGAAGTGTTCGTTAAAACATCAGCCAAATCCATGCGCCTGTTGTGGGTGCTCGTTTTTCTTGCCGCCTGCGGGCAACCCGCGACCGACCCGGGCCTCGTCACCACCGCGCTCGGCACCGCAGCCGACATCGACCTGAACCGCGCCGAGGCCGTCTTCAGCGGGGTTCGCGGGACTACGGGCGCGGCGCAAAAGATCGTCGTCGAAAATACCGGGTCTGCGCCGCTGGTCGTCCGCCGTCTGGCGGTGGTCGGCCCCCACCGCAACGCTTTTGCAACGTCGCTGCCGCAGCTGCCGCTGACCGTGGCACCGGGCGGTTCCGAGACCCTCTCGGTTCGGTTCGCGCCGAGAGCACGCCAGGTCGGTGCGCTCCGGGCGGCGCTCGTGGTCGCCAGTAGCGACCCCGACGAGCGCCGCCGCGTGGTGGGTCTATACGGCCTCAGCGCGCGCGGCGAACAGGGCGGCGGCGAACCCTCGCTTCAGGCCATCGTGAGAACGCTCGGCTACACTGTCAACGTCGGCAGAAGAGGTCTGATTTTGGGGACGTGGCCCAGACCTATCGGCAACGAGGTGCGCGCGCCGCTTTTCCAGAAAGCCGGTCCCGGCCCCGTGACCATGACGCCCGTGGCCCGCTACTCGCCCGACGACCCGCTGCCCTACGGGGCTTACACCGATGAGGGCAAACCCGTCCGCGAAACGGTCGGTACCATCGCCACCGGAAACGAACAGACGCTCTATCCTGAAACCACCTCGAGTAGCCGCCCCAGCTTCGAGCCGGGCGGGTCGCCTTTCGGTTTTTTTGTCGGCAGTACGAGCTACGCCGCCCACAAGACCTATACCCAGGACGCGCTCAACACCGGCCCGGTCGCGCACGCCGTCCGGGTCTACCCGCTCAAAAACCGCCGTGGTCAGCGTCTGCCGAACAGCTACTTGCTGGCCTTCGAGCCTGCCAGCAACGGCGACTATCAGGATTACGTGTTCGTGGTCGAAAACGTTACACCCTCGAGGTAATCCGTTCTAGCAGATTACTTCTAGGTCGTCCGGTCTGCGCTCAACCGAGACGCAGGCCACCACGCACTTTGACGAATCGTCGGCTCGGCGCGAGATGTTTCTTCGCCTACAAAGCCGAAACGAGACCACGGCGGCGTTAGCTGAGCCTTGCGTGAAAGGTTCATAAAGACCCAAAACCGCCTTGCTTCACACTGTTCACGCCCGATACGGGTCAAACTCATAGCAGCCGGGTACGCTGTTTATGAGGGTGACGAACCCGAAGGTTTTTAGGAGTGTATATGAAGCAAATGGTTTTAGCCGCAGGTCTTAGCAGCATCTTGGGGGTGGGCGCGCTGGGCGTAACGCAGTTGCCGACTTTCGCCGCTGCACAATCCGCAGAAGCGTCCGCGCTGACCGAATATGAGCAAAACACCATCGACGTGATCGCGCAGTACGGCCCGAGCGTCGTGTCGGTCGAGGTCACCGCCCGGGTTAACTTGCCGGGTACGGGTAACCCCAACGCACAGGCTCCAGAAGGTTTAGAAGAGTTTTTAGACCAGCTGCCGCTAGACCAGCTGCCACCGCAGTTTCGTGAGTACCTCGAGGAGCAGGGTCAGCAGTTCGGGACCCCCGACGGCGAGCTGCCGCAATTGCCGCCGCAACAGGGTTCGGGCAGCGGTTTCGTGATCGACGACGCGGGGCGCATCATCACCAACTACCACGTCGTCCGGGCCGCGCTGCAAGAAGATTCGGTCGAGCTGACGCAAGGTTCTGAAATTACCGTGACGTTCCCAGAAAATGATGAGAGCTACGCGGTGCGCGTGGTGGGGGCCAACGACTTTTACGATCTGGCGCTCCTAGAGCTCCAAGACCCGAGCCTCGAGCCCGAATCGGCCCGGCCCATTCCCATCGCCGATTCCGACACGATCCAGGTCGGTCAGAAAGCTATTGCTATCGGCAACCCCTTCGGTTTCGAGTTTTCGGTGACGACTGGTGTTGTCTCCGGTGTATCCCGCAGCCTCCAAGGTTTTGGGTCTGTAGACGTGCCGCTCGTGCAGACGGACGCCGCCATTAACCCCGGCAACTCAGGCGGACCCCTGCTGAACTCATCAGGTGAAGTTATCGGCGTCAATACCGCCATTATTCCTGGCGGCAATCCTCAGTTTGGTGGCTTACCGGGCAATATCGGCATCGGCTTTGCCGTCCCCAGTAACATCATTGGAGACAACCTTGCCCAATTGGAGGAGGGTGGCCTGACCACAGTTCAGTCCCGCGCCCGCTTGGGCCTTGGAGGTCTCTTCGAGGTTTCGCAGCTTCCGGATGAGGTACGCGATAACCTCAATCTGCCGGAGGATGGCGTCCTCTTTCAAGAAGTTGAAGAGGGCAGCGCGGCGGAGGAGGCTGGACTCCGGGGACCGCAGTTCGAGGTCATGTATCAGGACCAGGCTATTCCCGCAGGCGGCGATGTCATCACGGCAGTGAACGGCGAACCGGTCACCACCACAGGCGAACTGCAAAGCGCCATCTTAAGTCGCGGCGAAGGCGACACCGTAACGCTCACTATCGTGCGCGACGGGCAAGAGCAGCAAGTGGACGTGACCCTCGCGGTCGTACCCCAGCAACAAAATCAGCAAAACCAACAGAACCAGAACCAAGGCAATTAAACCCAATTTAGTGCTAACCGAGGGTGCTTTCGCACCCTCTTTTTTTTATTTTGGCACGCGCGCGTAGAGCCGGGTATCCCGAAGCTGCCCCTGCGGGTCTCTGCTCTCGTGACGCATCACGCCCTCGAGCACGAACCCGCACCCCTCCGCGACGCGCGCGCTTTTTAAGTTGCGGTCGTCGCAGCGAATCTCCAGGCGCGCCGCGCCGAGTTCCTGCCGGGCCATCTCTGCGAGCGCCCGTACACCCTCGAGCATCAGCCCTTCCCCGGTGCGGCTCGTCCGGAGCCAGTAGCCGAGCTCGAGCTTCGGCACCCCCCAGTCGATGTGATGAAACGACGCGTTGCCGACGAACACGCCCGTCGTCCGGTCGAAAAAGTGGTAGCGCAACCCCTCCCCGGTTCGGAACAGGTCGATAGCGGCTCGAGTGTTGGTGCGGCAGCCTAAAAGCGAATACTCGGGCGTCGCCCAGGTCATAAACGGACTCAGTTCGGCGAGCGATTCCCGAACGGCGGCGTACACCTCCGGTACGTCGGTGAGGCGCGGGGCGCGCAGCAGCAGGCGGGGGGTGTCGAGGGCTTCCGGTACTTTGGGCCGGGTTACGGGCTTCATAAGGGCAGTTTAACGGTCTGTTTCGGCCCGGGGGGTCAGGGCGGAAGCTGCTAGAGTAGGGCGTGGAGATCGAAACCGCCGGACAACCCAGGCGCGTCGGACTCGTCCTCAGCGGGGGCGCGGCGCGGGGGTTTGCCCATATCGGGCTGCTCCGAGTTATCGAGCGCGCCGGGATCGAAGTCGACGTCATCGCCGGAACGTCGATGGGCGCAATTGTGGGCGCATTTTACGCAAACGGCTACAGCGCCGAAGAAGTTTACGAATTCGCTAAAAAGATGTCGTGGCGCGACGTGATCGACTTCTCGTTCGGTAGCGGCCTGTTTAAGGGCGCGAAGCTGCACACCTTTTTAGCCGCGCATCTACCTGAAACCTTTGACGAACTCGGGCGCTCGCTGGTCATCTCCACGACCGACGTCGAAACCGGGCAAGAGGTCTTTATCTATCAGGGCGACCTGATTACGGCGGTGCGGGCCTCGAGCTGTTTTCCGGGCGCGTTCGAGCCGGTCGTCTTCAACGGGCGTACCCTCGCCGACGGCGGTATCGTCAACAACATTCCCGTCAACGCCGCCGCGTTTTTACACGCCGACTTTACGATTGCCGGGGACGCGACGATGGCGCGGCGGGCGTCGCTCGCCGGTACCCCCGAGGCGGGCTGGTGGGCGCGGGTCACGAGCGGGTTTAAGCTCGAGCGCCGCAGCCCGATGGCGCAGATGCTGCTGCGCGCGACCGACATTACCAGCAGCATCCTGACCGAGCTTCAGTACAACCTGCACCCCGCCGACCTGCGCGTGCAGTATTCGATGCCTCACCTTAACGTCGAGGCGTTCTGGGCGTTTGAAGAGATCGTCGCTATCGGCGAGTGGAGCGCGCTCAACGTTTTTGTCGAGGCCGGACTCTTACCCTCCGGGGTGCTGACAGAAAATAACGTCCCCGAAAAGGTCAAGGCGCTCGCAGCAGCGCCCGCCGGGGCCGCGCTGCTCCCCGAACACAAACAAGCGTCCCCGGAGCGCGCCTGAAACGGCCCCCAAGGGGTAGACTGCTCGGTATGACTACAGACGCCCGCAAGGGGCAAAAAACTCAAAAAAAATCTGCTTCGCAACGGTTCTGGCACGAGGTCAGAGGTTACGCCGAAGCCCTGATCGTCGCCTACCTGATCGTGACTTTCGTCTTTACCACCGTCGGCGTGGTGGGTTCGTCGATGCGGCCCAATTTGGACGGCGGCAGCGGTCAGCTCCCGCAGGCGCTCTTTACCGGCGACCGGGTTTTTATCCCTAAATTCGACACCTGGCTCCGGCGTCTGGGCGTTCTGGGCGAGTACGCGCGCGGCGACATCGTGGTGGTGCGCGAACCCGAAAACGCGCCGTCACTCCGGACGCAGACGCGGCGGTCGTTTTTTATCAAACGCGTCGTCGCGCAACCCGGCGACCGTTTACAGATCAGAGAAGGTCAGGTCGTCGTCAACGGGGTACCTATCGACCAGAGCTTTATCGCCGAAAGCGGCGAAATCACCCCCGATCCCGTCAACTTTCCGGTCGTCACCGTGCAAGACGGTCAGGTTGCGGGGTTCGAGGGGTTGATACCGGGTACCTACGATCCGCTTACGGGTGGCCCGGCCCCGGTCGGAGGTGACGAGACGCAGTTTTTTTACGGCGAGACCATTGCCGCGCTCGCGCCGATTCCCGCAGAAGCGCCCGAGGGCAGGCCGTTTCTGCACGAACTCGTAATTCCCGAAGGTCACTATTTCGTGATGGGCGACAACCGTGAAACGGCAAAGGGCGGCAGCGAGGACTCGCGCTACTTTGGGCCGGTCGACGCCATCGCCATCGCCGGACAAGCGACCGCCGTGATCTGGCCGCCGCGCCGCGAAGACGGGTGGAACTGGCGGCTGCTCAATCCGCCGGAAGCGTTCGACGAAGTGCCGGAACCTCCGGCGAACTAGGTTCAAAACAGTCCGTCGATGAGTCCGCCGAGAGGTACCGTATCCCAATGCGAGATTACCGGGGTGTCTGGTGATGAAAATGGCCGAACTGTCCGAAATGGTGTCTCTACCCAGCGGTCACATCGCGCTGAGAGATGACCGGAAAAAAGCCCGGTGGACAGCTGAGATAAGCCCGTTTTCACTGGGCAAGTATCAAGTCACCCAAGGTTTATATCTCGAGGTCACGCAAAAGGCACCGTCATCGTTTAGAGGCAGCAGAAAGCCGGTTGAAGAGGTGTCGTGGAGCGACGCTACTACGTTTTGCAATCTGCTTTCCAAAAAATTGGGGTTAAAGGAAGTCTACGTCATAGAGGGTGAAGCTGTAATTTTAGATAGCCGAGCTGACGGCTACCGCCTGCCGACCGACGCGGAGTGGGAATACGCTTGTAGGGCGGGTACCAGAGATGTTCGGCACGGTGAACTCGAGGATATCGCCTGGTACCGAGAAAATTCTGGTGGTACGACCCACGACGTCGGCTTAAAAGACCCGAACGGTTGGGGACTCTACGACATGCTCGGGAACGTCTGGGAATGGTGCTGGGACGTCTACGACGAGGAAGTGTACGGACCCTACAGAATCTTTCGTGGGGGTGGTTGGTCTGATCTGGAAAGGGGCTGCCTCGCTTCTAACCGCCGCCGTAGTCACCCGACCTTTGCCATCGACGATCTCGGCTTTCGTATTGCTAGATCAGGCTAGACTGCTCGAGCTTATTCTTGCGAATAAAAACGGCGTCGCTAGAGGCCGAAGTAGGTCTGCACAGCTTTAGCCACCGCTTCAGGTGTTTGCCCGTCGGTCTCGAGACCCAAACTCGAGCGTCCCGCCACCTGCCCGAAAGGTTCAGTAAGCACGTCCAACTTCTGCCGCAACCCGGATACGGTCGTAAGCTTGTCGAACACGACCCGTGAGGGTTCGGTTACGCGGGCCTCGAGCGTTTCCTGCGTGCAGCTCAGCTGTACCAGATGTACCTCATCACCGTGCGCCTCTGCCTGTTTACAAAGACCGACGATGTAGGGGTCGCGGTCTCTGGCGTAAACGTAGGTGAGGATGACGCCGGGAAGGTCGTGTTCACGCGCAACCTCGAGGCTTACCTCGCGCAAACGGTGAACGAGGGCTCGAGACTGAGGCGTGCCGCGGTCGAACAAGGCGAAACCGAGGTCGATCAGCAGATGGTTGTGCAGCACCCGAAACCCGGTACGCGCCGCCAGCGCCTGCGCCACGCTCAGTTTGCCCACGGCGGGCGGGCCGTACACCATCACCAGCTTCACGGCGCGCCGGAACCGTCCAGACCGAGTTTGTCGGCGTCGGCTTGCATCGCCGAGAGCACGAACGTTACGTGTTCCCACAACTCGACGCCGAGTTCTTCGGCCCCGCGCACCACGTCGTCACGGTTGACGCCGCGGGCAAACGCCTTGTCCTTGAATTTCTTTTTCAGGCTTTTGAGTTCAACGTTCCGCACGTCTTTGTCCGGGCGTACGAGCGTCGCGGCGGTAATCAGTCCGGTCAGCTCGTCGCAGGCGTAAAGGGCTTTGGCGAGCGGTGTTTCGCGCGCTACCCCGGTATAGTCGGCGTGGCCCATGATGGCGTCCAAGACGTTCTCGGACAAACCTTGGTCACGCAGAAAGCGCACGCCCACGTACGGGTGTCCGGTTTCGTCCGGGGTCGGATGTTTTTCATAGTCGAAATCGTGAAGAATCGCCGCCACACGCCACTCGGTTTCGTCGCCGCCGAGTTTGCGGGCGTAGGCGGCGGTCGCGGACTCGACCGCGAGCATATGTTTGCGGAGGCTTACGGAGTCGGTCCAGGTTTCCATCAGCGCGGCAGCGTCGGCTCGTGATAGGGTCATAAGTGAGTGTACCAAGCGCAGAGCAGCGCCTGAACGGGGGAACAGCAGTGGAAAAGGTGCTGGAGAAGATTTTAGTCGGGGCACGCTGGATTATTGTGGTGCCGGTGTTAGCGCTCCTTGTAGGGGCCGGATATTTCGCCTTTTTATCGGTTTACGACGTGATTTTAGGTATCACCCGCAAAGACCCTGCCGAAGGGGTTTCCGATATTTTGAAGGCGGTCGACGCGGGGCTTTTGTGCGCGATCGTTATCATCGTCTCGCTGGGGCTTTACGAACTCTTTATCAGCCGCCTGAAACTGGCCGACGATAAACCGCTCGCGCACGCCCTCGAGGTCGGTGATTTAGACGGTCTTAAAGACAAGCTCGGCAAGGCTATCTTGCTGGTTTTGATTATCCGTTTTTTCGATTTCGTCTCCAACATCGAACTTCGCGCCGGTCTGGACCTGCTGGCCTACGCGGGTGGCGTCGCGCTTTTAGGCCTGGCGCTCTATCTGTCGCGTGGGCAACCAGGCGAAGACAAACCCAAAGAGGAGCGCATCAGTGATTAAAACCGTTGAGAACGTCGCGGCGGCGGCCGGAGCACTCCTGCTGGAAAAGGCCCGTGAAAGCGTCCGGGAACGCGGGCGTTTTCTGCTGGTCTTATCGGGCGGCAGCACCCCGCTAAAGATGTACAAGCAACTCGCCGAAGGCCATGCCGACGAACCTTTTTGGGCGCACACCCACATCTTTTGGGGTGACGAGCGTTTTGTCCCCCACGACCACCCGGATTCCAACTACGGCGCGGCGAAAGCGGCGCTGCTAGACCGACTCGCCATCCCCGCCGCACAAGTTCACCCCTGGCCCTACTTTGAGGGCAACCCCGACGTGGCGGCGGCGGCGTACGCGGACACGCTCGAGGAACTAGGTGACCCCTTCGACCTCACTTTTTTGGGCCTCGGCGACGACGCGCATACCGCCAGCTTGTTTCCGGGAACCGGAGCTGCATTCGACGAAGGCGCGGCGACGGTCGTACGTCCGGCGGGTGAAGGGGTACGCCTGACGCTGACGGCGAGCAGGCTCAGTCGGAGCCGGACGGTGGCGTTTCTGGTACAGGGTGAAGGCAAAAGAGGGGCGCTCGAGGCGACCCTCTCCCCCACCGACACCCCCGACTTCGACCGGACACCCGCGCGGGCCGTCAGCGCCCAAGAAGACCTGCTCTGGTTGACGGATGTAACGCTCTCGCAGGAGTAGCAGATACCATCTGGTTTGCACCACCCTAAGCTGGAACGCAGTCTACCACGTACTTTAAGTGATATCTGCGGAGATATGATGCAGTATTTCGTGGAGCTGCTACAGAGTCGGTTCTTTCGTTGCAGCAGAAAAAAGCTTGTGGCCCATAGATTAAAATCTACAGGCCACAAGCTACGGGCTACAAGCCTTTAGCTACGGACCACGCGCTAAAAACCCTACCCCAACGTCGGCGGTATGACCGGCGCAGGCGGCGCGTCGTCGTTGAGAAGCGCGTGCAGCCAATCGGTCAGCAGCACGCCGCTGGTTCTGAGAGTGTAGAACTCGGAGCGGTTGATGATGCAGTGGGCGGTACCGTCCTCGAGGGTGTCGTTGGTATCGAGCAGCGAGGTGTAGCTGCTGAACCCTCCCGGCAAACCTACCTGAATCTGCCCCAAAGACGCCGCCAAACCCTTTACCCAGGCGTCGGCTACTGCCTGCTGAACGTCGGGGTCAGCCGGGTCGAGGCCGAGCTGAAGCGCGTAAAACCTGATCTGTATCCCGTCCAGAACGCTGTTGTACTGCGCCAGCGTCACCTCCGGGTGTGCCTGACCGATAGCGACGTAGGCGTCGGCTAGAAACGTCGCCGGGACGCCCTCCGTAATATCGACGCCCTCCGGCAACGTTGCCCCGACGTTCCAGCGGTTCAGCCCGTCCTCTCCGGTGACGAACGTTTCAGGGATGATGCCCGCGCCGCAGTCGCCGAGCTGCGTCACGTCGGCGTCCGGGTAGGCGTCGGCGATTCGGGGTGTGTACAGCGCCGCGCCGTACGCGCCCGCGCTGCATCCGCTAACGAAAACCGCTTCGGGCGCGCTAAATTCGCTTTCTACCCAGTCCAGCACCGCGTCCACGTTAGCCTGCCCGCTGTGGTTGACGGTGCGCTCGCCGTCCGCGCCAGCGTAGGTCTCTACGCTGTCACCCAGGTGGATGTCGGCGGTGCAGTAGCTGATAAACACGTGATACCAGTCGCCGACGGGGTTGTCCGGATTGGCTTTGTCATAGATACCGGAGGGTGCCGTTTCGCGGTATCCGGGGCTCGAGGAACGGGCGATATTCGGCTGATACGCGCCGCTCCCCTCACCGCAGGTCGCAGCGTTCCAGCACGCGCCGCCACCCTCGAAGTCGATGACGACCCTGTTGACGGTGCCGGGGCGCACGTAAAAGGAGTAGGGCGAACCGTCGGAGCAGATTTCACCCTCCGGCGAAAAGGTCGTCCAGACGCCGGGCTCGAGGTCAGGCAGCGTCACCGGCATTTCAGGTGCGGGGGGTGCGGGCGCAGGCGGCGAGACCGGTTCGGCGCAGGCCGTGAGCAGCGCGAAAACCGTCAGCGGGGCGAGCAGCCAGGTATAGTTCAGCATAAAACCTCCGCCTCAACCTTAACGCACGCCCTCGGCAGGATACCGGGGGTCACCTCACAGCTGGGTTTTGGTTTGGTTGGATGATCGGGTAGCGAGTACCGAAGGGTCAGGGTTGAGTAGTCAGGGTCTGGTAACTGAGAAACCGCCACGTATTCGGACTCATTGTGTTTTCTACGTGGCAGCCTCGAGAAGCGAACATGGCAAAACACGAAGCCAGCAAAAAGAGCAGGCGAACCTGCTCTCCAGCTTTACCGGCCCCGCGCTAAGCCCAGCGGATGGCGTGCGCCTCGAAAGGGCTGACGAGCGCCGGATGCACCGGATAGACCCGGACGCCGTAGGCGAGTTGCCCGCTCAGCTCGGGCGTAAACGAGGTGCGGTACAGGGAGCCGTCGCCACCGTCGCCGCCCGCGCGGGTGAGCGTAACGGTGCGAAGATTGCGCTCCAGAGCGTCTTCAGCGGGGCTGTAGACCAGTTCGACGCAGAGTTCGTCGGCGGCGAAGTCGCGGGGATGAACGACCGCCTCGACCGTAAGGGGCTCGCCGACACGGGTAGGCCGTTCCTGCAACGTTTTGGCGTTGACGTGGACGCCGTGCCAGTCGCGCTGGACGCGCGCCCGCCAGTTTGCCAGTTCGCGCGCGGCGGCGTGGTCGCTTTGCGAGAGTTCGCGGGCGCGTTCGGCGGCGGGCGCGTAGAACGTCTCGACGTAATCGTGAACCATGCGGCGCGCGTTAAACGCCGGGGTAATCGTGGCGATGGCGCTTTTTGCACGTTTCAGCCACCCCTGCGGCACGCCGCTTTCGTCGCGGTCGTAGTAGAGCGGTACCACCTCGCGCTCCAAAAGGTCGTAGAGCGCGTCGGCGTCGGCGGCGTCGGCGCTGTCCGAAACGCTCATGTTGACGCCCGAACCGATAGCCCAGCCGTTCTGACCGTCGAAGCCTTCGGGCCACCAGCCGTCCAGAATCGACAGGTTGAGAATCCCGTTCATAGCGGCCTTTTGACCACTCGTTCCGGACGCCTCGAGCGGTCTGCGCGGGTTATTCAGCCACACGTCGACGCCGCGCGTCATCGCCCGCCCGACCGCCATGTCGTAATCTTCGATAAACAAAACCTTACCGGCGAAACGCGGGTCTTGCGACAACACCTGAATCGCCGAAATAAGCGCCTGTCCGGGCGCGTCCGCCGGGTGCGCCTTACCTGCAAAAACGAGCTGCACCGGCCTGTCGGGGTCGCCTAAAATGCGCGCCAACCGCTCCAGATCGCGGAAGATCAGCGTCGCGCGTTTGTAGGTCGCAAAACGCCGCGCGAACCCGATCGTCAGAGTGTTTTTGTCGAACAGCGTGTCGACCTCGCGGAGCGCCGTCGGCGAGCCCCCGTGCCGTTCGCGCTGCCGGGTCAGGCGTTGGCGAAAAAAGTCGATACCGTCCTGATTGAGTTCCTGACGCACCGCCCAGAGCGCCGCGCTGTCGATTTTTTCGACCTTTGCCCACATCGCCGCGTCGTCGAAACGCTCCTGCCAGCCTTTAGGCAGCACCGTACCTACCAGCTCACGGATCTCCGGCGCGATCCAGGTCTGTTCGTGGACGCCGTTGGTAATGTGCTTGATCGGCACCTCTTCGGTCGGCACTTCGGGCCACAGGTCGCGCCAGATTTCACGGGAGGTTTCGCCGTGAAGCTTGGCTACGCCGTTGCGTCCGGTTGAAAAACGCAGCGCCAGCGCGGGCATACTAAAGACCGGCCCCCAGCCGTGGTCGTGGCGGGCTAGGTCGTGAAACTCGCCCTGACTAAGCCCGAGCGCGCCCCAGTAACCACTAAAAAACTGGTTGACGACCTCGAAAGGAAAGGTGTCGTTTCCGGCGGCGACCGGGGTGTGAACGGTAAAGACCGTTCCGGCAGCGACGACCTCGCGGGCTTCGGCAAAGGGAACACCCGCCTCTACGAGCTCGCGGCACCGCTCGAGCGGCATAAAGGCGCTGTGGCCCTCGTTCATATGCCACGCGGTCGGCGCGACGCCGAGCGCGCGCAGCATCCGCACGCCGCCGATACCCAAAATAATCTCTTGCGCGATACGGGTGCGCTGATCGCCCCCGTAAAGTCTTGAAAGCAGCGCCCGGTCTTCCGGAGCGTTTTCCGGTACGTCGGTATCCAGCAGATAGACCGAAACCGTCCCGACCGCGAGGTGCCACGCCCGCAAATACACGTCGCGGCCCTGCAAGGTCACGCTCACGCGCAGCTCTTCGTTATCTTGCGTAACCGGGGTAAAAGGCATCTCGCTGGGGCTGAGGCGTTCGTAAAACGCCTCTTGCTCTCCCGACTGCGCCACCCGCTGATGAAAGTAGCCCTCCGGAAACCAGGGGCCGACCGCGACGAGCGGTACGCCCAAATCCGACGCCGCCTTCGTGTGGTCGCCCGCCAGCACGCCCAGCCCCCCCGAATAGAGCGCGACCGCCTCGTGCCAGCCGTACTCCATACAAAAGTAGGCGTATACGTCGTCTTTACGACCGCTCGAGCTGCTGAACCAGCCTTTTTTACGGCCCAGATAACTGTCGAAGTTGCCGATCACCTCGTCGTACAGACTCAGGTATTCGGCGCTCGCAGCGGCCGCCGTAAGCTTGTCTTGCGAGATATCGCGGAGCATCGCCGCAGGACTGTGACCGACGCGTTCCCACAACTCGGGGTCGAGCCGCCGAAACAGCCGCCGCGCGTCGGGCCGCCAGGTCCAGTAAAGGTTGTTGGCCAGGTCTGCCAACCGCTCGGTTCGTTTCGGAATATCGGGCAGGACGCTTAAGTGTCCAAGAATGTTCATCGTTCTCCTCGGTAGCTACCTTTATTTGGCAAGCGCTCGTAGAGGGTTTCTCTACGGATTGTGACAGGGCGAGACAAGGCGACCCCAGCCGCCGCTCAGAAACCTTTACGACCGCGATCATACCCGCGACCCACCACGTCAGAATGTACCATTTATCGTCCAGTTTGCCGCAGCCGCCGTACGTTTTTGTAACGCGGGCAGACCCGAGTCGGTTTGACGGCGTGGTGTCGACAGGCTCGGAAACGGCTGACGGCAAAACCTGAGATATAGTGACGTTTATGAGTCTCGATAAGTTCGATACGAACGTCGCAGTGAGAACGCTGGCCCGTCTCAACCGGCAAAAACGCGCCCTGTGGCTAGCCGTAACGCTCGCGGCCCTGTGGGACGGCGCGGGCGCGCAAACGGTGGGTTTCGCGCTCAGTTATGGAACGGGGCTCGAGCCCGAAGTGCAGCTCCGCAACCTGCAACTCCCCGCTTTAGACGCCGGGGACGTAGAACTCGGTTTGCGGCTCGCGGGGGGCGTTTCGGGGCCGCTCGAGGCCGGGATCGACACGCGTTTTCGTACCTCATTCGGCCCGCTCGGAACCCTCGCCGCAGGTGCTCGCGCCGACGCCGACGTAACGGGCGTGTTCGACCTCGGCCTGAACGGTTCGGGCGCGCTCGGCGCGACCGGCCTCGAGGCCCGTTTGGGCGTCTTTAACCGCAACCCCGGCGCGTTCGCCCCGAGCGCCGCCTACGCGCTGGACAGCCGCCCGTTCCTGAACCGCCCCTCATCACCCGGTGCCGTGGGGGCGCACTTCGAGCTGGGCGCGACCCGGCGAATCGGGCGCACGCTAATTCTCGAGGCCACACCCTCGCTGAGTTATCTGGCAAACACGGGTGTCGGGCTGGGGCTCGAGGGCCGGTTACAACGCCGCCGTCTGGTCGGTAGCGACAACGGCGCGCTGCTCTCTATCGCCAGCCGTGGCCCCGGCGAGAACCGCAGCTTCACCGCTGCGGGCGCGGAATACGCGCTCAACCGCCGCGGCCTGCCGACCCTGACCGGCGCGCTGCTGCTCGGGAGCAGTGGCGAGGGGGTAAGGCCCGGTTTCCGCGCCACCGCCAGCGGCGAGCTAGGCAGGTTTTCGTACCGCGCCGAAGCCGCCGCCGAACCCTACCGCCGCGACGCGCCCCCCTACCGCGGCAACGTGGCGTTCGGTACGGCGCTCGGGCCGGGTGCTTTGGGGCTCGAGTTCGGCGCGGCCCCGGACAACGGTTTCGGGATACCACCGCTGCTCTTTCGCACTTCGTACGCGCTGAGGTTTTAGGGGTCTTTTGCAGGTGGTTTTACGTGTGCTGGAAGTCGTCAGGCATGGAGTAATAAGTACCGAGTAATGAGTGATGAGAAAGGATTTGGCCTCGTTGCTCATTAGCACCACCTAACGGTCTGCTGGGCAGAATGGGACGCAGGGCGCATTTCCAAAATACCGAAGGTTGTGGGGAGGGGTGCTCGAGCACCCCTCCCTATTTTTTACGACCTAATTCTTTGCACCCTATTTTTTACGCTTAATTTTTTACACCTAATCTTTCACGCCTAAATATCTTCGTCCAAGTTTTTGTGACTACGCCCACGTATCAGGTGCATAGGGGTTTGCAGGTACATGGGCAAAAAGGGCTTTGTCTACGGTCTTTCAGGCCTAGCCCTTTACGCGGCAAAAAACGCTTGCACCGCGCGCTTGCGGGCTAGGCCGTAGCGCCTTTTTACGCTAAGCCGAACGCCCGATGTACGCGCTGAGCTGTCTCCATAAACTGACGCCATAACTGTCCGACACTCCCAGCCGAGTTGCGTCCGACACTCCGTCAAACGCTCTTTCACCTCTGTCGTCGAAAGTTTTTGGAGAACTACATGTTTTACTTACGCCGGTCAGCCCTGCCACTTTTTCTCACCCTCATCCTAGTCGCGTGTAGTCAGTCCGAAGTGCGCCTCGAGCCCTCTGGTCTGACCCCCGCAAGACAGCTGTTTGCTATCGACAGCTTGCCTCCTGAGCGGGTGATGGTCGCCCTCGCGTTCGGTCAGTCGAATTCGGCTAACCACGGGAGCGTTCTTGATAATGGGGACAGAAATGTTTATAACTTCTACCAGGGAGAGCTCTATGAGGCGCAAGACCCGCTGCTCGGCGCGACCGGTGATGGCGGCAGCGTCTGGACCCGTTTGGGACGCAAGCTCATCGCTAGCAAGAAGTATGACGCCGTAGTATTCGTGACCGTCGGCGTCGGCGGGTCGGAAATAGGGCGGTGGACGCCGGGTGGAGACCTGCACCCGCGGGTACTCGGCGCAATCCGCGATCTGAAAGCTCAAGGTCTAGACGTCACGCACCTACTCTGGCATCAGGGCGAAGCCGACAATCGGCTCGGGACCAGCCAGGAAGCCTATAGAGAGCGTTTTCTCAGGCTGCTGAGCAGCATCAGAAGTCAGGGGGTAGACGCACCCATCTATGTGTCGACCACGACCAGATGTGGTTCTCTCAACCCGAACGAGCACGTTCGTCAGGCTCAGATCAAGCTAATCGACGCCGGATCGGGCATCTTGGCTGGGCCAGACACCGACATCCTTACAGGCGTTGACAGAAAGCGTGACGGATGTCATTTCAGCGATGTAGGCTTAGGCAAGTTCGCCGACCTGTGGCTGAAAAAACTCGGTGTTACCGTCAGAGATGTTCCAGGAGAGCCTTCGCCCGACCACTATGTCATGACGTTCGACGACACCCCCGCCAACCGCCTCGTCTACCGCGTCGGGATAGGCGGCGGCGTGACCCACCAGGCAGGCGACAATCCCGCCTCCGGCACAGTTCCGGTCGTCGGTCAACCACGCCGGGGCGGGCGTCTTTTAAGAACCCGGCAAGCCCGGGTCGTAGACGTCTACGGCGGCAAACGCCTGACCGTCGCAAGTCCCCGCAGCAACACCCCGTCACCGCAAGGCGGACGTATCCGGCTTCGGTTCGCTCCGGCGCTGAACCCGGCTGGCGTCGACCTCACCTCGGTTACGCTCAGTAACCTGACCAGCGGAGCGTACCTGCGTTTCTTTTGCGTCGGCGGTGGGTCGTCGTTGCAGAGAGTAGAAAAGGCGGCTGCGGGAGAGAATCTGGTGGTGCCGCTCGAGGCCTCGAGGGTGCGAGCTGTCGATATCGTCGCCCGGAGCGCCTTTGCAGTCGATGATCTGGCGTTTGTAGAGGTGAGAAACTGAGCATAGCACGCAAACACCTCGGCCGTTAACCTCACCGGACGACTCCGCGTTCGTTCAGAACGTTTAGACTGGACGTGTGAAAACTCCGAAAGTACATGAGGCCGAGACGCACCTACTCGAGCTCGTCGAAGCGGTGAAGCCGGGTGAGGAGATTATCATCACCCGAAACGGTCAACCCATAGCCAAACTCGTGGTGGCAATAACGGGTCCACGTGAGCTGGGCTTTCATCCTCTGGACTTCAAGAGCAATCTGCTCGAGCCCACCGACGACGACGTTATAAACGCTTTTTACAACCGGTAAATGCGCTGCCTGCTCGACACTCATACGCTCGCCTGGGCCGTAGGTGACCCCAGCCGTCTGGGAGGGGAAGCGTTCGCGCTTCTCAGTGACGCGAGTAATGGGTTGCTGGTCAGCCCCGTCAGTATCTGGGAGATGAGCATCAAATACCACTCGGGCAAGTGGTCCGAGGTTGCACCTTTTTTAGACGAGGCGAAGTACGCGAGTTTTGCCGAGCGTCTCGGCCTCGCCGAGTTCCCGATCGGTGTCGCCCACACACGCCTTGCCGGAGGGTTCGACGTTGCCCACAAAGACCCGTTCGACCGGCTTTTGGCAGCTCAGTCGCTGCTCGGGGAAGTAACGCTGATCAGCAAAGACCCGGTGTTCGGACGTTTCGGGGTCTCGAGAGTCTGGTAATGCGTACGTCCCAGAGGAGCTCAGGTCGTACAACTCAGGTAGGCGCGCAGGCAGTTAAAGGTTTTCTTTACGCGCCGCAAACCCCGCCAACCGCTCCCGCACCTTTTGCTCCCAGCCCTCACCGCCCGCAGTGTAGTAGCCGCCGCCGACCTCATCCGGCAGATACGGCTGCCTGAAACTCGCGTCGGGGTCGTCGAAATAGTAGCGGTAGCCCTCGCCGTAACCGAGGCGTTTCATCAGGCCGGTCGGAGCATTTCGCAAGTTGAGCGGGACTTCGGCGGCGGCGTAACGTTCAGCGTCGGCGCGGGCCGCTTTCCACGCGGTATAAACGGCGTTCGATTTGGGCGCGACCGCCAGGTACACCGCAGCCTCGGCGAGCGCCAGCTCACCTTCTGGGACACCCAAAAAGTGGGCGGCGTCGCGGGCGGAGAGTGCCAGCCGCAGCGCGTTCGGATCGGCTAGACCCACATCTTCCGAAGCGATGCGGACGAGCCTGCGGGCTACCGTCATAAGGTCGGCCCCGCCCGCTAAAAGCCGCGCGAGCCAGTAGAGCGCCGCGTCCGGGTCGCAGCCGCGCACCGACTTGTGCAGGGCGCTCAGCAGGTTGTAAAAGTGCTCACCACTCCGGTCGAACGCCAGCCCCTTGGCCTGAAGCGCCGCCTCGACCCCCGGCGCGCCCAGCACCCCCGCTTCGGCGTAGGCGGCGGCGGTCTCGAGCGCCCCCAACGCCCGCCGTCCGTCCCCGTCGGCCCAGCCCGTGAGCAGTTTTAGAGCTTCGGGCGTAACGGTGAGGTCGCCGCCGTAGCCGTCCGGGTGGTCGAGGGCTCGAGCCAAAAGCGCCGCCAACGCCTCCTCGCCGAGCGCCTCCAACACGAACAGCTGTAACCGTGAACGGAGCGCGCCGATCACCTCGAACGACGGGTTCTCAGTCGTCGCGCCGATGAAGAGCAGCGTCCCGTCCTCGACGAAGGGCAAAAGCAGGTCTTGCTGGGCCTTGTTGAAACGGTGAACCTCGTCTAGAAAGAGCAGCGTCGCGCCGCCGCGTTGCCGGGCCGTGACCGCCTCCGCCGCGACCGCCCGCACCTCTTTTACGCCCGCCGTAACCGCCGAAAGCTTGACGAAACGCGCGCCACTCGCCTCAGCCAAAAGCTGCGCCAACGTCGTTTTACCTACCCCAGGCGGCCCCCAGAGCAGCAGTGAGCGCAGGTTACGCCGCCCCAGCGCCACCTGAAGCGGTTTTCCCGGCCCCAGCAGGTGCTCCTGCCCGACGAACTCGTCCAAGCTACGTGGACGCACCCGCTCGGCAAGCGGGCGCGTATCGATACCTTCCTTTTTGCCTATACCAAAACCCGTGTCGAACAACGTCATCCGATCACTCTATCACCACCAAAATCACCACCGAAGCGACCCTCACCTTGATATGAAGACGCTCAGGTTTTGTACAAAAGACGACATAGCCCCAAGTCACCGCGCCGTATAGTGGAGCTAACAGAAGCTCCAAGAGAGGTGGACGATGTACAAACTTTTTACCCAGGCACAAGCGACCGAACTCCTCAGCGTCGTCGATCCGATGCTCCGCGACCTGCAAAGCGCGTTTAAGGACGCCGTAAAACTTCAGAATGAGCACGCCGCGCTCAGGCCCGAAAGCTTGCGCGCCCGGCAGCTCGCCGCCGAACTGACCTTTATCGTCGACAGCGCCCGCACGACCAAAGGCGACCTCGACCGGCTCGGTGTAGTGCTTAAAGATGTCGAGCAGGGCGTGGTCGATTTTCCCGGTACCGTCGGCGCGGAGATGGTGTACCTGTGCTGGGAACAGGGCGAGGACGCGGTCACGCACTATCACGCGCTGGGCCGAGAGGCGCGTTTGCCGTTACCCGCAGGCGCGTCCCCGCACACGTCAGAAAACCTACAAAGCACACCGCAGAGCGAAAACGACGCGCTCGACGCTTAGGTTTTGTTGACGATTGCCGTTTGGAAGACGCGCTCGAGCCCCCTCCAAACACGCAACGTGCCGATTTCAATCTTAATTCCTCACCTCACGCAGAGCAAGGTCCAGCAAAGCAGCGGGCTGAGTTTGAAGGGGTCAGAAGTCAGTAGTCAGAAGGGGTTGCGACTCCTGAATGCTGACTGCTGAATTCCGAGGATTCAGAAGTTAGCCGATACAGACCGTAGTGCGCGTAAGGTGAGTCCCTACTTCTTCTCCAATTTCAGCATTCAAGCTGCAAAGGTAGTTATAAACGCCACTATCACACCCGCGCGCAGTCCATTTGGCGTAGGCTTGAGCCGGAGGTACGGCGATGAACATGGGGAATAGATGGTCGCGGGTTATCTGCTCGAGGCTGGCGGTATTGAGCATTTTCTTAATGGGTACGGCGGGAGCACAGAACCCGCCCTTTTACGATCTAAACAGCACGCACTGGGCGTATGAGTCCGTACGCGAACTCGCCGACTTAGGCATCCTGACGGGTTACCCCGACGAAACTTTCGACGGGACGCGGGCCACCACGCGCTACGAGGTGGCGGTCGTGGCGGCGCGAGTTCTCGAGTACGTCGAGGCCCAAGCAACAGGCGAAGGCTCGCGCGCAGATGTGACCGAACCGCTTTCGGCGCGGATGCAGGCGCTCGAGACTGCCCTCAGCGGCGCAACCTCGCTCGAGTACACCCGCAGTCTGGAGGCGCGGCTGGTGGTGCTCGAGCAGGCGCTTGAAATTCAGCCGCAGACGAACGCCACGCAGCAGATACAGCAAGAAGTTACGGTGCCGGAGACGTCGGGCGCGCAGCCCACAACTCCGGCAGCCCCCGGCTTAAGCCTGCCCGGTACGGACGCCGAGATTCGCTTCAGCAGCCGCCCCGACTATCCTTTTTTCGTCGGCATCTCCCCCGGCGTCGTGTCGACCGCCGGTGACGTGTATCTGGGCGTTCAGGCCGGTTACGACGCGCTCCTCGGGCCGGTCGGTCCGGCTGCACGCCTGACCTTTAACGGCGGCAACCGCGAACTGCGCCTGAGCGTAGACGCGCTCGCCAAAGCCGACCTGCTACTCGATACCCTCAAGCTTTACGGCGGCCTCGGCGTCGGTACGACGGTCCGTCCGGACGGCGGTTCGGTGCTGCTCGAGGCTCCTTTCGGCGGTGAATACTTTATTTCGGAGCGCGTCAGCTTGTTTTTGCAGCTTGCGACCTCGTACGGGTTCGCGCCTATCAACAACGTCGACGCCGAGCTGACGACGGGGATCAACCTGCGGTTTTAGCTTTTGCTCCTGCGATAATTCGGTCATGACGCCATCCGTATCGAGGATAGGGGGTTAGCTATAGTGGGTTATGGAGTCACCCCGCGAGCTCAATCCAGAGTTGATAACCCCCAGACTCCGCCTCGAGCCGCAGGGTCGGGAGCACGCCGCTGTAATGATGCGCGTACTCGCAGACCCGCGCACCCACACGTTTATCCCCACCGACCCGCCCACGGACGAGGCCGCACTCCGCGAGCGGTTCGAGCATCAGAACACTCGCCGTTCGCCGGACGGTGGAGAGTATTGGCTGAACTGGGTCGTTTTCGTGGATGAAGAGGCTGTCGGAACCGTGCAGGCGACCGTGGTTCCGGCTCAGGCGTACGCGAGCGTCGCCTACCTGTTTCATCCCGATGCCTGGGGACGTGGTTACGCTACCGAGGCGGTGCGGGCGATGTTGGAACACCTCGAGGACTTGCAGATAGAGCGTCTCGAGGCCCACATCGACACGCGGAACGCGGCTTCACAACGGCTGGTCGAACGTTTGGGTTTCAGGCGCGCCGAAAAGATAGAGCACGCGGACGAGTTTAAGGGAAGTGTGAGCGACGAATACCGTTACGAGTTGGTGACGGCTAAGGCTCAACCCGGTAGGCAAACTTAAAAACCTGAGTCACTGCCCGTACACCGTGGTGTAACGCTCGTGCAACTTGGCAATATCATCTTCAGCAATCGCCAGGGGCGTCCCGAGCTGGAGCGCCAGCCAAGCGGTGCGCGCTACGTCCTCGCACATCACGGCGGCTTTGACGGCCTCTTTAGGTGTTTTGCCGACCGTAAAAACGCCGTGGTTTTGCATGATAATAGCTGGGGATGTGTGGTTACGCAGCACCCGCACGACCTCGAGGCCGATCTCTTCACCCCCGATCAGCGCAAACCCGCCCAGCGGAATCGGCCCGCCGAACTCGTCGGCCATCGCCGTCAGAAAACAGGGAATCTCGCGGCCCACCGCTGCGAACGCCGTCGCGTAGCGGCTGTGCGTATGAACGATACCGCCGACCGTCGGCAGATGCCGGTAGATATAGGCGTGGGTAGCGGTGTCCGACGACGGTTTGAGGTGACCGCTTAGAACCTTTGCCTCGAGGTCGGTCTGCACCATGCTCTCGGGCGTCAGCTCGTCAAAGCCTAACCCGCTCGGTTTGATCAGCATCGTGTTCGTCTCGGCGTCGCGGGCGCTGATGTTGCCGCTCGTCCAGGCGACGAGTTCGTTGGCAGGCAACAGGGCGTGAAGGTCGCACAGCTCTCTGCGCAATTCCAGATTCACCCCGTCACGCCGACTTCAGTCCCGTCGTTGATTTCAGACTCGGTTTTAGCTGCTGCCGTGAGTCGCAGTTTACGCAGGCGTTTCATCACGCCCCCTGGCTCGTTCACCGTGCTCCGTCCGAACAGGTCGTGCAGGTAGCGGTAGTCGGCGTAGAGCTGCGCGTAAAGCTCGCTGTTTTCCGGTATGGGCCGGTACACGACCTCGCTGAGGCCGCCCATCGCGGCGGCAGCCTCGCCGATATCGCGGTAGACACCGGCGGCGACGGCGGCGTGCATGGCGCTTCCGAGCGCCGGTCCCTGATCGCTACGAATGACAAAGATGTCGCGCTCCAGCACGTCCGCGTAAATCTGCATCATAAGCGGGTTTTTAGCCGGAAGCCCCCCGGCAGCGATGATGCGCTCGACCGGCACGCCGCTCCGCTCGAAGGTTTCGACGATAAGGCGTTTGCTGTAGGCGGTGGCCTCCAACAGGGCGCGGTAGAGGTCGGGCGCGCGCGTGGAGAGCGTCATACCGACGATCAACCCGGACAAGTCGGCGTCGACCAGAACGCTGCGGTTGCCGTTCATCCAATCTAGCGCCAGCAGACCGTGTTCACCCGGCCTCTGCGCGGCGGCTTCATCGGCTAAAAAGCTGTGCAAGTCCGTTCCGGCTTCGGCGGCCCGCTGCTGATAGTCCCCCGGAACGTTGTGCTTGACGAACCACGCGAAGATGTCGCCGACGGCGCTCTGCCCCGCCTCGTAACCGTACGTGCCGGGGACGATACCACCGTCGACGACGCCACACATCCCCTCGACCTCGTGAACCGTGTCGGCGACCAGCACGTCACACGTCGAGGTACCCATGATCATCACCAGCGTACCGGGGGCGACCGTACCGGTAGCGGGCAGCGTCACGTGCGCGTCTACGTTGGCGGCGGCGACGGGGGTTCCCGGAGCGAGGCCGGTCCAGCGCGCGGCCTCTTCGCTGAGACCACCGGCGCTCGAGCCCAGCGGGAGCAGTTCCCGGGACATCTTGGCGTCAACCACGTCGGCGAAATCCGGGTGCAGGGCGGCAAAATACGCTTGTGAGGGAAACGCACCGTCCTGATAGATCGCCTTGTAGCCTGCGGTGCAGGCGTTGCGGGTTTCGACGCCGGTCAGCTGCCACACGAGCCAGTCCGCCGCTTCGATAAGGCGGTCGGCTCTGGCGTAGACTTCGGGCGCTTCCTCGAGGATGTGTAGCGCCTTGCTAAAAAACCACTCGCTGCTGATCTTGCCGCCGTAACGCGCCAGCCACGGCTCGCCGAGCCTCCGCGCGGTCTCGTTGATACGGTCGGCCTGCGGCTGCGCGGCGTGGTGTTTCCAGAGCTTGACCCACGCGTGCGGCTCGCCGCGCAGGTCGTCTAGGCGGCAGAGCGGCGTGCCGTTTTGAAGCGTCGGCAACATCGTACAGGCGGTGAAGTCAACCCCGACGCCGACCACCTCTTCCGCGCCGACGCCGCTCTCTTTCAAAACCGCCGGAACGGTATGTTTAAGCACGTCTATGTAGTCGTCCGGGTTTTGCAGCGCCCAGTCGTTCGGGAGCGGCGTACCGTCCGGCAGCGCGTGGTCGATCACCCCGTCTTTGTAGGGATACACGGCGGTCGCTACTTCGCTGCCGTCTTTGGCGTTGACCAAAAGCGCGCGTCCGGATTCGGTGCCATAATCAATTCCTATCGTATAAACCATAACGCCCTCTCACGCCTCCGGGGAGGCTTTTGCAGGTTTGTCCCTATATGCTTTCACGCCTTCTCCGAGTATATAGGCTTTTGGCACCGGGTTTTTTGGGACTGAAGCGCGCCGCAGCCACGCCAGTCAGCCTATCCTCGAGCAAAAAAGCTGGGCCAACATAAAACCGGGACGCACGCCCAACTATCGCCTTTAGAGAAAGGTGTGCTAACATCTTACAAAGCGTCGGTTGTCAAAGTTTGGAAGGGCCTAGCCCCGGTATCCGTATGCCCTGCGCTCTCAGCTGACCTTGGTTCTCGAGGTTTCTCTGGTCGCCGGGGTTTGAGATGTCTAGTCGTAACAGGCTTTCCGTTCAGCACGCCTCTCGGCGTAGATTAAGGAGCAGATATGAAACGTATTTTGGCAAGTTTGATCGTCGGTTCGCTTTCGCTGGCGGCGGCGCAAGACGCCACCGAGCTGCGGATGACCTGGTACGACGACGGGGGTGAGGGGCAGGTGTTGCGTGACCTGCTCGACCGGTTTGAAGCGGACAACCCCGATATTACGGTGGTGGTCGATACCGTGCCCTACTCGTCGGGGATTCTCGAGGCGCTCCCCTTGCAGCTCGCCTCCGGTCAAGGCCCGGATATGGCCCGCGTTACCGACCTGGGCGGGTTGTCGGAGTATTACCTCGACCTGCGCCCGCTGGTAGCGGACGCCGGGTACTGGGAAACCAACTTCGGCCCCTTTCTAAACTGGATGCGCCCTAAAGGGTCGGACGCCGTTCCGGGCCTGATGACGCAGCTCACCGTCACCGGGCCGTACGTCAACAAAACCCTGTTCGACCAGGCGGGCGTCGCGCTTCCGGAGGGTGATACGACCTGGGAAGAGTGGGCTGGACTCTCGAGAGAGGTCGCCGAAGCGACCGGCACTTTTCCGATGGTGATGGACCGTTCGGGCCACCGCCTGGCTGGACCCGCCATCAGCGAGGGTGCCGCGTTTTTCGGGGCTGAAGGTGCGCCCGCGCTGGACGATGAAGGCTTTCGCAGCATGGCGCAGCTGATGGTAGACTGGCACGCTGACGGCACCATGCTACCCGACGTGTGGGTCGGTTCGGGTGGTGACTACGCCGCCGGTAACGAGCAGTTCGTCAACGCCCAAGTGGTTTTTTATATGTCCGGCAGTTGGCAGATCAGCCAGTTCGCCGAAACCATCGGCGACGCTTTCGACTGGGTGGCGGTTCCCAACCCATGCGGCCCGGCGGGATGTACCGGGATGCCGGGGGGCGCAGCACTGGTAGGCATCAAGAATACCGAGCATCCTGAAGAGGTCGCGCGCGTTTTGGATTACCTCGCCAGCGAGCCGGTCTTGAGCGAGTTTTACGCCCGCACGCTGTTTATCCCCGGTCACGTGGGCCTCGCCGAGTCGGGGGTGGACTATCAGACCGATTCCGAACTGGTTACGAACGCCCTCGAGACCTTTTCTGCCGAGGTCGGCAAACTGAGCCCTATCGCCTACGAGATTCAGGGCTACCCGTACAACCGCGTGGTGTTCGATTCGGTCAGAGACCGTCTGACGCAAGTTTTTACCGGCGAGCTGACGCTTGACGACGCCGTCACCCGGATGCAGAGCGATATCGACGACGGTATCGCCGAAGCTGAGCGCGGCGAATAGACGCAAGTTTGGAACTGTGACCGACGAATTAAAGCGTCGGTCACATTTTTACTGGCGCGACGCCCCTGCTTAAACGCCCCCGTCACCACGGCGCTATGACCGTACTCTACAGACCGACGCGTGAAGGTCTAAAGCCACAGGGAGTTGTTATGGCAACGCGAATCCCACCGGACGAGAAGTCGTTCGCAACGAAACTGTCCGAACGCTTAAGCGGCGCTTTCGGGAGCGTTTTTGCGCTGCTGATGAATACGCTGGGGTTGGTGCTCGAGCCGCTTCAGCGCGTCGTCGGCGTCAAACGTATGGCGTACTTTTTTTTGCTCCCGAACCTGCTCATCTTCGGGGTCTTTATCCTCCTGCCGATGCTGCTCAACTTTTACTACGCGTTTACCGGCGGCACCGCCCTTTTTCCACAGAACCGCCCACTGGTCGGTACTGAAAACTTTGAGACACTTTTTGATTGCGGTAACTTTCTAGACCCCAACAGCTGCGCCGAAGACCGTTTCTGGCGCGGCGTTTACAACACCGGACTGTTTATTTTGTTTCAGGTCGGAGGGACGGTGCTTTTTGCCCTTACCACCGCCCTGGCTCTCAACCGCAAAATTCGTTTTCGCGGTTTCTTTCGCTCGGTGTATTTTTACCCGGTGCTGCTGTCGCCGGTGGTGGTCGCGCTCGTCTGGAAATGGATTTTGCAACGCGACGGTCTCTTGAACGCGCTGCTGATCGGCCTCGGTGCGGAACCGGTGGCGTGGCTGCTAAACGGTAGTTGGGCGCTTTTCTGGGCCATCGTCGTCAGTATCTGGGCGCACATGGGGTTTTATACGCTGATCTTGCTCGCAGGTTTGCAGTCGATTCCCAAAGAGATTTACGACGCGGGCAGCATCGACGGGGCGGGTAGTTACCGGAGTTTTCGCCACCTCACGCTGCCCCTGCTAATGCCGACGATGCTGGTCGTGCTGGTGCTGGCGCTTATCCGCGCGGTGCAAACCTTCGACGAGGTGTTCGTGCTGACCGGCGGCGGGCCGGGGAGCGCGACGCTCCTGGTGGTGCAGTACATCTATACGGTCGGGTTCGCCAGTCAAATTCAGCGTTTCGGTCTAGCCGCCGCTGCCTCGGTCGTGCTCGGCGTCACACTGCTGATCCTGACGCTGTTACAGCTGCGGTTGGGGCGCTCCTCGGAACGTCCCCTTTAGGGAGTTTTTATGGCGATTTTAGCGTTTTTAGGACGGCGGCGAGGTCACGGTCGCCTGCATCCGACCGACATCATTACCTACGCGTATCTTGGCCTCGGCGTACTGGTCATGTTTGGGCCGGTTCTCTGGCTCGTACTCTCATCGTTCAAGACCCCGGCGGCGCTACTCGCGTTTCCGCCGTCGCCTCTGCCCTACGCACAGGAAACCGTTACGGTCGAGGGGTACGACGAGCCGCTACCGCTTTACGACGTGGCGCAGGGCGGCGCAACGCGGCGGCTGGCGCAGGTGCGGCGTATCGGCCTCGAGGCGCAGATGATCGACTTGGCAAACCCCGACGAAACCGTGAGCGTGCCAGTAGACGCCCGCACACCGGTGCAGCGTGTGGCGTTCGCGTGGTCGAACTATACCGACCCCTTGAGGCAATTTAATTTTTTGACCTACCTGAAAAACAGTGTGGTGGTTACGGTCGCGGCGACGGTGATCACGCTGCTGATCAACAGTATGGCGGCCTTTGCGCTCAGCAAATACGAGTTTAGGGGGCGCAACGCCATCTTTTTGGTCATCATAGCGACGCTGATGATCCCTATCTCAGTGATTTTGGTGCCGGTTTACCTGGTGATTACCGAAATCGGCTGGGTCAACAGTCTCTGGGGTGTGATTATCCCCGGCGCAGCGACGCCCACCGGCGTCTTTTTGCTGCGGCAGTACATGCTCACCATTCCCGACGAACTGCTCGATTCGGGCCGCATCGACGGCGCGTCGGAGTGGCGGCTCTACTGGCAGGTGGTGCTGCCGCTCGCCGCGCCCGCGCTGGCGGTACTCACCATCTTCTCGGTGATGTGGCGCTGGAACGATTTTTTGTGGCCTTTAATCGTCTTAAACCGTAGCGAGCTGTTTACCTTGCAGCTCGGGCTCAACGCCTTTCAGGGCGAGTTGCAGGTGCAGTGGCATTACGTCCTGGCGATGACGGTGCTGACGCTCCTGCCGATCACACTGATCTTCGCCTTTTTGCAGCGGTTTATCACGACCGGGATTGCGAGCACCGGTATCAAGTGACCGTTAGGTACTGCTGAGTAACGACCTTAACGGCTCGAGTCAGGGCGCAATACGGCGCGTTCACAGGCTTTTAAACTACCTCTACAAACTGAGACCGTCGGCTTGGCAGCCACTTTTTTGAGGGCTGAGTCCCCTTTCAAAACGCTGCAAAAACGAAGTGGGACTCGGCGCTCAGATGTTGATCAACATCTGGATGCTGAGGTTTTTCGACCCATCGACTTGACACTCCGTGTGAATATAACTTAATATTACTCTAATCAGTTCTATAGACCTTATTGCCTCGTTACAAATGTTTCTTGCAAAAGCAACATTGGGGGGCCAGAGGTGGACCCTATCCGCCGGACAGCATCCCGTTAGTTCTTAATTCGATTCATGAGCAAGGTTTAGGCGTCACCGCCCGACCTGGAACCTTTGGATCAGATCGTAGCGGGTTGCTCGTTGCTT
>JAABUN010001530.1_pt1 | contig 49892 bp, 49 predicted proteins | sample 5559311 | NCBI WGS metagenome assembly JAABUN01 (sample SAMN10711877, study PRJNA513370) | rock metagenome | isolation source: Antarctica rocks | place: Antarctica: Victoria Land, Siegfried Peak sud
TGTCCAGGTCGGCGTCCACGCGAACCTCCTGTTCGGCGTCGGGTTCCAACGCCGATCCTGGGCACCCTCCACGCGTTCCTCAGCGCAACACGCCGCACCAACCCTTGGAATCGGTCATCTAGGGCGTGACGTCCTCGCGGGTCAGGCGTTCGGTGGTGCAGCCGCTCAGCTCACCGGTGACGGCGCGGGCGCTCGTCGCCAACAGGGCGGTGCGCCGCGCCGTGCGCTCGGGTGTCCCCTCTGCGTCGAGCACGAGGACGTCGCGGCCGACCTCCTGGCCGCGCTCGCCACGGGAGCGCACGACGCAGTACGCCCGGCTGCCCGCCGGCTTGGACACCTCGACGTCTATGGCGACGAGCGCGTCGCTGCGCACGTCGTAGCCGATGACGCGACCCCGCACCTGCTCGCCGGTCAGCCGCCCGTAGAACAGCAGCCCGATCACCACCAGCAGGCCGATGAACAGCCCACCGAGGACGACGGCCAGCACCCGCTGACTGAGCAGCGACGGGTCGTCGTAGCGGCCGGGGGGCCGCCGGCGCGGCGCGGCGCTGGGCGTGCTCACGGGACTCCTGCGGGGCTCGGCGGTGTTGACCCCCAGCGGACGGCGGTCGGTTCCTGCACGATGGTGCCCGACGCCGGGCTGGCGACGCGAGAAGAGGAGCACCGTTGAACGAGGCCGAGCACCTGCGGTTGATGTGCGTGCACGCGCACCCCGACGACGAGTCGAGCAAGGGCGCCGCCACCATGGCGCGCTACGCCGCCGAGGGCGTCGACGTGCTGGTGGTGACGCTGACCGACGGCTCGCGTGGCTCGGTGCTCAACCCGGCGATGGACCGGCCCGACGTGCTGGAGAACATGACGGCGATCCGCGCGGCGGAGATGGAGCGGGCCCGGGAGATCCTCGGCGTGCGGCAGGCCTTCCTCGGGTTCGTCGACTCGGGCCTGCCCGAGGGCGACCCGCTGCCGCCGCTGCCCGAGGGCTGCTTCGCCGTGGGTGACTTCGAGGCGCAGACCGAGGCGCTGGTGCGCGTCGTGCGCGAGCAGCGTCCGCACGTGATGACGACCTACGACGAGACGGGCGGCTACCCGCACCCGGACCACGTGCGCTGCCACGTCGTGTCCGTGGCGGCCTTCGAGGCGGCCGGCGACCCGGAGCGCTTCCCGGACGCCGGCGAGCCGTGGCAGCCGCTGAAGCTCTACTACAACCTGACCTTCCACAAGGCCCGGCTGCAGGCGCTGGACGACGCCATGACCGGCGCCGGGCTCGAGTCGCCCTACGCCGAGTGGCTCGCGAAGTGGGAGGACAAGCCGGGTGACGCCGAGCGGCTCACGACCTCGGTGCCGTGCGCAGGCTTCTTCCGGGTGCGCGACGCCGCGTTGGTCGCCCACGCCACCCAGGTGGACCCGAACGGTCGCTGGTTCGCGACCCCGCTCGAGCTGCAGGAGACCAGCTGGCCGAGCGAGGACTTCGAGCTCGCGAGGTCACTGGTCGACAGCTCGCTGCCCGAGGACGACCTGTTCGCCGGGGTGCGCGACCGGGTGCCGGCATGACCGGCGTGCTCGCCGTCTCGGCCGACAAAGTGTCGGCGGGACCGATCGGGCTGCTCATCGTCCTCCTGCTGTTCGTGTCGACGATCCTGCTGATCCGCAGCATGAACGGCCGCCTGCGGCGCCTGCCGGCGCGCTTCCCGCCGGACGCTCGTGAGCCGCTCGACCCGAACGACCCACGCGCCGACCCGCCGGCGCCCCGGTCGCCACCGAAGGCGTGACCGCGACCCTGGCGCCGGGACGGCGGGCACTGGTCCGCCCGCCGGGGCCGCGCCTGGCCGACGGGCTCGTGACACACCTGGCACGCAGCCCCATCGACCTCGACCGGGCTCGCGCGCAGTGGGACGGCTACGTCGCGGCGCTGCACGGCTGCGGATGGACGACTCTCGAGGTGCCGCCGGCGGACGACTGCCCGGATGCGGTCTTCGTCGAGGACGCGCTGGTGGTCCTCGACGACCTCGCCGTCGTTGCCCGATCGGGAGCCGAGAGCCGGCGAGGCGAGACCCAGGCGGCCGAGCAGACCGTTCGCCAGCTGGGCTACCAAGTCCAGCACGTCGACGCGCCCGGCACACTCGACGGCGGCGACGTGCTGAAGATCGGCCGCCAGGTGTACGTGGGCCTCGGCGGCCGGACGAACGCCGCCGCGCTCGACCAGCTGCGGACGCACTTCGCGCCGCTCGGCGCCGAGGTGGTGGGGGTCCCCGTCCACAAGGTGCTGCACCTCAAGAGCGCCGTGACCGCGCTGCCGGACGGCACGGTCATCGGGTACCTGCCGCTCGTCGACGACGCCTCGGTGTTTTCCTCCTTTTTGGCCGTGCCCGAGGAGCCAGGGGCGCACGTCGTCGACCTCGGCGAGGGACGGCTGCTGATGTCGGTGAGCGCACCTGGGACGGCAGAGCTGCTGGCCGCGCGCGGCTGGACCCCGGTGGTCGTCGACATCGGCGAGTACGAGCGGCTCGAGGGCTGCGTCACCTGCCTGTCGGTGCGCCTGCGCGGGGTGGCCGGCTCGTAACGGCTGGACCTGACCGGCTCCCGTGATCTTCTGCTTGGCGATCCCGCAGGAGACGCGCCGGTGTGTCGCCTGACAGGCCGCGAACCGCAGGATCGTCCGTGCGGGACCCTCCGCCGCGGTCCCGGGCGGCGTCAGTCGCCGCGGTCGCGCCGGCTGCGCTTGAGCTGCGAGCGCTGCCGCTTGACCTGCAGCCGGCGCTCCTTCGAGCCGCGGGTCGGTCGCGTAGGTCGGCGCGCGGCCGGGGGAGCGGCCACGGCCTCGCGCAGCAGCTGCGCCAGCCGCCGCTCAGCCGCCTCCCGGTTCTGCAGCTGACTGCGCTGCTCGCTCGCCGCGAGGGTGAGCACACCGTCGACGAGCCGACCCGCGAGCCGGGCCACGGCCCGGGCGCGCAGGTGCTCGGGCACCGAGCCGGCGCGCGCCACGTCGAAGGACAGCTCGGCCCGGCTGTCGGTGGTGTTGACCCCCTGACCACCCGGGCCGGACGAGCGCGAGAAGCGCCACGACAGCTCGGCCTCCGGCACCGTCCACCCGCGAGTGACGACGAGCGGTCCGGGCATGCCGACCAGTCTGCCCGCGAGCCGCCGCGCGCCCGGGTGGCACGCTCGAGGGCATGCCCAACCGACTCGCCGACTCGACCAGCCCCTACCTGCAACAGCACGCCGACAACCCGGTCGACTGGCGGGAGTGGTCGCCGGAGGCCTTCGCCGAGGCCGAGCAACGCGGCGTGCCGGTGTTGCTGTCGATCGGCTATGCCGCCTGCCACTGGTGCCACGTGATGGCGCACGAGTCCTTCGAGGACGACGAGACCGCGACCTACATGAACGCGCACTTCGTCAACGTCAAGGTCGACCGGGAGGAGCGGCCCGACGTCGACGCGGTCTACATGGAGGCCGTGCAGGCGATGACCGGCCACGGCGGCTGGCCGATGACGAGCTTCCTGACCGCCAAGGGCGAGCCGTTCTTCTGCGGCACCTACTGGCCGCTGCACCGCCGCCAGGGCATGCCCGCGTTCCGCGAGGTGCTGGCCTCGGTCGCGCAGGCGTGGGCCGACCGGCGGGGCGAGGTGGAGGCCGCAGGCGCCGAGGTCGTCGAGCGGCTGACCCGCGCCGGTGCCACGACGGCGACGCAGGACGTCACACCCGAGCTGCTCGATGCTGCGCTCGCCTCGCTGCGCACCGGCTACGACGGGGTGCACGGCGGGTTCGGCGGCGCACCGAAGTTCCCGCCGTCGATGGTGCTCGAGTTCCTGCTGCGGCACGCGGCGCGCACCGGCGCGGGTCTCGAGATGGCGTCGCACACCTGCCGGGCGATGGCGGCCGGCGGAATGTACGACCAGCTGGCCGGAGGCTTCGCGCGCTACAGCGTCGATGCGCAGTGGATCGTGCCGCACTTCGAGAAGATGCTCTACGACAACGCCCTGCTGCTGCGGGTGTACGTGCACCTGTGGCGCGCCACCGGCGACCCGATGGCCCGCCGGGTCAGCCTCGAGACCGCCGAGTTCCTGTCGCGCGACCTGGGCACCCCCGAGGGCGGGTTCGCCTCCGCGCTCGACGCCGACACGGACGGCGAGGAGGGGCTCACCTATGTCTGGACCCGCGCGCAGCTGCTCGACGCCCTCGGCGACGACGACGGCGCCTATGCCGCCGAGCAGCTCGAGGTGACGGCGACGGGCACCTTCGAGCACGGCGCCAGCGTGCTGCAGCGCCTGCTGGAGCCGGCCGACCCCGAGCGCTACGCCCGCGTCTGTGCCCGGCTCCGCGAGGTCCGGGCGGGCCGACCGCAGCCCGGCCGCGACGACAAGGTGGTCACGGCCTGGAACGGCCTCGCGATCGCCGCGCTCGCCGACGCCGGGGTGCTGCTCGAGCGGCCCGACCTGCTGGCGGCGGCCGAGCGGTGCGCCGACCTGCTCGAGCGGCTGCACACCGTCGACGGCCGGCTGCTGCGTACCTCCCGCGACGGCGTCGCCGGGCGCAGCGCCGGGGTGCTCGAGGACTACGCCGATCTCGCCGAGGGCCTGCTCGCCCTGTTCAGCGCGACCGGGCAGGAGCGCTACCTCGACCGGTCGCGTGCGCTGCTCGACGTGGTGCTCGGGCGCTTCGTGGAACCGGACGGCAGCATGCACGACACCGCCGACGACGCCGAGCAGCTGGTGCGCCGGCCCAAGGACCCGACCGACGGCGCGACGCCGTCGGGCCAGTCCGCCGCCGCAGGGGCGCTGCTGACCCTGGCCGCCGCCACCGGCGAGCAGCGCTACCGGGAGGCCGCCGAACGCGCGCTCAGGACGGTGGCGCCGCTGCTGGCCCGGTACGCCCGCTTCGCCGGCTGGGCCGCCGCCGTCGCCGAGGCCATGCTCGCCGGCCCGGCCGAGGTCGTCGTGCTCGAGCGCCCCGACCTGCTGCAGGTCGCGCGGGCCAGCACCAGCCCCGGGGCGGTCGTGCTGACCGCGGGGCCGTTGGCGAAGGACCGGGCACCGGGCGCCGCCTACGTGTGCCGCCGGGGTGTCTGCGCCCTGCCCACCACCGAACCCGAGGTGCTGCGCGAGCAGCTCGCCGGCTAGCTCAGCGTGAACTCGCGAGGGTGGCTGCCGGCGCCGCTTGTGCAGACTCGGCGAGTCGCCCGGCTCCCCGGGACACCGACAGTGGAGAGGACCGTGCCCGACGATGCAGGCCACCACCGCGAGGTCCTACCTCTACATCCCGGGCGACCAGTCCGCCATGCTCTCGAAGTCGCTGAGCAGGGGGGCGGACGCGCTCATCGTCGACCTCGAGGACGCGGTGGCGCCGGCGGCGAAACCAGCGGCCCGAGCCACGGTGGCGCGCTGGTTGACCGACCTGCCGGCGGACCTCGACACCGCGGTGTGGGTCAGGACCAATCCGGGTGTGCAGGGCCACGACGACGCGGTTGCGGTGGTGGGTCCCGGGCTGGCCGGCCTGGTGGTGGCCAAGACGGAGTCCGTCGACGAACTGCAAGCGCTGGATCAGGTGCTGCGGGCCGTCGAGCAGTCGAGCGGCGTGCAGCCGGGATCCACCTCGGTCGTGCCGTTGCTGGAGTCCGCGGCCGCGGTGCTCGCCGCCGACCGCCTCGCCGCTGGCCCGCGGGTGTGCCGTCTGCAGCTCGGCGAGGCGGACCTGCGGGCGGACATCGGCATCACCCCCGGCGAGGACGAGCGCGAACTGCTGTACCTGCGCAGCCACGTGGTGCTGGTCAGCGCCGCGCGAGGACTGCAGCCGCCGGTGGGCCCCACCTCGGTCGTCGTGCACGACCCCGAGGGGCTGCGGGGCAGCACCCGGGCGCTGGCCAGGATGGGATTTGTCGGCCGCGCCTGCATCCACCCGGCGCAGGTCGCCGTGGTCAACGAGGTCTTCACCCCGACGCCGGACGACGTCGAGCAAGCACGAGCCCTGGTGGCTGCCTTCGACCGGGCCGTCGCCGCCGGCGAGGGGGTCCTCGTCGACGCCGCAGGCCGGATGGTCGACGAAGCCGTGGTCCGTCAGTCGAGGCGGGTGCTCGCCCGGGCCCGTCGATGACCAGGCGTCAGCCGCGCTCGACCACGGTGGGTTCGGCGACGACGTAGAACTGGAACTTCGTCCGGCCGGCCGGGCCGCGCTCGCTCGGGATGGGGTGGTCCTCCCACCACGCCAGATAGTCTGCGTAGGCCTGCTCGTCCGCGAAGTGCATCTCGGCGATCCGGTAGAACATCGTCGAGGCGCCGACAGCTGCGGCCCCTCCGCTGGTCGTGGCTACCGGGCGCAGCACCTTGTTGAAGATGATCCGGTCGATGTGCGGGTTAGCCATCAGGTCCGGCGCATGTACCTCGAACAGCCAGCTCTCGTACTCCTCGGGGCTGACGCCGGGCTCGATGTCGTAGCCGAGGACGGTCTTGATCACAGCTCCGCCATGTCCCAGGTGAGCGCCGCGGCGCCCTCGCCGAAGCCCTCAGCCCGCACGCGCACCGGCGTCAGCCGCACGCCTGCCAGGTCTACGGCGGCCTCCTGCGGGCTCCGGTCCGGGGCCTTGGTTCCGCCGCCGCGTGCCCGCAGGCGCGCGTTCTGTTCAAGATAGCGGGCTACCGTCCAGTCGGTCGCCATGAGCTCGGCTCGAGCTCGCAGGAACACCACCCGCGGCACCAGAAGCCCGTAGTCGAAGACCGCCGGGTGGTCGTTGCGTGAACCGGGAGCAGGGTCCCCCACCCAGATCAGCTCGACGTGCGGGTCGTTGCGCAGCTGCTCGAGGCGTCGGTGGGCTCCGCGTTGCACCAGGTCGACCGACCAGTCGTCGTTCACCGGCGCACCAAGGGTGCGGCCCACCGGGAAGCCGGCTCGGTTCACCGTCACCAGCTGGGCGAACCCCGCCTCGGTGCGCACCCACTCCAGCACCCGGTGTTGCTGCTCCTGCTCGTTCACCGGGCACCGGCCACGTCACCGGCGGCCAGGTAGGCCAGGCCGAGCGCGGGCAGCAGACCGTTGCCGGCCAGGTAGCCGGCGGCACCGTGCCCGGAGGTGCCCATCGCCGCCCCGCCCGAGGCGTACACCCCGACGATCGGGGCGCCTTTGGTGTCAAGCACTCGGGCGTGACCGTCGACGCGCAGGCCGCCCTGGGTGTGGAACAGCGCCGGCTCGACGTGCACCCCGGCGTAGGGAGGCGCCAGCGGCTGCTCCCAGTCGGTGCGCCCCAGCTGGTCCTCGGCCTCACCGCGGGCCGCCGCGGTCGCGCCCGCCATGGTGGCGGCGAGAGCCTCGGGGTCGACGCCGAGTCGTTCGGCTAGCTCGTCCACGGTGTCGGCCCAGCGCAGCGCTCCCGACTCCACCGTGTGACGGAAGTCGTCGAACACCATGCACGCGTCGTGCACCCGCTGGTCGAGGACGATGCTGGCCCGACCCTGCGCCGCCCGGGCCAGGGTGAGGTGGGCGAACTCCGAGTAGCCGACAGTCTCGTCGGCGAAGCGCGCTCCCGCAGCGTCGACCAGGTAGCCACCGTGCATCACCGTCGCCCAACCCACCAGCGTGCCTGCCGCACCGCACAGGGCCGCGTGGCCCTGGTAGGCGTCGAGGTAGGCGGTGCCGGCGCCCAGACGCCCGCCGATCCGCAGCGCGTCGCCGGTCGACTCCGGGGAGCCGTAGTAGGTGGCGTCGGCGATCTCCGGCACGTGCTCGCGCACGAGCCCGGGGTCGGCGCCGTAGCCGTTGGTGGCCAGCAGCACCGCCCGAGTGCCGATGCGCTCGGTCTGCCCGTCCGGAGTGGTCACCTCGACGGTGACCGCGCCGTCGTCGACGGTCACGTCGGTCAGCCGGGCGGGCACCAGTACGGTGATCTGGTCCTGCGCCGCGACCGCGTCGACCAAGGCATGCAGCAGGTGGCTGCCGGACCGGCCCGGCAAGGTGTGGCAACGCAGCCGAGAGTGGCCGGGATACTGGAAGTCGGTGACCAGGTCGAGCGGCACGCCGACGTGGTCCACCAGCCAGGTGACCAGCTCGCCGCTCACCACGGCCAGTGCCCGGGCCAGCGCCCGGTCCACGTCACCGTGGGTCTTGCGCACCATGTCCTCGACGAAGACGTCGGGGTCGTCGTCGATGCCCGCCTCGACCTGCCACCGGGTGCCCGCTCCCGGCAGCATCGCGGTGGACATGGCTGTGTTGTTCCCGCGCACGTAGTGCTCGCTGGCCTCGACGACCAGAACCTCCAGGCCCAGCTCGGCGGCCCGCAGCGCGGCCACCAGACCGCCTCCTGCCCCGGCGACCACCAGGTCGACCGTCTGCTCTTCGCTCACCGGGCGACCACGGGTCGCGGGGCGAGCAGCTCGAGGTCGCTCACGAGGCCGAGCACCTGCAGGGCGGTGGCGGTGGGGTCGAGCACCCGCGGGCCCGACCCGTCGGGGGTGACGTCGACCGCGGAGCAGCCGTTGAGCACGGCGCCCACCTCCAGGTCGAGCACGGCTCCCGCCACCGAGGCGGCCCAGGTGGCCTCGTCGTCGATGTCGTCGACCGAGAGCCCCAGGACCCGCACCTGGGGGCAGGCATCACCCAGGCCGTAGAGCGCCAGCCGGCTGCCGAGCTCGTCGGCGATGGCCTGGTTGCGAGCGACGGCGGCGAACGGTCGACCGGTGGCGCCGAGCAGGTGGCTCGACAGGCGCAACAGGCCGAGGACCGGCACCGGGCCTGCCGCACCGGCCCCCGGGTCCAGAACGCAGTCGGGCAAAAAGGCGTCGAACAAGGCTGGGTCGGTCGCCAGCAGCGCCTCGACCACCAGTGACTCGGAGCGGCGCACGTCCTCGTCCGTCTCCAGGGCGCGCGGGACGTCGTGACCGTTGCCGAGGTCGGAAAGCTCGACGGCCACCCCGGGTGGGGCGAGCCGCTGGTACCGCTGGCGGCGCCTCTCGAGCTCGGCGTCGTCGACGTGGATCGGTGTCACTGCGCGGATCTTCATCATCGATCTCCTCACATGCCGAGGTAGGCGGTGCGGACGCGGTCGTCGGCGGCGAGCTCCTTGCCGGTGCCCTCCATAGCGATGGAGCCGCTCTCCAGCACGTAGGCGCGGTCGGCGATAGCCAAGGTCTGGGCCGCGTTCTGTTCCACGATCAGCACCGTCACGCCGTTGCTGCGGATCGTCTGGACCGCGTCCAGGACCTGCACCACCAGGTTGGGGGCCAGCCCGATCGACGGCTCATCGAGGGTGAGGAGCTGGGGGCGGGCCATCAGCGCCCGGCCGATGGCCAGCATCTGCTGCTGGCCGCCGCTCATGGTGTCGGCGCGCTGTGCCCTGCGCTCGGCCAGGATCGGGAACAGATCGAGCACCTCGTCCAGCGCGGACGTGGTCTCTTTGCCTCTGCTGTAGGCACCCATCCGCAGGTTCTCCGCCACAGACAGCCGACCGAACAGGGCGCGGTCCTGCGGCACGTGGACCAGGCCCTCACGCACAATCAGGTCGGGCCGCATGCCCCCGATCGAGGTCCCGTCGAAGACGATTGACCCCTCGGTGGGGGCGATGAGGCCCGAGATCGCGCGCAGTGTCGTGGTCTTGCCTGCCCCGTTGGCGCCGATCAGCGCGACGACTTCGCCCTGGCGTACCTCGAGGTCGATCGCGTGCAGGATCTGCAGCCTGCGGTAGCCAGCTCCCAGCTTCTCAAGACTCAGCAATCTGGGACTCCTCACCGAGGTAGGCCTGCACGACCCGGGGGTTGGACGTGACCTCGTGCGGGGTGCCCTCGGCCAGCGGCTTCCCCTCGTGCAGGACCAGGACCCGGTCGGACAGGGTCATCACGGCCGGCATGATGTGCTCGATGAACAGCAGGGTGACCCCCTCTCCGCGCAGCGTGCCGAGCAGGTCGATCAGCGGCTTGCGCTCGGTCGGGACCAGGCCCGCCAGCACCTCGTCGAGCATCAGCACCTGCGGCGTGAGCGCCAGTGCCCGGGCCAGCTCGAGCCGCTTGAGCCCGGCCGTCGGCAGGGTGCCGGACATTCGGTCCCGGTAGTCGCTCAGGCCGACCCGCTCGATCACCTCGGCAGCGTTGTCGCGGGCGACCCGGCGGGAGCGGTGCCGTGAGTGGGTGGCGGCCGCCACGTTGTCGAGCACGGTCATGCTCTCGAACGGACGCATGAGCTGGAAGGTGCGCACCAGGCCGGCGCGGGCCACCTTCCAGGCCGGCCAGCCGGTGATGTCCTGGCCGTCGAACACGACCCGGCCGGTGGTCGGTGTGATCTGACCGGCGATGCAGGAGAACAGCGTGGTCTTGCCGGCACCGTTCGGACCGATGATGCCCAGCACCTCGTGCGACTCCACCGACGCGGTGACGCCGTCGAGCGCCTTGAGTCCGGCGAAGGACTTCGACAGGCCCTTGATCTGCAGCAGGCTCATCGACCGAACCTCGCCTTCAGGCTGCCGTAGACCCCACGGGGCAGGAACACCACGATCGCGATGAGCAGCAGGGCGTACGTGATGACGTCGAGCCCGGCCTTGCCGTCGAGGAACGCGAGGAACCCCGGCGGGTTGCGCAGCAGCGTGCTCGTCAGCTCCGAGAGCGGGCCCACGATGACCGCCCCGACCAGCGGACCCCAGATGGTGCCGACGCCGCCGATCACGGCCGGCACGATGGCCTCGATGGAGATGCTGCCGCCAAAGGCGTTCTCGGGGCCGACGAAAAGGTAGTACTGCACGTAGTAGACGCCGGCGACCGCGGCGATGGCCGAGCTGATGCCCACCGCCAGCAGCCGGTAGCGCATCACCGGGATGCCCAGCGCCTCGGCGGCGGTGGCGTCGTCGCGCGCCGCCACCACGTACTGCCCTGCGCGAGAGTTGACCAAGGCGATCGTCGCCGCCACCGCCGCCGCGAGCAGGCACAGCGGGATCCAGTAGTACCGCGAGTCGCCCTGCGGGAACTGGATCATGGCCCAGGAGGAGTCAGGCAGGATCGGGACGTTGTACCCCTCGGTGCCGCGCAGCGAGTCGAGGTTGCTCACCAGCAGCAGCAGCATCTGAGCGAAGGCGAAGGTGGCCAGGGCGAAGTAGGCGCCCGCCAGCTTGTAGCGCAGCGAGGCGTAGGCGGTGAGCACGCCAAAGGCGGCGGCAAGCACGGCCCCGGCCACCATCGCCAGCCACGGTGAGATGCCGTGCTCGACGAGCAGGTAGGCGTCGACGTAGGCGCCGATCCCGAAGAAGGCGGCATGGCCGAAGCTGAACATGCCGCCGTAGCCGCTCATGAGGTTCCAGGAGACCGCCAGGATCGCGAAGATCAGGGTGCGCACGGCCACGCCCTGGCGTTGTTCGGGCAGCACCAGCGGCAGCAGCGCCAGCAGCAGCACCACGGCCCCGAGCACCAGGTACTGCCGGTACGATCCCGTTCCCCCGGTGGTGGTGACGGTGCGGGACGGCGCGCTCTCGACGGCGGTCACAGCTCACTCCCGAACAGTCCCTGGGGCCGCACGAACAGCACGACCACGAACACGGCGAAGACCAGCAGCAGCGCGCCGGTGCCCGGGACGAACAGGCCGCCCACGGTCTGCAGCAGCCCGATGGCCAGGCCGCCGAGCACCGCGCCGGTGACGCTGCCCAGCCCGCCGAGCACGACGATGACGAACGCGAGGATGGTGAACTGCTCCCCGGTGGTCGGGGTCAGGCTGAAGAACGGAAGCACCAGACCGCCGGCCGCGCCCACGCAAGCTGCGCCGAGCCCGAAGGTCACCGCGAACACTCGCTTGACGTTCACACCCACCATCGCCGCGCCCTGGGCGTTGGCGGCCACCGCCCGGATCGACAGCCCGAGTCGGGTGCGCTGCAGCACGGCGGTGAGCGCCAGGGCCAGGGCGATGGCCCCGACAAAGGCGATGACCCGGGGGACCGAAGCGACCGTGCCGAGGAAGCGCAGGTTGCCCGCGACCGGGGCGGCGACCGACTTGGGTCGCCCGCCGAAGGTCAGCAGCAGGCCGTTGGCGATCAGCAGCGACAGCCCGAGAGTGACCAACAGCTGGCCCTCGGTCTCGCCCTCGCTCATCAGCCGGTTGATCAGCAGCAGCTGCACGACGTACCCGACGCCGAACAGCAGCGGGATCAGGAGCAGCGTGGCGACGTAGACGTTGAGTCCCACCGAGGTCGTCAGCACGTAGGCCGCGTACATCGACAGGGTGAGCATCGTGCCCTGGGCGAAGTTGACGATGCCGAGCACCCCGAAGATGAGGGTGAGCCCCATAGAGACCAAGGCGTAGACCCCGCCAAGCAGGATGCCGGTGACCACGGCCTGGTTCACCAGAGCCGTGCTCTTGCCGCCGAGCAGGTACACGAGCGCCAGCAGTATCAGCACGGCCCCGGCCAGTCCCAGCCCGCGTAACAGGGTGCTCGGCCCCGAGCCGGCCGTGGTCGACGACGGCCCGGCGTCGGTGTCGTCGTCGACGACCTCGCCGGAGGCAGCGGGTGAGGTCACGGCCTCGTCCGACATGGGGATCCTTCCGCTCGGCGCGTGCCTGGGGGACGTGCGGCCGGCCCTGCCCGACGGGCCGGCGGGGCCGGCGCCCTCCGTGCAGGCAGGGGCGCCGGGCTCGGGTCAGGCGCCCGGCGGCGCCGGGAACATCAGGTCGGTGGTGGCGAACTTGTCCGGGTAGACCTGCTCGACCTTGCCGCTCAGGATCTGCATGACGATCACGGTCGCGTTGGTGTTCTGGCCGGTCTCGTCGAAGGTGATCGGCCCGTCGAAGGCGAGCAGCGGGTCGCTCACCTCGAGGCCGGCGATGGCGTCGCGCAGCTTGGTCGGATCGTCGCTGCCGCTCTTCTCCAGACCAGCCGCCGCGACCTCGACGGCCTGGTAGGCCAGCATCGCCGCAGTCTCCATCTGCTCGCCGTACTTCGCCTCGAACCGGGTGCGGATGTCCTTCACGCGGTCGCTGGTGGCGTCGTAGTGGTAGTTCGCGCTGAGCAGACCGTTGCCCGCCGCCGCAGCGGCCACCGGGAAGGAGTCGTCGTCGAAACCGCCGTTGGCGATGCCGTAGACGCCCTTGACGTCGGGCTTGAGCGCCGCGAGAGCCTTGGCGATGAGCAGGCTGTCGGGGTAGTAGCCGGTGACCACGATGGCGTCGGGGTTGGCCGCAGCCGCCTGGCTCACTTGGGTGGCGGCGTCGTTCAGGCTGCTGCTGTCGTAAGCGACCTCCTTGGCGATGGTGATGCCCTTGACCTGCGCCTGCTTCTGGAACGCGGCGAACACGCTGTCGCCGAAGGCGCCCTGGATGTGGATGTAGGACACCGTCTTGATCGGCGAGCCGCCCTGCTCGCCGACGGCGGCCAGGGCGTCGGCGCCGGAGGTGCCCATGGCGGTGGCGTTGGGCTGGATGCGGAAGGAGTACTTGTAACCTTGAGCCAGAATGCTGTCGTCGACGGCGACGTCGATGATGAGCGGGACCCGCGACCGCTCGGCCACCGAGGCGACGTTCTTGGTCACGTCGCTCTGGTAGGTACCGACCAGAGCGACCGCGCCGGACTGGGTGAGGCGCTGGGCCTCGCTCTGGCCCACCTCGGCCTTGCCCTGGCTGTCGCCGGAAGCGATCTCGAGCTTGGCGCCGTCCAGCGACGTGATGCCGCCGGCGGCGTTGATGTCCTCGGCGGCGAGCTCGGTGGCATCCTGCATCAGCTGACCGGCCCCCGCCAGGCCGCCGGTGAGCGGGTGAATCGAGCCGATGGTGATGGTCTTGCCGGACGCCGCGCCCGATGCGCCGCCGTCGCCGGTCGCGCTGTCGCTGCTGCCGCTCCCGCAGCCGGCCAGGGCCAGGCTGGCGACGGTCAGCGCCGCGAGTGTCTTGCGTGGTGAGCTCATGGGTTGGGCCTTCCTTCGCGCGGGTTCGGTCACCCCTGTGCTGAGCGTTCCTGACACCGGAACATGGGGGTGTGCGTCATGTGGTGTCTAACACGCAGGGTGCGGGTGGTCAACGATCATCCAGAACCGAAACGTGCTTGTTACGGTCGACCGCAGCCATGAGGTAGGACATGCTCGCCGGGGACAATCATTCCGCTGAGAGGAACAAAGATGTCGGCAACAGCGGCTGGTACCGGTCCGGAACCCCGGTCCTTAGGAGGCGGCAGCGTCGGCGGTTCGGGCGCTGGTGAGGTGGGCGGCACCGAGGCCGCCGGTCGCGTCGCCGACGTGCTCCTGCTTTTCGCGACCGGACCCCTGCAGCTGGGGGTCAGCGAGATCGCCCGCGAGCTCGGCCTGAGCAAGGCTGTGGTGCACCGCATCCTGCAGTCGCTGGTGTCGCGGTCGCTGCTGGGCGCCGACGCGGGGACCCGGGAGTACCGGCTCGGTCCCGGTGCCATCGCCCTGGGCTCGCGGGCCCTGCGCGACCTGGACCTGCGCCAGCTCGCCGCCCCGACGCTGCGTCTCCTGCGCGATGCCACCCGCGAAACCACCACCCTGTCGGGCCGGGTGCAGGACACCCGGATGTACCTCGACCAGTACGAGAGCCCCCAGGAGATCAAGATGACGGTGCGGGTAGGTCACCCGTACCCGCTGCACGCGGGCGCGTCGAGCCGCGTGATGCTGGCCTTCCTCTCGCCGTCCACGGTCGACCGGATCGTCGACCAGGGGATGCCCCGGCTCACCCCGGAGACCATCGAGGACGCAGCGGTCCTGAGGAGCACCCTCGTGGAGATCCGGCGGTCGGGGTACGCCACCTCGCGGGGGGAGCGCCAGCTCGGGGCGGGCTCCGTCGCCGCGCCCCTGTTCGGGGCAGGCGGGGAGGTGCTCGGCTCCCTCAGCGTCTGCGGACCTGTCTCGCGCTTCGACCCCGACGCCGTGCAGAGCCTGGTGCCGCAGGTGCTGGCGGCGGCGGACGCCGTCTCGCGCCAGGCCGGCTGGGACGGCGGGTCGAGGGCCGGGGGCACCGCGGGGTGAGGCGGTGGCGACCGCCCGGAGCGGTGGCGGGCCGTCAACCGGCCGTGGCCAGCGCACCTGCGACCCCCAGCGCGGCGGCGAGCGGGCGTGGGCCGTCCTCGGCCAGCCGTTCCACCGCGTCCAGCAGTGCTCCGGTCGGCTCCGGCCCGAGCAGGGCGCTGAGCCGCCGGCGCGGACCCGCCACCACGTCCGGCACCTGAAGGGCAGTGGGCCCGTCGCCGCGGGGTCGACCGGCGTGCGCGGTCAGCCGGGTCCCGTCGACGAGGCCCACCACCACTGTCGCGGGCCGACCCTGCGGGTACCCGGCCTCCAGAGCCGGGTCGGCCCGCACCTGCACCCGCCCGGCCAGCGACCGCAACACAGGATCGGCCAAGGAGGCCGGGGTGAACGCGCCGAGATCCAGGCTGCCGTGCAGCAGCCCCGCCGCGACGGTCCACGGGATGCTGAACCGGGCCGAGAGGTCATCGCCCGGCAGCGGCTGGTCGAAGGCGGCCGCGGCGGCGTACGTGCTGGCCTCGACCCAAGCCACCGAGGCGGGTGCCAGCGGCCCGTCGGCGACCAGGTCCTCCACCGCGTCGTTGACGCCGTGCAGGTGCGCGCAGGTGGGGTGTCGCTTGAGGTACCCCTCCAGCACCGCCCATGCCGGCGGCCCGTCGGCGCGGCCCGCGTCCCAGTCCCCGGCGCAGAACCGGGCGAAGTGGCGCTCCAGGGCCCCCGGCTCAGGCCGGAGCCCGGCGGCGGCGGTCTGGCCCCACACCACCCCGAGCTGGGCTCCCAGGCCCAGCAGCAGGTGCTGGCCGGTGGCGCCGCTGAAGACCAGGTCTGCGGCCGGCACGACCGGCACTGACGCGGACAGGTCGAGAGCGGCCGCCACCGTCGTCGGGTCTCCCCCGCTGAGCAGGTGCGCCACTGCCGCGGCGGTAGCCGGTAGGGCCCAGGTAGCGATGTCGTGCACGCTCGGCGGGGTGCCCCCTTGGGCGACGCCCAGTCGGGCCCCGACCTCGTAGCCGGCCAGGATCGCCGAGCTCGTGGCGTGTCCGGTGGACGCCGCCGCCTCGGCCACCGCCAGCACCGCGGGCACCAGGTGCGACCCGGGATGGCCGCGGGCCCGTCGGTGGCCGTCCTGGCGCTGCTCGGCCGCGATCGGCAGCGCGTTGGCCAGCGCCGCCATCGCCGGTGCGGCCCCGCCCGGATAGCCCATCACCGTGCTCGGCCCGCTGCCCGAGAGCAGGGTGCGCCGGGCTGCTGTGACGTCGGGGCGGCCGGCGGCCAGCAGCCCGGCGGACAACACGTGAGCCACCACCTGGGTGAGCCGCTCGCGGACCGCCTGCGGTGCCGTGGCCACGTCCACCTCGGCTGCTCGCTCGGCCAGCCGCCGGGACAGCACCGGGGTGGCTGGGCGGGGGGCGGTCACGGCAGGTCCGCCAGCAGCGGGCGCACGTCTGCCGCGTCGGCCAACGCCTCGACGGTGCGACGCACCCGGTCGGCGTCCTGGCCGCCGACCAGGGCGACCGCCTTGGCGTGCACCTGCTCAGCGGTGAAGGGATGGTGGTTGACGTCGCCGACCGGGTTCGGGACCTCCTCGGTCACCTCACGACCGTCGCGCAGCACCACCGTGACCCGGGCCGCGCGCTCGGCCGGCAGACGGGCGTCCAGTTCGGGGTCGTGCAGCACCTGTACGCGGTTCGCGACCGCGAGCACGTCGGGGTCGTGGCGCCAGGCGTCGGAGAACTCGGCCGGCCCGACCACCCCGGCACGCAGGGCCACGGCCACCACGTACGGCAGCGAAAACATCGCGGCCAGCCGGCTGCCGGTGGCCACACCGGCGAGCGGCATGGTCAGCTGGTGGGTGGCCACGACGATCCTGTCGACGTCGTCGGCGCCGAGACGGTGGCGGGCCCTCAGCGTCAGCACGGCGTCCGCGGCCGGGTGGGTGTAGGAGCACGAGGAGTGCCGCTTCACGTACCCGCCGGTCAGGTCCCAGCGCTCGCCCAGGCCGTCGGTCAGCGGTGCGACGTCGAGGCCGCCCACCACCTCGCCCAGGGTGCACCCCACGCTGCCCTCGACCCCCGCGAGGCCGGCCGCGGCCAGCCGGGCACCGACCAGGCCGCTCACGTTCGACCCGGCCGCCCAGAGGTTGCGCACGAAGCTGCCGGCCAGCACGACGCTCCACGGCGTGGCGTAGACCAGCCCGCCCGCCGCGTCGAGGGCGGCCGAGACCTGCTCAGCAGGCAGGCCGCGCAGCCGGCCGACGGCCGCGCCGGCGCCGGTCGCCCCCCAGTGGCCGTGCGTGTGCAGGTCCTCGCGGCGCCGGGTGGCCCGGCCGAACCGGGAGGCGACCTCGTAGCCGGCCACCACGGCGGCCAGCAGCTCGGTCCCGGCGACCGGCTGGGGGGCGGCGCCCGCCTCGGCCAGCACCGCGAACACCACATGGGCCGCGGGGTGACCCGCGGCGTGCTTGTTGCCCTCGTCGAGCTCGAGGCAGCACGCGGCGGCCCCGTTCAGCCACGCCGCGGTGTCCGGCTGCGTGCCCCGGCCCGCGCCCACCAGCGCGGACGGACCTGCCGGTGCCGGCCAGGCCTGCCGCAGGGCGACCAACTCGGGCGTGCGGGCCCCTGCCGCCGTCACCCCCAGCAGGTCCACCAGCATCAGCCCGGTACGGGCTTGCACGGGCGCCGGCAGGTCCGCCCAGCGCAGGTCCGCGGCGAATCGGCCCGCGGCGTGCAGTGCCAGCAGCAGCGCGGGGTCGGTGGAGCCGGGGTCGGGTCGCAGGTCAACCACGGCCTGAGCGTAGGCGGCACGGCACAGCACGCCAACCATGTTTCGTGCAGCGGAACACTCGTCAAGGCGTGATCACTCACGTTCTTGAGTCGTCCAGGCCTCCATGAGTGGGAGGGTGACGGTTCCACAGAGATGGTTGGCCCCCAGGCTCATCGCGGCTAGGCTCCTCGCTGACGGCTGTTTCACCAAGCGGAACGGACTACCGAGGATGATGCCGCTCGAGGGACTTCGGGTGCTCGACGTGTCGACGATTCTCGCGGGCCCGCTGGCTTGCCAGATCCTGGGCGACTTCGGCGCCGACGTGGTGAAGATCGAGCATCCCGTGGTCGGCGACAGCATGCGCGGTCACGGTGCGAGCAAGGACGGTGTGGCGCTGTGGTGGAAGGAGATCTCCCGCAACAAGCGCACCATCGGCCTGAGCCTCAGCGCCCCGGAGGGCGCCGCTCTGTTCCGCCGGCTCGCTGCCACCGCTGACGTGATCGTCGAGAACTTCCGCCCCGGCACGCTCGAGAGGTGGGGGGTCGGTCCGAGGGAGCTCCACGCGGACAACCCCGGCCTGGTGATCGTGCGGCTCACCGGCTTCGGTCAGACCGGCCCGTACTCCGCTCGCCCCGGCTTCGGCACCCTCGCCGAGGCGATGAGCGGGTTCGCCTTCATGACCGGTGACGCTGACGGCCCGCCCACCCTGCCCTCGTTCGGGCTCGCCGACAGCATCTGTGGGATCGCGGCCAGCTCCGCGACCATGATGGCGCTGCGCCACCGCGACGCCACGGGTGAGGGTCAGGTCGTGGACCTGAGCATCCTCGAGCCGATCATGGCGGCGGTGGGCCCGGCTCCCACCGTCTTCCAGCAGCTCGGCGTGGTGTCGCAGCGGCACGGCAACCGCTCCACGAACAACGCTCCCCGCAATCTCTACCGGGCCCGCGACGGGCGCTGGGTGGCTGTCAGCTCGAGCGCCCAGAGCATCGCCGACCGGCTGCTGACGCTGGTGGGCCACCCGGAGGTCCTCGACGAGCCGTGGTTCTCCTCGGGTCGCGGTCGGTACGACCACGTGGAGCTGCTGGACCGCTACGTGGGCGACTGGGTCGCCGAGCGTGACCGCGACGAGGTCATCGAGGCCTTCACCGCGGCCGGTGCGGCTGTGGCCGGGGTGTACGACGCCGAGGACCTGGTGAACGACCCGCACGTGCGGGAGACCGAGATGCTCACCGAGGTGCACGACGACGAGCTGGGCCCGGTGCTCATGCACAACGTGATGTGGCGGATGAGTCTTACGCCGGGGGAGATCCGGTTCACCGGCCGCGCGAGGGGCGCGGACACCGACGAGGTGCTCACCGACCTGGGGTGCACCGCAGAGGAGCTCGCCGAGCTCCGCGAGAACGGGGTCGTCGCGTGACCGACGCGCTGCTGGCCGTCGTGCAGGAGGGCGTGCGGGTCTTCGACCTCGGCCGCCCCATGGCCATCGGCATGCCCCAGTCCCCCAACCACCCGGCCTACTGGCACACCCTGCCCCGCCGGCACGGCGACATGGTCCGTTCCGACGGCGGCTCCGCAGCCAACGACATGATCACCACGGGCACCCATGTGGGCACCCACATCGACGCGCTCGCCCACGTGTCCCACGAGGGCAAGCTGCACGGCGGGGTCGACGTCGCCGACGCCATGCGGGGGGGCGGCTTCCCCGACCACGGCGTGCACACCATCGCCCCCATGGTGCGCCGGGCGTTGCTGCTCGACGTGCCCGCTGCCCTGGGCTCCGACGCCTGCGAGCCCGCGTACGAGATCACCCCTGCCGACCTGAGCCTCGCCGAGAAGCTCAGCGGCACCACGGTGCAGACGGGCGACGTGGTGCTGGTGCGCAGCGGCTGGGGTCGTCGGTTCGACGACGGGGCCGAGGCCTACCTGGGCAAGGCCAGCGGGGTGCCCGGGATCGGCGAGGCCGGCGCGCAGTGGCTGGCCGAGCGAAAGGTGCACGCGGCCGGCGCCGACACCATCGCCTTCGAGCGACTCGCCCCGGGCGGTGGCCACAGCGTGCTGCCGGCCCACCGGGTGCTGCTGGTCGAGGCCGGCGTCTACATCGTGGAGGCGCTGGCCCTCGAGGAGCTCGCCGCCGAGCAGCTGCGCGAGTTCACCCTGGTGCTGGTGCCGATGAACCTCGTCGGCGCGACCGGCTCGCCGGTGCGACCGCTGGCGGTCGTCGCCGGTGCCTGAGGCCACGTTGGCCCAGCAGCTGGGCGACTTCGCCGGCCGTGCGAGCTTCGGCACGCTTCCGGACGACGTGGTCGACAGCGTGCGTCAACGGGTGCTCGACACCGTCGGCATCATGATCGCCGCCAGCCCGCTGGAGACTTCCCGCGCGGCGCGGCGCTGGGTGAGCGCGCAGGGTGGGTCCCCTCGGTCGAGCGCCGTGGGCGTGGCGCAGAGGCTGCCCGCCACCCTGGCCGCGTTCGGCAACGGCGTGCTGGCCCACTCCCTGGACTACGACGACACCCATCTGCCGTCGGTGCTGCACCCGAGCGCGTGCGTGGTCCCGGCCGCGTTGGCCGCTGCGCAGGACGCGGGCGCCGACGGCAGAGCCGCGGTGGCTGCCATCGCGGTGGGGCTCGAGGTGACGGTGCGCCTCGGCATGGCCGGCTACGACGAGCAGGCCGGCAACTCCACGTTCTTCGAGCACGGCCAGCACGCCACCAGCATCTGCGGTGCGATGGGCGCGGCCACCTCGGCAGCACTGCTGTACGGCCTCGGCCCGGAGGGGGTGACCCATGCGCTCGGGCTCGCGGCGTCGATGGCATCCGGGGTGATCGAGGCCAACCGCACCGGCGGCACCGTCAAGCGGATGCACTGCGGCTGGGCCGCCCAGTCGGGAGTGAGCGCCGCACAGCTGGTCGAGCACGGGTTCACCGGCCCACCCACCGTGCTGGAGGGCCGGTTCGGCTTCTTCCAGGCCTGGTTGCACGGGCGGTTCGACCCCTCGGCGATCACCGGCGGGCTTGGGGAGGACTGGTCGGTGCCGGGCATCTTCGTCAAGCCCTATCCGGCCAACCACTTCACCCACGCCGGCATCGACGCCGCCCGCGCGATGGTGGCGAAGGGGCTCGACCTCGACCGGATCGCGTCCATCGAGCTGGGCGTGCCGGCCGCGAACCGGCGCACCATCGGCGAGCCGATCGAGGTCAAGCGAGCTCCGGAGACCGGCTACATGGCGCAGTTCAGCGGGCCCTACACCGTGGTCGCCGGCCTGCTCGGCGGAAACGGGCTCGGCGTCGGTCTGGACGACTTCACCGACGAGCTGGCGACGGACCCTCGGCGACGTGCGCTGATGGCGCTGGTCGACGTGGTGGCCGACGACGAGTGCTCCGCGATCTTCCCCCGACAGTTCCCCGCCGTCCTGCGGGTGCGCACCACCGACGGCGAGGAGCTGGTCGAGAAGGTGCTGACGACCCGGGGCGGCCCGCAGCGGCCGCTCACCTTCGACGAGCTGGCCACCAAGTTCGCCGACAACGCTGGCCGGCTGCTGGACCAGGACGAGGTGGAGCGGGTGCGGGCCACGTGCGCAGGCCTCGATTCTCTCGACACGGTCGACGCTGCCCTGGACCCGCTGCGCCGGCTCGATCCGCTACCGCCCCGTGAGGGCCGTGCCACCACCTGCCGTGCCTGACCATCCGCCTCACCGCACCTTGATCGGACCCTGACCACCACAACCCCATGGAGATCGTCGTGCCCTCGCTGGACCTGTTGATCAAAAATGCACATGTCGTGCGCCCCGATCACGACCAGGTGTCCCGGGTCGATCTGGGGATCAAGGACGGGGTCTTCTCCCGGATCGAGGCCGACATCCCGGCCGAGGAGGCCGCTGAGGTGGTCGACGCCGCTGGCAAGCTGGCCTTCCCGGGCGTGGTCGACGCCCACCAGCACTGGGGCATCTACAACCCGCTGTCGGACGACGCGGCCAGCGAGAGCCGGGCTGCCGCCCAGGGCGGGGTGACCAGCGGCCTGACCTACATGCGTACAGGGGCCTACTACATGAACACCGGTGGGCCCTACGCCACGGTGTTCCCCACGGTGCTGGCGGCCACCGAGGGCCGCGCGTACGTCGACTACGCCTTCCACCTGGCGCCCATCGAGGGCCAGCACATCGACGAGATCCCCGACCTGATCGCCGAGCACGGGGTGACGTCCTTCAAGATCTTCATGTTCTACGGCACCCACGGTCTGCACGGCCGCTCGGCCGACCAGGGCTCGTTCCTCATGCTCGGCGAGGACGAGGCCTACGACTACGCGCACTTCGAGTTCATCATGCGGGGCCTGCAGAAGGCGCGCGAGGACGCCCGGTTCGCCGACATCGCCGACAGCCTGTCGTTGTCGCTGCACTGCGAGACGGCGGAGATCATGCGGGCATACACCAAGCTCGTAGAGAACGACGGCAGCCTGACCGGCCTGGAGGCCTACAGCGCATCGCGGCCTCCGCACTCGGAGGGGCTGGCCATCACCATCGCCAGCTACCTCGCGCACGAGACGTCGATGCCGAACATCAATCTCCTGCACCTGTCTTCGCGCAAGGCGATGGAGGCGGCCATGCTCATGCAGGGCACGTTCCCGCACATCGACTTCCGCCGCGAGGTGACCATCGGCCACCTGCTGGCCGACATCCACACGGCCAGCGGGATCGGGGGGAAGGTCAACCCGCCGCTGCGCCCCCGCGACGACGTCGAAGCACTGTGGGAGCACCTGCTGGCCGGTGACGTCTCCTGGGTGGTCAGCGACCACGCCTGCTGCAAGGACGAGACCAAGTTCGGCGACCCGCGCGAGGACGTGTTCCTGGCGAAGTCGGGCTTCGGCGGCACGGAGTACCTGCTGCCCGGTCTGATCAGCGAGGGCCGCAAGCGGGGGCTGGCGGACTCCACGATCGCCCGGCTCACCTCGACCAACCCCGCACAGCGCTTCGGCCTGCACACCAAGGGCAACATCGCGGTGGGCTACGACGCCGACCTGTGCCTGGTCGACGACACCGTGTCCTACACCGTGTCGGCGGCGGACTCCCAGAGTGCTCAGGAGTACACGCCGTTCGAGGGCTTCGAGCTCACGGCGAAGGTGACCGACACCTTCCTGCGCGGCGCTGCGGTGCTCACCGGCGGACAGATCGTGGGTGAGCCCCGCGGGCGCTACCTCCGGCGTCCTACCACGCGGACCTGAGCTGCACCATCGGGCCTGAGGACCTCCGGCAATGCGGCCGGCACGGGCCGGAGCGTGACCCCTGGTAGTCAGCTGGAGGCGCTCGGGTCGCGGCACTGGTAGCTGAGCAGGCGCTCCACCTGTCCCTCCACGGGCAGCGGGACGCGCCGCACGACCCAGCCGTCCGCACCGGTCAGTCGCGCCTGCACGGTGCCGACGTCCAGCTGCCCCACCGGGCACCGCGGGCTTACGTCGACCTGCACGACGACGCGGTCCAGCTCGTCGTCCGGGGTCAGCACCAGGCCGGTGGAGTCAGCGCCCTGCACGCGCACCTGCACCTCGTCGATGCGGTCGGCGCCGCGGACGCGCAGCTCGAGGTGGAAGCGCACGTAGCTGTCGCCGGCGAGCACCGTGCCGTCGAGGCCGCGCAGCTCGAGCTCGCTGCGGACCGGGCCGCCGCCCGGGCGCACGAGCGCCACCGCCGCCACGACGACGGCGAGCAGCACCGCTGCGACGAGCCGGCGCGGGCCGGGCCGTCGATCGGTCTCGTCCGCGGCCGGCCGGCCTGCCAGGACGTCGACCATGTCGGCACGGTACGCCTGGGAACAAGACGACAGGCGTAGTGTTGTAAGCATGTAATCGCAGCAGGCGATGACAGAAGACAGGAGCACGACATGCACGACGACATCCGGCGCCGGCGTCCCGGCGCAGCAGGACGGGGCCGCGGTCGCGGTCCCCAGCACGACAACCCCGCACCGCCCGTCGAGGGTTTGACCGGCTGGTTCGCCGGACGACTGCCCGACGACTGGTTCACCGGGCCGGCCGAGGTGCAGGTGGATCGCGACGAGATCGTCGTCGTCGGCCCGCTGGCGGCTCCCGAGCCGAGCGGCGACGACTCGGACGAGGCCGCCGAGCTCGCCGCCAGCGGACGCATCACGCGCTTTCGGGAGCAGACCCGCGAGCAGCGGATGGCCATCGCCCGCGAGGCCGAGCAGCGCTTCGGGCGCAGCGTCGCCTGGGGCGCGGCCGTCGGTGACCGCCGCGAGCTGTTTACCAGCCTGTCGGTGCCGGTCATGACCCGGCTGCGGCAGCGCGAGCGCCTGGTGCTCGACACGCTGGTCGACAGCGGCGTCGCGCGCAGCCGCTCCGAAGCCCTGGCCTGGTGCGTCCGGCTGGTGGGCGAGAACACCGCTACCTGGCTCGACGAGCTGCGAGAGGCCATGAAGGCCGTCGAGAAGGTGCGTGCCACCGGACCGACGAGCTCGTAGCCCGAGATCTGCCGCGCCTGCGGGGGCCGTCCAGCTCAGCTGGCGCGGTAGACCACCAGCGACACGGCCACGTAGTGCGTCACGAAGGCGGCCAGCGTCAGGGCGTGGAACACCTCGTGGAAGCCGAACCAGCGCGGTGACGGGTCCGGCCGGCGGGTGGCGTACACGATGGCCCCGAGGCTGTAGAACAGCCCGCCCACCAGGAGCAGGACCACGACCCCCCAGCCGCCCTCGGCGCCCAGCTGGGGGAGCACCCCCAGCGCGACCCAGCCGAGCGCGAGGTACAGCGCGACGAAGATCCACCGGGAGGGTTGGGACACCGCGTTGCGCAGCACCACACCGGCGGCCGCGCCGCCCCACACCACGCCGAAGACGATCCACCGCTGCCACCCGGTGAGCACGAGCAGCGCGAACGGCGTGTAGGTGCCGGCGATGAGGATGAAGATCATCGAGTGGTCGAGGCGGCGGAGCAGCGCGCGCGAACGCCCCGTCCACGGCCCGCGGTGGTAGGTCGCCGAGGTGCCGAACAGCAGGGCGACGCTCACGGCGTACACCGTCGCCGCGACGCGGGGCTGTCCGCCGCCCGCCAGACACACCAGCGCGGTGCCGGTGACGAGCGAGACGGCGAAGCCCGCCTCGTGCAGCACGCCGCGCAAGCGCGGCTTGAGGGCCGCGGTGAGTTCGGCGACCTTGGCCTCCACGCGCCCCTCCGAGGAGGCGTCCGGTTCGGCACGCAGCTGCGGCGCGGCCGGGTCCGTCGTCTCGTCGGCGTCGTGCTGCACGGTGTCGGGCACGGCTCTCCTGGGTCATGGGTAAGTGAGGTCACAGGCTCGAACGCGGGCCGGCTGGGTACCATCCTGACACCGAATCCGGGCGGCGCGCAGGCGCAGGATCGGCTTGTGCTCCGGCCTGGACCACCTCGACGGAGAGGCAGTCATGACGACGGCGCCCACGATCCCGGGCCTTGATGCGGCCCCCACCGACAACGAGGCGCTGGTCGGGTGGGTCCGCGACATGGCCGCCCTGACCAAGCCCGACCGGGTGCAGTGGTGCGACGGCTCCGAGCAGGAGTACCGCGAGCTCACCGACCTGCTCGTCGAGCACGGCACATTCATCCGGCTCGACGAGACAAAGCGTCCGAACAGCTTCTACGCCATCTCCGACCCGAGCGACGTCGCCCGCGTCGAGGACCGCACGTTCATCTGCGCCGAGCGCGAGGTCGACGCCGGCCCGACGAACAACTGGATGGACCCCGCCGAGATGCGGGCCACGCTCGAGCCGCTGTTCGACGGCGCCATGCGGGGCCGCACGATGTACGTCGTCCCGTTCTGCATGGGGCCCCTCGGCAGCCGGATCAGCCAGCTGGGCGTCGAGATCACCGATAGCCCCTACGTCGTGGCCTCGATGCGCATCATGACCCGGATGGGCACCCCTGCCCTGGAGCAGATCGGCGAGGACGGCTTCTTCGTCCCGGCCGTGCACAGCGTCGGTGCGCCGCTGGCCGAGGGCGAGGCCGACGTGCCGTGGCCGTGCAACGACACCAAGTACATCGTCCACTACCCCGAGACCCGCGAGATCTGGTCGTACGGCTCCGGCTACGGCGGCAACGCCCTGCTCGGCAAGAAGTGCTTCGCCCTACGCATCGCCTCGGTCATGGCTCGCGACGAGGGCTGGCTCGCCGAGCACATGCTCATCCTGAAGCTGACTCCGCCGGACGGCGAGCCCCGCTACATCACGGCGGCCTTCCCCAGCGCCTGCGGCAAGACGAACCTGGCCATGCTCACCCCGACGCTGCCTGGTTGGACGGTCGAGACGGTCGGCGACGACATCGCTTGGATGCGCTTCGGCGACGACGGTCGGCTGTATGCGATCAATCCGGAGGCGGGCTTCTTCGGCGTCGCTCCCGGCACGGGCGTGGACACCAACCCCAGCGCGGTGCACACGTTTACCGAGAACAGCATCTTCACCAACGTCGCGCTCACCGACGACGGCGACGTGTGGTGGGAGGGGCTCACCGAGCAGCCGCCGGCGCACCTCACCGACTGGCGCGGCAACGCCTGGACGCCCGAGTCCGACACCCCGGCTGCCCACCCGAACGCACGCTTCACCACCCCGGCGGGCCAGTGCCCGACCATCGCCCCGGAGTGGGAGGACCCCAAGGGTGTCCCCATCTCGGCGATCCTGTTCGGCGGTCGCCGGGCGAGCGCCGTGCCGCTCGTCACCGAGTCCTTCACCTGGCAGCACGGGGTTTTCCTGGGCGCGTCGGTGTCCTCCGAGACGACGGCGGCAGCGGTGGGCGCCATCGGCCAGCTGCGCCGCGACCCGTTCGCGATGCTGCCCTTCTGCGGCTACAACATGGGCGACTACATGGGCCACTGGCTCGACGTCGGTCAGGCCGCTGTCGACCGTGGCGAGGGCGACAAGCTGCCCCGCGTCTACTACGTCAACTGGTTCCGCAAGGACGCCGACGGCACCTGGCTGTGGCCCGGTTTCAGCGAGAACATCCGCGTGCTGAAGTGGATTGTCGATCGCCTGGACGGCAGCGCCGACGGCGAGAAGACCGCCGTCGGCGTGCTGCCCACCGAGGACTCCCTCGACCTCGAGGGGCTAGACCTGCCCGAGGCCCACGTCCAGACGCTGCTGAGCGTCGACACGGAGGTCTGGCGGCAGGAGGTGGCCACGATGCCGGAGTTCTTCGGCCAGTTCGGTGATCGGCTCCCCGCCGGCGTCCAGCAGGAGCTCGACGCGCTCGTCGAGCGGCTCGGCGGCGCCACCGGCTGAGCGGCCGGGTCTACGCTGGGTCCCGCCTCGGCCGGCTGCGCCTGGGCGGACCGCGCGTGGACGGGAGGCCGAGGTGGGCCTGCGCAACCTCGCCTACTCGGCGTACGAGAAGCGGCTGTCCCGTGCCTTGGCGAGCACCGGTGCTGCCGCACCTCGGCATGTCGGCGTCATCCTGGACGGCAACCGGCGCTGGGCCCGCTCGGTCGGTGCGGCGTCGTCGACGGGGCATCAGCGGGGCGCCGACAAGATCGTCGACCTGCTCGGCTGGTGCGACGAGGCGGGCGTCGAGCTCGTCACCCTCTGGCTGCTGTCCACCGACAACCTGGGGCGGCCGGCGGCCGAGCTCGAGCCGCTGCTGAAGATCATCGAAGGCGTCGTCACCGGCCTCGCTGCTCCCGAGAACCGCTGGACGCTCAACGTCGTCGGCGCGCTCGACCTGCTGCCCGGCGAGACGGCGCGGTCCCTCAAGACCGCAGCCGCGACGACGGCCGGGCGGCCTGGCGTGGAGGTGAACGTCGCCATCGGCTACGGCGGGCGACGCGAGATCGCCGACGCCGTGCGCTCGCTGCTGCAGGCCCACGCCGCCGCCGGCGCGACGCTCGAGCAGGTGGCCGAGCTGCTCGACGTCGAGCACATCGCCGAGCACCTCTACACCCGCGGGCAGCCCGACCCCGACCTGGTGATCCGCACCAGCGGTGAGCAGCGGCTCGGCGGGTTCCTGCTGTGGCAGAGCGCGCACAGCGAGTTCTACTTCTGCGAGGCGTACTGGCCGAGCTTTCGCCACGTTGACTTCCTGCGGGCGTTGCGGGCCTACGCCGCCCGCCAGCGCCGCTTCGGCGCCTGACCGAGCCGCCTGTTCCACCCGGCCGTCGCGCGTTACCCAACCCGGGTGATCGTCAGAAGGATCCGTCGCCCACGAGGCCCGGGAATGCGCCGATCCTTCTGACGATCATGCGCAGGGGCGACGACGCGGGGTGCGAGCCGGCCGCAGCGCTGTTCACCCGGCCGTCGCGCGTGTCGCGGGCGTCGGCGCACCCGTTGCCACCTAGCGTCGGCGGCACGCGGTGCGGCAGCCGGCCGGACCGTCCGGGAGGCCCGATGCGCGCACCTGCGTCCGACAGGGCCGGCGACCGGTCCTTCGGGTCTGGTCCCGGTTCCGCCGAGCAGATGCGCCCTGGGAGCCCACCGTGAATCGCAGCCAGCACGCCGACGACCAGCACGCCGCCCTTGTCACGACCTACGTCCTGGACACGTCGGTCCTGCTCTCCGACCCGGGTGCGCTCGCCCGGTTCGCCGAGCACGACGTCGTGCTCCCGCTCGTGGTCGTCAGCGAGCTCGAGGCCAAGCGCGACCATCCCGAGCTCGGCTGGTTCGCGCGGCAGGCGCTGCGGGTGCTCGACGACCTGCGCGTGCGGCACGGCCGGCTCGACCGGCCGCTGCCGGTCGCCGAGGGCTCGCTGCGCGTCGAGCTCAACCACGTCGACACCTCGCTGCTGCCCGCCGGGGTGCGTGGCAGCGACGGCGACAGCCGTATCCTCGCCGTTGCCGTGAACCTGGCCGCCGAGGGCGCCGACGTCGTGCTGGTCTCCAAGGACCTGCCGCTGCGCGTCAAGGCGGCGGCGATCGGGCTGACGGCGCAGGAGTACCGCGCCGAGCTTGCCGTCAACACCGGCTGGACCGGCATGGCCGAGCTCGAGGTGGCCGGCTGTGAGATCGACGCACTCTGGGGCGAGGGCACCGCCGAGCTGGAGGCGGCGCGCGAGCTGCCGACGCACACCGGCCTGGTGCTGCTGTCCGAGCGGGGCAGCGCCCTCGGCCGGGTGGCGCCCGACAAGTCGGTGCGACTGGTGCGCGGCGACCGAGAGGCCTTTGGCGTGCACGGCCGCTCGGCGGAGCAGCGGGTGGCCATCGACCTGCTGCTCGACCCCGAGATCGGCATCGTCTCGCTCGGCGGACGGGCTGGCACCGGAAAGTCGGCGTTGGCGCTGTGCGCCGGCCTCGAGTCGGTGCTGGAACGTCGCGCGCACAAGAAGGTCGTCGTGTTCCGGCCGCTCTACGCCGTCGGCGGTCAGGACCTCGGCTACCTGCCCGGTGACAGCGCCGAGAAGATGGGCCCGTGGGCGCAGGCGGTCTTCGACACCCTGGGCGCCCTGGTCGCACCCGAGGTGGTGCAGGAGGTGCTCGCCCGCGGTCTGCTCGAGGTGCTGCCGCTCACGCACATCCGCGGCCGCTCGCTGCACGACGCCTTTGTCGTGGTCGACGAGGCGCAGTCGCTCGAGCGCGGCGTGCTGCTCACGGTGCTGTCGCGGCTCGGGCAGGGCTCGCGGGTCGTGCTCACCCACGACGTCGCGCAGCGCGACAACCTGCGCGTCGGCCGGCACGACGGCGTGGCCGCCGTCATCGAGGCGCTCAAGGGCCACCCGCTGTTCGCGCACGTCACGCTCACCCGCTCCGAGCGCTCGCCGATCGCGGCGCTGGTCACCGAGATGCTGGAGGACCTGCCGCTGTAGCGGCGCTACTGCGGGGCGCGGGTCATCGACAGCACGTCCAGCGCGTCGTCGAGCTGCTGTTCGGTGAGGTCACCGCGCTCGACGTAGCCGTCGTCGAGCACCACCGAGCGGATGGTGGCCCGCTCGGCCAGCGCCTTCTTCGCGATCTTCGCCGCGTTCTCGTAGCCGACGTAGCGGTTGAGCGGCGTGACGATGCTCGGCGAGCTCTCCGCCAGCTCGCGGCAGCGTTGCTCGTCGGCGACCGCGCCGTCGACGCAGCGGTCGGCCAGCAGCCGCGAGACGTTGGCCAGCAGCCGGATCGACTCGAGCAGGTTGCGGGCCATCACGGGCAGCATGACGTTGAGCTCGAAGTTGCCCGATGCGCCGGCGAAGGCGATGGTGGCGTCGTTGCCGATGACCTGGGCCACCACCATGCAGGTGGCCTCCGGGATCACCGGGTTGACCTTGCCTGGCATGATCGAGCTGCCCGGCTGCAGGTCGGGCAGCGCCAGCTCACCGAGGCCCGCACGAGGACCCGAGCCCATCCACCGCAGATCGTTGCTGATCTTGTTCAGGCCTACCGCGACGGTGCGCAGCTGCCCCGAGCACTCGACCAGCGCGTCCCGCGCCCCCTGCGCCTCGAAGTGGTCGCGCGCCTCGGTCAGCGGCAGGCCCGTCGCGGCGGCGACCTCGGCGATGACGGCGGCGCTGAAGCCGGCCGGGGTGTTGATGCCGGTGCCCACCGCGGTGCCGCCGAGCGGTAGCTCGGCGAGGCGGGGCAGGCACGCGTGCAGCCGCTCCACGCCGTAGCGCACCTGCGCCGCGTAGCCGCCGAACTCCTGGCCGAGCGTCACCGGGGTGGCGTCCATCAGGTGCGTGCGCCCGCTCTTGACCACGGTGGTCCAGGCGTCGCGCTTGCGCTCGAGCGCGCCGGCGAGGTGCTCCAGAGCCGGGACGAGGTCGTTGACGACGGCGGAGGTCGCGGCGATGTGGATCGAGCTCGGGAACACGTCGTTGCTCGACTGGCTGGCGTTGACGTGGTCGTTCGGGTGCACGGGCCGGTCGAGGCGCTCGCTCGCGAGGCTCGCCAGCACCTCGTTGATGTTCATGTTGCTGCTGGTGCCGGACCCGGTCTGGAAGACGTCGACCGGGAAGTGAGCGTCCCACCGCCCCTCGGCGACCTCGGCCGCGGCGGCCCCGATGGCCTCGGCCAGGTCGGCGTCCAGCACGCCGAGTGAGGCGTTGACCGAGGCGGCGGCCGCTTTGATGCGCGCGAGCGCCTCGATGTGCGCCCGCTCCAGCCGCTGTCCGCTGATCGGGAAGTTCTCGACGGCGCGCTGGGTCTGGGCGCGGTAGCGGGCCTCGGCCGGGACGCGCACCTCGCCCATGCTGTCGTGCTCGGTGCGAAAGCCCGCCCCGGTCGGCTGCGCGCTGGTGTCGTCGGGCGTGCCAGGGCTCGTGGTCATCGGCCCATCCTGCCTGCCGCAGCCGGTACGTCGGCGCCCAGCGCGCTGAGCCGTCACGTCGCTGAGGGGCGATCTCCATCAGCAAAGGGGTACTAAACAGCATATAACCGGACGACGCGACGCTGAGTAAGTGACGATCACCGGATCGTTACCGTTCTGTGCTCGACCTCACGCTTCAGACTCGGAGAAGGTGCCTTCGTCCTACCGACTGAACCTGCTCGTGCCACCCACGGGGCGAGTCAGACGGTGGGGCCTGTCGCTTCACCCGAGCGGCGGACAGCTGGGCGGCACCACCGCCCAGGGGGTCTTCCTGGAGGAATTACGTGCGTTCGCGTGCAGTAAGTGCAGGAGGGATCGCCGTCTCAGCGGCGGTCCTGGTGGCCACGTTGGGAGGAGCGGCCTGGGCCGGTCCCGACGTCGGGACGGCGCCGCTCGCGGCGGCGGCCGGCAAGCAGGCGGTGAAGGGCACCGACGAGCTGCCCAACCCGCTGGAGACCAAGCGGCGCGAGCTGCTGGAGACCGGTCTGACTGCCGTCATCGACGGCGAGGCCACGCCCGAGCGCATCGCCGGCTCGACGGTCGTCAAGGTCGGCGAGAAGGCCGGCTCGGCGCAGACCAAGTCCGCCGCCGACAAGAAGGGGCCGGGTATCGGCTCCTCGCCGTCGGCCGCGAAGGGCGGCGCCGAGAGCAAGGCCAGCCGCACGGCCAAGGCCAACGGCAACGGCAAGGTCGACCAGTACGTCAAGCTGTCGAACGAGGGCACCGACCGGATCTTCGTGGTCCTCGCCGAGTTCGGCAACAAGCGCGACCCGCGCTTCCCCGACATCGACATCGACCCCAGCACGCCTGGTCCGATCAAGTGGGACGGCCCCCTGCACAACGAGATCCCGAAGCCGGGTCCGGACGACAACACCACGATCTGGCAGAAGGACTACTCCGCAAAGCACTACCGCGACCTATACTTCAGCAAGACCCAGGAGTCGCTGAAGACCTACTACGAGAAGCAGTCCTCCGGGCGCTACAGCGTCGGCGGCGAGGTCACCGACTGGGTCAAGGTCGACTACAACGAGGCCCGCTACGGCCGCTCGTCCGACCCGAACGAGGGCAAGGCCGGTGACGACCCGAACGTCTGCGGCTCGGTGGTCTGCACCAACACCTGGCAGCTCGTGCGCGACGCCCTGAACCAGTGGGTCGTCGACCAGAAGGCCAAGGGCCTGACGACGGCGGAGATCACCGCCGACCTCAAGACCTTCGACAAGCAGGACCGGTACGACTACGACGGCGACGGCAACTTCAACGAGCCGGATGGCTACCTCGACCACTTCCAGATCGTGCACGCGGGCGGCGACGAGGCCGATGGCGACCCGATCCAGGGCGAGGACGCCATCTGGAGCCACCGCTGGTACGCCTTCGGCACCGACCAGGGCCGCACCGGCCCGGCGCAGAACCCGCTCGGTGGCACCCAGATCGGTGACACCGGCATCTGGGCCGGCGACTACACCATGCAGCCGGAGAACGGCGGGCTGTCGGTCTTCGCGCACGAGTACGGTCACGACCTCGGTCTGCCGGACTCCTACGACACCAACGGTGGCGGCGCGGGAAACAGCCAGGAGTTCTGGAACCTGATGGCCCAGAGCCGGCTCAACGGCCGGGGGGAGCCGATCGGCACCCGGCCCGGCGACATGGGCGCGTGGGAGAAGCTGCAGCTCGGCTGGCTCGACTACGAGACGGTGCTCGCGAACCAGAAGCGCACCATCGACCTCGGCCCGCACGAGTACAACAGCCGCAAGCCGCAGGCCGTCGTCACGGTGCTGCCCAAGAAGGAGATCACGAACAACCTCGGGGCCCCCTACGCCGGTACCAAGCAGTACTGGTCCGGCAGCGGTGACGACCTCAACAACACGATGACGCGCCAGTTCGACCTGTCGGGTGCCACCACCGCCAGCCTATCGATGAAGTCGCGCTTCGAGATCGAGTCCGAGTACGACTACCTGTACGTGCAGGCCTCGACCGACAACGGCGCCAGCTGGACGGCCCTCGACGGCACCGCCGACGGCAAGCCGTTCATCCGGGACGCGAGCGGCACGCCCGCGATCTCCGGCAGCTCGGGCGGCAAGTGGCTCGACGTGACCGTGCCGATGAACGACTACACGGGGCAGAAGCCGCTGGTGCGCTTCCTGTACCGCACCGACGGTGGCTTCGCCCCGCAGGGCTTCTTCGCCGACGACATCACGCTGACCGTCGACGGTGAGGTCGTGCTCGTCGACGGCGCCGAGGAGCCCACCGACTGGACCCTCGACGGGTTCACCGTCGTCGGGGCTACCGCCACGGACCGGTTCAGCAACTACTACATCGCCTCGAACCGCAGCTACGTGTCGTACGACCGGTACCTCAAGACGGGTCCGTACAACTTCGGCTTCCTGCCGAACACCGACCGGGTCGAGCACTTCCCGTACCAGCCGGGCCTGCTCATCTCCTACTGGGACACCTCGCAGCGCGACAACAACACGACGGTGCACCCGGGACAGGGCCTGAACCTGAACATCGACGCCCACCCGAGGCCGATCTACAACCTCGACGGGCAGGCGTGGCGCAGCCGCATCCAGATCTACGACGCCACGTTCTCGCGCCACCCGGCCGACTCGTTCACCCTGCACATCCAGGGCCGGCCGAGCTACGTGCGCGGTCAGGCTGCGCAGCCGGTGTTCAAGGACACCGACAAGTACTTCTACGACGAGCTGCCGACGGTGGGCGTCAAGCTCCCCGCGGTGGGTGTGAAGATCAAGGTGGTGCGCCAGAACGGCACCTCCATGCGCATCCGGATGAGCTAGTCGACAGCACGGATTGACGGCCGACGGGCCGGGACGCCTCGCGCGTCCCGGCCCGTCGCCGTTCCCGGACGACGGAACCGCGGCCCCCGCTGCAGCGTCCGAGGAGCATGACCACAGCGCGGACGGCAAGGCGATGGAGGACGACGGTGGTGACGATCCTCGTGCTCGGCTCCCTCGGGCTGGCGGCCTGCGGCGACGGCACGACCGGCGAGGCCCGCACGGCGGCGTCGCCAGCGCCGTCCGGCTCGCCCTCGCCGTCTGGATCGCCAGCGCCGTCCGGCGTGCCCACGCCGGCCGGTTCGACGCAGCCCGACCCGGACGCCGCCGTGAGCCCGCCCACCTCGCCGACCCCCCGTCCCACCGAGCTGAGCGAGCTGCCGCTGCCGACGCTGCCGCGACCCAGCGGGCCGCCGTCGCAGCCGAGCGACCAGGTCAAGCTGCTCCGGCTGATCGGCACGATCGCCGTGCTGCCGAACGGCTGCGTCCAGCTAACCGACGACCGCCGGGTCTCCTACGGGCTGGTCGGCCCCCTCACCGAGGGCCTCGTGCCCGGCTCGCGCGTGAGCTTGCGCGGGCGGCCGACGGCGGGGCGCGACAGCTCCTGCCAGGGCAGCGCCATCCGGGTCACGCAGGTGAGCGAGGCGCCCGCGAGATGAGGTGCGAACACCTCGCGACCTGAAGGTGCGAGAGCGTGCGGCCGGCCCGGCTCGCCCTGCGCCCGAGCCAGCGCGCGAGACTGGGCCGATGCGCCTGGCCACCTGGAACGTCAACTCGATCGGTGCCCGCCTGCCGCGGCTGCTGCCCTGGCTCGAGCAGGTGCAGCCCGACGTCGTGGCGCTGCAGGAGACCAAGTGCGCCGACGCGGCGTTCCCGTACCTGCCGCTCGAGGCGCTCGGCTACCAGAGCGCCCACGCCGGTGACGGCCGGTGGAACGGGGTCGCGGTGCTGTCGCGGATCGGCCTCGAGCAGGTGTCGCTCACGCTCGACGGGCACCCGGAGCCCCGGCTGGCCTCGGCGCAGTGCGGACCGGTGCACATCACGAGCGTCTACGTCCCGAACGGCCGGGCCCTGTCGGACCCGCACTACGCCTACAAGCTCGACTGGTTCGCGGCGCTACGTCGGCGCCTCGCCGGCTTCGACCCGGCGCAGCCGCTCGTCGTCATGGGCGACATGAACGTCGCCCTCACCGACCGGGACGTGTGGGACGCGAGCGTCTTCGACGGCTCCACGCACGTCACCCCGGCCGAGCGGGCAGCGCTGACGGCGCTCATCGACTGGGGGCTCGTCGACGTGGAGGCCCGGCCGGGCAAGGGCGAGGTGCCCTACACCTACTGGGACTACCGCGCCGGGATGATGCACAAGAATCTCGGCATGCGCATCGACTACGTGCTGGCGACCAGGGCGCTGCGCGTGCGCGACGCGTGGGTCGACCGCGAGGCGCGCAAGGGCAAGGGTCCCAGCGACCACGCGCCGGTGGTGGTCGACGTCGAGCTGTGAGTCAGTCGCGGTGCTCGTCAGTCGTGGTGCTCGAAGTCGACCGAGGAGTAGGCGCGCAGCTTGCTCAGGCGGTGCTGGCTGCTCACCCGGCGGATGGTGCCCGACTTGCTGCGCATCACGAGCGACTCGGTGGTGGCGCCGCCGCCGCGGTAGCGCACGCCGCGCACCAGCTCGCCGTCGGTGATGCCGGTCGCGACGAAGAAGACGTTGTCGCTGCGGACGAGGTCGTCGGTCGACAGCACCGCGTCCAGGTCGAGCCCGGCGGCGGCGGCGCTCGCGAACTCGCTCTTCTTCTGCGGCCAGAGCCGGGCCTGGATGGTGCCGCCGATGCACTTCACGGCGCAGGCCGTGATGATGCCCTCGGGCGTACCACCGATCCCGAGCAGCAAGTCGATGCCGGTGCCCTCCGAGCAGGCCATCACCGCCCCGGCGACGTCGCCGTCAGAGATGAAGGTGATGCGCGCGCCGGCTTCCCGCACGTCGCGTACGAGGTCCTCGTGCCGCGGCCGGTCCAGGATGCAGACGGTGACGTCCTCGACGGCGCCGCCCTTGGCCTTCGCGACCGCCTGCACGTTGTGCGCGGCCGGAGCGGTGATGTCGACGACATCGGCGGCCTCCGGGCCGGTGACGAGCTTCTCCATGTAGAACACCGAGCTCGGGTCATACATCGCGCCGCGCTCGGCCACCGCCATCACGGCGATCGCGTTCGGCATGCCCTTGGCCATCAGCGTCGTGCCGTCGATCGGGTCGACGGCGACGTCGCACTCGGGCCCCTCGCCACGGCCCACCTGCTCGCCGTTGTAGAGCATGGGCGCCTCGTCCTTCTCGCCCTCGCCGATGACGACGACGCCCTGCATCGACACGGTGCCGATCAGCTGGCGCATCGCGTCGACCGCTGCGCCGTCGCCGCCGTTCTTGTCCCCCCGGCCGACCCAGCGCCCGGCGGCCATCGCCGCCGCCTCGGTGACCCGCACCAGCTCCATGGCCAGGTTGCGGTCGGGCGCCTCGGGGGAGCGTGCCGGGGTCTCGCTCATCGCTGAACCCTAGTGGCCGGGCGGCTTCCGCTCCCGCCAAGGCCGAGCGGTGGCACAGTGTCGCGGTGCCGCGCCGCAGCTTCGACCCCGCCGAGCTCGGGATGTCGGTCTACCCGCTGCTGAACAGCCTGGTGGTGCCGCGGCCGATCGCCTGGGTGAGCACCCGCTCGGCCGAGGGCGTGGACAACCTGGCGCCGCACTCCTACTTCACCGTCAGCTCGGTCACGCCCCCGGTCGTGCAGTTCACCTCCGTCGGCACCAAAGACACGCTGCGCAACGTCCTGGCCACCGGCGAGTTCACCGTCAGCCTGTGCACCGAGCAGCTGGCCGACGCGGTCAACACCACCGGCACCGACTACCCACCCGGCACGAGCGAGTTCGACGCCGCCGGGCTCGCGCGCGAGCCGAGCCGCCTCGTGACCCCGCCGCGGGTCGCGGCCTCGCCCGCAGCCCTGGAGTGCCGGCTGCTGGACACCCGCAGCTTCGGCGAGGCGGTCGTCGTGTTCGGGCAGGTGGTGTGGATCGAGGTCGACGAGGACGCGCTGACGGGCGGCCGGCCCGACATCGCCCGGCTACGGCCGATCTCCCGGCTCGGCGGCGACGAGTACGGCGCGATCGGCGCCGTCACCGAGCACCGCCGGGTGCCCTACGAGCAGCTCGCCCGGTGACCGCGCCAGCTGCAGCCCGCACCCGCGCCGCCACGACCCGCCAGTCGCTGCTGGACTCGGCGCGGCGGGTGTTCACCGCCTCCGGCTTCGCCGAGTCCTCCATCGCCGAGGTGGTCGGCGGGGCAGGCGCGAGCGTCGGCAGTCTCTACCACCACTTCGGCGGCAAGGGCGAGCTGTACCTGGCCCTGTTCGAGGACCACCAGCAGCGGCAGGAGGCGCGGGCCGCCGCGGCGGTGCGCGCCGCCCGGGCCGCCGGTGAGCGCGAACCGGTGCGGCTGTTCGTCGCCGGCAGCCAGGCCTACCTCGAGGGCTGCTGGGCCGAGCGCGAGCTGGCCCGGCTGTTCCTGGCCGGCGGCGGCCCGGCCGGCTTCGAGCTGGTCGCCCGCCGCCGCTACCGCGAGTGGACCGCCCGCAACGCGATGCTGCTCGCGCACGGCGACGGTCAGGGTGAGCCGTGGGGCGACGCGCTGGTGCTCGTACTGACGACCGTGGTGTCCGAGGCCGGCCACGAGGTGGCAGTGTGCGAGTCCGAGTCGGCTGCCCGCCGGCTCGCGGGCGAGGTGCTCGCCCTCATCGCACGCATCGGCGGGCAGCCATGACCGGAATGGCGTGACCAGGAGGAGCACCATGATTCGAGTGACACCATGATTCGAGTGACACGGTGAGCCGGCACGACGGCCTGCTGCAGCGCCGCGAGGACTACCCGGTGCTGGCGCGCAGCACCTACCTCGCGAACCACACCCTCGGGGCGATGCATCGGGGCACGCCCGAGCGCCTCGCCGACTACGCCCGGCTGTGGGCCGAGCTCGGCGTCGTCGCCTGGGAGCAGTGGGCCCCCGAGGTGGAGCGGGTGGCCGACCTGGTCGGTTCGCTCGTCGGCGCGCCGCCCGGCACCACGGTGATGCGGCAGAACGTCGCCGACCTGCTGGGGGACCTCGTGGTGAGCATGGACTGGCGGGGCCCCCGCAACGGGGTGGTCACGAGCGAGCTCGAGTGGCCCGGCAGCCTGCACACCTGGTCGCAGATCGGTCGGCTCGGCGGCCGGCTCACCATGGTCCCCGGCGACGCCGACGGGGTGGCCTTTGACGTCCAGCAGATGGTCGACGCGATCGACGAGACGACGTCGGTCGTCGAGTGCAGCCACGTGCTGTTCCGCACCGGGGCGGTCGTCGACCTCGCCCCCGTCGTCGAGCGGGCGCACGCGGTCGGCGCGCTCGTCATCGCCGACGGCTACCAGGCCGCGGGCACGCTGGACGTCGACGTCGTCGCGCTGGGGGTCGACGTCTACCTCGGTGGCTCGGTCAAGTATCTGTCCGGCGGGCCCGGCAACGGCTGGATGTACGTCGCGCCGGACGTCAGCGAGCGCCTCGAACCGGTGACTGCAGGCTGGTTCGGCCAGGTGGCGCCGTTCGCCTTCGACCCCGAGATCGCCTACGCCAAAGGCATCCGCCGCTTCGCGGGCGGCACGCCGGGGGTACCGGCCGCCTACGCCGCCGAGCCCGCCTACGCCGCGCTCGCCGAGATCGGGATGCAGCGGGTGCGCGAGCGCTCGGTGTCGATGACCCAGCCGCTGCTGGAAGGAGCGCTCGAGCGCGGTTTCACGGTGCGTTCGCCGCACGAGCCGGATCGGCGCGGCGGGCACGTGACCATCGACCCCGGCGACAGCCAGCGGGTGCACGACGCGCTGATCGCGCGCGGCACCGTCGTCGACCACCGGCCCGGCGTCGGCATCCGGGTCTCGCCGCACTTCTACAACACCGAGGACGAGGCGCTCGGCGTGCTCGACGCGATGAGTGAGCTGCTCGCGCAGCGTTGACACCCGCGCTGCGCGACACTGGGGGGGTGACGCAGCAGCAGGGCACCGAGGCACCGGCCGCAGAGCCGGTCGCCGCGCCGCCCACGCGCAAGCGGGGCCGCGAGACGGCCGCCGACATGGTGCGCTCGCTGGCCGTGGTGATGGTCGTCGTGGTGGCGATGTGGTTCTTCGCGCAGGCCTCGCCGAGCGATGAGCAGCCGCGCCTCGTCGACCAGAGCGAGGACGTCGCGGCCCTTCGCGGCGCCGTGCCCGCAGCGCCGGTCCCGCAGGGCCTGCCGGCCGGCTGGCAGCCGCAGGTGTCCGACTTCAGCTCCGCGCCGACGCGGCTGCGGCTCGGCTGGCGCACGCCGTCGCAGCAGTACGCCGAGTACGCCGCGGTGGTACAGCCGGACGCCGAGCGACTGCAGGAGCTCGTCGGCAGCGACCAGCCGCTCGGCCCGGTGCAGATCGACGCCGCCTCCTGGGAGCGCTACCGCAGCGGCGACGCGCTGTCCTTCGTGCGCACCGCCGGCGGCGCGACCGTCGTCGTCGGCACAAAGCGCTCGTCCGCGACCGAGACTGAGCTGCGCACTCTCATCGGCTCCCTGTCTGCCGGTCGGGCGCCGTAGGTTGCTCGGGTGCCTGACGCCCCCCGCCCCAGCTACGAGCAGGCCCGTGACGAGCTGACCGAGATCGTTCGCCAGCTCGAGCAGGGCAGCGCCACCCTCGAGCAGTCGCTCGCGCTGTGGGAGCGCGGCGAGCAGCTCGCCGCGGTCTGCCAGCAGTGGCTCGACGGGGCGACGGCCCGCCTCGACGCCGTGCGCGACCGCCCCGACCCGGACGCGTGAGCCGAGAGTCCTCGACGGGCGACGGCTGCCCGGCCCGGTCCCCGCGTCGCGCCGTGCCGGGCGACGCCAGCGCTCTCACCCGGCTGCGCGCCGTGATGTTGGCGGACATGGCTGTGCTGCCGCCGGTCGACGACTGGTCGGCCGCCGCCGAGGCTGCCTTCGCCCGCCGGCTGGCAGCCGATGACCGGTTCTGCGCCGTCCTGCTCGAGGTCGACGGCGTAGCCGTCAGCGCAGGGGCGGCCTGGATCGAGGAGCACCTGCCTTCACCAGGCCGCCCCGACGGCCGGCACGCGATGATCGCGTCGATGGCCACCGTGCCGACGCATCGCCGGCACGGCCATGCCCGGGCGGTCTTCGTCGAACTCGTGAACTGGTGCCGGCATCAGGGCGTCCCGCGCATCGACCTGTGGGCGACCGACGACGCGGTCAGCCTATACGGCAGCTTCGGCTTCCAGCCGCGCGGCGGCACGGCGATGACCTGGACTGCATCCCGCTGACGACCTATCTGCAGCCGGCGCAGAACAAGCGGCAGCCGGTCACTGGGCCGGGTCGGCTGACCCGCCGGTCGCTGCACCCGACCGCCGGGTCAGTGCGTCGAGGAGACCTCGTCCTCCAGCGCGCCGCGCTCGGTCAGCGCCGTGCGCCCGGCTGCTCGTACAGCGCCTGGTAGGTCTTCGGTCCGGCGTAGCCGTCAACGGTGAGACCTTGTCGCGCCTGGAACGTACGCAGGGCCTCCTCTGTGCGCGGCCCGAAGATGCCATCGCGACCGATCTTCCTGTCCGTCAGCAGCACGTCCAAGTACTTCTGCAGGACGACGACGGAGTCGCCCCGGTCACCGCGATGCAGCAGCGGGAGCCCGCGGACGTCGTTCACCTGGTTCAGGCTCGGGGTGGACTCGCCCGCTGCGCTGCCTACGGGGACGGCTCGACGCTGAGCAGTTCGCCAGGTCACCGGGCCGACGATGCCGTCGACGGTGATGCCCTCCGCAGCCTGCACCCGCCGGACGGCCGCCTCGGTTCGCGGGCCGAAGATGCCGTCGACCCCCGAGCCGACCAGGCGTTGGATCTCACGGACGGCCTGTCCCGGGCGCCGCGGCGAAGCACCTGAGAGGTGATCGACGGGGGAAGTTGCGAGGCCGCCGCCGCGGCTGCAGCCGGGGCCGGACTCGAGGCCTGGGCCGCGATCGGGCTCACGACCAGGAACCCACTCCCGAGGGCGAAGGTCAGGCTCAGGGCCGCTGTCCGGGTGCGCGCGGGCGTCGTGCTGGCGAACATGGTTCCTCCTTGTGGATGCGCGCCCGCTTTCCGGTCGCCTACGGGGGACACGCGTCCCGCTCCCATCAGGTTGCAGTCAGGCGAGTGTGAGATCTGACTGCTCCGTCTCACCAGCGGCACCGTCCGCGCGCGACCGATCACCGTCCCAGGGCGGATCGCCCGCTCAGCGCGACGACTGACCGTGCACGTGCCCCCAGCATGGCCCTGGCACAAGGCGTGGGAGCAGCTGGCGGCAGCAGGCAACAGCCCACCGGCCGCGGCCTGGCCCATGCACCCGTCCGGCAGGAACTAGCGGAACACCATCGTGGAGACAAGCCGGCCCGCCCGGCCATCCACACGCCCTTGTCCGACCACGGGCAAGATCACCACGTCAGCACGAGAACTGAAGGTACGACGGTGGATCCCGGCTCAGTCAGCTGTGACGAGCAGGCTCCCCCGTGCCAGCCGCAGCTCGAGGTCGGTTCCCGGCTCGACGGCGTCGGCGTCGCGCACGACGGCGCCGTGCTCGTCCTGCACCACCGCGTAACCCCGGTCCAGCGTCGCCTGCGGGCTGAGCGCGAGCACCCGGGCGCGCACGTGCGCCAGGTCGGCGGCTGCGGCCTCCAGGCGGGTCCGGGTGCCGCGCCGGGCCCGGTCGCGCAGCGCGTCGGTGGCGGTGCGCCGGGCGCTGACCAGGGTGCGCGGGTCGGCGAGCACGGGACGGCTGCGTAGCGCGGCCAGCTGGGTGCGTTCGCGCTGCACCGTCGATGCCGCCACGCGACGTGCCCGGTCGCGCAGGTGCTGAACGCGCACCGCTTCCTCGGCGACGTCAGGCACCACCGACTTGCCGGCGTCGGTCGGGGTGGAGCAGCGCAGGTCGGCGACCAGGTCGACGAGCGGCGTGTCCGGCTCGTGGCCGATCGCGGACACCACCGGGGTGCGGCAGGCGGCGACCGCCCGGCACAGCGCCTCGTCGCTGAAGGGCAGCAGGTCCTCGACGCTGCCGCCGCCCCGGGCGAGCACGATGACCTCGACGCCGGCGAGCGCGTCGAGCTCGTGCAGCGCGCCGAGCACCTGCTCGACCGCGAGGTGCCCCTGCACGGCCACTTCGCGCACCTCGAAAACCACACCCGGCCACCGGCGGAGGGCGTTCTCCAGCACGTCGCGCTCGGCGGCGCTCGCACGTCCGGTGACCAGCCCCACCGCGGCCGGCAGGAACGGCAGCGCCCGCTTGCGCTCGGCGGCGAACAGGCCCTCGGCCGCCAGCAGCGCCTTGCGCTGCTCGAGCCGGGCGAGCAGCTCGCCGACGCCGACCGGACGGATCTCGATCGCGGCCAGGCTCAGCGTGCCGCGGCCCGGATAGAAGTCGGGCTTGGCGTGCGCGACGACGCGGTCGCCCTCGCGCAGCGGCGGGAGCACGGCGTCGCAGACCTGACGCGAGCAGGTGAGCGACAGACTCATGTCCGCGATCGGGTCGCGCAACGTCAGGTACACCGTGCCCGCCCGGCGGTTGACCTGCGTCACCTGACCCTCTACCCAGACCCGACCGAGGCGACCGATCCACTGACCGAGCGCGCGGGTGACCGTGCGGACGGCGAGCGGTTGCTCGGCGCTGCTGGTCAGGCCCACGGCCGCAGAGTATCGGGCTGCTGCTCGTGGGGGCGGTGCCTACCGGGGCTGCTGCGGGTTGGTCGGCACCCCCGCCGACGGCGGGTTGACCTTCGGGCCCGACGTCTCGGGTGTGACCTTCGAGCCGCGGCGCGTCGCGCGCTGTCCGGGAGCGGGCGCACCGGCGCTGCCGCCGGACAGCGGGGCCGTCGGGTCGCTGGCGAGCTTGGCGATGCGGTTGTCGAGCATGGTGACGATCGGCAGCCGGTCGGCGTGCGCCTTCTCGTAGTCGCGGATCTGCACCAACTGCGGGATGTGGAGCGAGCGCATCCGGCCGCGCAGCGAACCCAGCGTCATGTGGTCGTAGTCGGCCAGCGGCAGCTCGTCGTGCTTGAGCACCGGCGCGCCGACGGCGCTGCTGACCTGCTCCACCGTCTCGACGACCTCGGCGCTGGCGGCGGTGTCGATGCGGGTGTCGTCGGGCTGGGTGGCCTTGGCGGTCGGCTCGCCCTTGGGTGCCTCGTCGCCGGGGACGTCGTCCTTGGGCTCGTCCGTGGCGACCACCTCGGCGGCCAGGTCGTCCGCCAGCGAGCTCGCCTGCGCCCCGGTGCTCCCGGCAGTGTCCGCGACGTCTTCGGCTGCGTCATCGACGGCTCGGGCCGCGGTGCCCGCGGTGTCGGCCACCTTCTCGGCGCCCTTCGCTGCGGTGTCGGCGACGTCCTCGGCGCCCGTGCCCGCGATGTCGGCGACGGTGCTGGCGGCGCCCGCGACCGCGCCCGCAGCCGTCTCGACCACGTTTTCGACGACGTCTGCGGCTCCGTCGATGGTGTCGGCGACCACGTCGGCGCCGCGCTCGGCCGCGTCGGCGAGCTGGTCGGCCGGCCGCGCTGCGGGATCGGCCTCGGCGGCCGCCGTCGACAGGTCCTCGACGGTGTCGGCGGCGCGGTCCAGGCGGGAGCCGACGGTGCGCGCGGTCGACGCCGCGGCGTCGCGGGACCGCTCGGGAGACAGCACCCGCCGCACGCCGTCGGCGGCGTCCTCGAGAGCGTCCTCGACGGCGTCGTAGGGCCGCGCGAGCGGCGTGCCCTTCAGGGTGTCCTCGAAGCGGTCTTCGACCTCGTCGGCGTCGCGCCGGAAGCGGGCGACGAGCTGCTCGCCGCGGCTGGCCAGGCTCTCGTACTCCCGCCGGGCGTTGTCCAGCCCGGTCAGCGCTCCGCCGACCGCGACGATCGGCAGCTGCACCGCTTTGGCCGGCAGGCGACGGACGTGCCCCAAGAAGGCGGGCACGATGCCGAGGGCAGCGGCGAGAGGCGTGGGCACGCGGTGGCTCGTGCGTGTAGGCATGGGCGGGGCACTCCGGGGCAGTCGCGGGACAGAGACGAGACATCAGTCGGTCTCAGCAATGCCCGGGCCGGTGGGGGTCACACCCGGTCATGGCGGAGGTCACGGTCGCGCTCAGGAGGTCGCGGCAACGCTGCCCGCGTAGCCTCGTGGACATGACGGACACTGCGCACCGACCGTCCGGCCCGGCGGGCAAGCAGGTGCTGGTGGCCAAGCCGCGAGGCTACTGCGCCGGGGTCGACCGCGCCGTGATCACCGTCGAGAAGGCGCTGGAGCTCTACGGCGCGCCGGTGTACGTGCGCAAGCAGATCGTGCACAACGCCCACGTGGTGCGCACGCTCGAGGGCAAGGGAGCGGTCTTCGTCGACGAGACCGAGCAGGTGCCCGAGGGCGCGACGGTGGTCTTCTCCGCCCACGGCGTCGCCCCGACGGTGCACGCCGAGGCGCGCGAGCGGGGACTCAAGACGATCGACGCCACCTGCCCGCTCGTGACCAAGGTGCACGTGGAGGCCAAGCGCTTCGCCGCCGAGGAACTCGACATCGTGCTCATCGGCCATGAGGGGCACGAAGAGGTGGTCGGCACGACCGGCCAGGCGCCCGAGCGCATCCACCTGGTCGACGGGGTCGAAGAGGCGGCTCAGGTGCAGGTGCGCGACCCCTCGCGCGTCGCCTACCTGTCGCAGACGACGCTGTCGGTCGACGAGACGAGCGTGACGGTCGAAGCGCTGCGCGAGCGCTTCCCGCTGCTACAGGGGCCGCCCTCGGCCGACATCTGCTACGCCACGCAGAACCGGCAGGTCGCGGTGAAGGCCATCGCCACCGGCGCCGACCTGGTGCTGGTCGTCGGGTCGCGCAACTCCTCGAACTCGGTGCGCCTCGTAGAGGTGGCGCTCGACGCAGGAGCCGGGGCGGCGCACCTCATCGACGACGTCAGCGAGATCGACGAAGCCTGGTTCGAGGGTGTACGCACCGTCGGCCTGACGAGCGGTGCGTCGGTACCGGAGGAGCTCGTCGAGCAGACGATGCACTGGCTCGCCGAGCGGGGCTTCGGCGATGTGCATGAGGTCGAGTCGGCTCAGGAGCACCTGCTGTTTGCCCTGCCGCCCGAGCTGCGCCGCGACATGCGCGCTGCCGGCATGAAGGGCTGAGCGCACCTCCTTGTCGCTGGGGGCCTCGTCAGGCCCAGGCAGGCGCTCGTCAGGCCCGGGCAGGCGCTCGTCGGGCCCGGGCAGGCGCTCGTCGGGCCCGGGCAGGCGCTCGTCGGGCAACGGGGCTCAGCGTGCGCGCCGGGTCCCGCGCCACCGCACGACGGCGAGCACGAGCGTCCCGGCGGTGGCCCCCAGCAGCACGGGCGCGCCCAGGATCAGCTCGTTGACCAGCTCGAGGCCGTACCGCACGACGACCGACCCGGAGCCCGACCCGCTGGTCAGGCTGCTGCTGACGAGCACGACGATGACGTACACGAGCGGCGGAGCCACCACGCTGGCCAGCAGGTCGCGGCGGTGCACGAGCAGCACACCGAGCAGCGCGCCGACGACGTAGCCGACGGCGAACCCGACTCCCAGCCCGCTGCCGATCGCCTGGTCGACGGCGGCGCCCGTTGCCGTCATCAGCAGCACGAGCAGCACGTCGCCGAGCGCGGTCAGTCCGCGGCCGTCGGCGACCGGGCGGTGCCCGCGACCGGGGCCGGCAGCACCACCCGAGCCGGCCGCACCTCCCGAGCCGGCGCCGCGACCCGCGGGGGCTGCGCGGTCGGGGCCGGTGGACCTGCGCGATCCCGCGGCGGCCGGCCGCGGGCCGGTCGCGCCCGGGGCAGCTGCCCGTGCCGGACGCACGGGCGGGCGGCGGGCGTCCGGGTTCACGGGTGCGGACGCTACCGGCGTCGAAGGTCACAGGCGTACCCCCTTAGCGTGGCGTCGTGACCGACACCGGGGGCTACGGCGAGGGCGAGCGGGTCTTTGGCCCACCGCAGGGCACCTACGACGCCGACTGGGTGGCGTCGTCGGCGCGCTCGACCGACCCGGGGCTGCCGCCCGAACTGGCCGGCGCGCTGGCCGCGAGGGCGTGGGAGCACCTGCGCGCCCGCCCGGGGCTGGACGCCCCCGCACTGGCCCGTCAGCTGATGGCCCGTGAGGGCGTCGGCGCGACATCGGCGGCCGTCGTCGCGCGCGCCGCACTCGATTTCTGCCGCGCCTACGACGTGCGCCCGGGCGACCCCCCAGCCTGACCCCGACCCGGTGCCGGCCTGACGCCGGTCCGCTGCCGTCCTGAGGCTGGCCTGCTGCTCTTCGTGGCCGCACGATGCCGGCCGGCTCAGCCGGTGTCGCGCAGCGGCGGCACGAGCTCGGGGGCGGCGAGCGGCCGGGGCAGCGCCGCAACGTCGGCGGGCACGGCCGGTCCCGGTTCCAGCAGTCCCAGCTCGGACAGCCGCCGCGCCGAGGGCAGGACGGTGCGCTCGAGCGAGCCGACCGCCTTGTTGAAGTCGAGCACCGCGGCGCCGAGCGAGCGGCCGAGCTTGTCGACGTGCGCGCCGAGCGTGCCGAGCCGGCCGTAGAGCTCCTGACCGGCGGCGACGACGTCGCGGGCGTTGTCGGTCAGCGCGTGCTGCTGCCAGCCGTGCGCCACGGTGCGTAGCAGCGACACGAGCGTCGTCGGGGTGGCCAGGTGCACCCGGTGCGCCAGGGCGTGCTCGAGCAGCGCCGGGTCGTGCTCGAGGGCGGGAGACAGAAACGCCTCGCCCGGCACGAACAGCACGACGAACTCGGGGCTGCCCGCGAGCGCCTGCCAGTAGGCCTTGGCGGCCAGCGCGTCGACGTGCGCGCGCAGGTGCCTGGCGTGCGCGGCCATGCGCGAGCGCGCGGCCGACTCCGAATCCGCTTCGACCGCCTCCAGATAGGCGGCGAGCGACACCTTGGCGTCGACCACCACGTGCCGACCGCCGGCGAGGTGCACCACCAGGTCGGGGCGCAGCTTCCCCTCGGGCGTCGCGACGCTCATCTGCTCGGAGAAGTCGCAGCGCTCGAGCAGGCCGGCCAGCTCGACGCAGCGGCGCAGCTGCACCTCGCCCCACACGCCGCGTGCCTGCGGCCGGCGCAGCGCATCGACGAGCGTGGCGGTCTCGCGGCCGAGCAGCTCCGAGCTGTGCCGCACCGACAGCACCTGCTCGCGCAGCTCGGCGCCTGCCTGCGCCCGCGCCACCTCCAGGCCCCGCAGCTGCGCCTCGACCAGGCCCAGCTGCTCGTGCAACGGCCCGACCAGGGTGGCCACCGCTTCCCGCTGTCTCGCAAGATCGTGCTCGGCCTCGGCGCGCGAGCCCGCCACCGCGCGGGCAGCGAGCCCCTCGACGCCGGTGAGCACCGCCTGCTCGTCACGCCGCGCGAGCAACCGTCCGGCCAGCACGCCCAGCGCCAGGCCGAGCAGCAGACCCAACAGGATCCCGAAGGTCAACGTCATGCCGGACACCGTCGCACCGGGGTCCGACAGAACGGTGCGACGGAACGGCGCGGGCCGATCACCCTGAACCGTTGAGCCCCGCCGGTAGCGTCGACGGCCGTGAGCCTCACCCTCGGCATCGTCGGCCTGCCCAACGTCGGCAAGAGCACTTTGTTCAACGCGCTGACCAAGAACGACGTGCTGGCCGCGAACTACCCGTTCGCCACGATCGAGCCGAACGTGGGGGTCGTCGGGGTGCCCGACGAGCGGCTCGGCGCGCTCGCGAAGATCTTCGGCTCGGCGCGCATCCTGCCGGCCACCGTCGACTTCGTCGACATCGCCGGCATCGTGCGCGGCGCCAGCGAGGGGGAGGGGCTCGGCAACAAGTTCCTGGCCACCATCCGCGACAGCGATGCGATCTGCCAGGTCATCCGCGTGTTCGCCGACGCCGACGTCGTGCACGTCGACGGGGAGGTCTCCCCGAAGTCCGACATGGAGACGATCAACACCGAGCTGATCCTGGCCGACCTGCAGACCGTCGACCGGGTGCTGCCGCGCCTGGAGAAGGACGCGCGCATCAAGAAAGACGTGGTGCCGCAGCTGGAGGCGGTGCGCCGCGCCCGTGAGGTGCTCGACAGCGGGCAGACCGTCTTCGCCGCCGGGCTCGACCGCGAGCCGCTGCGCGAACTGCACCTGCTCACCGCCAAGCCGTTCCTGTACGTGTTCAACCTCGACGAGGACGGCCTGCTCAACGACGGCGTCAAGGCCGAGCTCGCCGCGCTCGTCGCGCCCGCCGAGGCGGTATTCCTCGACGCCAAGGTCGAGGCCGAGCTGATCGAGATGGGCGAGGCCGACGCGCTCGAGCTGCTGCAGTCGATGGGCCAGGCCGAGAGCGGGCTGCACCAGCTGGCCCGTACCGCGTTCGCGACGCTCGGCCTGCAGACCTACCTGACGGCCGGGCCGAAAGAGGCGCGGGCCTGGACGATCAAGAAGGGCGCCACCGCTCCCGAGGCGGCGGGCGTCATCCACACCGACTTCCAGCGCGGCTTCATCAAGGCCGAGGTGACCAGCTTCGCCGACCTGGTGACCGCCGGTTCGACCCAGGCCGCCCGCGCCGCCGGCAAGGCCCGCATCGAGGGCAAGGACTACGTCATGCAGGACGGCGACGTGGTGGAGTTCCGCTTCAACGTGTAGAGCGCGCTGAACCTGCAGGTCAGAGGCCTAAGACCCCTCGTTAGTCCGCACACGGTCCGCAAGAATCGGGAGCACTTCGGCCAGCAGGTCGCCTGCGGCCCGTCGGGTGCGGTCCTCCGCGGTCGGCCACAGGTGGGCGTAGGTGTTCAGCGTCGTCGTTGCTTTCGCGTGCCCGAGGGCCCGTTGGACGGTCACCACGTCGCAGCCTGCGGCGATCAGTCCGCTGGCGTAGAAGTGCCGCAGATCGTGCAGCGTCACTCCGGTGACGCCGGCTCGCGCGCAGGCCTGCCGCCACTGGTGGCCGACGGTGTTCTGGTGCGGCGGCTGTCCCGGAGTGGCTTCGAACATCCACCGGGACGGGTCGCTGCCGGGACGGTGCGCGGCGACGTGCCGGCTGAGCAGCTCGAGCAGCTCATCGGGCAGGAAGACGGACCGCTCGCTGCCGTACTTCGGCGCGCGCACCTCGACAGCCCCGCCGGGGGCCCGCTGCACCTGTCTGCGCACGAGCAGGACCCGGCGCAGGTAGTCCACGTCGCCGACCTGCAGACCGGCGGCCTCACCCAGGCGCAGCCCCGCGAAGGCGGCGAGCGCCACGAGCGCGCGGAAGCGCTCGTCCGCCGCGCCGAGGATCGCGCCGACCTGGTCGTTCGTAGGCAAGGTCATCGCCGCTTCGGCTCGCCGGAGCCGCGGCAGCGTGACCGAGTCGCTGGGGTCGTGGGCGATGACCCGGTCGCGGACGGCCGCCCGCAACACCGCCCGGACGTTGTTGACGCGGGTGCGGATGGTCCCCGGCGCGAGACCGCGCGTCGTCATCTGCTTGATCCACTGCTCAACGTGGGACCGGCGCAGCTCGGCCAGGGGCAGCTGCGCGAAGGGAACGCTGCTGGCGGCCAGGTCCATCGCAAGGACGGTGGTGGCCTCCCAGACCTGCCGGGCCGCCCACTCGGTGTAGAAGGTCTTGAAGGTGACCCGGCCGGCCTGGGGGTCGACGTACTGACCCGTCACGACGCTGGCCGTGACCTCGTCGAGCCAGCGCTGGGCGTCGATCTTGCGGGCGAAGTGCCGCGAGTGCTCCTTGTCGGCCGCGTCCCGGTAGCGGGCGCGCCATCTGCCGTCCGGGCGTTTCGCGAGGCTGGCCACCGTGGACCTCCTTGTTGATGTAGCGATGGTCGAGTGTGAGGCCTGAGTTGTCGTCCGTCCACGCCCATGACGCCACCGGTGGGTGGCGGGTTCTGCGAGGCGGCGGTGATGCACGCGGGGCTCGCGTCGGTGACGGGGCAGGTGAGGTGCGGAGCCGAGACCTTCCTACGAACCTCCCCCGGGGACGTCAGTGCCCGCTGCTGCCGAGCAGCGGATGTCCGCAACTGCCGATGGTCGTGCACAGCCGGGGAAGCGAGGGGCGCTGCGTGGGGTAACCATTCAGGTTGCCAGGCGGGTCGTGTGTCTGGTGTGACGGTTGTGACTGGTGGTGCGGGGCTGCGGCGTGTCGCCGGACAACGGGCGGCGGCGG
>JAABUN010001531.1_pt1 | contig 49872 bp, 52 predicted proteins | sample 5559311 | NCBI WGS metagenome assembly JAABUN01 (sample SAMN10711877, study PRJNA513370) | rock metagenome | isolation source: Antarctica rocks | place: Antarctica: Victoria Land, Siegfried Peak sud
CCATCAAGCGTTACATCGCCGAACACAACTGCCGCGCCAAACCCTTCGTCTGGACCAAACCCGCTGCCCAGATACTCGACGCCGTCAGCCGCGTGCCTGAACCATCCGTCTGAGTCAGTGCACTAGAGGCAGAAATACTCAGCGCTTGGGCAAAGCGGTCGTGATGGGGATTCCGGCAGGCCGATACGCGCCTGCCGGGACCGACGGGCATGCCGCCGCTTTCTCTCCCCATCGCGGGCTGACTTTGCCGGGCCGATCCGGCAAACATCCGCTCAGCTGGTCCGACACTTGCGCGGGGTTGCGCAAGCAGGATCGGTGCGACGGAGGAGTGCTGGCGGTGCAGGAAACGCTCTCGAGCAAACGTCAGGAGTTCAAGGTCGCGGGCCTGCCGGCGCCGCTCAGCCACTACACCGACGCCGTGCGGTTCGGCGACATCCTGTTCGTGTCCGGGCTCACGGCGCATGATGCCGAAGGCAAGTTCGTCGGTGCGGGCGATGCGGCGGCTCAGACCCGCCAGATCCTGACCAATCTCGGGCTGGTGATCCAGGCCGCGGGCGCCACGTTCGCGGACATCCTGAAGGTCACGGTGTTCCTGACCGATGTCGATGATCGAGCCGCCGTCAACCCGGTGCGGCAGGAGTTCTTCGGCTCGGCCCGTCCAGCCAGCACGCTGATCGAAGTGAGCCGGCTCGCGTTGCCGGAGATGAAGGTCGAGATCGAGGCGGTCGTCGGGCTCCCCGCGGGCAGCTGACGGGCGCGCTGAGATGCGAACGGAGGATCAAGGATGAACACGATGGGTCTCAAGATGCTGGCCGTGCTGGCCTCGGCCGTTCTTCTGGCGAGCGTATCCGCCCAAGCGCAAGGCGCTCCTCCTCGTCCGATCAAGATCGGGGTGCTGAGCGACATGTCGAGCCTCTACGCCGACCAAGCCGGCCTCGGCTCGGTCGAGGCCGCTCGGATGGCGATCGAGGATGCCGGGAGCAAGATCGGAGACCAGCCCATCGAACTCGTGTCGGCGGACCACCAGCACAAGACGGATGTCGGCACCGCCATCGTGCGGCGCTGGATCGACACCGAAGGGGTCGACGTCATCGCGGACATGCCGAACTCCGCGGTCGCGCTGGCTGTGCAGCAGATCGTCAAGGACAAGAACAAAATCGCGCTGTTCTCGACTGCGGCCACAACCGAGCTTACCGGGAAGCAATGCTCGCCGAACGGCATCCAGTGGGTGTACGACGCCTATTCCAACGCCGCCGGCCTCGCGAAGGCGCTCGTCGCAAAGGACAACAAGAGCTGGTACTTCCTCACCGTCGATTACGCGCTCGGCCATTCCCTGCAGGCCGAGGCCACGAAAGCGATCGTCGCCGGCGGGGGCACGGTCGTGGGCAGCGTCCGGCACCCGCTGAACAACCCGGATTTCAGCTCGTTCCTGCTCCAGGCGCAGGCCTCGAAAGCGAAGGTGATCGCGCTCGCCAATGCGGGCGCTGATACGATCAATGCGGTCAAGCAGGTCGCAGAGTTCGGCATGAGCAAGGACCACGTCATCGTGGCGCCGCTTGTCTACATCTCTGACATCCACAGCATGGGCCTGCCGGCCGCCCAGGGCCTGACCTTTATCGAGGGCTTCTACTGGGACCTCAACGATGCCACGCGGGCCTGGTCGAAGCGGTTCTTCGAGCGGCGGAAAGCCATGCCCACGATGACGCATGCGGGCGTGTATTCGTCGGTGTCGCACTACCTGAAGGCGGTGCGGGCGGTCGGCTCAGCCGACAGCCTGGCGGTCGTCGCGAAGATGAAGGAGATGCGGGTCGACGACTTCTTCTCCTCGGGCGGGCAGGTCCGCAAGGATGGTCGCATGGTCCACGACATGCTGCTCGTCAAGGTGAAGTCACCCAGCGAATCCCGCTATCCCTGGGACTACTACCAGGTGCTCGCGACCATTCCCGGCGAGCAGGCCTTCCGGCCTCTGCAGGAAAGCGAATGCCCTCTCGCGCGCCAGTGAGGGCGGCGAACAGGTCTCGATCGAGGATCGAAGAATGGGAGTTCAGGGATGAGCGACGGACAGATGCTAGCCTCGGGCAAGGAGATCACGGTCGAGCACATGGAGGCGATCATGGCCGCTTTTAACAGCCGCGACGTCGACCGGATCGCGTCCTTCTTCGCCGAGGATTGCACGTTCTCCATGGCGAGCGGACCCGAAGTGGCGGGCCGGACCGTTCGCGGGAAGGCGGCGCTGAAGAAAGTGCTGGCCGACAGGTTTGATCTGATCCCGGACATGCGGTGGGATCCCAAATACGACCATGTCTACGGAGACCATGCCGTCTCGGTCTGGACCGTCAAAGGCGCCCACAAGAACGGGACGGTGCTTAACTACCAGGGCTGCGACCTTTGGGAGTTTCGCGACGGCCTCGCGCTGAACAAGGACACCTACTGGAAGATCGTGCAGGCTGCGTAGCTGGGGATCGCGTTCACGTTGACGTCCAACGCGCCGAGATGGGGGGCCGCGGCCTTCGGCTTCGACCGGCCCATCCCGGTGGTCAGTACGCCCGAACTGGTGTTCTCCGTCACGTTCCCTGCGAGCCGCCCATCTCCCGGGCGAGTGTCGCGTCCGTGGCGCCGCCTGAATGCAACAGCCAGGCCGGCCTGCGCAGTATCGCTCATGTGAGACCTCGCGCCCCAGTCCTCAATCGGGGCCGGTGCCGAAGGATGCGTCGGCCGAGGCCGATTTCAGGCTTGCGCGAGAGCGTCACGCGCGGTCAGCTTGCGCCGACGCGAGCTTCCAGTCGCGGGGCAGGGCGGGCAGGATGACGGGCGTGAGCGGAGAGATCGACGGCCGGGTGATCGAGGACGTCACGCTCCAGCCGGGCGACGAATGGGGTCGCGTCCTCCGGACGGGCGAGCATCTCCGGATCGTCGACCTCGACGGCAAGCAGGCGGTCGACTTCCTGTGCTTCGACCAGGCGGACCCTTCGGATCGCTACAACGCCGCCAACACGATGAAGCTTACCTCCAACATCTTCGTGGGAAAGGGCTCCGGCCTTTGATCCGACCGGGCGAAGAAGCTCATGACGGTGTGCGAGGACACCTGCGGCTTTCACGACACGATCGGGGGTTGCTGCAGCGCAGAGATGAACATGCTGCGCTACGACAAAACCACCCGCACCAATTGCCGCGACACCTTCGAGAGGGCTCTGAAGCCGTTCGGCCTCGGCCGAGACGCCGTCGCCGCGAACCTGAACTGGTTCATGTACGTGCCGGTCGCTCCGGACGGCAGCATGGCGATCTCCGAAGGGCGCTCCAAGCCGGGCGATTTCGTCGAGCTGGTGGCCGAACGCGACGTCATCTGCGTCGCGTCCGTGTGCATGCAGATCTACAATCCCTCGAACGGCTTCGATCCGACTCCCGTCAGACTCGTGACCTTTTCGCCCACCGCTTGATGGTGCCCGACAGCGATCCTCGTGGGCCCGGCTCGCCCGATTTCATGGCCGTTGCCCGGCCTGCGATGAGACGAGCGTCCGGGTTTCCCCGAGCGCCGCACGGGTCGCTTCGGGCCGTTCTGCTTGTCGCCGCTACCCTCGCGATGCCTCTTCTTGCGCAAGCCGCCCAGTCCGGAGGCAGGGCCGCCCCGCGACAAACGCTCACGATGTCCCGGCCGACGCGGCTCGCCCTCGCGGAGGACGAGCGGACAAGGTGTGATGGAGCCGCTGCCCGGCCCGATTGCCGGCGGTCGACCCGCTGAGGCCGGGCCGGGATCGAACACCATCTCGAGGCCACGACCATCCATGTCCCGGGCGACCAGCCCAGCCTGCAAGACGCCGTGAACTTCATCACGGCCCGAACGATCGTCGGCAACCCAAAGGTCACCATCCATCCAGAACGGGTTCGTCGAACTCCTGCGCGCCAAGCTTCATCACAACGCTCTCGGGGTGAAGCTTGTCTCGGGCGGCGGCGTGGATCTGAGCGGTGCGGACCTGTTCGCGAACACGTTCGACGGGATCCTGGTCCGCGGCGGGCATGCGCACGGGACGGCGGTGCGCATTCACGACAACGGAGGTTTCGGAATCCGGGTGGAAAGTCAGGGGTCCGTCGAGTTCTCCAGGTCCGAGGCGCTGGTCACGACGAACAAGGCGGGCCGCTATTCCGTGGAGCAGCCCGCCGGCTGCGCCAGCACGGCGACTCCGTGCCGACCTCCCAGCGCGCTCATCATCAACTGAAACGTCGCGCGTTTCGGCTGCGCTCCATTTCCAATGGATTCGGCTCTCGACGTCACACTCCACCCGAACGACGCAGCACCTCGGCATCAACCTTCAGGAGCCGTCGGGCTCCTCCTCGGTCGGAAGCTCGCAACGGTTGTGGATGTGGGTCGCCGCGATTGCGGCATGGCCCATCGCGACGACGATCTGGTCGAGACCCCGCACGGCGCCGCCGGCCGCGTAGAGGCCTCGCACCGTCGTCTGATTGTGCTCGTCGACGAGAAGCGCCCCGGAGCCGTCGTGCTCGGCTCCCATCGCCAGGGCGAGTTCGGACCGGCGATTCAATCCGAGCGCCGAGTAGAGGACCTCGAAGCGGTGTTCGACGCCTCGGGCCCGAACGGCTGCGATCCGCTCGTTCTCCATCTCGATCGCCGTGACGGGTTCGCGAACGATCGTGATGCCGTGCTCGTCCAGCTCGCGCTGCTGATCGGGGCCGAGCTCCATCGGCTCGCCCAAAGTGAGGAGCGTCACGTCGCGCGAGTAGGTCCGGGCCACGAAGATTGCCTCGCCCATGCCGTGGCTGCCATGCCCGATTACCGCGATGCGCTTGCCCGCCGCCTCGTAGCCGTCGCAGATCGGGCAGTAGCGCACAAGGCCGCGCTGGATGGCGTTCGGCAGGTCGGGCAGATCGGGCTCGACATCGGTCGAGCCGGTCGCGATCAGTGCTCTCCGAGCCGTGACGAGGCGCGTGCCGCCATCCTCGAGCTGCACCTCCGCGCGGAAGCACTCACGCGTCTTCTCCAAGCTGGTCACCGTGCCGACCACGGGGCTCGCGCCATACCGGGCCAGGTGGTCGCGCTGGCGAGCGAGGATCTCGGGACCCGCGATGCCGTCTGCGAAGACCGGGATATTGTGGCTGGCCGGGATCCATTCGGCCCGACTTGCTCCCGTGTCGACCAGAAGAAAGCGCCGATTGAACCGCGCGAGATAGAGCACCGCCGTCAGTCCCGCCGGACCGCCGCCGATCACGAGGCAGTCGATCAGATCGGGAGCGTCGTCTCTCATCGGAGACCCCGGAGGGCTGCAGCGAGGTGCAACACCGCTCGTCAGACCCGTCCCCGCGCGGACCGGGTCGGCAACACGAGATGTTCGATGAAGTTCCGAAGCTCACGGCGCCGCTCGCGAGGGTTCGTCACCTGCTCGTCGATTCCGAGACGCCAGGCGAGGTCGCGGCGCTCGGGCGCGTGGTCGAGCTCATCCAAGAGCCGGCGTGCGCTTCGATGCCCTCCGGCCCACGGGCGAACCCCTCCTCGACGAGATCGTGCGCCTGCCGCCGAAGCGCTGATGCGATCTCAGCGAGCGACAATTCGGGATGGTACTGCACGCCCCAGAAGATGCCGGGCCCGACCTTGATCTCGGCGCCTTGGACCTGCGTCACCCGGTTCGTGGCCAGCAACGTTGCGCCCTCGGGGAGTGCTTCGACCTCGTCTGTGTGGATCGTGGGTGCATCGAAGGCGTCCGGACGCCCACGATGAAGCGGATGCTCCCGGCCCGCCTCCGTCGTCGTGACTCGCCGGGCGAAAGCCGCCTCGCGTCCCCGCCGATTTGGCCGGACCGTGCCGCCCGCCGCGACCGTCGCAACCTGCAGCCCGGCGCAGGACCCGAAGGCCGGAGTGCCCGAGGTGAAGATCGCCCGCATCAGCTCGACATGCCGACGCGTCTCGGGCGTTTCCTCGTAGAGATGCAGCGGAGAGCCCGTCATAAAGACGGCATCGTAGCTGTCGAGCGTCGCGCGCGACGGCAGGGTGCTCCCACTGTCCGATGGCCTAATCTCGTCGGACGTGCAGAGGGGAGCCAAGGTTTTCAGGACATCCGCATAGTTCTCGCCTGACGTCCGGCCGACGCTGTCGCGGCGTTCCTCGCGCGCCCTCCTCGGCTCACTCTCGACGATGAGGCATCGCAGCATGACGGTCCTTCGTGTTGAAGAGGGTGAAAGCCGCGCCGTAACTCCCAGCAAATGCCGAATGTTCCGAGGTGGACATCCTCAGGCCGCAAGAGGTGCTGCGTCGACCGACTGGCGGCTTCGAGCGCTTCGCGCCGCCTCGTCGATCGCAGACATCACGGCGCCAGTTGCGGTCTGATGGACCATGTGACCGACGCCGCGAAGGCGACGAAAGGCGCTCTGCGCGATATCGCGGTGCAGGCGGGCCGACTGGTCGTCGATGTCGATCAGCCGATCGTCCTCCCCGGCGATGATCACGACCGGCATCCTCAACGCCGCATAGTGGCCACGGGCCGCGAAGGCGTCCGGGATCATGAGAGCGGATTCCGCGGCGCTGGCGCGGATCTGAGATGGCCGGAAGCTCATCTCCTTGGGGAATCCACGGAACTTGGCCGGGACGGGCGCAGGGCCGAAGATCTTGGCGAGGAACAGCGGCCACAACATTCGGCTCAGGATCGGGGACAGCGTGTACCGCACGAGGTCGCCGATCACCGGAACCGCAGGTCCGGACAGGGCCACCACGTCGGCCCGCACGCTAGGATAGTAGTAGCCCGACGCCAGAACCAAGGCCGCTACCATCGAGGGATACTTCGCGGCCAGAGCCACGGCGACCGAGGCACCCCAGGAATGCCCGAGCACCGTCGCCCGTGAAACGCCGATTTGCGCCAGTGCGCCTTGGATCAGCTCCGCCTGCGCTTGGGGTGTCCACACAACGTGACGGGGCCGCTCGCTGTGGCCGTAGCCGGGCCGGTCGAAGACGATGACGCGGTACTTGGCCGCCGCCATCTCGACCAGGCCGCTCGACTCGAAGTCCTGGATCATGCTGCCGTTGCCGTGCAGGAGCACGAGCGGGTCCCCGGCGCCACGTTCGACGTAGTGGAGGCGGACGCCGTCAACGTCGACGAATCGTCCGGCCGGCGGGTTATCGCGCTCGGCTTTGCGAGCGAGCCCCGCGTTCACGATGGCGCTGATCGCCAAACCCGCCCCCACGGACAAGCCGGCTATCGCGTACGGATGCAGACCGAGGGACACGGTTCCTGATGCAGAGATCGCCGCGCGGCGTCTCGCGATGCGGGCTCTGGAGCGACGGGATGTCATGAGGATCGTACCCGGTCAGAGCGGGCAAGGAGCTTGGCCGCGAGCTATGCTGCATTGCAGCGAACGGACGGCCTCGGCCATTGTTCCCGTTCGAGTCACGACGATCACCGACTGCGGGAGGCCTTCGCCCACGGGCCGCACACGCCTGCAATCTAGGACACGAGACGCGTGACGTTGGCGGAAACGTGCACGAAAACGCGTCTCGACGTTGGTGCGGGAGCCGCCCCGGATGAAGGTGCCGGACGCCTTGTAAGCGCTGATCTTCTCGCCACCACCAACCAGCCTCGTCCCGCGCCCCGGTTCCGCCCCGCGCGAACGCGATCCGACGAAGGCTGACGACCGAGTGCGGCTCGATGCCAGCATGGTGGCTTCGTGCCAAGCATCGAACATTGAGAGCCTCGCAATTTGCGCCGGACGACTGCCTCCGCCGTCGTTCGCCTGCAAACCAGCGTTTGTGCGACGCAGCGCCGACTTGTCTGTTCGGAATCGCTGCGATAAGCCCGGCTCTCGCTTAGAGTGGGCCTGTTCGAAGCCCCATTTAAGCGAGGAACGCCACGAAAGCCGAGTACTCTCCGGCCGCGGACCTGACCGGGTGGCTCGGCCGTCAACGGGTGCGGGATGGACAACCTTGTCACAGCCTACCTGCCGCTGGTGATCTTCATCGGGGTCTCGCTTGTGATCGCGGCCGCGCTCCTCGTCCTGCCGTTCCTGGTCGCCTTTAAGGCGCCCGATCCCGAGAAGCTCTCCGCCTACGAATGCGGGTTCAACGCCTTCGACGACGCCCGAATGAAGTTCGACGTGCGCTTCTATCTCGTGGCGATCTTGTTCATCATCTTCGACCTCGAGGTCGCCTTCCTGTTCCCGTGGGCCATCACGTTCGGCGATCTCGGCTGGTACGGGTTCTGGTCGATGATGATCTTCCTCGCCGTCCTGACGGTGGGGTTCGCCTACGAGTGGAAGAAGGGAGCGCTGGAATGGGACTGAGTGTCTCGACCGCCGTCGCACCCGCGCCGCGCGGCATCATCGACCCGTCCACGGGCAAGCGCGTCGGGCAGAACGATCCCCTCGTCCGTGATGTTAATGCCGAGCTCGCTGATCGAGGCTTCCTCGTCACGAGCGCGGACGACCTGATCACCTGGGCCCGCACCGGGTCGCTTATGTGGATGACATTCGGGCTCGCCTGCTGCGCGGTCGAGATGATGCAGATGTCGATGCCGCGCTACGACGCCGAGCGGTTCGGCTTCGCGCCGCGCGCCACCCCGCGCCAATCGGACGTGATGATCGTCGCCGGTACGCTGACGAACAAGATGGCCCCGGCGCTCCGCAAGGTCTACGACCAAATGCCTGAGCCGCGCTACGTGATCTCGATGGGATCGTGCGCCAACGGCGGCGGCTATTATCATTATTCCTACTCCGTGGTGCGCGGCTGCGATCGGGTGGTGCCGGTCGACATCTACGTGCCCGGCTGCCCGCCGACCGCGGAGGCGCTGCTCTACGGAGTGCTGATGCTGCAGCGGAAGATCCGGCGGACCGGGACCATCGAGCGGTGAGGATAAGCCTCAGCAGCCGTCATTCCGGGGCTCGCGGAGCGAGAACCCGGAACCCACGGCTCGCACCAGACCTGCGGATGCTCGTGGGTTCCGGGTCGGCGGAGCATCGCTTCGCGCTGCACCGCGCCCGGAATGACGAGGTGGACGTGTGACCGACCTCCAGGCCCTCTCCGACCACGTCTCGGCCGGCCTAGGCGAGGCCGTCTTCGGACATGCCATCGCGTTCGGCGAATTGACGATCGCGGTCAAAGGCGAGCGGATCGTCGAAACCCTGACCTTCCTACGAGACGATCCTGCCTGCCGCTTCATCAGCTTCATCGACCTTTGCGGCGTCGACTATCCCGGCCGGGAGAAGCGCTTCGACCTCGTCTATCACCTGCTCTCGCCGCGCCATAACGCCCGCATCCGCGTGAAGGTCGTCACTGACGAGACGACCCCCGTGCCGTCCGTGATCCCGGTCTTCCCCTGCGCCAACTGGTTCGAGCGAGAGGCCTACGACCTCTACGGAATCCTGTTCACCGGCCATCCGGACCTTCGTCGCCTGCTGACCGATTACGGCTTCGACGGACACCCCCTCCGTAAGGATTTCCCGCTCACCGGCTTCGTCGAGGTGCGCTACGACGACGAGCAGAAGCGCGTCGTCTACGAGCGCGTGAAGCTGCAGCAGGAGTTTCGGAACTTCGATTTCCTCTCGCCCTGGGAGGGCACGGATTACGTGCTGCCTGGCGACGAGAAGGCCAAGGCGAGTTGACGATGGCGCTGACGGAACAGGGCCTCGCCGCCGAACGCAACAAGTTGCTCGACACGCGGCCGCAGCTTGGCGCGTCGAACGATCTCAACCCGTCCGGAGCCCTCGTCCCCTCGGCCGGCCGCGAGCACGAGATCCGCAACTTCTCGATCAATTTCGGCCCGCAGCATCCGGCCGCGCACGGCGTGCTGCGCCTCGTGCTCGAGCTTGACGGCGAGATCGTCGAGCGGGTTGATCCGCATATCGGGCTTCTTCATCGCGGCACCGAGAAGCTGATCGAGTACAAGACCTACCTGCAGGCGATCCCCTATTTCGATCGGCTCGACTACGTCGCGCCGATGAACCAGGAGCACGCCTTCTGCCTTGCGATCGAGAAGCTCGTCGGTCTCGCCGTGCCGCGGCGTGGGCAGCTGATCCGGGTGCTGTACTCCGAACTGTCCCGCATCCTCTCGCACCTCCTGAACGTTACGACGCAGGCCATGGATGTCGGCGCGCTGACGCCCCCGCTCTGGGGCTTTGAGGAGCGCGAGAAGCTGATGGTGTTCTACGAGCGGGCCTCCGGCTCGCGCATGCACGCCAACTATTTCCGCCCCGGCGGCGTGCACCAGGACCTGCCGGAGCGACTGATCGACGATATCGAGACCTGGTGCGGCACCTTCCCGGCCGTGCTCGACGACCTCGACGCGCTCTTCATCGGCAACCGCATCTTCAAGCAGCGCAACGTCGATATCGGCGTCGTTCCCCTCGACCTTTGCTGGAAATGGGGTTTTTCCGGCGTGATGCTGCGCGGCTCGGGCGCGGCCTGGGACCTGCGCCGCGCGCAGCCCTACGAGTGCTACGAGGAGATGGAGTTCGAGATCCCGGTCGGCCGGAATTGCGACAACTACGACCGCCAGGTGATCCGCATGAAAGAGATGCGGCAGTCGGTCCGCATCATGAAGCAATGCATCGCCAAGCTGCGCGAGCCGGAGGGGCAGGGTCCGGTCGCGGCGCAGGACGGCAAGGTCGTGACGCCGAGGCGGGCTGAGATGAAGCGCTCGATGGAGGCGCTTATCCATCACTTCAAGCTCTACACCGAAGGGTTTCACGTCCCGGCCGGCGAGGTCTACACGGCGGTCGAGGCGCCGAAGGGCGAGTTCGGCGTCTACCTCGTGTCCGACGGCACCAACAAGCCGTACCGCTGCAAGATCCGCGCGCCAGGCTTCGCCCACCTGCAAGCCATGGATTTCATGTGCCGCGGCCACATGCTGGCCGATGTCGGCGCGGTGCTGGGCTCGCTCGACATCGTGTTCGGGGAGGTGGACCGGTGAGGTCGTTTTCCCGTGTCATGGCTGGGCTAGTCCCAGCCACCTCGATCGAGAGGGCTCGACGCCTCGGCATCGGGATGGCCGGGACCAGCCCGGCCCTGGCAGGCGGAGAGCGGTAGATGTCCGTCCGACGCCTAGCCCCCGCCGACCTCCAGCCCGCCGCCTTCGCGTTCACGCCGGACAACGAGGCCTTCGCCGACGCCCAGATCGCCAAGTACCCCGAGGGCCGGCAGGCCTCGGCCGTGATCCCGCTCCTCTGGCAGGCGCAGAAGCAGCATGGGGGATGGCTGCCGAAGCCGGCGATCGAGGCGGTCGCGGCCAGGCTCGGCATGCCGGTCATCCGGGTGATGGAGGTCGCGACCTTCTACACCATGTTCAACCTCGAGCCGGTCGGGCGCTGGTTCATCCAGCTCTGCGGCACGGTGCCGTGCCACGTGAAGGGTGCGATCGACCTGAAGCAGGTCCTGCTCGGCCGCGTCGGCGACGAGCGGCACGTGACGGCGGACGGCAACTTCTCCTGGCTCGAGGTCGAGTGCCTCGGCGCCTGCTGCAACGCCCCGATGGTGCAGATCAACGACGATTACTACGAGGATCTCGACGCCGACCTCCTGATCCGGCTGCTCGACGACCTTCAGGCCGGACGGCCCGTCCAGCCTGGCCCGCAGACCGGGCGTCGCTCCTCCGAGCCGCGCGAGGACGTGAAGACGCTGCGGGACGAGGGCCTGTATGACGGCTCGGTCATCGGCTCATGGCGCAAGCGCTTCGACGAGGCGCCGGTCAAGGAGGTCTCGATCAACGATGCGGCGGCGGCCGCGAATGACCCGAAGCCGGCCAAGCCCGATTCCGGTCGAGCGATCCAGAGCGCCGCCGCGAATGCGCCGGCGCAGCGCGCCGCCGACGGCAAGCCGCCCATTCGGCCAGAGGAGCGCGCCGGCGCAGCCGATCCCGGCAAGTCCGGTGTCGTGCATCCTGGACCCGAGACGCAGACGCGACCGGCACAGAGCGCGAAATCGTACACCATGACGCCCTCGAAACCCGACGGAGGTCGCGTTGTGGCGGGCTCGGAGGGCACGACCCCCATCGCGGGCACGCAGCCCTCGGCCAGCCGGCCGCCGCGCGACGGCTCCGAATCGACACCGGTCGGCGCCGACAAGAACGCCTCGCCCGGCGTCCCCCCAAAGGAGGGATGACGATGGCGGCCGTCACGAACGAATTTATCTCTGAGGTGCTGAAGAGCATGCGGACACTCTCGTCGAACCTCGAAGACGGCCGACGCGAGATCAAGTCCGAGTTGCAGGCGGTCCGCGGCTGCTTCGTCGCTATGCAGCAGGACATCTCGAACCTCTATGCCGGGCAGGTGAAGATCGAGCTGAGGCGGGAGCGCATCGAACTTCGACGCGATCTGGTCGACGTCGCGGTCTGAAGAGAAAACCATGGCCCTCCAAGATCGCGACCGCATCTTCACGAACCTGTACGGCTTCCACTCGCCGGACCTCGTCGCCGCGCGTCGGCGCGGCGCCTGGGACGGGACCAAGTTCCTGCTCGACCAGGGGATCGACTGGATCGTCAACGAAATGAAGACGTCGGGCCTGCGCGGCCGCGGTGGCGCCGGGTTCCCGACCGGGCTGAAATGGTCGTTCATGCCCAAGGAGATCGGCGAGCGGCCGCACTACCTCGTCGTGAACGCGGACGAATCTGAGCCCGGCACCTGCAAGGACCGGGAGATCATGCGGCACGACCCCCATCTCCTGATCGAAGGCTGCATGATCGCGTCCTTCGCGATGCGGGCGCATGCCTGCTACATCTACATCAGGGGCGAATACGTCGCCGAGCGCATCGCGCTCCAGCGCGCGATAGACGAGGCCTACGAGGCGCGCCTCGTCGGGCCGGACAACATCCACGGCTACCCGTTCGACATCTACGTCCACCAGGGCGCGGGCGCCTACATCTGCGGCGAGGAGACGGCGCTGCTGGAGAGCCTCGAAGGCAAGAAGGGGATGCCGCGGCTGAAGCCGCCCTTCCCGGCCAATATGGGCCTCTACGGCTGCCCGACGACGGTGAACAACGTCGAGTCGATCGCGGTCGCGGGCACGATCCTGCGTCGCGGCGGCGCCTGGTTCGCCGGACTCGGCACCAAGAACAACACAGGCACCAAGCTCTTCTGCATCTCCGGCCACGTGAACAAGCCGTGCAATGTGGAGGAGGTGATGGGCATCCCATTCCGGGAACTCATCGACACGCATTGCGGCGGCATGCGGGGCGGCTGGGACAATCTCCTCTGCTCGATTCCGGGCGGCTCCTCGGTGCCGCTCGTGCCCGCGCACGAGATCATCGACGCGCCGATGGATTTCGACACGCTGAAGAACTTGAAATCGGGCCTCGGCACCGCGGCCGTGATCGTGCTCGATAAGTCGACAGACATCGTGCGGGCGATCGCCCGCATTTCCTACTTCTACAAGCACGAGAGCTGCGGCCAGTGCACGCCCTGCCGCGAAGGCACGGGCTGGATGTGGCGGGTGCTGTCGCGCATGGCCGACGGCCGGGCGCAGCGGCGCGAGATCGACATGCTCCTGGAAGTCACGACCCAGATCGAGGGCCACACCATCTGCGCGCTTGGCGACGCGGCCGCCTGGCCGATCCAGGGCCTGATCCGGCATTACCGGGGCGAGATCGAGCGGCGGATCGACCAGTACAGCGGCAACCCGCATTCCGAGCCCGTGCTCATGGCTGCGGAATAGATGTGTGGGCGTCCGTTACGCCGTCGGCGCTCTGATTGCTGTTGCGTTGATAGCTGCGGCTCTGGCGGGCACCATGGGTTTTGCCATCATCCCTATCGTGCTGGTGCTGCCCGTCCTGGCCGGCATCGTCGCTTGCGTCGCCTTCGTGAGGATCGTGTTTACGGTAGCAGCTCCTGCATGGATTGGTTTTGTCTTCGGCTTGCCGATCGTCCTTTACGTGACGCTACACATCGCTCAGGCTTTCACCACACGGTTCCTCGCGGGCCAGTGGATCCTCGGGCCGGTAGTGACCATGACCTCGGCCGTCGCGCTATGGGCGTTGGCGTCTCATCTCAGGCAGCTGCGGTCATAGGAATGCGCGCATGACCAAGCTCATCGTCGATGGCATCGAGGTCGATGTCCCGCCCGAGTTCACGCTCCTCCAGGCCTGCGAGCTCGCGGGGGCGGAGATCCCGCGCTTCTGCTTCCACGAGCGGCTGTCGATCGCCGGCAATTGCCGCATGTGCCTCGTCGAGCTGAAGGGCTCGCCGAAGCCGGTCGCGTCCTGCGCCTGGGGCGTGCGCGATTGCCGGCCGGGGCCGAACGGCGAGTTGCCGATCGTCGTCACCAAGTCGCCGATGGTGAAGAAGGCGCGCGAGGGGGTAATGGAGTTCCTCCTCATCAACCACCCGCTCGACTGCCCGATCTGCGACCAGGGCGGCGAATGCGACCTGCAGGACCAAGCCATGGCCTACGGGGTCGACACCACGCGCTTCCACGAGAACAAGCGGGCCGTGCAGGACAAATACATCGGGCCGCTCGTCAAGACGTCGATGAACCGGTGCATCCATTGCACGCGCTGCATTCGCTTTGTGTCCGAGGTTGCGGGGGTGCCGGATCTTGGCGCCACGGGCCGCGGCGAGGACATGGAGATCACCACCTATCTCGAACACGCCATGGGCTCGGAGCTGCAGGCGAACGTGGCCGATCTCTGCCCGGTCGGAGCGCTGACCCACAAGCCGCAAGCCTTCAACGTCCGGCCGTGGGAGCTCACGAAGACCGCCTCGATCGACGTCATGGACGCGGTCGGCTCGAACATCCGGGTGGACGCGCGGGGCCCCGAGGTGATGCGCGTCCTGCCGCGGGTTAACGAGGACATCAACGAGGAGTGGATCTCGGACAAGACGCGCCAGCATATCGACGGATTGCGCCTGCAGCGGCTCGATCGGCCGTTCCTGCGCGAGGACGGACGGCTGCGACCGGCCTCATGGGGCGAGGCCTTCGCGGCGATCGCTTCCCGGCTAAACGGCGCCGACCCGAGGCGCATCGGCGCGATCGCGGGCGACCTCGCGGGCGTCGAGGAGATGTGGGCGCTGAAGCGCCTGATGAGTGCGCTCGGCTCGCCCAACGTCGACTGCCGGCAGGACGGGTCGGCGCTCCATCCGGCGCATGGCCGCGCCTCCTACCTGTTCAACCCGACGATCGCCGGGATCGATGCCGCGGATGCGATCATGATCATCGGATCGAACCCGCGGCTGGAAGCGTCGATCGTCAACGCCCGCATTCGAAAACGCTGGCGCCAGGGCAACCTCCTCGTCGGCGTCATCGGCGAGGCGGCCGACCTGACCTACGACTACAATCACCTCGGCGCCGGCCCGGAGAGCCTCGCCAGGTTCGTCGACCATGGGCCGATCTCGAAGGAAAGGCCGATGTTCATCATCGGTCAGGGCGCCCTGGCGCGGCCGGATGGGACGGCTGTGCTGACCACGATCGCCAAGGCGGCGCGAGCGCTCGGCGTGGTTAAAGAAGGCTGGAACGGCCTCGCGATCCTGCACAATGCGGCCTCGCGGGTCGGCGGGCTCGACGTCGGGTTCGTGCCGGGGGAGGGCGGTCTCGCGGCCCCAGACATGGCTGAGGCCGGGGCGCTCGACGTCCTGTTCAACCTCGGGGCGGACGAGATCGAGATCGCGCCCGGCGCCTTCGTCGTCTACCAGGGTACCCACGGGGACCGTGGCGCCCATCGGGCCGACGTGGTCCTGCCCGGGGCGGCGTACACGGAGAAGTCCGGCACCTACGTGAACACGGAAGGGCGGCCGCAGATGACGGACCGCGCCGTGTTCCCGCCCGGCGACGCGCGGGAGGATTGGGCGATCCTGCGCGCCTTGTCCGACGTGATCGGCCGCAAGCTCCCGTTCGACAGCCTGGCCGCGCTCCGGCGCGAGCTTTACGCCGCGCACCCCCACCTGGCCCGGTTGGGCGAGATCGCTCCGGCGGATGGGGCCGCGGCGCTCGCCGCCTGGTCGGAGCTTCCGGGCACGCCGGGGCGGGAGCCGTTCGTGTCGCCCGTGCGGGACTTCTTCCTCACGAACCCGATCGCCCGCGCGTCGCGGGTGATGGCCGAATGTTCGGCCCTGCACATGGCCTCGCCCGTGCTCCAGGCGGCCGAGTAGGATCGCGCCATGACCACGACCGACATCCTGCTCGCGATCGGCCTCATGCTCCTGAAGAGCGTGGTCCTGCTGGTCGCGCTTCTGGTCTTCATCGCCTTCGCGCTCTACGCGGACCGAAAGGTCTGGGCGGCGGTGCAGCTGAGGCGCGGGCCGAACGTGGTCGGTCCGTGGGGCCTCCTGCAGAGCTTCGCGGACCTCACGAAGTTCTTCGTCAAGGAGCCGATCATCCCGGCCGCGGCCAACAAGGGCGTCTACCTCTTGGCGCCGCTCGTGTTCGCGACGCTGTCGCTGGCTGCCTGGGCCGTGATCCCGCTGGCGGAGGGCTGGGCCATCGCCGAGATCAATGTCGGGGTCCTGTACATCTTCGCGATCTCCTCGCTCGGCGTCTACGGCGTCATCATGGGCGGCTGGGCCTCGAACTCGAAATATCCCTTCCTGGGCGCGCTCCGGTCCGCCGCCCAAATGGTGTCCTACGAGGTCTCGATCGGCTTTGTGATCATCACCGTGCTCATGTGCGCGGGTTCTCTCAACCTGACCCGCATCGTCGAGGCGCAGAACCATTACGGCCTGTTCGGCTGGTACTGGCTGTGGTTGTTCCCGATGTTCGTAGTGTTCTTCATCTCAGCGATGGCGGAGACGAACCGGCCCCCCTTCGATCTTCCGGAGGCGGAATCGGAGATCGTGGCCGGCTACATGGTCGAGTATTCCTCGACGCCCTTCCTCCTGTTCATGCTGGGCGAGTACGTGGCCATCATGCTGATGTGCGCGCTCGGTACGATCCTGTTCCTCGGCGGCTGGCTGTCGCCGATCCCGTTTCCGCCCTTCACCTGGGTGCCGGGCGCGATCTGGTTCGTGCTGAAGGCGTCGCTCCTGTTCTTCATGATCGCCATGGTGAAGGCCTTCGTGCCCCGCTACCGCTACGACCAACTGATGCGCCTCGGCTGGAAGGTGTTCCTGCCGCTTTCGCTCGCCATGGTGGTGATCGTGGCGTTCGTCCTGAAGCTCACGGGCCTTGCGCCGATGACGTCATGACCGTGGTGCCCCTTTCTGTCATTCCGGGGCCGCGAAGCGGAACCTGGAACCCACGTACCGCACCGCCCCGGGTGGGTCACGAGTCCGCGCAGCATCGCTGCGTGCTGCAGCGCGCCCGGGATGACAGCCGCGGAGAATGTCCATGAACGTCACCCACGCCGCATCATCGCTTCTCCTGCGCGAGTTCGTCGCCGCCTTCGTGCTGTCGATGAGGTACTTCTTCAAGCCGAAGGCGACGATCAACTACCCCTTCGAGAAGAACCACCTCTCGCCGCGCTTCCGGGGCGAGCATGCGCTCCGCCGCTACCCGAACGGGGAGGAACGCTGCATCGCCTGCAAGCTCTGCGAGGCGATCTGCCCGGCCCAGGCCATCACCATCGAGGCCGGCCCGCGGCGCAACGACGGCACCAGGCGCACCACCCGCTACGACATCGACATGGTGAAGTGCATCTATTGCGGCCTGTGCCAGGAAGCCTGCCCGGTCGACGCCATTGTCGAGGGGCCCAATTTCGAGTTCGCGACCGAGACCCGCGAGGAGCTCTATTACGACAAGGCGCGCCTGCTCGCGAACGGCGATCGCTGGGAGCGCGAGATCGCCCGCAATCTCACGGCCGACGCGCCTTATAAGTGAGTGGTGAGATGGTGAGTGGTGAGATAAGGACGGTTGACAGACCGAGGGCCGCGCTACGATCTCGGGCCGCCATTCACCACTCGCCCTTCAACACTCACTGCGCCCAAGCGCCATGACCGCCCTCTTCTTCTATCTCTTCTCAACCGTTGTGGTCGCGTCCGCCTTCATGGTGATCGCGGCCCGCAACCCCGTGCATTCTGTGCTCTACCTGATCCTCGCCTTCGTGAACGCGGCCGGGCTGTTCTTGCTCATGGGGGCAGAGTTCCTGGCGATGATCCTGGTGGTCGTCTATGTCGGCGCGGTCGCGGTCCTGTTCCTGTTCGTCGTGATGATGCTCGACGTCGATTTCGCCGAGCTTCGGCAGGGTTTCGGCAACTACCTCCCGATCGGTGGGCTGATCGGCGGGATCTTCCTCGTCGAGCTGCTGCTCGTGGTGTCCACCTGGACGGTCAGCCCGAACGCGCTCCAGCTGCCGTTGGCGGGAAACGCGACCGCTGAGGCGATCACGAACACCGAGGCCATCGGCCGCGTCCTCTACACGCGCTACGCGTTCTTCTTCCAGGCGGCTGGCCTCATCCTGCTGGTCGCCATGATCGGCGCGATCGTGCTCACTCTGCGCGACCGGCTCGGGGTCAAGCGGCAGGACATTGCGGTGCAGAACGCCCGCACGGCCGAGGAAGCCGTCCATCTCCACGACGTTCCATCCCGTCAGGGGCTGCCGGAGAACGTGTCGTGACGATCGGCCTCGGACACTTCCTCAGCGTCGCCGCGATCCTGTTCACGCTCGGCGTGCTCGGCATCTTCGTGAACCGCAAGAACGTCATCGTCATCCTGATGTCGATCGAGCTGATCCTGCTCGCCGTGAACATCAACCTCGTTGCCTTCTCGACGCACCTGAACGACATCGTCGGCCAGGTCTTCGCGCTCTTCGTGCTCACGGTCGCGGCCGCGGAAGCCGCGATCGGCCTCGCCATCCTGGTCGTCTTCTACCGCAATCGGGGCTCGATCGCGGTCGAGGATGTCAACATGATGCGAGGTTGAGCGGAGTGGCTATGTCGTGCGCTCTTCGAGGCCGCTGGCCGGCTTCGCCGACCGCGGCACCTCAGGATCAGGAATTCAGTGGATTGCTGATCCCCGACGTTCCTCATGCTGAGGTGCGAGCGTCAGCGAGCCTCGAAGCACGCATCTGACCCATATGTACCACGCGATCGTCTTCCTCCCTCTCATCGGCGCTCTCATCGCCGGCCTGTTCGGCCGCATTATCGGCTCACGCCCGAGCGAGCTCGTCACCTCCGGGCTTCTCTGCGTCTCGGCTGTCCTGTCCTGGATCGCCTTCTTCAGCGTCGGCTTCGGTTCCGGGGGAGGGCGCATCCAGGTGGCGAACTGGTTCACGTCGGGCGAGCTCGTCGTCGATTGGGCGTTCCGGATCGACACGCTCACTGCCGTGATGCTCGTCGTCGTGAACACCGTCTCGGCGCTCGTCCACGTCTACTCGATCGGCTACATGCACGAGGATCCGCACCGGCCGCGGTTCTTCGCCTACCTGTCTCTCTTCACCTTCGCCATGCTGATGCTGGTGACGTCGGACAACCTCGTCCAGATGTTCTTCGGGTGGGAGGGGGTCGGCCTCGCGAGCTATCTCCTGATCGGCTTCTGGTACGAGAAGCCGTCCGCGAACGCGGCCGCCATCAAGGCCTTCATCGTCAACCGGGTCGGCGATTTCGGCTTCGCGCTCGGCATCTTCCTGGTCTTCGTGCTGTTCGGTTCCACCACCTATGATCAGATCTTCCCGCGCGTGGCCGAGCTGAAGGACGCGACCTTCCACTTCCTGGGATATGACTGGAACGCGCTGACGCTCGCCTGCCTCCTCCTGTTCATGGGCGCGATGGGCAAGTCGGCGCAGTTCCTGCTCCACACCTGGCTGCCGGACGCGATGGAGGGGCCGACGCCCGTCTCGGCGCTGATCCATGCCGCCACCATGGTGACGGCCGGCGTGTTCATGGTCGCCCGGCTGTCGCCGCTCTTCGACGCCGCCCCGAACGCGCTCGTCGTCGTGACCGTCATCGGCGCGATCACGGCTTTCTTCGCCGCGACGATCGGGCTCGTGCAGAACGACATCAAGCGGGTCATCGCCTATTCGACATGCTCGCAGCTCGGCTACATGTTCGTCGCGATGGGTGTCGGCGCCTACGGGGCCGGCATCTTCCACCTGTTCACCCATGCCTTCTTCAAGGCGCTGCTGTTCCTCGGCGCGGGCTCGGTGATCCACGCCATGCATCACGAGCAGGACATGCGGAACATGGGCGCGCTGCGCCGTCGCATCCCGATCACGGCCGCCATGATGGCGATCGGCACGCTGGCGCTGATCGGCTTTCCGGGCACGGCCGGATATTACTCCAAGGACGCGATCATCGAGGCGGCCTTCGTGTCCGAGCGGCCCGGCCACGCGATCGCCTTCATCGCGACCGTGGTCGCGGCCTTCATTACCTCGTTCTACTCCTGGCGCCTATTCCTCATGACCTTCGAGCAGAGCCCGCGCTGGGGCGGCGAGGCCCACGGCGCGGTCGTGACTCATGGCGCATCGCAAGCGGCGGACGGCGCGCCCGGTCATCACGAGGGGGTCGCGCACGACAACAAGGGCCACGACGCAGAGCCCGCGTCACATTCCGATCTGGAGCACGGCCATCACGCGCACGGTCACAACCCGCATGAGAGCCCGCTCGTGATGCTGGTCCCCCTCGGGGTGCTGGCCGCGGGAGCGCTCCTCGCCGGGATCGTCTTCAATCGCTTCTTCGTCGGCCACGACGCCGAGCATTTCTGGAAGAGCTCGCTCGCGTCCGGGCAGTACCATGTGTTCGAGGAAATGCATCACGTCCCGTTCTGGGTCGCGTGGTCCCCGACGGTGATGCTGCTTCTCGGCTTCGTGCTCGCCTACTGGATGTATATCCGCAGGCCCGAGATGCCGGCCCGGGCCGCCGCGCAGCAGCCGATCCTGTACCGGTTTCTGCTCAACAAATGGTACTTCGACGAGATCTACGATTTCGTGTTCGTGCGCGGCGCGAAATGGCTCGGACGCTTCCTGTGGAAGAAGGGCGACGGCCTCGTCATCGACGGACTTGGGCCGGACGGCATCTCGGCCCGGGTGGTCGACGTCACCCGGGGCGTCGTGCGGCTCCAGACGGGCTACGTCTACCACTATGCCTTCGTCATGCTCATCGGGGTCGCGGCCATCATCTCCTGGTACCTGGTGGTCGGGGGAGGGCATTGATGGGTCATCCTGTCACTCCGGGGCTCCCGGAGCCAGAACCCGGAGACCATGGAAGCTCGGGGATAGGGAAGCGATCCACCATCGTGCGAGCCGTGGGTTCCGGGTCTGCGGAGCACCGCTTCGCGCTGCACCGGGCCCGGAATGAACGGTCGGAGATCCGCTGATGTTCTCCCTGGGCATCCTGGTCGGCCTCCTCATCCTCCCGCTCGTCGGGGCGGCCTTCATCCTCACGCTCGGCGGCGAGGACCGGGACGTCCGGTCGAACGCCCGATCGGCCGCGCTTGCGACCACAATCATCACGTTCCTGCTCTCCCTCTGGGTCTGGTGGCGCTTCGATCCATCCTCAGCCGCCTTCCAGCTCACTGAAAGCCACGCCTGGCTGGCGCAGGCCGTCCGGTTCAAGCTGACGGTGGACGGCTTCGCCATGCCGTTCATCCTCCTCACGACCTTCCTGATGCCGTTTTGCATCCTGGCCTCGTGGGAGACGATCACAACGCGGGTCAAGGCCTATTACGTCTGCTTCCTGATCCTCGAGACAACGATGATCGGCGTCTTCGCGGCCGGCGACCTCGTCCTGTTTTACCTGTTCTTCGAGGCCGGCCTGATCCCGATGTTCTTCATCATCGGCATCTGGGGCGGCAAGCGCCGCATCTACGCGTCGTTCAAGTTCTTCCTCTACACGCTGCTTGGCTCCGTCCTGATGCTGCTGGCCATCATCGCGATGTACTGGCATGCGGGCACGACCGACATCCAGGCGCTTCTGGCCCACCGCTTCCCGGCCTCGATGCAGACGTGGCTGTGGCTCGCCTTCTTCGCCTCGCTCGCGGTGAAGATGCCGATGTGGCCGGTCCATACCTGGCTTCCGGACGCGCACGTCGAGGCTCCGACCGCGGGTTCGGTGATCCTGGCCGGCATCCTGCTGAAGATGGGCGGCTACGGCTTCATCCGCTTCTCGCTGCCGATGTTCCCGGACGCGTCCCTCTATTTCCAGCCGCTCGTCTACGCGCTCTCGATCGTGGCCATCATCTACACCTCGCTCGTGGCGATGATGCAGACCGACATGAAGAAGCTCATTGCCTATTCGTCCGTCGCCCATATGGGCTTTGTCACGATGGGGCTCTTCTCGCTAAACCCGCAGGGCATCCAGGGCGCCATGTTCCAGATGGTGTCGCATGGGCTCGTGTCGGGTGCGCTCTTCCTTTGCGTCGGCGTCGTCTACGACCGCATGCACACCCGCGAGATCGCGGCCTATGGCGGCCTCGTGAACCGGATGCCGCTCTACGGGGTGGCCCTGATGGTCTTCACCATGGCCAATGTCGGGTTGCCCGGCACCTCCGGCTTCGTCGGCGAGTTCCTGACCATGATGGGCGCGTTCCGGTCGAACACTTGGGTTGGCTTCTTCTCCGCCTTCGGGGTCATCCTGTCGGCCGCCTACGCGCTCTGGCTTTACGCCCGCGTGATCTATGGCCGGCTAGAAAAGCCGGCGTTGCGGGACATCCTCGACCTCGACCGGCGCGAGATCGCGACCCTGGCGCCCCTCGTTCTCCTCGTCATCTATTACGGCGTGGTGCCCGGCCCCATCCTCGACACCTTCGCGCCCCCGACGGAGGCCCTCCTGAAGAGCGTCGAGGCCGCCATGGCGACCGTGAAGACGGCTGCTGCCGCCATGCGCTGAGTGACACCGCGATGACCCCCACCTTCATGGCGTCCGGCTTTTGGCCAGCGCTCCCTGAGATCATCCTCGCCGTTGGGGCACTCGTTCTCGTCCTCGTCGGTGCGTTCCGCGGCGAAAGGTCGACCGTGGTGGTCGGAACCGGGTCGTTCTTGGTGCTGCTTCTCGCCTTCGCGGCCGTGGGCCTGACCCCGCAGGCGAAGGTGACGACGTTCGGCGGTTCCTTCATCTCGGACAACTTCGCCCGCTACATGAAGGCGCTCGTGCTGCTCGGCTCGGCCGCCACGCTCGCGCTGTCGTCCGAATACATGCGGCGCGAGCGCTTCGCCCGTTTCGAGTATCCGATCCTCATCCTGCTCTCGACGGTAGGGATGATGATGATGATCTCGGCGAACGATCTCATCGCGCTCTATCTCGGCCTGGAGCTGCAGAGCCTCGCCGCCTACGTGATCGCGGCCATTAACCGCGACAACGTGCGCTCGAGCGAGGCCGGGCTGAAATATTTCGTGCTGGGCGCGCTCTCGTCCGGGATGCTGCTCTACGGGGCGTCGCTGGTCTACGGCTTCACCGGCACGATCTCGTTCCCGGCCATCGCGGCCTCGCTCCAGGGGCAAGCCCCGATTGGGCTCATTCTCGGGCTCGTGTTTCTTTCGGCCGGCATCGCCTTCAAGATGTCGGCCGCGCCCTTCCACATGTGGACGCCGGACGTCTACGAGGGCGCGCCGACGCCGGTGACGGCGTTCTTCGCCACGGCGCCGAAAGCGGCCGCGATCGCCATGGCCGTGCGCGTATTCGTCGGCGGCTTTCCGTCAATCCTGGAATCGTGGCAGCAGATCATCGTCTTCATCTCGATCATGTCGATGGCGATCGGATCCTTCGCGGCGATCGGGCAGACGAACATCAAGCGCCTGATGGCGTATTCCTCGATCGGCAATATCGGCTACGCGCTGATCGGGCTCGCGGCCGGCACGCCGGACGGGGTCCAGGGCATCATCATCTACATGGCGACCTACCTCGCCATGACTCTCGGGACCTTTGCGGTGATTCTCGGCATGCGCCGCGGCGACACCTATGTAGAGACGATCGACGACCTCTCGGGCTGCGCGCAAACCCATCCCTGGCGGGCGTTCTGCCTGGCCATGATGATGTTCTCGCTGGCCGGCATCCCACCGCTCGCCGGCTTCTTCGGCAAGTTCTACGTCTTCTCGGCGGCCGTGCAGGCCAGCCTCTTTACCCTCGCCGTAATCGGCGTCGTGACCAGCGTGATCGGCGCGTACTACTATATCCGGATCGTCAAGATCATGTATTTCGACGAGCCACGCGCCGGCTTCGAGCGGCTCCCGGACGGCCCGCAGGCGGTTCTCTTCGCCTGCAGCGTGGTCGTGGTTCTGTTCTGGATCATCCCCGCGCCGCTCGTGACCTCGGCGGGGGCCGCCGCCCGTTCCCTGTTCGACTGACGGGATGGGTTTTGCCCTCTCGACCGAAGCCCGGGCGGCTGGATACCGGCTCGCCGCCTACGAGACGACGGGGTCGACCAGCGCAGACGCGATGGCGCGGGCCCAGGCCGGGGAGGCGGGGCCGCTCTGGATCGTGGCGCGGTCGCAGAGCGCCGGAACCGGTCGGCGCGGGAGCCGCTGGGAAACGCCCGACGGCAACCTCGCCGCGAGCCTCCTGCTCACGACCGATCTCCCGCCCGCCATCGTGGCCACGCTCGGCTTCGTCGCGGGCCTCGCGCTCGCGCGGGCGTTGGACGGGTGCTGCGGCGACGGCCCGACGATCCGCATCGGACTGGACGGCGCTCAAGGTGGGCGCGACCGCTTCGCCCTCAAGTGGCCGAATGACGTTCTAGCAGACGGCGCCAAGCTCGCCGGCATCCTGCTCGGGATGGAGGAGTTGGGCCGGGGCTGCCGGGCGGTCGTCATTGGGATCGGCGTCAACATCGCGGCGACCCCGGACGGTTTGCCCTATCCTGTCACCTCGCTCGCCGCCCTGGGATGTGCCACAGACGCGGAGTTCCTGTTCGCGGCCTTGACGGATTCTTGGGTCGAGCTCGAAAGAGCTTGGGATCGCGGCCGCGGCTTCGGCGTAATCCGCAGGCTCTGGCTCGCGAACGCGGCCGGCCTCGACGGGGCCGTCGCGGTCCGGACCGGGACCGGCGTGAGGCGCGGCGTCTTCGAGACGATCGACGATCACGGCCAGCTCGTCGTCCGGGCGGCGGACGGTTCAAGGCACCGCGTCAGCGCGGGCGAGGTTCATTTTGGGGCGGCCGCGAGCGCGACGCCGGAGGCGTTGGCGTGACACAGACGGACGAACTCGTTTTCCTCCCCCTCGGCGGCCTGGGCGAGATCGGCATGAACGCCGCGCTCTACGGCTTTGGCCCGGAGCGTCGGCGGAAGTGGATCCTGGTCGATTGCGGGATGGGCTTCGCGGGCGAGGAGCACATGCCGGGGGTCGACTTGATGTATCCCGACCTGTCCTTCATCGAGAAGCGCAAGGATGATCTCCTCGGCATCCTGATCACGCACGCGCATGAGGATCACATCGGGGCGCTCGTCGAAGCGTGGCCGCGCCTGCGAGCGCCCGTCTTCGCGACCCGTTTCGCGGCCTCGCTGATCGAAGCCCGCAAGCTGAGCGAGCCCGGCGCCCCGAAGATCGTGATGAAGACCGTGGTGCCGGAGCAGCGCTTCAACCTCGGCCCGTTCTCGATCGAGTATATCCCGGTCTCGCATTCGATCCCGGAATCGAACGCTCTGGCGATCCGAACCGATCACGGGCTCGTCCTCCATACCGGCGACTGGAAGATCGACCCGACGCCCTATCTCGGCGGCATGACGTCCGAGGCGACGTTCCGGGCCCTGGGAGAGGAAGGCGTTCTCGCCCTCGTCTGCGATTCGACCAACGTCGTGCGCGACGGCGCGAGCCCGAGCGAGAGCGAGGTGGCGGCCACGCTGAAGCGGATCATCGCTGAATCCCCGCACCGGGTCGCGGTCACGACCTTCGCGTCGAACGTGGCCCGGATGCGCGCAGTGGCCGAGGCCGCACAGGCTTGCGGACGCGAGGTCGTTATGGTCGGGCGCGCCATGGACCGGGTCGCCGACGTCGCGACTGAGCTCGGCTACTTGAAGGGGATCGTGGAGTTCAGCCCGCCTCAAGCCTATGGCTATCTTCAACGCAATAAGGTCGTCGCGCTTCTCACCGGGTCGCAAGGCGAGCCGCGGGCGGCGCTGTCCCGGATCGCCGAGGACCAGCATCCGGACATCGCGCTCTCGGCAGGGGATCGGGTAATTTTCTCCTCCCGCACCATTCCCGGCAACGAGAACGCCGTGAATGGGATCATCAACAACCTAGTCCGCCGTGGGATCGATGTGGTGACCGATCGGCACGACCTCGTCCACGTCTCCGGCCATCCCCGCCGCGGGGAGATGCGGCGGATGTACGAGTGGACGCGACCCCGCATCGCGGTTCCCGTTCACGGTGAGGACCTGCACCTCGCGGAACACGCCGACTTCGCGCGCGCGCAAGGCGTCCAGGAGGTGGTCCGCGCCCGGAACGGAACCCTCGTCCGGATCGCGCCCGGCAGGGCGGAGATCGTCGATCACGTTCCGGCCGGCCGGCTCTATCGCGATGGCGATATTGTCGTGCCGTCCGGCGACAAGGCCATCCCGGAGCGCCGGAAGCTCGCTTTCGCGGGGATCGTGTCGGTCGCGCTCGCGATCGATGCCAAGGGTCAGTTCGTGGGCAACCTCGCTATCGAGCAGATGGGCCTTCCGGCCCTGACCCGCACGGGCGAGCCTTTGGCCGACATCGTCGATGATGCCGTCGACGAGGCGCTGAAGAACCTGCCGCGGGGGAAGCGGCGCGACCCGGAGGCGGTCGAGCAGGCCGTCGCCCGGGCGGTTCGCGGAGCCTTGCGCAACGTCTGGGGCAAGAAGCCCGCCTGCCACGTGATGGTGATCGAGGTCTGAGGGCGCTGGATGGCCGATATTCTGAGCCTAGAGGATCCGGAAGGCAGGCGCTGCGTCGACGTGGTGCCGGGGCCGGACGGCGCTTTCGGGTACAAGGAGTTCCGCCGCGATCCGGAGGATGGCGGCGGATGGACCCTCGTGGCGGATTACACGGGCGCCCGCTATGCGACACGGGACGAGGCGCTGCGGGCGGCGGCGGCGACTATCCGCTGGCTCCAGCCGCCTCCGCCGACGTGAGCTGCGCCGTCAGGCGCAGGGTACAGGGTTCGAGGGAGTGCAGATGATCGGGCGGCTGAATCACGTTGCGATCGCGGTGCGGGACATTCGGGCCGCGTCCGGCATCTATCGCGGGACGCTCGGGGCGGAGGTGACAGCGCCGGTCGCCGAGCCGGATCACGGCGTCACGGTCGTGTTCGTCAACCTGCCGAACACCAAGATCGAGTTCCTTGAGCCGCTCGGCGAGGGCTCGCCGATCCGCGCCTTCCTGGACCGGAATCCCGAGGGCGGCGTCCACCATCTCTGCTACGAGGTCGAAGATATCGTGGCGGCGCGCGACCGGCTCGTCGCGGAGGGCGCGCGCGTGCTGGGTTCGGGCGAGCCGAAGATCGGCGCGCACGGCAAGCCCGTCTTGTTCCTGCACCCGAAGGATTTTCTCGGCACGCTCGTCGAGCTGGAACAGGCCTGACATCGTGTCGGCGCTCGTCGATCGACTGTCCGGCTCCATTTGGACCACGCTCGCCGCCGTCCTCGCGCTTGGCCTGGCGGCGGTGGGGGTCGGCCGCGCCTTCGACCTCACGCTCGCGGGCTCGATTGGGCTTTACTTCGTGGTCTGGTGGACGGTGCTCTTCGCCGTGCTTCCAATCAGGATCCGCACGCAGGCCGATGACGGGATGGTCGTGTCGGGAACCGATCCCGGCGCGCCCTCCGCGCCGGCCCTGCGGCAGCGTGCGATCTGGACCTCTGTTGCGTCGACCGCGCTGTTCGCCGGCCTGGCCGCGAGCTTCCCGCTCGCCGGTCTTTAGCCAATAAAAAAGCAAGGCCGCAGCCTTGCTCTTGCGCCTTGCGGCAGATCGACGATGACCTCGGCATTGATCTGCCGCCGCCTATGCGGACTGAGGCCGTAAGATCCCTCCCGAGACCTGGACCGGCGCACGTCCTTGGTCGCGTGCGCTCGCCGTTGCATCTATGCGATCAATGCCACGGCTGTCATGTCTTTTTCTCAGTCTCGTCCGAAAGTCGAAGACTGGCGCATCTGGTGGGTAGGAGCCGGCTTGCCCGCGCTGGCTTGCCTTTTCGGCCGGGATGGTCTGTTAGCCGGTATCGGCAGGGCGCGCGGCGCGGCCCCAGGCGCCTCATCGGTCCTCCATTCCTAATGCGGCTCACCCGATCACTCGTCCCGATTCTGCGGGACGCGCCACGGGAGGCGGAGATCGCCTCGCACAGGTTGATGCTGCGCGCCGGCATGATCCGGCAACAAGCGGCGGGCATCTATTCATGGCTACCGCTCGGCCTGCGCGTGCTTCGGCGCGTCGAGGCGATCGTCCGCGAGGAGCAGGACCGGGCGGGCGCCGTCGAAATCCTGATGCCCACGATCCAGTCCGCCGAGCTGTGGCGCGAAAGCGGCCGCTACGAGGCCTACGGCAAGGAGATGCTGCGCATTGAGGACCGGCACGAGCGCGAGATGCTGTTCGGGCCGACCAACGAGGAGATGGTCACGGATATCTTCCGGGCCTACGTCAAGTCCTATCGCGACCTGCCGCTGAACCTCTACCATATCCAGTGGAAGTTCCGGGACGAGGTCCGGCCGCGCTTTGGGCTGATGCGCGGGCGTGAATTCCTGATGAAGGACGCGTATTCCTTCGACCTCGACGCCGCGGGCGCGCGCCACTCCTACGACCGGATGTTCGTCGCCTATCTGCGCACCTTCGCCCGGATGGGGTTAAAGGCCATACCGATGCGGGCCGATACTGGACCGATCGGCGGCGATCTCAGCCACGAATTCATCATCCTGGCCGCGACCGGTGAGAGCGAGGTGTTCTGCCACCGCGACTACCTCGGCTTCGACACGCCCCCGGCCGATACGGATTTCGAGGATGCCGCCGGTCTCCGTACCATTGTCGAGCGCTGGACGTCGCTCTACGCCGCGACCTCGGAGATGCATGACCCTGCTCCCTTCGAGGCCTTGCCCGAGGAGAGCCGCGTTTCTGCGCGAGGGATCGAAGTCGGCCACATTTTCTACTTCGGCACCAAATACTCCGAGCCGATGGGCGCCCGCGTGACGGGCCCGACCGGTGAGACGCACGACGTGCATATGGGATCCTACGGCATCGGGCCGAGCCGTCTCGTGGCCGCAATCATCGAGGCCTCGCATGACGATGCCGGCATCGTGTGGCCGGACGCGGTCGCGCCCTTCGCCGTGACGCTTCTGAACCTCCGCATCGGCGATGCGGCCACGGATCAGGCTTGCGAGGACCTCTATCGCAAGCTGGAAGGCGCAGGCCGATCCGTCCTGTACGACGATCGGGACGAGCGGCCCGGGGGCAAGTTTGCCACGGCTGATCTCGTCGGAATCCCGTGGCACGTCATCGTCGGGCCGAAGGGTCTCGCCGAGGGCAAGGTGGAACTGAGACGTCGCGCCACGGGTGAGCGCGAAAGCCTGCCGATCGAGAACGTTCTCGACCGTCTCGGCGACTGAGCTCGCACCGCATGGACGCTTCGAGTTCTTCCAAGTCTTCGACTTGGCCCTTCGCCCGCTTCGAATGGATGCTGGCCAGCCGCTACCTACGGACGCGGCGGCGCGAGGGCTTCGTCTCCGTCATCGCGCTATTCTCGTTCCTCGGCATCATGGTCGGCGTCGCCACCCTCATCATCGTGCTGTCCGTGATGAACGGGTTTCGGCGCGAGTTGCTGGACAAGATCGTCGGCATCAACGGCCACATCTTCGTGGCGGCGACCGACACCCCGCTGACCGATTACGGCGAGGTCGCGGACCGGTTGTCCAAGGTCTACGGCATCCGGCGCGCCATCCCGCTCGTCGAAGGCCAGGCCTTCGCGTCATCGCAGAGCGGCGGGAGCGGCGTGCTCGTGCGCGGCGTCCGGGGCGAGGATATCGGCAAGATTCCCGCTATCTCCGGCAACCTGAAGCAGGGGACGCTCGAGAGCTTCGATGAATCGAAGAGCGTCGCGCTCGGGCGGCGGCTGGCCGAGAATCTGGGCCTGCAGGCCGGCGACACGATCACCTTGATCACGCCGCGGGGTGCGCAAACGCCCTTCGGTACGACGCCGCGCGTGAAGACCTACCCGGTTTCCGCCGTCTTCGAGATCGGCATGTCGGAGTTCGACGCGACCTTCGTCTACATGCCGATGGGGGAGGCGCAGGCCTTCTTCAACCGCGACGGCGACGTGAGCGTGATCGAGGTCTTCCTCGACGACGCCGACCGGGTCGACGAGGCCCGCTCGGCGATCGAGCAGGCCGCGGAACGGCCGATCCTGATGAGCGACTGGCGTCAGCGCAACCGGACCTTCTTCTCGGCGCTGCAGGTCGAGCGCAACGTCATGTTCCTCATCCTGACGCTGATCGTGCTCGTGGCCGCCCTGAACATCGTGTCCGGCCTGATCATGCTGGTGAAGGACAAGTCGTCCGACATCGCCATCCTGCGCACGATGGGGGCAACGCGCGGCGCCATCATGCGGGTGTTCCTGGTGACGGGCGCCTCGATCGGGATCGTCGGCACGCTGGCCGGATTCGGCCTGGGCCTCCTGATCACGAACAACCTTCAGGCGATCCAGCGCGTCCTGTTTCCGGGCGCATGGGACCCGACCGTCCGCTTCCTCGCGGAGATCCCGGCCGAGATCAATCCGACGGAGGTGGTTCAGGTCGTCACGATCGCGATCGTTCTCTCGTTCCTGGCCACCATCTTTCCGTCCTGGCGCGCGGCGCGGCTCGATCCCGTTCAAGCGCTTCGCTACGGATAGAGCGGGTGGAGAGCGAGGCCGATATCGACGCAAGGCCGGCGCCTCGGCTCGCCGAGCCCGTGCTCCGGCTCGCCCGGGTGGAGCGTCGGTATCGGGAGGGCGCCGGATCCATCGAGATCCTGTGCGGGACCGATCTCGCAATCCGGCCGGGCGAGATGGTCGCCCTCGTGGCGCCGTCCGGCACCGGCAAGTCGACCCTCCTTCACCTTGCCGGTCTCCTCGAACGGCCGGATGCCGGCGAAGTCTTCGTCGGCGGGCGGGCGACGAGCGCGATGCGTGACGGCGAGCGCACGCGGGTGCGCCGGGAGGAGATCGGATTCGTCTACCAGGCCCACCACCTCCTGCCCGAATTCTCGGCTGCCGAGAATGTGGTGATGCCGCAACTGATCCGGGGGCTGGCGCGCGGGGAAGCGACACGGCGCGCGAACGAGCTCCTTACCTTCCTCGGGCTCGGCGGCCGGCTCGCCCATCGCCCGGCCGAGTTGTCCGGGGGCGAGCAGCAGCGCGTCGCGATCGCACGCGCGGTCGCCAACGCGCCCCGTCTGCTCCTCGCCGACGAGCCGACCGGCAACCTCGATCCGCAAACCTCCTCGCATGTCTTCGCGACGCTGGTCTCCCTCGTCCGCGCCTCGGGCCTCGCGGCCCTCATCGCGACCCACAATCTCGGCCTCGCGGGCCGCATGGACCGGCGGCTGACCTTGAAGGACGGGTTGGTGGTGGAGTTGGAGTGAAAGTCGCTGCCAGTCCGCCGTGAAACACGCCGGAAGTCTCGTCCACAGCGCGCCGCGTTGAACCGGATCGACTCGGGCAGGGTCGCGGGCGACAATCGCCGCTCTCGCACGCTTGAGTCCCGTCGCCTCCGATGACCCGCATCCTCCACGACGTCGGCTTCGTGCATCTGCACGTGCACTCGTCCTACTCCCTCCTCGAAGGCTCGTTGAAGATCGGCGACCTGGCCGATCTCGCGAAGGCGGACAGGCAGCCGGCGCTTGCGCTGACCGACACGAACAACCTGTTCGGAGCGCTGGAATTCTCCGAGAAGCTCGCAGGGAAAGGCATCCAGCCGATCGCAGGGATCCAGATCTCCGTCTGTTTCGAGGAGCCGGAGCCGAGCGCGCGGTCCGGCGTCGCGCGGTGCTCTGACATCGTGCTGCTGGCCGCAGCCGAGGAGGGCTACCTCAACCTCATGCGGCTCGCGAGCCGGGCCTATTTCGATGTGCCGCTCGGCGAGCCGCCGCGGGTCGCTGCAGCCATCCTGCGCGATCATTCTGTAGGCTTGATCGCGCTGACGGGCGGCGTCTCGGGGCCCCTCGATGCAGCGCTCCGTCAGGGTAGCCGCGGCGAACTGGCCGAGAGGCGCCTCGCCATCCTGGAAGCCGCTTACGGCGATCGGCTCTACGTCGAGATCCAGCGCCATCGTGGCGATGCGGCCGGATCGCTTGAGGCGGAGCTGATCGCGCTCGCGGACCGCCGCGGGCTGCCGTTGGTGGCAGCGAACGAGCCCTTCTTCGCCCGTGAGGAGGATTACGAGCCGCACGACGCCCTTCTCGCCATCGCGGATGGCCGGCTCGTGTCGGACGACAAGCGCCGGCGGGTTTCGCCCGACCACCGCTTCAAGAGCCGGGCCGAGATGGTAGCCCTGTTCTCCGACCTTCCGGACGCGCTCGGCGCCTCTGTCGAGATCGCGATGCGGTGCGCTTTTCGGGTCTCGACCCGGAAGCCCATCCTGCCCTCGTTCGGGACCGGCCGGGCCGGGGAAGCGCTCGACGAGTCGGCGGAGCTCGCCCGCCAGGCGCGCGAGGGTCTCGACGCCCGCCTCGCCGCGCATGGGCCGGCACCGGGGCTCGACGAGGCACGCTACCGCGACCAGCTCGCCTACGAGATCGACGTCATCACCCGGATGAAGTTCCCGGGCTACTTCTTGATCGTGGCCGACTTCATCGGCTGGGCGAAAGCGCACGACATCCCGGTCGGGCCCGGCCGCGGCTCGGGCGCGGGCTCGCTCGTCGCCTACGCGCTCTCGATCACCGACCTCGACCCGCTCCGCTTCGGCCTCCTCTTCGAGCGCTTCCTCAACCCGGAACGCGTCTCGATGCCGGATTTCGACATCGATTTCTGCGTCGACGGCCGCGAGCGCGTGATCCGCTATGTGCAGGAGCGCTACGGCGAGGAGCAGGTCGGCCAGATCATCACGTTCGGGACGCTCCTGGCGCGCGGCGTGATGCGGGATGTCGGACGGGTCCTCGAGATGCCCTACGGGCAGGTAGACAAACTGACGAAGCTCGTCCCCCAAAACCCGGCCAACCCCGTCACGCTGCAACAGGCGATCGAGGGCGAGCCGAAGCTTCAGGCCGCGGCAGCCGAGGAACCCGTCGTCGGCCGCATGCTGGAGATCGCCCGGAAGCTCGAAGGGCTGCATCGGCACGCCTCCACTCACGCGGCCGGCGTCGTCATCGGGGATCGGCCGCTGCAGGAGCTGGTGCCCCTCTACCGCGACCCCAAGACCGGCATGCGGGTGACCCAGTTCAACATGAAATGGGTCGAGCCGGCGGGGCTCGTGAAGTTCGACTTCCTGGGCTTGAAGACCCTCACCGTCCTAAAGCAGGCGGTGGAGCTGATCCGGGCGCGGGGGATCGCGATCGAGCTCGACAAGCTGCCGCTCGACGACGCGAAGACCTACGAGAGCATCGGGCGCGGCGAGACGGTCGGCGTGTTCCAGGTGGAATCGGCCGGCATGCGCAAGGCGCTCTGCGAGATGGAGGCCGACCGCTTCGAAGACCTGATCGCGCTCGTAGCGCTCTATCGCCCCGGCCCGATGGCCAACATTCCGGTCTATTGCGCCCGCAAGCTCGGCCGCGACCCCGATCCCAAGTCAAGCTGGTACCCGCACCCGAAGCTGGAGCCGATCCTCGCCGAAACCTTCGGCATCATCGTCTACCAGGAGCAGGTGATGCAGGTCGCCCAGCTCTTGGCTGGCTACTCGCTCGGCGACGCCGACCTGTTGCGACGCGCGATGGGGAAGAAGATCAGGTCCGAGATGGACGCCCAGCGCGCCCGCTTCGTGTCCGGCGCGACCGAGCGCGGCCTCTCGCACGAAAGCGCGAACACGATCTTCGACCTCTTGGCCAAGTTCGCGGATTACGGCTTCAACAAGAGCCACGCGGCCGCCTACGCCCTCATTGCCTATCAGACGGCCTACCTGAAGGCGAACCACCCGGTCGAGTTCATCGCCGCCTCCATGTCGATGGATCTCGACAACACCGACAAGCTCGCCGAATTCCGACGCGAGGCGCAGCGGCTCGGGATCCGGGTCGAGCCCCCCTCGGTCAACAAATCCGGGACCGTGTTTGAGGTGGAGCGGGACGGGACGGGGGAGGGCGCGATCCGCTACGCGCTCGCCGCCATCAAGGGGGTGGGCCGCTCGGCTGTCGAGGCGCTGGTCGAGGCGCGCGGGTCGGAGCCGTTCACGAACCTTGCCGACCTTGCAGGGCGCCTCAATCCTCGCCTCGTCAACAAGCGCACCCTGGAGAGCCTGATCTCTGCGGGGGGGCTCGACGAGATCGAGCGCGATCGTGCCCGCGCCACGGCGTCGGTTGACGGCATGCTGGCTTTGGCACAGCGCTCGCTGGATACGCGCACGGGGGGCGCTCTCGACATGTTCGGCGGTCTCTCGGACGGCATGGCCGAGCTGCGGCCGTCCTCGCACGCTCCCTGGCCGGCGGCCGAGCGCCTGCGCAAGGAATACGAGGCGGTCGGCTTCTTCCTCTCGGGCCATCCGCTCGACGAATACGGCGAGCTCCTGCGCAAGCTGCGGGTCCAGACCTGGACGGATTTCTGTCGCACCGCCCGGGCTCAGGGAGGCGCGACCGGGCGCGTCGCCGCAAGCGTGCTCGACCGGCAGGAGCGGCGGACCCGGACCGGATCGAAGATGGGGATCGTCAACCTGTCGGACCAGACGGGCCATTACGAGGCGATCGTGTTCTCGGAGGGCCTCGGCACGTATCGCGAGCTGCTGGAGCCCGGTCGCGACCTCCTGCTCGTGCTTCAGGCCGGACTGGAGGGCGAGGAGGTCAAGGCCCGCATCCAGAGCGCGGAGCCGCTCGAGGACGCGCTCGGCAAGCACCGGAACGACATGCGCGTGTTCCTGCGCGATACGCGCCCGATCATCTCGGTCCAGGAGCGCCTGCGGGCCCCCCGCGGCGCGGTTCGGGGCGAGGGCGAGGTGTCGCTCATCCTGATCCTCGAAGAGGGCGCGCGGGAAGTCGAGGTGAAGTTGCCCGGCCGCTACCCGGCGTCAGCCCAGATTGCCGGCGCGCTCCGGGCTGTCCCGGGCGTCGTCGACGTGCAGATGAGCTGATTCACTCCGTGAAGCGGATGGTCTTGTCATTGCAAATGTCGAACTCGCTTGCCTCGGCCTGACCTGCGCCTTCGAAGCTCGCCGACACGGCGACCACGCACCTCTTCATCGCAGGGAGCTTCAGGCTCGCCTTCCCGCCGGCCTTGATCGGGTTCGCGAGTCGCGCCGACTTGCCGTCGCCGCTGACTTCCAGCGCGGTCAGCGTGTTGGCGCTGGCATTCTGGACCGTGAGGGAGCGCGCCGGCACGGGGCCGCGGGGCTTGCGGGGCTTCGGCTTCGCGCGAGGCGGCGTGGCCGCGCCTGCCGGAGCGGCGGCTGGCGGCGAGGCTTCCCCCGGCGCCGGCTGGTCGAACAGCGACCTCTGCGCCGTGGCCGAGCCCGCGAGCACAAGGCACACGGCGCCGCAGACACATGCGAACACTCTCCTTATCGACATGCTTCGATCCTCACCGGCGGGGCGCCTCGCACCGCCGCCTTCCGCCCGGCCAGACGTCATCAGAACCATGCCGCTCTGTCCAGCGACGACGGACGGCCAGCGCAACCTCGTCCCTAGAAATGCTCCGCGACGAACGCGGCTTCCCCTGCATCCGCCCGTCGGCGAACCGCGTCCGACAACATCGAAAGCACCTCCTCGCCGCGCTCCGCGACGAGGTAGTTCAGCTCGAGCCCGGGCCGGATGAAGCCATGCCGCCGCATATGCGCGATGAGGGCGAGGAACGGCGTCCAGAAGCCCCTCACGTCCAGGAGGAGGATCGGTTTCGCGTGCCGGCCGAGCTGCGCCCAGGTCATCTGCTCGACGAGCTCTTCGAGCGTGCCGATGCCTCCCGGAAGCGCCACGAAGGCGTCGGCCCGCTCGAACATGAGCTGCTTACGGGAATGCATATCCGGCACAACGATCAGCTCCTGTGCGTCGGCCAGCATGTTCTCGCGTCGGCGCAGGAATTCGGGGATGATCCCGGTGACCCGCCCGCCGTGCTGAAGCACCGCCCGCGCGACGATCCCCATCAGTCCAACATCGCCGCCGCCATAGACGAGCTCGATGCGGCTCTCGGCCATCCGGCGGCCGATGTCCTGTGCGGCGTCCGCAAAAGCCGGCTCGTCGCCGGGGCTCGATCCGCAATACACGCAGATGCTCCCGATCCGCCAGGACGGCCGGGCGCGATCCCCGCCCGGGGTGATTTCACGCATGACCCGTCCTTGTTGTGCATGGGGCTTGGGCGTAAACCTCGAGCTTGGCGGGTGAAAGCTCAGCCTCTTCGTGTTTGGGCACCGTGGTACCTATGAGCGCAGGTCGAAGCGGATTCACCGTCCCCATTTTGGCAGTCGCCGCCGTCGCCGCAACCCTCGGCTGGTTTGGCTACCGTCACCTGCGGCCCGATCCCGCTGCGAGTGGAGCCACGCGGAGCGCCCCCGCCACGCCTGCCGCACCGGTCGGGCCCGCGCTTTCCGGGCCGCCTTCCGCCGATCGGCCCGTGCAGGTGGCGGGACGGCCTGACGACCCGGCCGCTCGTCCGGCCGCCGGACTTCCATCGGCGGCTCCAAGCGCTCCCGGCTTCGCGCCGAAGGTCGAGACGCTGCCCCGCTTCCCAGGTGTCCTGGCCGAGACGGGGCGCGCCGACGCCTCTCCGCCGGCCTTCGACGTGGTAAGGGTCGAGCCGACCGGAGACAGCGTCATCGCGGGCCGCGCGACCCCCGGGTCGACGGTGCAGCTCACCGCGAACGGCCGGGTTCTCGCGAAGGTCGTGGCCGATCCCGGCGGGCTGTTCGCCTTCGTGCCGCTCCCTCTGTCTCCGGGATCGCACGAGATCGTGCTGGAGATGACCGGACAGGACGGCGCCCGGGTTCCCTCCGCCCAAAGCGTCACGGTCGTGATCGCGGCCGATCGGCGCGAGCCGCCTCTCGTCACCGTCTCGGCACCCGGTGAGCCGACCGTGATCCTCTCGCGCCCGGACGCGCCAGCCGCGGTCGCGAGCGCGCCGCGTCCAGCCGCCTCGCCCGATCCTGTAATTCCCAATACGGTCGCGCCTGCTCCTGCGGCTCCGGCTGACGGCGCTGCCCGTTCAGCCTCGACGGTTGCGGCTGAGCCGCCAGGCGCCGCTGCGCCCGCCAGCAAGCGGCCTGCGATGCAGATTGCGAGCGTGGAGGCAGAAGGGTCTGGTCGTCTCTATGTGTCGGGGGACGCAGCGCCCGGCGCCACGGTCCGGCTCTACCTCAACGACACGTTCGTGGCGCCCGCTTCGGCGGGGCCGGACGGGCGGCTCGCCTTCACGATCGAGCGCGGCATCAGGCCCGGTGCCTATCGGGTGCGGATCGACGACGTCGACCCCGTCTCGGGCAGCGTGAGGTCGCGGGCCGAGGTGGGCTTCACCATGCCGCCGCAGGCCATTGCCGCGGCCGGGCCCCCGGCCGCGGGCTCCAGAATCGACGCCCTCATCGGAACGTCGCCTGCCCCGGCGCCCTCGGCTCCCGACCGGACACCTGGCGAGCGTCCGATTGGCGGCGGGACCGGGCCAGCGGCGGCCGCCGCGGACGGGGCGCCGAGAACGGCGGGCGCGCGACCACCGGGCGGAACAGCCGCCGGATCCAGCGCGATTGCCTCAGCCGTCCCGGCGCCGGTCCCGGGGGCGGGTTCCTCGCTATTGTCTCCGGGTGCCGTGCTCCCGTCAGGCGCCTTTATCCAAGCTGATGGCGGCCAACCCGCGTCTGTGCCGCCGGCGGCATCGAGCTTACAGCTCACCGCCGCCGACCCGGCTCCCGGCTCCGGGCCGCCGCGATCGGGCGCACGGGACCCGGCCGTCGGGCCGGCGCCGGTCATCGTCCCGGAGGTGAACACCGCGATCGTGACGAGGGGCGAGAGCCTCTGGGCCATCTCGAAGCGGACGTACGGGGCCGGCTTGCGCTATACCGTCATCTACGGGGCCAACACTCCCCAGATTCGCGACCCGAATCGCATCTATCCAGGGCAGGTCTTCGTCCTGCCTGGCACTCCGCTTCAGGGTGCATCGCGCTGAGCGGCGCGAGCCTCTAGGGGCGTGCCGCCGCGGGGCGGTGCAAGGCCCCGCCCCAGAGCCCATATCCGCCCCGAACCCGTCCGGACATCCTCATGCTCGCCCCTCCGACGCCCGTCGCGCTCCCCGCGACGGGTCCCGGCCTCGTCGGCACGCTTCTCAAGCTCTGGCCCTATCTCTGGCCTCAGGGGCGAACCGACCTCCAGCGACGGGTCTTCCTCGCCTTCGGCCTGTTGCTGGTGGCGAAGGGCGTCACCATGGTCACGCCGTTCACCTTCAAGTGGGCGACGGACGCGCTGGTCGAGGTCGTGGCCGGCCGCGCGTCGCCGACTTCCTCGGCGGCCGCTATCTTGTGGGCCGCGCCCGCGGTCCTAACGGTCGCGTACGGGGTCGCCCGCACGCTCCAGGCGCTCCTCACCCAGGTCCGCGACGGCCTGTTCGCGAAGGTCGCGATGCATGCGGTGCGACGGCTCGCCCAGCGCACCTTCGAGCACATGCACGCCCTGACGCTCCGCTTCCACCTGGATCGCAAGACCGGGGGGCTGACGCGCGTGCTGGAGCGCGGCCGGGCCGGCATCGAGGAGCTGTCGCGTCTGTTCGTGCTCCAGCTCATCCCCACGATCATCGAGTTCGTGCTCGTGATCGCGATCCTCGCCTACGAGTTCGACTGGATCTACTCGGTGACGGTGCTCGTGATGGTGGCGGTCTATCTCGCCTACACCTACCGGGCGACGGAATGGCGGATGGGCATCCGCAAGCAGATGAACGATTCTGACACGGACGCGAATGTCCGGGCCGTGGATTCGCTCCTCAACTATGAGACCGTCAAATATTTCGGCGCCGAGGCCCGGGAGGCCGAGCGCTACGACCGCTCCATGGCGCGTTTCGAGCGCGCCTCGACGCAGACCTACACCTCGCTCGCCGTCCTCAATGCCGGGCAGGCCCTCATCTTCTCGGTCGGCATGACGATCGTCATGCTGCTCGCGGCCCGCGACGTCGTGGCGGGCCGGGTCACCGTTGGCAGCTTCGTCCTGGTCAACGCCATGCTGGTGCAGCTCTACATCCCGCTGAATTTCATGGGCATGATCTACCGCGAGATCAAACAGGCGCTTCTCGACATCGACGACATGTTCCGCATCCTGGCCCGGGAACCCGAGATCGGGGACCGGCCGGACGCGGCCCCGCTCGCGGTCGGGGCCGGGGAGGTCCGGTTCGAGGACGTGCATTTCGGCTACGCGTCCGATCGGGCGATCCTGAAGGGGATCAGCTTCACGGTGCCGCCCGGCCGCACGGTGGCGATCGTCGGCCCCTCGGGCGCCGGGAAATCGACCGTCTCGCGGCTGCTGTTCCGGTTCTACGAGCCGACGAGCGGGCGCATCACGATCGACGGCCAGGATATCGGCGACGTCCAGCAGGCCAGCCTGCGGGCGGCCCTCGGTATGGTTCCCCAGGACACCGTCCTGTTCAACGACACGATTGGCTACAACATCCGCTACGGCCGCTGGGACGCCAGCGAAGCCGAGGTCCAGGAGGCGGCGCAGTTCGCCCAGATCGACAGGTTCATCGCGCAGCTGCCCGACGGCTACGACACGTCCGTCGGCGAACGCGGATTGAAGCTCTCGGGCGGCGAGAAGCAGAGGGTCGCGATCGCGCGAACCATCCTGAAAGGGCCGCCGATCCTGATCCTGGACGAGGCAACCTCGGCGCTCGATTCGTTCACGGAGCGGGAGATCCAGGACGCGCTTGACCGCGTCGTGCGCGGGCGCACCACCATCGTCATCGCGCACCGCCTCTCGACCGTGATCGGGGCGGACGAGATCCTTGTCCTGGACGCCGGCCACATCGTCGAGCGCGGCAGCCATGACGACCTCCTCGGCCACGGCGGCGTCTATGCCGCGATGTGGGATCGTCAGCGCCGGGCGGCCGAGGCTCGCGAGACGCTGGAACAGACGCAGGCTGCCGAGGGCGCCTCGCTTCGGGTCAGCGTGGCCGGTTGACGGCGCGATCGCAGCCTTGCAACCCGGGAGTGCTCGGCCGCCGCGAGCCGGGCGCGGGACAGGATCAAGGGATCCCATGACCGACATCTACGAATCGATCCGGCGCCTCTTCGTGCCGATCCGGCCGGAGGGCTACCCCTTCATCGCGATCACGATCGGGATCGGGCTCCTGCTTGCGCTCTGGTGGGCGCCGTTCTTCTGGCTCCTGGCGCTGGTCGCCCTCTGGGTCTGCTACTTCTTCCGCGATCCGGAGCGCGTGACGCCGCTCCGCGACGGCCTCGTAGTGTCACCGGCCGACGGCCGGGTCAGCATGATCACAACGGTCACGCCGAGTGTGGAGACCGGCCTTCCGCCGTTGCCGCGGCTGCGCATCTCGGTCTTCATGAACGTGTTCGACTGCCACGTGAACCGCTCTCCCGTGGCGGGGCGGATCACCCGGATCGTCTACACGCCGGGTTTGTTCCTGAACGCGGAGCTCGACAAGGCGAGCGAGGACAACGAGCGCAACGCCCTCGTGATCGAGGCCGCCGGGCGGGCGGTCGGCGTCGTGCAGATCGCGGGCCTGGTGGCGCGCCGCATCGTAGGCTGGGTCAAGGAAGGCGACGCCCTCGGCGCCGGCCAACGTTTCGGGCTGATCCGGTTCGGCTCGCGTGTCGACGTGTACCTGCCGCTGGACGCGCAGATCCTGGTCGGCGTCGGCCAAAAGGCGATCGCCGGCGAGACGGTGCTGGCGGACCTGGCGCCGAGCGTCGCCCCGCGCGAGTTCCGGGTCGGGTGATCGTCCGCTTGTGAGGCTGAGGCCCGCTCTCTACCGTGACCCCGCATGAGCGAGCTTTTTCAGCCCTTCGCGCCTGACCCGCTGGAGCCGCGGAAGCGTCGCTTCAAGCCGGTCCCGTTCCGGGTCGTAGCCCCGAACCTGATCACGCTCCTCGCACTCTGTCTTGGCCTCACGGCCATTCGGCTCGCCTATGAAGGCCGGCTCGAACCCGCCGTCCTGGCGATCGTGGTCGCGGCCGTCCTCGACGGCCTGGATGGACGCGTTGCGCGGTTCCTCAAGGGCACCTCCCGATTCGGGGCGGAGCTTGATTCGCTGGCCGACTTCCTCAATTTCGGCGTGGCGCCGGCCCTCGTCCTGCACAGCTTCGTCCTGCATGACGTAAAGGCCGTGGGCTGGGTCGTCGCCCTGATCTTCGCGATTGCGTCGGCGCTCCGGCTCGCCCGTTTCAACGTCGCGCTCGAGGATCCGAACAGGCCGGAATGGAAGAACGACTTCTTCGTCGGGATGCCGGCTCCGGCTGCGGCCGGCACGGTACTCCTGCCGATCTACCTCCACTTCCTCGGCGTGCCGGTGCAATCCGCGGCCCCAGTGGCCCTCGTGTACGTGTCGGCGATCGGCTTCATGATGGTCTCGACGGTGCCGACCTGGTCCGGGAAAACATGGGGCAAGAGGATTCCCCGGGACGCGGTCCTGCCGCTCTTCGTGATCACGGTCGCACTGTTCGGACTTCTGGTGAACTTCCTCTTCGAAGGCCTTGCAATAGCGACATTCATCTACCTGTCCACCATCCCGTTCAGCATCGCCCGATATCGGCGGTTGAAGGTAGAAGCCGAGCTGCGTTCACCGTCAGTCGATGAGCCGGTCCTTCCGCTGGCCGCGGCGGCTGACGCAGGCGGAGAACCGGGCGCGCCGTCGCCTCTCTGACGGTCCACGTTGCCTGCGAGGCGAGACGATTGTGAAGCCGTGTCTAGGCTTGTGGCCGAAATCGAACTTGGATGATCAGACTGGACGATGTCGGATAACGAAAGCCAGCGCCTTTTAGCAAAGAGAACGGCGTCACCTCGGCTCCTGCTGGCCTCCGGTTCCCCGCGCCGGCTCGATCTTCTCGGCCAGCTCGGCATCGTACCAGACGACATCCTCCACGCCGATGTCGACGAAACGCCCCGGAAAGCCGAGCTGCCGCCCCATTTGGCCGCCCGGCTCGCCCGCGAAAAGGCGTTCGCCTCTGCGTCCAGGGCGGCCGAGACGGGCAGCCTGGTTCTCGCAGCCGACACGGTCGTGGCAGTCGGCCGCCGCATCCTGCCGAAGGCCGGCGACAACCAAGAGGCGAGGCGGTGCCTCGATCTCCTCTCCGGCCGCGCCCACCGGGTCTACACGGCGGTTTGCCTGGCAACGCCCGCCGGACGGTTTCGCGAGAGGCTGGTCGAGACGCGCGTGCGCTTCAAGCGCCTGGCCTTGCCGGAGATCGAGGCCTACATCGCGTCGGGGGAATGGCAGGGCAAGGCGGGCGGCTACGCGATCCAGGGTCGGGCGGCCGCCTTCGTGCTCGGTCTCGTTGGGTCGTATTCGGCGGTAGTGGGCCTGCCGCTCTACGAGACCTCGACGCTCTTAGAGGGAGAGGGTTACCCGGTGCGTCGCACATGGCTGCAGGGAGTATCCGCGCCATGATCCTGATGGCCAGCCGAAGCCTGGTCGTACTCCGCCAAGGCGCACGAGGCTCGCAGTCGTGAGCCGGACACCGCTGAAGACCGGGTGCCCGATCTGCGGGCGGCCTCCCGGAAAACAGGAGAGTCCCTTCTGCTCCAAGCGCTGCGCCGACCTCGATCTCGGGCGTTGGCTCACGAACAGCTACGCGATCCCGGTCGAAGAGGACGAGTCGGACGAAGGGGCAGCGCCGGCAAGCCCGCGCTTGCCTGGACATGATCCTTCGGCCTGATATAAGCGCCGCTCGCTCGGCTCGACCGGCGCGCCCAGGTAGCTCAGTTGGTAGAGCATGCGACTGAAAATCGCAGTGTCGGTGGTTCGATTCCGCCCCTGGGCACCATCTCTCTCCGAGCATCCGACCCGATAGGGAGCGTCGCTCGGACCGTGCAGCCTCGGTGCGACCAGCAGCAGACGGCACACTCGCGGAGAGCGCACATGGCGACCGCCTACCCGGCCGACAGCCTTCGGGCCCATCCCGCCAGCCTCCACTCCGACTACGCCTCCACCCGCAAGCGCGCGCCCCTGCAGCCGCTGGTTGTGATCCCGCACACCCTCTCGGAACTAACCGGGCCGGTTTTCGGGCACGTCTCCATCACGGCGGCCGATTCCGACCTCACGAGACAGCATGCCGGCGAGCCGCTCGGCGAGCGGATCGTGGTCAGCGGGCGCGTCACCAACGAATCCGGCCGGCCCGTCCCGGATACGCTGGTCGAGATCTGGCAGGCCAACGCGGCCGGCCGCTACATTCACCTGCGCGACCAGCATCCGGCCCCGCTCGACCCGAACTTCTCGGGAGCCGGGCGCGTCGTCACCGACGGCGAGGGCCGCTACCGGTTCACCACCGTGAAGCCTGGCGCCTATCCTTGGCGCAACCACCCGAATGCGTGGCGCCCGGCCCATATCCACCTGTCGCTGTTCGGGCCTTCGTTCCTGACGCGCCTCGTGACGCAGATGTATTTCCCGGGCGACCCGCTCTTCGCCTTCGACCCGATCTTCAACTCGGTCCCCGACGAGGACGCCCGCGCGCGGCTCGTGTCGCGCTTCGACCTCTACACGACAGAGCCCGAATGGGCGCTCGGCTACCGCTTCGACATCGTGCTTCGCGGGCGCGAGGCGACGCCCCTCGAGGACCCGCATGACGATTGACGACGGACCTCGCGGAGTGACGCCGTCCCAGACCGTCGGGCCGTTCTTTGCCTATGTCCTAACCCCTAAGGCCTATGACTATCCCGAGATCGCCACGAACGACCTCGTGACGACGGACGCGGCCGGCGAGCGCATCCGCATCGAGGGCCACATCCTCGACGGCGACGGCGAGCCGATCGTCGACGCCCTGCTGGAGATCTGGCAGCCGGACGGCGGCGGCAGGTTCGCCGGCCAGGCGCCCGAACTCGCAAATGCAGCCTTCACCGGTTTTGGACGGACGGAGGTCGATTCGAACGGCTTCTACCACTTCGAGACGGTGAAGCCGGGTCGAGTTCCGGGGCCGCACGGGTCACCTGATGGCCTGCAGGCGCCGCACATCAATGTCGGCATCTTCGCCCGCGGCCTTCTCAGGCGGCTGTTCACGCGGGTCTATTTCGCGGGCGAGCCCGCGAACGAGCACGACCCGATTCTGGCGCTCGTGCCGGCGGACCGTCGAGGCACGTTGGTCGCTAACCGCCGGGAACGGGGCGCGGACATCGTCTACGGCTTCGACATCCGGCTCCAGGGCGAGGGCGAGACCGTGTTCTTCGAGAACTGAACCGCGTGCCCCGCAGGGCGGGCGCAAGCTGCAAGGGTGGACTGGCTCATGAACCCCGTCGTCATCGCGGTCGCGATCACCGGCTCCGTACCGCGCAAGAAGGACAATCCGGCCGTCCCGACAACGCCGGCCGAGCAGGTCGAATCGACCCACGCCGCCTTCGAGGCCGGTGCGACGTTGGTCCATATCCACGTCCGCAACGACGACGAGACGCCCTCCTCGAGCCCGGAGCGCTTCGCCGCCGTACAGGAGGGCGTCCGCAAGCACTGCCCTGGCATGATCGTGCAGTTCTCGACAGGCGGCCGCGGCCGCGACCAGCACCTGCGCGGCTCCTCCCTGCAGCTGAGGCCGGACATGGCCTCGCTCTCGACCGGCTCCGTGAATTTCCCGACGATCATCTACGAGAACGCGGCCACGCTGGTCGCGGATCTCGCGACCCAGATGCGCCAGCACAGGATCCGCCCCGAGATCGAGATCTTCGACCTGTCGCACCTGCACGGCGCCCGCCACCTCGTCGACCAGGGGCTGATGGACGAGCGCCCTCACGTCCAGTTCGTGATGGGCGTGAAGAACGCGATGCCGGCCGTGGAGAGGCTGCTCGACATCCAGCTCGACGAGATGAGGCGCATCCTCCCGAACGCCACCTGGACGGCGGCCGGGATCGGCCAGAACCAGTCGGTCGTGATGGATTGGGCGCTCGCCCGGGGTGCGGACGGGGTCCGGACCGGCCTCGAGGACAACATCCGGGTCTCGAAGGACCGCCTCGCGGCGAGCAACGCCGAGCTGGTCGGGCTCGCGGCCGCAGCAGTTCGCCGCCGGGATCGCCGGGTCGCGACGCCAGCCGAGGCGAGGGCGCGGCTCGGCCTCGCGGCCTGATAGACTCCTGTGATCCGGTGACGTCATGATCCCCGGATCGGAGGATCGTGTCCGCGGGGAGCCGCCGCCATCGCGGCTCGGCCTTTCCGTGTTCATCATCGCGCGGGACGAGGCCGACCGGATCGGCGCGGCTATCGGGGCCGCTCGGGACCTCACGGACGACCTGATCGTGATCGATTCCGGTTCGCGGGACGAGACGGTCGCGGTGTCGCACGCACTCGGTGCAAAGGTGCTGCATCGGGAGTGGGGCGGATATGGCCCGCAGAAGCGCTTCGGCGAGGAGCAGTGCCGGCACGACTGGATGCTGAACGTCGACGCCGACGAGGTCGTCTCGCCCGAGCTCGCGGCCGAGATCCAGGCCTTGTTCGCGGACGGGGCGGAGCCGCCTCTCGACGGCTACCGGATCGGCATCGCGGAGATCTTCCCCGGCGAGGACCGACCGCACCCGCTCGCCTACACGCTGCGCCCCATCCGCCTTTACCGCCGGAGCCGCGGCCGCTACTCGGCATCCCCCGTCCACGATCGCGTCGACATAGCGCCGGACGCGGCGATCGGGAGCCTTGGCGGGCTGCTGCACCATTTCTCGGTGCGCTCGCTCGGGGACCAGGTCGCGAAGCTGAACCGCTACTCGGACCAGCAGGCCGACGACCTCGAGGCACGGGGCGTCACGATCCCGACCTGGCGTCTGTTCGTCGAGTTTCCGGCCGCGTTCTTCAAGGCCTATCTCGGGCGCCGCCATGCCGTCCATGGCGCCTACGGCTTTCTCCTGGCGATGAACTACGCGATCTCCCGCCACCTCCGCATGGCGAAGCATTACGAGCAGCGCAACCGCCCGGGCGTTCGGCCAGCGGGCGCGGGACGCGATCGCGAACCGGGTGAGGGGCCAACGCGCCTCCCTCGTGTTGACCACCCATGGACGAAACCGTAATCCACCGCAGTGTGGTGATGTGGCCGAGAGGCTGAAGGCGGCGGTTTGCTAAACCGTTATGCGCTCAAAAGGCGTATCGAGGGTTCGAATCCCTCCGTCACCGCCACCCCCTTGCTGCAGTTTGGAACAGCGATCTCGTCGGCGTGTGGCGCCATTTTCGAAGGCTTGGCATCCCGAACGGGCGGGAACGAATGGGAGGCCCGACGTTTATTGCCTGTCGCGGACCGTGCATTCGGTGCCGCAGGGAGGGTTCAGATGAGCATCTTCGGTTCGATCATGTCCAAGATCTTCGGGACGGACGCGAAGGCCGCAACGACGACGGCCGCATCCGGAGCCGCTCCTTCTTCATCCGGCCAGACCACCACGGCGTCGTCCAGCGCGACCGCCCCGGCGGCCCAGTCCGGCGGCGCCGTCGATGTCGGAGCGATCATGACCGATCTCGCCAGCAAGTCGGGGCAGCCCTCCAACTGGCGCACGTCCATCGTGGACCTGATGAAGCTGCTGGACCTCGACAGCTCGCTCACAGCCCGCAAGCAGCTGGCGCAGGAGCTTAACTACACGGGCGACACGAACGATTCGGCGACCATGAACATCTGGCTGCACAAGCAGGTGATGACGAAGCTCGCGGCGAATGGCGGGAAAGTGCCGGACGATCTGAAACACGCCTGACCGTCCCGGTCGGCTTGTCCGGCGCCCACCGGGCCCGTATAGCACGCTCCGCCACCGCCGAGCCGCGGTTCGGCGTCAGCGGCCTTCGTCTATCGGTTAGGACACCAGCCTTTCACGCTGGGGAGACGGGTTCGACTCCCGTAGGCCGCGCCACTCGCCAGCCCATGACGTAACGGTCGTTTGACCCTTGCCCGGCAAGAGTGCCGGGCAGGGCGGTTCGGCGGCGAGGCGGGACGGGATGACCAGGAGCCAGATCGCGGCCGAGATCCGGAAGATCATCAAGATGCAGCTCGATGATTGCGAGCGCGCCATCAAGGCGGGCACGAGGTCGATTGCGCTCTACGAGCTGGAGGACGCGTCGCGGCGGCTCCAGAAGATCGCAACCCTGCTGGAGACCTCGAAATAGGGTTTCGCATTCGGATGCGGCCGCTAGGGTCGCACCCTCGAAGCCGCTAAGCCCACACGCAGGAGCTGCGACCGAGGGTTCGATGCTGGCCTATACCTTTCGGACCACGCCATCGATCCGATCGAAGCGGGCGGATCGAGGAAGGTGGGCGAACTGCTGGCGGAACTCGGTTGCCGGTCGGTCCTGGTCGTGACCGACCAAGCCGTGCACGAAGCCGGGCTCCTCGGCCCGCTTTGGCCAGCTGCGGCGCCTGCGGCCTCGTCGCCACCCTCTTACTGAGGTCGCGGCCGACCCGCCGGAGGCGGTGATCCGAGCCGGAATTTCGGCCGCGCAAGCGTCGTCCGCTTATTGTGCTCGGCTTCGGCGGGGGCTCCTCGATGGATGTCGCGAAGCTGGTCGCTCTCTTGGCGCGAAGCGGGGAGGAGCTCGACGGCATCTACGGCATCGGCGTGGCGAAAGGCCCGCGGCTGCCCTTGATCCTCGTGCCGACGACCGCCGGTACGGGTTCGGAGGAGAGGCATTTCATCCACCTCTATGTCGACCGGGAGACGAGCCGCCCGGTCTGCCTGCCGGAAGGGTTGCGGCGCGTGCTTGATCCGCTTGCGGCCGGACCTCAACCCGGAGCGCCGGCGTCGAGGGTTGCGCCGACCGAGCGAAAACCCTAGAGCAACATACCCCTTTGGGATGTCGGAGCGTAGCGCAGCCCGGTTAGCGCACTAGTCTGGGGGACTAGGGGTCGGAGGTTCAAATCCTCTCGCTCCGACCAAATCGCTCCCGGAGCGAGACCTGCGGAATTCGCGGCGAAATAGCTTTGGCTCGCTAGGGACCGGGATGGCTCCTGGACCGGGCAGTCGCCTTAACGACGAGTGGATCGGATCGCTCGATTTGACTCAAATAGGCAGAACCTTTCGCATCACCTCATCCGTACAGCTTCTCCTGCAGGGGGAAGCGGCATGGATCAGTTCAGAGAGGATGTGCGACGCATCATGGAGGGTTCGCCCCCCTTGGAGGCTGTCTCCTTGCAGTATCCGGCGAGCTACGGCTGGCAGCGGCGGGCGGAACTCGACGACCAGGACGCGAACGCCTGGGAGCGGCCCGACGGAATGATCTTCGGCGTGAGGCGTACGAGCAGCCCCGAGATCTCTCACTTCGACCAGGCCGGTGTGGGCGTTGGACCGAGCGCCACAGAGCAGCCCAGCGTCGCGAAGGCTGCTTGACACCGCGGTCGGCTTTAGCCCTCCGCAAATGCCAAGATCGCGGAAAAGCTTTGAGCCGGACGGCCCTCGAACAGGCTACTCGCAGACGAGCCGCCCGTTGTTGTTGCCGATGCTCCGGCACGTTCTCGTATCGATCCTCGTGCGCAACGTTCCGCCACCGGCGCGTCGGCACGTGGCTTCCAGGTACGGGCCTTCCTGACGGATGTCGATGCAGGAATCGACATACCCTCCACGCGCGGTTCGCCCGCCCCCGCGCGGCTCGTCGTAGTCCCGTCGGCGCGGCTGGTCGTAGTCGGACCGTGGTGCGCGTCGGCGCTCGCCATAACCGCCGCGCGCGCTCGGTGCATCGTCATCGTCATCGTCATCGTCATCATAGGACGGAGCCGGGCGATCGTAGCCTTGACGGCCATACTGCGCCTGCGCCGACGTGCCCTCGAACGACACGCCTGCGACCAACGTGAGGGCGCCAAGACCGACTGCCAGGCACTTGGACTGGAACGGGTTCATCGAGAGGTTCCTCTCCGTTGTTCTGCCGCACCCGCGGGTGCGCTTTCGGCTACGTAAGCCGCTGCAAGCTGAACCGGTTCCGAACGATCCGGGCAATCCGCCGAGACGGCTTTAGGACCTCCGTCAAGGGGCGCAGCGTTGCGACGTGACGGCCTTCGCCCGATCGACACGGACCAGCTTTCCCCGTTTAGATCAGCGCCACAGTCACTGCAGAGGCTTCCACCCTCAGGTGGTGGCGAAGCGCGTCCGCCGCCCCGGGGCCGTCGCGGTCCGCGATGGCCGTGGTCACGGCCGCGTGCTGGGCGGAGACGCCGTTCCCCGGCGCCGGAATGCCGCCCCGGTCGCGTAGACGACCCCAGCTGATCCCGAGGACGGTCGCGGCGACGAGTTCCTGCGCTGCCACCAGGACCGGGTTGTTGGTCGCGAGGGCGATGTGTCGGTGAAAGCTGGAATCCGCTGAATCGTAATCGGGCCAGGTCCGGGCGGCGGCGACCGCTGCATCGAGCGCCTTCAACTCGGCGATCTGGCGTCCTGTTGCGCCGACCGCCGCCCATCGGGCGAATTCTGGTTCGAGTATCAGCCGCGCATGGAGAGCGTCACGGGGCAAGGCGCTCCGGGCGAGGTCGTGGGTCGGTAAGGCCCGAGCCGGCGCATCGGTGACAGCCGCCTCGGCGCCTTGCCAGAAGGTTCCGCGCCCGACATGCCAACCGAGGCGCCCCTCAGCCTCCAGCCGAGCCAGCGCCTTGCGGAGGGCGGCGCGGGACAGGCCACGGCCCTCCGCCAGCGCCCGCTCCGGGGGAACCCGCCCGCTTGGACCGAACCGACAGGTTCGGAACCAATCGGCTACGATTTGATCCGGAGGCGCTTGCATGCGCTCCGCCCTACCTGCAACCTATTTGGTTGACAATACGACCACGTCAAAACGGCGCGAGAACGCTGTCAAACTGCTCAGACTAGGGCCTGTCCCCATTGCGGGGTCCGGGGTGTTCTGATTCAGCGTTCTGAGGAGGACGCGGATCATGGGCGAACGGTTTTGGCTGAGCGACGCGCAATGGGCGACGATCGAGCCGTTG
>JAABUN010001532.1_pt1 | contig 49867 bp, 44 predicted proteins | sample 5559311 | NCBI WGS metagenome assembly JAABUN01 (sample SAMN10711877, study PRJNA513370) | rock metagenome | isolation source: Antarctica rocks | place: Antarctica: Victoria Land, Siegfried Peak sud
TCGCACCCCCCACCCCGACTCCTGGCCCCCCACCGAGTCCCGCGCCCGGCGCTGCGCCAACCGCGCCACCGCAGGTCGCGGTGCCGCCGAGCGCCCTGCCGACCCTTGTGGCGACCGCGACCCCACCGCCGAGCACCGCACCGCCAACGGTTGCCCCCGGCGCGACGCCCGGTGTCGCGCCGACCGTCGCAGCCACGCCGCGCCAGACGCCGACCCCGCGCGCACCGTTGCTACCACCCCCGGCGATCGGCGCGCGGAGCGCGATCGTCTGGGATGCGACGGCGGGGGTGGAACTCTTCTCGAAGAATCCCGACGAGGCGATCGCCCCGGCGAGCACGGCGAAGATGCTGACCGCCCTGGTGGCGCTCGATCTGCTGAAGCCCGACACGCGCCTGGTCGTCGATCCGCGCGACATCTCCCTGCCGGAATACAACGAATCGACGATGGGGCTGGCCGCTGGGGACAGGCTGACCTTCAGGGATCTGCTGTACGGCATGCTGCTGGTCTCAGGGAGCGACGCGGCGCGCACCGTAGCGCGGGCCGGCGGGCTGGTCCTCCTCGCGGGCGCGTCGGGTGACCCGATCGCGCGCTTCATGGACGAGATGAACGCGCGCGCACCCCAGATCGGTGCCACGAACTCGCACTTCGTCAATCCGTACGGCGACGACGCGCTCGGCCAGTACAGCACCGCGCGCGATCTGCTGCGGATCGCCGACGAGGCGCTGGGTCGCCCCGACTTCGCGCGCGTCGTCGCCACCCCGACCATCACGGTTAAAACGCTCGATGGTGCGCGCAGCTTCGCACTCCGCAACACCAACGAATTGCTCTTCACGCGCCCCGGCATCCACGGCGTCAAGACCGGCACGACCCCGGAGTGCGGCTACTGCCTTGTGGCGGCGCAATGGCGGGCCGGCGGGCGGGTGATCGCGGTCGTGCTCGGCGCGGCGGATCGCGTCGCGGACGCGACGGCCCTGCTCGATTGGGTCAACGCGGCCTACCCGTAGTCGCTACGCCGAGGTCCCGCCGCCTGCCCGGCAGCGGGCGGCGGGACGTGCCTGCTGGACTTGTCCGTTGTTCCGGGAATATCTTGCTACCTGTCAAGGGTGGTGCCGAACGGGTATACTGTTTTCTCGTGAGCGAACGCAGGGACGATCGTGCGCGGTGCCCGAGGCGAAGGGCAGGGAGAATGGCGGGCCGCTGGGCGCGAGTCTGTGGCGCGCTCCCGCTCGTGCTGGCTTTGCTGCTGACCGTGCCGGGTGGTGCGGGCTCGAGCGAGGCGCGGGGGGGGCGTGAGCCGGGTATCGTCCCCGGCGGCGCGGCGGACGAGTCGAGCGTCACCCTCGCCGAACTCCAACTCCTCCGCACGCAGCCCGCGCCGCCCGCGATCGGGGCGCGGAGCGCGATCGTCTGGGATGCGACGGCGGGGGTGGAACTCTTCTCGAAGAATCCCGACGAGCGGGTCGCCCCGGCGAGCACGACGAAGATGCTGACCGCCCTGGTGGCGCTGGATCTGTTGCAACTCGACACGCGCATCGCCGTCGACCCGCGCGACATCTCCTTGTCGGAGTATGGCGAGTCCTCGATGGGGCTGGCGAGCGGCGACACGCTGACCTTCGGCGATCTACTGTACGGGATGCTGCTCAAATCGGGGAGCGACGCGGCGCGTGTGGTGGCGCGGGCGGGTGGGCTGGTCCTCCTCGCGGGTGCGCCCGGCGATCCGATCGCGCGCTTCATGGGCGAGATGAACGCGCGCGCGGCACAGCTCGCCCTGCCGAACTCGCACTTCGTCAACCCGCAGGGGGACGACGTGCCGGGGCAATACAGCAGCGCGCGCGATCTCCTGCGGATCGCCGACGAGGCGCTGAAACGCCCCGACTTCGCGCGCGTCGTCGCCACCGCGACGATCACCGTCAAGACGATCGACGGTCGCCACTCGTTCGATCTTGTGAACACCAACGATCTGGTGTGGAGTCGTCCGGGTGTGCATGGCGTCAAGACCGGCACGACGCCGGAGTGCGGCGAGTGCCTCGTCACGGCGCAGTGGGGGTCGGGCGGGCGGATCATCTCCGTCGTCCTCGGCGCGACCAACCGCTTGGCCGACACGACGACCCTGCTCGACTGGACCAACGCTTCATATCGCTGGCTCACGCTCGGCCAGGGGGGCGACCTCGCGGGCCTGAACGCGGCGCTGACACGCTGGGGAGTCGGCTTCCGCGACAAGCGGGCGGTCGTCCTGCAAGCGTGGGAAGCGCCGACTTTGCGGTACTATTTGCTCTTAGACGGGACCGGCGGCGCGCTGGGCGGGCCGCGCGGGCAGGTTGTCTTCATCGCCGGGGTGCGCGAGGTGCTGCGCCTACCGGTGTACGCGCTCGTCCCGACCAGCAGCCCCGCGCCTGGCACGCCGACACCGCCCCGACCCTGAGTTTCGATATATCCTTGGCGGGCGCGCTTGCGCGCCGCGATAGCGAATAGAGATGAGAGGACGATGCCAGCACGACAGCAGCATGACGACGACCACGACGACGAGGCCCCGCAGACCGAACGTCTCCAGAAGATCGTGGCGGCGCGCGGCGCGGCCTCACGGCGCGCGGCGGAAGAACTGATCTTGGAGGGGCGCGTCACGGTCGATCGGCGCGTGGTTATGGAGCTGGGCACAAAGGTCGATCCGCTCAACGCCGAGATCCGTGTGAACGGCAGGCTGCTGAAGCAGCCGCGCCTGACCTACCTGATCCTCAACAAGCCGCGCGGCTACATCACCACCGCCAGCGATCCCGAAGGGCGGCGCACCGTCTACGATCTCCTCGAACCAGGGGCGACGAAGGAGCGGGTTTACCCGGTCGGGCGGCTCGACATGGACAGCGAGGGGCTGCTCCTACTCACTAATGACGGCGAGTTGACGAATCGGATCGCCCATCCGCGCTACCGCCTCGACAAGGAATATAACGCTCTGGTGGAGGGGAACCCGAGCGCCGGTGCGCTCGCGCGGCTGGCGCACGGTGGCTTCCTGATCAATGGCGGGCGGACCAGTCCGGCGCAGGTCATGACGATGGGCCACGAGGCCGGTGGTACCTGGTTGAAGGTGATCATCCACGAGGGGCGGAAGCGTCAGGTGCGCCGGATGCTGGAGGAGATCGGCCACCCGGTACGGCGGCTCCGCCGCGTCCGTCTGGGGCCGTTGACCCTCGCCGGGCTCCCCGCCGCGACGCATCGCCCGCTCACGCCGGAGGAGTTGCAGCGCCTGCGCCGGATGGTCGGGCTGACCGCAGAGGGGTCCGCCGAGGAGCAGGCGACGACGCCGGAGACGCGGCGCGAGCCGGACGGGCGGATGCCGACGCGCGCCCTCGGCGAGGGCCGCGCGCGCTCCGTGCAGGGCAAGCCGAGTGGTGGCGAACTGCCGCCACGCCCCTGGAAGAATACGAAGCCTGCGCCGCGCGAGGGTGGCGATGCGGGACGGCCAGAGAAGTTTGGCGGCGCGCGGCGTGGCCGGAATGACGGGCCGGGTAACGCCCCCCTTGCCGCCCGTGACGCTGGCGAAACCGCGCGCACCGGCGCACAGACGGTGCGCGGCGGTGCGCCGAGATCGCCGCGCGGGGCGGGGGACACGCCCCGACCCGAACGAGGCGGCCCACGGACGGTGCGCGAGGATGGTCGCGGGAGTGCATCACGGCCCCCGCGTGCGATCGGGGACGCGCCGCGTCCCGAAAAGGGCGGTGGCGCGCGAACGGTGCGGAATGACGGGCGGAGTGATTCGCCGCTGTCGCCGCGCGATCCGAGCGGCAAGGTACGACCGCCGAAGGGCGGTGGCGCGCGGACGAGCCGGAACGACGGGCGGAGCGGTGCCCCTCGCGACGGGCGGGGCGGGGCCGGTAAGGGGACAGGAGGACGCGGTGGTCAAGGGTCAGGCGGAAAGCGGCCAGGGCGTACGAGGCCGTAGCGCGATCCCCCGTACGATCGCGATCGACGGCCCTGCCGGAGCGGGGAAGAGCACGATCGCCGATGCGCTGGCGCACCGGCTCAACTATCTCTACTTCGATACCGGCGTCCTCTATCGCGCGGTGACGCTCGCCGCGCTCCGCCGCGCGCTCGCCGTCACCGACCACGCCGCGCTCGGCGCGCTCGTGAAGCAGTTGCACATCGACGTTCTCCCCCCGACCGTGGCCGACGGGCGCGGCCTGACCGTCCTTCTCGATGACGAGGACGTGACCTGGGCGATCCGCGAGCCGGAGGTCGATCGCAACGTCTCCGCCGTCAGCGCGCAGCCGGAGGTACGGGAGGCGCTCCTCCAGCGCCAGCGCGAGGTCGCGGCGCGCGGCGGGATCATCATGGCCGGGCGTGACATCGGCACGGTCGTGCTGCCGGACGCCGACCTGAAGCTTTATCTGGAGGCCACCCCCGGCGAGCGCGCCCGCCGCCGCGCGGTCGAGGAGCACGGGCGTGGCCTCGATCGCCCCTTCGACGAAGTCCTCTCCGACATCGCCAGGCGGGACGATGTCGACTCGCATCGTGCCGTCTCGCCGCTGCGCCCCGCCGGCGATGCGATCATCATCGACACGGACGCAATGGGGATCGATGAGGTGCTGGCGCGGATCGATCAGCTCGTCTCCGGCGAGCGCTGACCGATGAGCGCGCGACCGCCGGTCGCCCCGATCGTCCGCCCACCACACTTCACCCTGCGGCGGCGGCTGAAGTGGCGGGGCTATTTTTTGCTGCGCCGCATCGTCCGCTTTCTCTGCTTCATCGTGTTGCGGATGCGCGTGCGCGGCGAGGAGCATGTCCCACCGACCGGGCCGCTGATCGTCGTGGCGAATCACCTGCACAACTTCGATGTGATCGTCCTCAGCGCGGCGGTGACGCGCCCGATCTTCTACATGGCGAAGCGCGAACTCTATCGGCAGTCGACCTTCGCGCGACTGCTCCTCACCTTCGGCTCGTTCCCGATCAACCGCGACGGCGTCGATCGCTTCGCGCTGAAGCAGGTCGGCCTGTTGCTCGATGAGGGGATGGTCGTCGGCATCCTGCCGGAGGGGACGCGCAGCCTCACCCGTGCGCTGACCAGGGGCAATCCCGGCGTGGCGCTGCTGGCCTACCAGCGCGCGGTGCCGATCCTGCCGGTGGCGATCACCGGGGTGCAGCATCTGCCGTTCGACGCCAAGGCGACCGGCGAGCGCTGGTTCGGGCGACCGGTGACGGTGACGATCGGCGAGCCGTTCTATCTGCCGACGAAGGAGCGGGGCGTGCGGCCCGATCTCCAGGCCGCGACCGACGAGATCATGCTGGCGATCGCCGCGCTGCTGCCTCCGGAATATCGGGGCGTGTACCGCGAGCAGCAGTTCGCCACGCCCCGGGCCGATGCCAAGTAATTAATCGATTGATCGCCCGAGTTGCAGCCAGCGAGCGCTTGTAGTCGTTCTCTATGCGTGCAACGCGGAGCGCGACCCCGTGCGACCCTCGTGGGCACACCACAGCTCAGGGCGGCGCTATCCGGTGGTCAGGGTGAACTGGCTGCCGCTGCCGGAGACGACGATGTCGTAGCGCCTGGGGGCGTCCTCGTAGCCGGGGCTTTGCAGCCGCACGTCGGTGACCATATCGCCGACGATTTGATCGTCGAAGGTCAGCGCGGAGGCCCAACCCTTGACCCGAACGCGCGCGGCGACGCCCGGGGGGCGCCGGACGCTGACATCCGAGGCCCCGGCGGCGATTCGGACGCGGACCGTGCCAGAGGGGTCCGGGAGGTCCAGGCGGATCTCGCTCGCCCCGCCCTCGACCTCCAGCCCCGCAAGGTCGAGGCCACCCAGCTCGGCGATGACCGCCGACGCGCCGCCCTTGATCGCGATCTGCCAGGGGATGGCGGCGCTGAGCACGACCTCCGCCGCTTGCTGGTGCCGGTTGAAGAGCCGCAGACGCTGCGGGTAGCGGATGGTGACGGTCCCCCCCTCGGCCTTCACCTCCGGCACGGTCCCCGCGAAGCTGGCCCGGTAGAGCTCGGTCATCCCGGGGTCCGCGCGCAGGGTGAGCAGGGTGCCCCCGGAAGAAACAACGAGCCGCCCGCTCCCCACGTCGCCCAGGGGCGCCGAGAAGTCCCCGCCCGCGCCCCCCGCCGGTGCCTCCCGCAGCCGGGCGATCTCCCCGCTGGACACCGCGTTGCCGCGCTCGAGGAAGGCCAGGAGCAGGGCGAGCTGCTCGTCGTCGTAGCGCGACGCGAGTTCCACCCAGGTCCTCTCGACCACATCGAAGACCGCGCCGAGTTCCCGCATCGCGCCCTCGCCCGGGACGGGCCGGACAATGACCCGGCGACCGTCGTCGGGGTCGCGTTCCCGGCGCACCAGCCCGGCCTCCTCCAGCCGGTCGAGCATTTGGGCGATGGCGCCAGTCGTCAGCCCTGTGAGCGCGGCGAGCTGTCCGGCGGTCGTCGGACCTCTGACAGCCAGGATGTCGACGACCTGCACGTCCGCAGCGTTCATCCCGACCCGGCCAGCTACCGCCCGGAAGAATGAAGCGCCGGACCCATTGAACTGCCGGACCTCCCGTACAAGCCTCCCCAGCAGCGCATCCCGTTCTTCCGGCACACCCCTTGACAACGGCCCCACCTCCGCATATCCTGTATTTAGGTTAGCTACTAAGGTATTCTAATAGAATTTCTGCTCAGTAGCTTAGCGAAGACGAGTGTAGCACACGTTTCGGAGAGGAGGGACCATGACCGTGACCCCAGCCCGAGCGGCGATTGCGGTGACCGGGCTACGCAAGTCGTTCGGCAAGAAGACCGTGCTGAACGGCATCGACCTCCATGTCCCGGAGGGGACGACCTTCGCCCTGCTCGGCCCCAACGGCGCGGGGAAAACCACCACCGTCCAGATCCTGTCCACGTTGATCGCCGCCGACGGTGGTTCGGCGTCGGTGGTCGGTCACGACGTGGCCCGCGATCCCGACGCGGTGCGCGCCGCGATCGGCGTCACCGGCCAGTTCTCGGCGGTGGACAACCTCCTCACCGGCGAGGAGAACTTGCTCCTGATGGCGGATCTGCGCCACCTGGGGAAACGGGAGGGTCGGAGGCGCGTCGCGGAACTTCTCGCGCAATTCGATCTGGTCGATGCGGCCAAGCAATCGCTCGCCACGTACTCCGGTGGGATGCGACGGCGTCTCGATCTGGCGATGACCCTGGTCGGCAACCCGCGCCTCATCTTCCTCGACGAGCCGACCACCGGCCTCGACCCGCGCAGTCGGCGCACGATGTGGGACATCATCCGCGTCCTTGTCGCCGAGGGAGTGACGATCTTCCTGACGACGCAGTATCTCGAGGAGGCGGATCAGCTCGCCGACCGCATCGCGGTGCTCGACCAGGGGGGACTCGTCGCGGAAGGATCGCCGGGCGAGCTCAAACGCCTGGTCCCTGGCGGTCATATCCGCCTGCAATTCGCCGATGCCGATCGGCTCGCGTCGGCTGCCAGCGTGCTCGGCGAGGCATCGCGCGATGACAATGCGCTCACGTTGCAGGTCCCGAGCGATGGCGGCGTGCGGTCGCTGCGCGCCGTGCTCGACCGGCTCGACGATGCCTCGATCGAGGTCGGCAGCCTGTCGATCCACACGCCCGATCTCGACGACGTTTTCCTCGCTCTCACGGGCCAACCCCATACGGAGAAGGAGGCCATCCGATGAGCACGCCCACCCATACCCTGAGCGATTCGGCGACGATGCTGCGCCGCAATCTCCTGCATATGCGGCGCTACCCGTCCCTCACGTTGATCCTCGCCGGGATGCCGGTGATCTTCCTGCTACTATTCGTCTACGTCTTCGGGGGGACGCTGGGTGCCGGGCTCGCCGGGTCGGGCGGTCGCCGCGAATACCTCGCATATGTCGTCCCCGGAATTCTGCTGATGACCGTGGCCGCCGGTGCCCAGGGGACGGCGATCACGGTCGCTATGGACATGACCGAAGGGATCATCGCCCGGTTCCGCACGATGGCGGTCTCGCGCGCGGCGGTCCTGGCTGGCCACGTCGTCGGCAGCATGATCCAGACGATGCTGGGGTTGGCGATCGTCATCGGCGTCGCGCTGCTGATCGGATTCCGGCCCACCACCGGCCCCCTCGCGTGGCTGGCGGCAATCGGCGTCCTCGCGATGATCACGTTCGCGCTGACCTGGCTATCGGTCGCGCTCGGCCTGGTGACCAAGAGTGTCGAGACTGCGAGCAACCTCCCCATGCCCCTGACACTCCTGCCGTTCCTCGGCAGCGGCTTCGTCCCCACGGACTCGATGCCGCGCGGGATACGCTGGTTCGCCGAGTACCAGCCGTTCACCCCCTCATCGAGACGCTGCGGGGACTCCTCCTGGGCACCCCCATCGGCAACAGCGGCCTACTCGCCATCGCCTGGTGCCTCGTCATCGCCCTGGGGAGCTATCTGTGGGCGCGCGCGCTCTATAATCGCCCCACCGCCCATTAGCTGGACCTATCCTGACCGCGAGACGGAGCGGGTTCGGGCGCTGTCGAGGGCCGATCCCTGGTGCGCCGAACGGGGCCGCTGATGGCGGCGACGATCGGGGCGATAGATGGCGCGTTGGGGTGAGACGCGAGGGGCACTCGTCGTTTCCCCTACCGCGCCGTCCGCCCCCCGCCAGTCATGGATCTGTACTGGGACAAAGCGTGTCGCTCGGTTCAGTAGCCGCGCTGCTTGTCCACCACGTTCTGCAACGGCTCGCCCGCGAGGAAGCGCCGCACGTTCTCGCTGATGATGGCGTAGGCGCGCTCGCCGTACTTCGGCGTCAAGCCGCCGTAATGGGTGAGCAGGATCAGGTTCGGGGCGCTCCAGAGGGGGTGATCGGCGGGGAGCGGCTCTGGCTCCGGCACATCGGTGCCGCACCCGGCGATCGTGCCGTCGTGCAGCGCGGCGATCACGGCGTCCTGATCGGTGACCGCGCCGCGCCCGACGTTGAAGAGGTAGGCGCTGCGCTTCATCAGGCCGAGCTCGCGCGCGCCGATCAGCCCGCGCGTGGCGGGGGTCAGCGGCAGGCAGATCACGACGTGGTCCGACTCGACCAGCAGCTTGTCCAGCTCGTCCGGGCCGTACTGGTGATCGAGGAGTCCCGGCTCCACCTGCTTGTCGGAACGCCGCCAGCCGGTGACACGCATCCCCAGGCCCCTGGCCTTGCGCGCCAGGGCGATCCCGATGTGGCCGAGGCCGAGGATGCCCATCGTCTGCCCCTCGATCTCGAACATCCCGGTCGGCCAGTAGAAGCGATGGTCGGTGTGCTGGTTGATGATCTGCTCCGGCAGCCGCCGCGCGAAAGCGAGCAGCATCGCTAGGGTGTGCTCCGGCACGCTGGCGACGTGGACCCCCACGCAGGATGTGCCGACGATATCCGTGCGCGCGAGCATCCCCGGCGTGCCGAGCGCGTTCGCGCCCGCGCCGGTCACCTGCACCCAGCGCAGCCGACCCGCGCGCGGCAGGAGGCGATCCGGCACGTCGCCGATCACCGCGTCGGCTTCCTGGATGTACTGCTCCAAGATCTCGGGCTTGCCCTCGATGGAGATGAAGCGCGCCTGCGGAAAATCGGCGGCGAATCGCGGCTGATAATCGACGCCGTCGTTGCGCCCCATGTTGCCACCGACGAGGATGGTCGTCTGCGTTGGGGGTTGACTCACAGCTGCCTCCACGATCGTTCACTCCCCACGACCGCCCCGTCGCGCTCGCGTCGCCGGTATCCTACCGCACGCGCCTCACCGAGGGATAGCGACGGTCGATCATCGATCCCTTTCATTAATCCTTCTTGCCACTTTGTGCGTAGTACCAGTCAGTATCCCATTCCTCCTCCTCCTCTCCTGGCGGACCCGCAAGGGTCCGCCTTTTTGTGTGGAGTCGTGCTGCGGCAGGCGGCCTGCACGGTACGTGTCCGCACAAGCGCTCAGCTTATCCCGTGCAGCGGCGCGTTGCGTACGCGGCGAGGGGCGGACACCCAGGTGTCCGCCCCTCGCCCCTTCGCCACTCGGTGTATCAGGCCAGGGCACCGGCCCATGCCGTCTCCTCGTAGCGCGCCCGTACCGGCAGCATCGCCGCCAGGAGGCGTTGCACGGCGATCACATGGGCACACCCCTCGCGCGCGTCGAAGGCGTGACAGGCACAGCCCCAAAGGTCGTCGCGCAGGGTGATACGGTGCGCGTCGTTGCTGCCGTGGAACATCGCGTCGATCGCGGTTAGGGCGAAGCGCTGCGGCTCGTCGGCATAGCGCCGGGCCTTCTCCAGCTTCCCGATGATGCTCGATCCGGGATCGGCGGTCCACGCCATCTGCTCGTATTGGGCGGTGGGTGGGAGCATCACCGCGAGGAGGCGCTGGACCGCCATGATGTGGGTGCAGCAGCCGAAGTGCGCGAACGAATTGCAGCTACAGCTCCACCGGCCCTCATCCAGGGTCAGCGTGTACTCGTCGTGACCGCCACGGAAGCGCGCGGCGATCGAACCGAGTTCAATCCGTTCGGGCTCCTGCGCGTAACGCCGCGCCTTGTCGATCTTCCCGATCATCGTCGAATACATGCCCACCTCCATTGTCGATCGTTGGGCCGCTCGTCGCCATCGCCCTCGCGCTGCATCGACGTTCGGTCAACCGAGCACCAGGTCGCGCCGGTCAGATCCCCGAGCTGGCTGCGCGTCGTTCGGCTCCGGGGGCATCGGGACGATTGCGGGGAAAACAGAAAGGCACCGCGCATCGAGCGGCGGTGCCTCAACCGATATATGGAGCGACCAGTGAGTAATCCATCGGCTCACCTCGCGACGCTACCCCTCCCGAACCGTCTCTCCCGCGAGTATAGTACCCGCCCCCGGCATGGTCAAGATCATGGTACGTGGCCGCAGCCGAAATCTGACCGTCGATCTGACGGATTCGAGTCGGGACTGTGGCTCAGAAGATCAGGGTCCGGGGACATTATTCCCCGGACCCGCGACTCGTCATGCTCCGGTCGTGCCCGGCTCATCGGGCGTGGGGGTGGCCTTGCGCGGCGCGCGACGGCGGCGCGGCGCGCGGGCTGGCGGCGGCGCTTCCGTCCCTTCGACGGTCGCCGCACTACCCGATTCCGGCGTGTTTTCCGTGTCCATTACGGCGGGCGGTACTCCATCACCGCTCGCCACAGGCCCGGTGGCCGCGACCATCTCTTCGCTCGGCGCGGCAGCCTTGCGGCGTGGCGCGCGGCGGCGCTTCGGCGCTGGCGGCGTCTCCGCGCCCTCGTCTGCTGGCGGATCGTGCAATGTCGGCTCGCTCGCGCCGCCTGGCGACGGGGTAGCGCGCCCCGAGGCCTCGGTCGGCGACGGAACCGATGCGCGTTGGCCGGATTCCGGTTCGGCGAACGATGCCATGCTGTCCGTCTCCGGGGCCGCTGTCGGCTCTTCCGCTACGTCTGGCTCAGCGGTCGCCGTGTCGCCCTCGGTCGCGTTCTCCCCGCCCTCGGTGCTACGGGCGTTGCGCCGACCGCCGCGACTGCGGTTGCGGCGACGCGGCGTGTGTGCGACGGGTTCCTCGTCCGGGGGAACGGGTGCTATGCCTTCGGCGTCGGCGGGCGTGGCAACCATGCCCACCGACGCCGGACCGGCGATGGGCGGCGGCTCCTGCATCGCCGCTGTGTAAGCGTTCTCTTCGGCCAACTGGTCCGGTTCAGCGGCGGGCACCGACTCCGACGGTGTGGCCCGCGTCGCTAGGGCCGCCACCGCCATCGTTGGCAGCGGTTCCTGCTCCAGCGTCGGCGCGCCAACCGTCTCATGCGTCCCGGCTGGCGCTTGCAGATCTTCATCGTACTGGACTTCGGGGAGCGCGCTATCGGGCGGCAGCACCGCGCGCCACCGCTCGTCGATGCCATCCTCGGTGACCCCGAAGAAGATTCGCAACCGCTCGTTCCCATCCCCCCCATTCCCCGCCGGCTCGCGGTAGACGAGATTGTAGCGGCGCATCCCCTCCGGTTGGCGATACCCCTTCCAGAAACCGAAGCGATCGTCGCGCTCGTCCCACCGGACCTCCTCCCTAGTCAGGGCATGGTCCTCGACCTGGATGATCGCGTAGCGCCAGAGACGGCGGGCCGATTGGCGGGTGACGTTGCGGACGACGCGGCGATTTCGCAGATCGCGGACCGTATGGTAGATGAGGCCGTTCCGCTCGATCGAGGCGATGATCTCGACCCCGGTGCGCGGGACCGGTGTCCGCTCCTGCTGACGCTCTCGTTCGGCGGCGGTCGCCTGTTGCACCGCGAACTGCTGTGCGTCGCGCGGGCCGGGCGGGAGGGGCTGCGCTGGCTGGGCATTCTCCGGCGGCGGTTCCTCCACCTCAGGAAGAGGCGGTGCCGCCGCTTGCCGGACCGGTCGCGTGCGGACGGGGGTATTCCACGAGGCGTCAGCGGGGGCCGCGCCGCGCACCAACTGCACGATCTCATCGCGCAGGGCGAGGGCCGTCTCCCCCTCCTGGCGCACGAAGATATAGCCCGGTTCGAGGGCGTAGGGGGTGTCGGTCCCCTTCGGCACCGTGACCACGAGCACCGCCTGCCCGCCGCTGCTCAGCGTCTCCAGGTCGGGGGCGATCGCGGGGACGATCTGGCGTTCTGCGGACGCCCGTAACGCCTCGGCGAACGCCATCGGCTCCTCGACCCCCCGGATCGGCTCGTGCGGATCGGCGCTCGCGCCGATGTAGAGGCTGCCACCATTGGTATTGGCGAAGGCGACCACGTCGCAGAGGAGCCGCTCGATCGCTTCCGGCGTGGGGGCGGCGAGGGGGTGGAACGCCTGCACGATCGTCGCGCCATCCTCGCGCGCGGCGGTGAGCGGATCGAACGGATGCGCCTCGGAAGGGCTGGCCGGGCGGGTGCTACCGAAGTCGGTCGAGTTGAACAACTCCTTGAGCGCCGCGAAGCTCACCTCCGGCAGCAGCACCTCCGTGCAGCGGTCGCCCACCCCCAGATTCTTCTCCGGGCGTAGGGGATCGCGGGTGAGGCGGTGCGCGTCGGAGCCCTGGATGCAGTGCATCCGTCGCGGATACTCGGGCTTCGAGCCGTTGAAGAAGCGCGAGGTCGCGCGGCGGCTGCTGCTCTCCAGGTCGGTGACTTCCAGCGCGTGCAGATTCGGATCCTGGGTGTAGGCGATCTTCGTTTGCCCGCCGAGCCCGAGGCCGATCATCGCGACGCCGTGCGTCGAGTTGACGTGCGCGCCGATCACCAGCCCCCCGGCCCCGGCGATCATCTCGTAGGCGCGCAGCACATCGGTCGTCGCGCCGACCTCGCTCGCCCCCCGGTCGAGCTTGTCCTCGGAGATATTCAATTCGAGGAGCAAATGCTCCAATTTCCGCACCGTGGTCTCGGGGGGGAAGATGCCGAGGATGTGGAAGCCGAAGGTGGCGGTGAACTCGAAACCGGGCAGGATCAGGATCCGCTCCGTGAGGCGGCGATATTCCTGCAACCGGCGCGCTTCGTCGGGGAGGATGCGCGCGCGTTCCTCCAGGAGGATCAGCTCCGCCATCTCCCGCTCCAGGGCGGCATAGCCGGCGACGCTGTTGTGATCGGTGAAAGCGATGATGTCGAGGCCGCGGGCTTCCGCCCGCTGCAAGATGTCGAGATTCCCGGCGCGCGGCTCCTGGTAATCGCCGGAGCCGGGGGTGTGAAGGTGGAGGTCGATCCGTCGCCAGGCGGGTGGCATGGCCGCTTGCGCCTCGGGTGGCCGACCTCGCGAACGTCGTCGTATCAACGTCGTCTTTTCGCGCCTCCCTGCTCGTAATTCCGTCGCGGCATTCGCCCGCGCAAACTTCGACCGCGATAGGGATACATATTCACAGTGTAGCATACGTAAGAACGGACGCGGCAGGCGACTATCCGGCGGGTCGTTGAACGCCATATCCGGGCGTCTCAATTTCTCCATCAGATGGCAGGCCCTGTAGTCGTCGTACGTCCGACCTAACTGCGCTATACTCGCGGGCGAGGGCCGACACGGGCGCGGCTGCGGCGAAAGGGAGGCGACCGATGGAATACCGGACGCTGGGAAGAACGGGCGAGCGCGTGAGCGCGATCGGGATCGGCGGGGCGCACATCGCTCGGGCGGAGCGCGCGGAGGCGATTCAGATCGTCCGCACCGCGATCGACAATGGCATCACCTTCATGGACAACTGCTGGGACTACTCGGGCGGCAACGCCGAGGTGCTGATGGGCGAGGCGCTGCGCGACGGCTACCGCGAGAAGGTCTTCCTGATGACTAAGATCGACGGCCACACCGCGTCCGCCGCCGCCCAACAGATCGACCAGTGCTTGAGTCGACTCCAGACCGATCGCCTCGATCTGGTCCAGATCCACGAGGTTATCCGCATGGACGACCCGGATCGCGTCTTCGCGCCGGGCGGCACGATGGAGGCGTTGCTCGCCGCCAAACAGGCCGGGAAGATTCGCTACATCGGCTTCACCGGCCATAAAGACCCCGATATCCACCTCAAGATGCTGGGCATGGACTTCGATTGGGACACGGTGCAGATGCCGCTGAACTGCGTGGACACCCACCACCGCAGCTTCGAGGCGCGGGTGCTGCCCGTGCTCGTGGAGCGCAACATCGGCGTGCTGGGGATGAAGCCGCTGGCGGCGGGGCAGGCGGTCAAGCAGGGCGTCGCGACCGCCGAGGAGTGCCTGCGCTACGCGATGAGCCTGCCGACGTCCGTGGTGATCACCGGCTGCGACTCGCTGGCGATCGCCGAACAGGCGATCCGCGTCTGGAAAGCGTTCGAGCCGATGAGTGCCGGGGAGATGGACGCGCTGCGGGCGCGCACCGCCGGGGCCGCGCAGGGCGGCGTGCTGGAGGGGTACAAGACGTCCGAGTCGTTCGACGGCACGATCAAGAACCCGCACTGGCTCACCACCGCCACCGTCGTCCTCGACGCGGCGGACTAGCCTCCGGCGACAAAACCACAAAAGAGGGGCCGCGCATCAAGATGCGCGGCCCTGCCACGCTCGTCCTCGATCGCTGACCTACTCCCACTCGATCGTGCCGGGCGGCTTCGAGGTAATGTCGTAGACGACGCGGTTAATCCCCGCGACCTCGTTGACGATCCGGTTGCTCATCCGCGCCAGGACGTCGTAGGGGAGGCGCGCCCAGTCGGCGGTCATCGCGTCCTCGCTGGTCACGGCGCGGATCGCGCAGACCCGCCCGTAGGTGCGCCCGTCGCCCATCACGCCGACGGTGCGGACCGGCAGCAGCACCGCGAAGAATTGCCAGACCTCGCCGCCGAGCCCCGCCGCCTCGATCTCGTGGCGGGCGATGGCGTCGGCGCGGCGCAGCATCGCCAGGTCCTCCTCGTTCACCGCGCCGAGGAGGCGCACCGCCAGGCCGGGGCCGGGGAAGGGCTGGCGCTCCACGATCTCGGCGGGCAGTCCGAGCTCGCGCCCGACCGCGCGCACCTCGTCCTTGAAGAGGAAGCGCAGCGGCTCGATCAGCTTGAACTGCATATCCTCCGGCAGGCCGCCGACGTTGTGGTGCGTCTTGATCTTGTGCGCCACGCGCGAGTCCTTCGGCGTGGCGCTCTCGATCACGTCCGGGTAGAGGGTGCCCTGCGCCAGGAACGCGAACGGCCCCGCGCCGTTGGCGTGTGCCTCGAAGACGCGCACGAAGGTCTCGCCGATCCGGCGGCGCTTCTCCTCGGGGTCGGTCACCCCGGCCAATTCTTCGAGGAACTGCGCGGAGGCATCGGCGTAGACGAGCGGCATCCCGAAGTTGCGCCCGAAGACCTCCCGCACCGTCTCCGCCTCACCCTCGCGCAGGAGGCCGTTGTTGACGAAGACTGGCGTCAGGCGGTCGCCGATGGCGCGGTGGATCAGGGCGGCGGCGACCGAGGAATCGACACCGCCGGAGAGGCCGCAGAGGACGCGGCCATCCTCGCCAACCTGCTCGCGGATCTGCTCGATCGCCGTCTCGACGAAGTTGTGCGGCGTCCAGGAGGGCGCGCAGCCGCAGACCTCGTAGACGAACGCGCGCAGCAGATCCTTGCCACGCGGCGTGTGCGCGACTTCCGGGTGGAACTGGACGCCGTAATAGTGCGCCGCCGCATTCGCCATCGCCGCGTACGGCGAGTTGGCGCTGACCGCGATCGGGCTGAACCCGATCGGCAGCGTCTCGATGCGGTCGCCGTGGCTCATCCAGACATCGAGCTCGTCCGGCAGGCCGGTGAAAATGCCGCGATCGCCGGTGGGGGCGGTGACGGTGATCCGTGCGGGTCCATACTCCCGGTGCTCGGCGGCGGCGACCCGCCCGCCGAACGCCTCGGCGAGCAGGCACATCCCGTAGCAGATCCCGAGGATCGGCAGGCCGCTCGGCAGCACCCAGGCGGGGAGCTGCGGCGCGTCGGCGTCGTAGACCGAGTTGGGACCGCCGGAAAGGATGATGCCGCGCGGCTTCAGCGCCAGCGCCTTCTCGGCGGGGGCGTCCCACGGCAGCATCTCGCAATAAACCTGCGCCTCGCGGACGCGCCGGGTGATCAATTGGCTGAACTGCGAGCCGAAATCGAGGATGACGATCGTGTCGAGATCCGTCGCCGGTTCGGGGGCGATCACGGCCTCGTCGGGGATCGCGACGTGCTCAAGGGCCACAGCGTTCACTCCTCTGCTCTTCACACCAATTGGCGAGCTTACTCCTCAGCATCCTGCGCCGCCTGGCCGAGGAAGATGTATTGCTGATCGAACTCCCATTCGGCGATCGCTTCGAGTTCGACCTCGACGCGGGGCCGGAGCGGGTCGATCCGCTTGACGAGGTGGATATCCACGACGCGCCGATCATCGAGCCCGAGCGCCTCGCAGAGCGCGTCCTGCGTGATCTTCAGCCCGCCATCGAGGTCGCGCTTGAGGGGCGTGGCAAAGTAGAAATCGAGGTAGAGGCCGAGCCAGCCGGCTTTCAGGCGCGCCCCTTCCGTCTCATCCCAGGCGGCATCGCCCGCCGCGCCCAGCAACAGCTTTTTGACGTCGCGCTTAAAGCGGGACGCCTCTTTGCTCAGGACGCGCCGGTTGCCAACGGTAGCGTACTGGTTATTGACGCCCGGTGGCAAGGGGAGTACGATCCGCACCGGTCCGCCCTTCGCTCGTGATGATGTACGGTCACCCCGTACGGAAAGTATAGGGATACGCTGGGCATGCGGCAAGCTCGCCCGCTGTTCGAGGCGAGTCCCGCCCGCGTCCTCGATAGAACCGGCATTCAGTATGTGAGTGGTTTCTTGCGCGGCACGACTTTTCGATAGCTGATGCGCCATCCGATCGGTGTGCGTATGATCTCGTCCTCGTAGACAACGCTGCCGACCGAGCCATCGGCCAGGACACCGATCCCTTTCGAGCGGGCATGTGCCTGTTGGTCGGTTCCCTCAGTCACGATCACATTCGTGGTGTGGTGCCCGAGCGGATTGGCTTCCCCAAGGGCGAGTCCGGCGTCGCGGATCGCGGCGGGGCCACGGAGGACGCCGCCCCCCAGATCGGTCACATCATACGCGATATCAGCGGTGAAGATTTCGTCGAGGCGATCGAACGCACCAGCATCCATGAGATGGCCGTGCAAGGCGAGCAATTCATGGATCGCGAGGCGATCTTCGAGTGTCAACATCTTTTGTGATCCTCCCACAATCGCGGATTCAAGGTTGCCTTCTTCGCTCGATATCGGTGGAAAGGGTGTGCCCGCGAGCGTGTTGGCCCACTCACCGATCGCGCACCGTGTAAATGTAAAACAGCGGCGCACCGCCCGGCTCGGCGATCGTCTTGATCGGCACGAGCCGCTTGCCGCGCTCCTCGACGTGTTGCAAGAAGACGCGCGTGCGGTCGGGATACGCGGCGGGTGGATTATCCCCATCGATGCGGTGGGTGATGTAGACGGCGTTGGGGTCGGCGAAGAGGGCATCGAGCGTCTGCAAATAATCGGGCGGGGGGGTTGGCCTCTGGCCGTAGATCTCCTGCGGCCGGACCCGCCCGTCGGTCAGCAGCTCGACGTTGTACTTCATCCCCCAATCGAGCGCGTAGGGGTGGCGATAGTCGAACGGATCGTTCGCCCCTTTGGGACTGTCGAGGAGCGCCGCCAGTTCGTAGATGCGGTCGGAGAAGCTGCTCTTACCGCCACTCCGCGCCAGCGCCTCGTGATAGTGCGCGCCGATCAGCAGATTCCCCGCGACGAGCGGCACGAGGAGGGTCAGGCTCGGCAGCGCCACCAGCAGGCCGCGCGGCGCGGGGCGACGCACACGACGTCCGAGGCGCGCGACGAGTTCCTCCCCGGCGAGGCCGACGAACGCGCCGCAGAGGAGCAACGGGAAGGGGAGGAGCAGGAGGAGGTGGGTCGCCTCCAACCCCGAGAGGGTGAAGGAGCTTTGCACGAGGATCGCGAGGATGAAGACGAGGATGAAGGCGACCGTGTTGCGGAAGCGGCGATACTCGGGGACGAGACAGACGAGCGCGACCAGCCCGACCGCGCAGAGGAGGAAGGCCGGGAGGACGAGACGGTTCGCGTTTGTTTCGCCGAGGAACCAGAAGTACGAGCCTTCCAGCACCGTCTTGAATGCGCCGAAGCGCCCGAGGAGGTTCTGCAGGAAAGCGCTGTTGTCGACCCCCTTCTCCGTCTGCCCCGTATTGGCGCGGAGAATTTTCAGTGTCCCGCCGCTGGCGAGGTTGTAGGCGATCAGCGGGGCCGCGCCGAGCAGGAAGCCCGCGAGCGCCCCCCCCGCTTCGGCTGGCCGCAGCGTGGGCCGGGCGGCCAATTTCGCTTGCAGGGAACGTCGCCGCCCGGTGTGCCCCTGCGCGTCGATCGGCCAGAGCCAGTCGAGGAGCCAGACCGCGACCCCCGCGCCGAGGACGCCGAGCAGGAACCAGATGAAGAGGATCTTGGTGCTGAGGCCGATCCCCACCAGCAGCCCCGCCAGCGCCAGCCAGCCGATCCTTCGGCTATCGCGCCAGCGCAGGTAGGCGAGGCACGCGCCGAGCGCCAGCGGCACGACCTGGCAGACGACATAGACGCCGACGCGCGACCAGAAGATGTACGAGGGCGCGGTGGCGAGCAGGAGCGCCGCGACGAGCCCGGCGGGTCGCCCGAAGAGGCGGCGTCCGAGGAAGTAGCTGAGGACGATCGCGATGGTGCCGAAGCCGATCGTCATCGCGCGCGTAGGGCCGACGCCGGGGCCGAAGAGGGCGAAGAGGGGCAGCGCGACGTACATGCTGCTGACCCCCTGATAGTCGCTGATCATCAGGGGGAAGTCGCGCCCGAAGAGGTGCAGCCCGACGCCGCGATTGAGTTCGACCGGTTGCCCGAGGACGAGTTGCATCGCCGGGACGACGTCGTACGCCTCGTCGTTGTACAGCCCCGGCAACCGCCAGCCATAGGACGCGCTCGCCACGAAGAGGACGAGCGCGAGCGCGAGGACGAGCCAGTCGCAAAAGAGCGGTAGGTGGGGCGCTGGCGGCAGGGCGTTGTTCGGCAGCGGGCGCACGGCGACACGATGCGGCCCGGCGGGCGGCGCATCGGTCAGGGTCGAACTCGCCAGTGGTCGAGTACGGATCGGGGCGCTCCTTCGTCGCGCGCATGCATGCGCTGCCGGTGCGTATCGCGTGGAGTATAACGGCTGAGCATGGGGGTCGGTGACGCGATAGGTGCCGATCCCGGTCCGCTGTGAGGCCGCGCTCGATACGTTTAATCACCGCCGCCGATGCGTCGCGCCGCTTCGTCGATCGCGGCGTGGTCGCGCAAAGCGGCGATCGTCGTGCTGAAGATCGCCGTCTCGCCGGGCGCGAGGATACGCAACTCGCCCGCCTCGCGCGTCGCATGCCGCCCGCCCCCGCGCCCGGTGGACGGCTCCAGCCCCATCACGTACTCCCCCGCGAGGAGATTGCGCCATTGCCAGAGGAGCGGGAACGACCCCTGCGTGTAGCGGATCGCGACGCCGATCCCCCGGCTATCGGCGAACGCGCGGTTGACCAGCGCGACCTCGGCCAGGCCATCCGGGTCGGATGGCACGTCGTGGATGACGACCTGGGCCCCGGTGCCCGGCGCGTCGCCGCGTCGCCACACCGCATCGTCCGGCGTCGAGCGCGTGCCGGGTGGGAGGAGCAATTCGCTCGTCGCCGCGAGCACCGGGAAGCCGAGGTTGATGTGATGCAGGAGCAACACCGGCTCGGGGCGATAACCCTCGTTGACGACGGTGTCGGTAACGGTGAGCGCGGTGGCTCCCAGGCGCGTCTCGATCCGGCGCGTCAGCAGCAGATTCTCCCCGTACAGGGTCACCTGCCGCACCCGCCCCTCGATGGCGAGGATGTACTCGTCCCCTTGCCACTGCCCATCGTAGCGCACATGCGTCGCGGGGATATTGTTGATCCGCCCGTGCAGCGGATAGGCGACCCCCTCATCCACATTCGCCGTGCCGATGTTGTCCAGGCCGCAGGTCGCCAGGAGCCCGCCCGCGAACGAGCGTTCCCACCCGCGCCCGTCGCGCTCGTGCCGCGACGGATGGACCACGCCCATCGCCGACTGCCAGGCGAGCGGCACCCCCTCCAGCCGGGCCTCGCCGATGTCCATGCCCCGCTCGGGCAGGACCGTGAACGACAGGCCGCCCCCGGTCTGCACATCGAGAGTCCGTACGCCCCGCGCCGTGCCATCGGTGCGCTCGCCCGCCGTGATCACCGCGAGCTGATCCATCGTCCCGACGTGGCGGCGGAGTTCGTCGGCACTCCATTCCTGACCGTAGAGCCTGACCATCCTTTGCCCCCTTCCCCTGCTGTTATCTACTGCCATCCGGTCGGGCCGTATCGTCCGGTGTGCCTCGCGCCCCCGCCTCTCACGGCCTCCTTCGCGGCGTTGCTCGTGTCGTGGTCGAGGCGAGGCTCACCATTGGCCGCCCGCCATGAAGCCGCCGTCCACGTAGAAGGTCTGGCCGGTGGTGAAGTCGGATGCCGGCGAGGCCAGGTAGATCGCGAGACCGGCAAGGTCGGCGGGGCGCCCCGGACGGCCCGCCGGAACCCGCTCCAGGATCCAGGAGCGCGTGTGTGCGTCGTCCCAGAGCGCTTTGTTCAGCGCGGTCTCGATCCAGCCGGGGCAGATGCAGTTCACCTGTACGTTGTGCGTGGCCCACTCGACCGCCAGTGTGCGCGTCAGCTGCGCGATCGCGCTCTTCGTCAGCCCGTAGACGGAGAGTTTGCCGAGGCCATAGGCGGTGGTGAGCGAGCCGATGTTGATGATCTTGCCTCCGCCCCCTTCGGCCAGCAGCGGGAGGACGGCCTGGCTCAGGAAGAACGGGGCGCGCAGGTTGACCGCCATGATCTCGTCGTAGGTCGCGGGCTGGACCGCGACGGCGGGCTCGCGTCGGTTCATCCCGGCGCAATTGATCAGGATGTCGATCCGTCCGAAATGGGCGTGTACGTCGCGCGCCAGTGTCTGGGCGGCGGCGAGTTCGCCCAGATCGCCCGGGAAAGACGCGGCCTCGCCGCCCTGGCCGGTGATCGTCTCGCGGGTCGCCGCCAGGCGCTCGACGGAGCGCCCGCCGAGGGCGACCCGCGCCCCGGCCTGCGCGAGGGTGGCGGCGAGTTCCCGCCCGATACCGCTGCTGGCACCGGTGACAAGCGCGACCTTCCCCTCCAGCGAGAACAAATCGTGGAGCACGCGACCTTCCATGTCCCCATCCCCTCCCTTACGGCGGCGATCGCCCTACGGCCTGCGTCGCCGTGGCGCGACCCCACCGGTCGGCATGGTACACGCCCGAGGACGAAGCGAGCAAATGTGGCGACCGGGGATTTTTGGCCGCGGTCGATCTCTCCGGCGGTGCCACGATCCCCGGCACGGGGCACGCCGCGGCCGACCGCCTGGATACCCCTTCGGATAGCCGTTGCGGGGCCGATTCGCCGCGTGGTCCCCCCGCATTATCCGGGACTGCGCGCAAAAGGGAACCGGCGGGGAGTTACTCCCCGCCGGTTCCCTTGCTATACTTCGGATACTTTAGTGGTGCGCCTGGCAAGACTCGAACTTGCGACCTTTTGGTCCGCAACCAAACGCTCTATCCTCTGAGCTACAGGCGCGTATCCCCCGAAGCGGAGAGAAATATAGCACAGCGAGCGGGGCGGCGCAAGGGCGCTGCGGCCCTCCCGCCCCACACGGGAGGGCCGCAGCGCAGCGACGAAATTACCGGCCAGCGACCGGCAATGCCGTCACCTGGGGGACGACCGCGCTACCGAGGAGGTCGAAGATGCCCGGCTCGTGTACGTTTGGCAAGCTAATGATGATCTCGTCGAAGCTGAGTGCGGCCAGTGCGGCCAGCTGCTCGACCGCCTGCGCCGGTGTCATTGCAGGCAGTTGCCCACCCGACGCACCCGGCGTCACCGTGCCCTCGCGCGTCACGTTCAGGGCGTAGATCGCCGTCTTCTGGATCGCCTCGTAGGGGCGCCCGACCGCCTCGCAATGCTCGCGCAGGATGTCGAGCTTGCGACGCAGGTCGTCGGGGCTGGCGTTGGCGAAGAGGTTGCAGGCGTCGGCGTACCGCGCCACCAGCCGCAGCGTCTTCTTCTCGCCGCTGCCGCCGATCAGGATCGGCGGGTGTGGGCGCTGGAGAGCCTGTGGCGAGTTGAGCGGGCGGTCTAGCTGGTAGTGCTTGCTCGCGAATGGCTGCGCGTCGCCCGCCCACATCTGATGGGCGAGCTGCAACGTCTCCTCCAGCCGCTCGAACCGCTCCGCCACCGGCGGGTAGGGGATGCCCAGCCCGCGATGTTCCTCCTCGTTCCAGGCCGCGCCGATGCCGAGATAGGCCCGGCCACCGGAGAGGACATCGAGCGTCGTGGCGGTCTTGATCAGGATGCCGGGGTGCCGGTAGGTGACGCCGGTGACGAGGGTGCCGAGTTTGATGTTCTTCGTGCGCGCCGCCGCGAAGGCGAGCGCGCTGTACCCCTCCAGCATGTCATTCTCGGCGGGGCCGATCATCGAGATCTGGAAGAAGTGATCCATGACCCAAAAGCTGGCGAAGCCCGCCCGGTCGGCCTCCTCGGCGATGCGCCCGAAGGTCGCGCCGATCTGCGTCGGCCCTTCGGGCCAGGTGAAGTTCGAAACCTGTATGCCAAGTCGCATCGGTATCCTCCATAGATGCCCTGTTTCAGTGCGATTCGGGACCGGAGCCAGGATTGGCCGTCCGCACAGGAGCCGTTGATCAGGTGGCTCGCACACAGCACGACCAATGCTGCAACAAGTCTACTGCGGGCTATGACAAAAATCAAACGATGTCATCTGTTAGTGGTGAATCGTCGGGTGCTATAATGCGCGTATGGAAAAAACAATTTCGCCCACCAACGCCGCACCATCCTCGCCGAGTGTCGAGGAGATGCAGACACGCCGCCGCATCCTCGATGCCGCGAAGGCCAATCTGCGTCGCTATGGTGCGAGTAAGACAACCGTCGTGGACATCGCCCGCGACCTCCGCATGTCGCACAGCAACGTCTACCGCTTCTTCCGCACGAAGGTCGAACTCCTCGATGCGGTGGTGGAGGAATGGCTGATCGACGAAGAACTTTTCCTCGCCGAGATGGCCGGGCGGGACGAGGCGGCGGGGGCGCGCCTGGAGGCGCTCTGGCTCACCCTGTTGGCGCGCAAGCGCTCGAAGCACGCCGAGGATGCCGAGTTCGTCGACCTGTACTATCGTATCCTGGAGGAACGACCGACGGCGGTCGCGCGTTACCTGGCGGCGTCGCAGGCGGCCATCGAGCGGATCATCGCCGATGGGGTGCGCACCGGGGAGTTCGCGCCGCTCGATGTGCCGGAGGCCGCGCGCGTTGTCCGTTCGGCCACGCTCGCCCTGGTCGAGCCGGGTTTCCTCTACGTCGCCGCGCCCTCCTGGCCGACGAACGAGGCCCACGCGCGCAACCTGATCCGCGCGCTCGTCGCGGGCTTCGCCAACCATGCCGCCCCGCCCGCGCTCGAAACAACCATAGCGACGGTCCCCCCTGCCGATGTGGCGTCCGACGCCGAGTGAGCGTCGTGCCGCCCTACGCCCAGAGCGCGCGCCACCAGTCGAAGTGCGGCATCCCGCTCGCCCGCCCGTCCGCCAGCACCCGGTCCAGATCGAGCGGCAGGCGGCGCAGGTCGATGCCCACGCGCCCCCCCTCCAGATCGAGGATGCCGTACTCGGCCCAGGCGACGCCGCGATTGATCGGCAGATCGGGCGTACCGGGGCCGATCCCTGGTAAGCCGACGCTGCCCACATTGACGATCCGTCGCGCCCCGTGCCGCCGGACGAGTTGGACGTGCGTGTGTCCCCCGACGACGAGCGTGGCCGCGTCGTGCCCGACGAGCATCGCGTCGAGCGCGTCGTCGGGCGTCGTGGCAGTGATCACCTCGTCGTAGGAGCGTGGCGAGCCGTGGCAACAGAGCAACGTGGCAGCGCCATCAAGCGGGATGGTGAGGGTCGGGGGGAAGGTGCGGATGAACGCTCGCTCCGCGTCCGCGAGCTGCGCGGCGGCCCAGGCGGTCAGTTCGCTTACCGGCGTCGCGCGGTCGGCGCGCGGCGCGGCGAGCAGCCAGTCGTCGGTGTTGCCCATGACGACCGGGCAGCCGAGGCCGCGCAGGCGCGCGAGGGTCGCCGCAGGGCGCGGGCCGAGCGTCGCCACATCGCCGAGGCAGACGAGCCGGTCCAGCGGTTCGTGCGCGAGCGCCGCCAGGGTCGCTTCGAGTGCGACGAGATTGCCGTGAATGTCCGCGATCACGCCGATCCGCATGGGCTTGAAGCCTTCCGTTTGTGGCGGCAGCGCGGGCCGTCGAGGAACGAAAAGGGCCGGACGCAGTTGCGTCCGGCCCTCGTTCATGATGACGGGAAGGGAGGGATTCGAACCCTCGAAGGGGATTGAAGCCCCCTTAACCGCTTAGCAGGCGGTCCCATTCGACCTCTCTGGCACCTTCCCAGGGTGTGTGTGCGCTGGCGGAGAGGGAGGGATTCGAACCCTCGAAGGATTGCTCCTTACCCACTTAGCAGGCGGGCCCATTCGGCCACTCTGGCACCTCCCCGGATAGATTGGTAACGGAGCGCGACGGAGAGGGAGGGATTCGAACCCCCGGAGCTTTCGCTCTGCTGTTTTCAAGACAGCCGCCATCGACCGCTCGGCCACCTCTCCTGACAAGCGCCGATTATAGCAGGCGCGTCGTCCGGCTGTCGAGCGACCATGCGGCCCGTCACGCCGCCCGCCCCACCGGTGTACGTGGCACCGTGGCCCGACCTGTGGGACGATCCGGCCTGATATTGATAGGACTTACGCAGTTGGGCATGAATCAGGCGTGGTTTCGGCCTGATCCCACGTCCAACTGCGTAAGTCCTGATTGAGTGGGTGGAGGAGCAGAAACGATGGGCGTCTTCGATCCGAAGTGGGAGCCACAATTGCGCGGGCGCGCGCTCGCCACGATCGCGACCGCCGATCCGGCGCACGACGAGCAGCACATCGCCCGCGTGGTGGCGACCGCGCGCCGTCTGGCCGAGGCCGAGGGAGCCGATCCGACGATCGCGATCCCCGCCGCCTGGCTGCACGATTGCGTCACCGTGGCGAAGGATTCGCCGCAACGCGCGGAGGCGTCGCGCCTCGCGGCGGCAGCGGCGACCGACTTCCTGGCCGCGATCGGCTACCCGACGGGGGCGCTGTCCGGCATTGCCCATGCGGTCGAGGCGCACAGTTTCAGCGCGGGGATTCCGCCGCGCACGATCGAGGCGCGTGTGGTGCAGGACGCCGATCGGCTGGATGCGCTCGGGGCGGTCGGCATCGCCCGCACGATCGCGCTCGGCGGCGCGCGCGGTGCGCCCCTCTACGCCACCATCGAACCCTTCCCCCATACGCGCCAGCCGGACGACCGCGCGAGCGTGATCGACCACTTCTACACCAAACTGCTGACCCTGGCCGGGACGATGCAGACCGCGACCGGGCGGGCCGAGGCGGCGGCGCGCACCGCTTTCATGCGCGATTTCCTGGCGCAACTGGGGCGTGAGATCGGCGCTGTGCCACCCCCCGACTGAACACCTCATGCGCCTCTGACGGCTGATCTGTCGCGATGGTCGCCACCCACCCGAGAGGGTGTATCACACCTGCAAGGGATGATTTGGATGGTCAGAACGACCGTTCTGACGTATACTTAAGAATGCACAGAATAGATGGAAAGGAGCGAACGTACGCATGAAAAATGGTCAAGCGCAGCTGACGCTCGATCTCGGCGAGGACGCATCCGAGTCGACAACGGAATCGGCGGCGACGGAGCTGGAGGCGGTGCTTGATACGCGCCCGACGCTGCTCCTGCTCGATGGGCACGGGCTGGCGTTTCGCGCCTTCCATGCGATGCGTACGGGACTCTCGACGACGAAGGGGGAGCCGACCAACGCGGTCTTCGGCTTCAGTCTGATGCTGATGGAAGTGCTGAACCGCTGGCACCCCGATCAGATCGTGATGACCTTCGATGTCGGGCGCACCTTCCGCCACGAACTCAACGCCGACTACAAGGCGCATCGCCCTCCCATGCCCGATGAGTTGCGCCAGCAGATGACGCGCATCCGGCAACTGGTGGAGGCGTTCGCGATCCCGATCCGCGAGGTGCGCGGCTTCGAGGCCGACGACGTGATCGGCACCCTCTCCGCGAAGGCGGCGCTCGAAGGCTATCTGGTGACGGTCGTCACCGGCGACTCCGATCTCCTCCAACTCGTCGGCGACGGGGTGGAGGTGGTGACGCCGGGCGCGAACAATAGCTTCTCCGATCTACGGACCTACGACACCGAAGCCGTCCGCGCGCGCTTCGGCTTCGACCCGCCGCTCGTCGCCGACTACAAGGCGCTCGTGGGGGATACCTCCGACAACATCGCCGGGGTGCCGGGGATCGGCGACAAGACGGCGAAGACGCTGATCGCGGAGTACGGCCCGATCGAGGCGATGCGCGAGCACCTGGCCGAGATCAAGCCGCCGAAGGCGCGCAAGGCCTTGGAGGAGCATTTCGGGGCGGCGGTCGCGGCGAAGGAACTGACGACGATCCGGCGCAACCTCGACATCCCGCTCGACTTCGGCGGCACCGAGGGAACCTACGATCGCGATCGGGTGCTCGAACTCTTCCGGGAGTTGGAATTCACGTCGCTGGTGGGGAGGGTGCCGCGCCCCTGGAACGAGCCGGAGGAGGCCGCGCCGCCGAAAGAGCCGCCGTTGGAGTACGCGCGCGTCACGGTGGACGACGAGGAGAAGCTGGCGGCGCTCGCGGCGGAGTTGCGCGCGGGTCGCCCCTTCGCGGTCGATGTGGAGAGCGACGCGCTCGACCCGATCCGCGCCAAGCTCGTCGGCATTGCCATCGCCACCGACCCGCAGCACAGCTACTACATCCCGGTCGCGCATCGCGAGGGGCCGCAACTGCCGCTCGCGCGGGTCCGCGAGGTGCTCGGCCCGCTCATGGCCGACGAGGCGCTGCCGAAGTATGCGCACCACGGCAAGTACGATCTGCACGTCTTGCAGAACGCCGGGATAGCCCTGCGCGGCGTGGTCTTCGACACGATGCTCGCGGCGTATCTGCTCGGCGAGTCGAATGTTGGGCTGAAGGAGTTGGCGTTCACGAAGCTCGGGATCGAGATGACGCCGATCGAGGAGTTGATCGGGCGCGGCAAGGCGCAGACGTCGATGGATCATGTGGCGATCGCGCCGACGACCGACTACGCCGGCGCGGATGTCCACGTCACCTATCGGCTGGTGGAGCCGTTCGCGGCAGGGCTGCGCGAGCGCGAACTCGAACGGGTCTTCACCACGCTGGAGATGCCGCTGGTCCCGGTGCTGGCCGCGATGGAGCGGGCCGGGATCGCCCTCGACGTGGATTATTTGCAGGGTCTGTCGGGGAAGATCACCGAGGTGATCGCCCAGCGCGAGCGGGAGATCCATCGCCTCGCCGAGCATGAGTTCAACATCAACTCGACGCAGCAGCTCGGTAAGGTGCTCTTCGAGGAACTAGGACTGACCGGGCGCAAGAAGACGCAGCGCGGCGGCTACTCCACCAATGTGGACGTCCTCGAAGAGTTGCGCGACAAGCACCCCATCGTGGACGCGATCCTCGAATACCGGCAACTCGGCAAGCTCAAGTCGACGTACATCGACTCGCTGCCCCTGATGGTTAATCCGCAGACGAAGCGGGTCCATACCTCGTTCAATCAGACGATCGCCTCGACCGGGCGGCTCAGTTCGGTCAACCCGAACCTCCAGAACATCCCGATTCGCAGCGAGATCGGGCGCGAGGTGCGGCGTGCGTTCATCGCCGATAACCGCACCGACAAGCGGCTCTTCCCGCACGAAGAGTCGGTGCTGGTCGGGGCGGACTACTCGCAGGTGGAACTTCGGCTGCTGGCGCACTTCAGTGGCGACGAGAACTTGATCGCCGCCTTTCGGCGGGGGGAAGATATCCACCGCCGCACCGCCGCGCTCGTCAACGATATCCCCCAGGAGCAGGTGACGGCGGACCAGCGGCGGATCGCCAAGAGCGCGAACTTCGGGATCATCTACGGACTCAGCGCCTATGGCCTCGCGCGCGACACGGGGATGCCGGTGGCGCAGGCCGATCGCTTCATCAAGGCGTATTTCGAGCAATACCCGAAGGTACAGGCGTACCTCGAAGGGAGCCGCGAACACGCGCGGCGCACCGGTTACGTCTCCTCGATCAGCGGGCGGCGGCGCTACATCCCGGATATCGAGTCGCCGAACGGGATGAAACGGAGCGCCGCCGAGCGGATGGCGATCAACATGCCGGTACAGGGGACCGCCGCCGATCTGATGAAGGAGGCGATGCTCCGCATCCACGCCGCGCTGATCGACGAGGGATTGCTGAGCAAGCTGATCCTCCAGGTCCATGACGAATTGGTCTTCGAGGCTCCGCGCTCGGAACTCGACGCGCTACGCGAACTGGCCGGGCGGATCATGGTCGGGATCAGCGCCGAGGCGGGGCTGTCGGTGCCGCTGGAGATCGAGGTGAAGGCCGGGAGCAATTGGGGCGATATGGAGGATGACGAGTAGGTAGGGTGCGGTCGCCAGATCGCCGCTACCTGCCCTATCCTTCTTTCCACCGATGTATCCGATACGACAGAGAGGACAACGCCGCGCCGACGGGAAACCCCGTCGGCGCGGCGCGTATGAACGCTTACGAAGCGTGGCCGTTCGCGGCGATGGCCTCCCGCGATGGTGTGGCTATCCGGGTCGTCGCGGCCTCCGAGGTGTAGAGATCCTGCCGCGTCAGCGGCAACGATAAAGAACCGGTGGGGGTGGTGCTGGCGAGCAGCGTCTGCATGATCGACAGGTTGCCGCGCTCGAAGGCGTAGGCGGCACCGGCCATGTAGAGCCGCCAGACGCGATACGTCACGTCGTCGGTCAGCGTCAACGCCTCGGCGCGGCGCGCTTCGAGTCGCTCGCCCCACTGGCGCAGGGTACGCGCGTAGTGTCGACGCAGGCTTTCCACGTCGCAGACCTCGAAGCCCATGTCCTCCGCCGCCGCCAGCGTATCGTGGATCGTCTGCAACTCGCCGTCCGGGAAGACGTGTCGCGCGATGAACGACTCGTGCCCACGCTCACCCATTTTACTGGGCGATAGCGTGCGCGATATGGTGGCAAGCGGGCGGCTACAACGCTCAACGTCGACATACAGCCTTCCTCAACGGCACCATTGGTCCGCCGAAAGGCATACGAACGGGGTGCGGCATTGTGAGTCCGGGGTGTGGGAGTCCTACGTGTGACATCAGGAGAACTAGCCCGAAGGGCGGGCGGCTAACCACGCGATCGGGGGATACCACCCGGTTCGGTAAGGCGCTATCCTACATGGATGGTCGGCGGACGCGCGCCGACCGAGGGGTGTCATGGCCTCGGCGAGATCGAGGGGGAACGTTGCGCTTCGATGTGTATAAGGGTGAGGAACTCGCCGCCACATTCGTGTATGGTGCCGTACCGCGCTATTATGGCCTGTGCGGTCGGGAGATCGCGACCCTGATCGCGGCTACCCCGGTCATCTATAACCTGTGGACGCAGGAGTCCGATGCCAGTCCCGATTACGAGCGCGCCGATTGGTGGGCCGCGCGGATCATCAGCGCCCCGTTGGCGCGGGCGGGCTTCGTGCTGCGCCCTAGCTGCGCGCACACCGGTCCGACAGATGGGCGGCGCGGGCGCGCACAAGCCCCATGCCGATCCGTCATCCGATGAACGCGCGCTCCAGGCACGGTGGTAGGCGCTGCCAACAGAACGGGGCGGAGAGATTGCTTTCAGGTATGTCTCGTCGGCGCAGCATAGGCAGGAGTGGTGCCACGAACGGAGAGGAACGGTGAGCGAGGGGATCGATGAGCGGCGGAACACCCGTATCGCCCGTAGCTCCGCCTGTGCCTCAGAGATAGTGGTAGGGTGTCACGCCATGCGCCGCCTCAGCCCGACCGCGCCGAGGAGCACACTCGTGAGGAGGATAAGCGCCAACGGTGCGAGGAGAGAAGGCAAGGGTCGGCGTGCCGCGTAGCCCGCGCCGGTGTTGGGGAGATTCGGCAGCGATGTATCGACAACCGATGTGCCAGGGCCGAGGGCGGCAGGATCATCCCCGGCCTCAGCGAGAGGTCTGGTGCGGTTGCAACTCCCTGTCGCGAGCGCGCCCGCCGGGAGATCTTGCGATGGGCCACTTGCATGCGTGGCGAAGGCATAAACCAGATATCCTGTCCCTACCTAGTTTTTCAGTTGCGGATGTATGGTCAAGCTGCGATGCTGCGCCGGTAGCGGAGGAGGCGCAGGGATGGTGCTGGCGGCCGAGGAGGGGATCGGGGAGGCATGGGGCGTGGCCCTCGAAGGGCTGCGCGAACGGCTCGCGCCCCGGTTCAGCCGGGCAGAGCCCCGGCGGCGGGTGCGGGCGTATCTCGCCGGGCTGGTGGGCACGGCCCCGCGCAAGAACGGCTGGCAGCTGGCCGAGGGTGCCGGGGAGGCGACGCCGTATGGGATGCAGCGGCTGCTGGCCGCCGCGCGGTGGGATGCCGAGGCGGTCCGCGACGATCTGCGCGCCTTCGTGGTCGAGCGGCTGGGCGATGGGTCGGGCGTGCTCATCGTGGACGAGACGGGCTTCCTCAAGCAGGGCGACAAGTCGGCAGGGGTGGCCCGGCAGTACAGCGGGACCGCGGGGCGCATCGAGAACTGTCATGTGCCCAGAGGGCGCCCGCGTGTTCCTGGCCTACGCCGCGCCGCAGGGCTGCGCCTTCCTCGACCGGGCGCTCTACCTGCCCGAGGAGTGGGTCGGCGACGGCGACCGCCGACATGCGGCGGGCATCCCCGCCGCTGTGACCGCCGCGACGAAGGGCGATCTGGCGCGGGCGATGCTGGCGCGAGCCTTCGCGGCCGACGTCCCCGCCGCGTGGGTGGTCGGCGACACGGTCTACGGCGGCGACGAGTTGCGGCGGCGGCTCGAGGGGGAGGGTCGCGCCTACGCCCTGGCGGTGGCGAGCGACCACGGCATCTGGACCGGCGGGGAGCGGGCCGAGGCGCGGACGCTGGCCGACGCGCTCCCCGCCGACGCCTGGGTGCGTGCGTCGGCGGGGGCGGGGGCGCAGGGGCCGCGCTGGTACGATTGGGCCTGTCTGGCCCTGCCGTATGAGGCGGCCGACGGGTGGGCGCACTGGCTGCTGGTGCGCCGCAGCGTCAGCGATCCGGGCGAGCGCGCCTACTACCGGGTCCACGCCCCAGTCGGCACCGCGCCGGGCGCAATGGCCCGCGCGGTCGGGCGGCGCTGGTCCATAGAAACGGCCTTCGCCGACGCGAAGGGGCTCGCCGGGCTGGCCGATTACGAAGTGCGGCGCTGGGACGGCTGGCATCGTCATGTCACGTTGGCCCTGCTGGCGCACGCCGCGCTCGTCGCCACGCGGGCGGCGGCGACGCTGGCGGAAAAGGGGGCGAGGAGTGCCTGCTCGCGCTGACCGTGCCGGAGGTGCGCCGCCTGCTGCACGCGGGCGGCACGTGCTGGTCGCGCTGGCGACGGCGGCACCAGGCGACGGCCCGGCGCTGCCACACCGCGCGCCGCGCCCGCGCGGCTCCGCCGCCGGAAAGGCCGTGGCCGCCGCCCATCACGGTGCCCGGCACGCCGCCCCTCACCGAAGCGGCCTGGGCACGGCTCGCCCCGCTCCTGACCGCGCCGCCGCGACGCGGCAAACGGCGCTGGGAGCCCCGGGCGCTGCTCGATGGCATCCTCTGGGTGCAGCGCGCCGGCGTGAGTTGGCGCGAGGTGCCCGCGCGGTTCGCCCCCTGGCACACCGTCTACGACCGCTATATCCGCTGGCGGCGCGACGGCACCTGGGCGCACATCCTCGCGGCGCTGCTCCCGACGGAGGCACCGACTTGACCGCGCAACTGCAACTGAAAAACTAGAAGGGATAGCCGCAGTCGCCGCCACCCGAGCCGGTGTAGACGATGGTCTCGCGCGCGACCGACCCTTTCCAGTTGGTATCAACCTGGAAAGTCACCCGCTGATAACGATACCCAGCGGCTGTGACCTCCGGGTTGATCGCGATTACGCGCCCCTGGAATACCGCCGTCGCCTGCTCGCGTGCTGTCGCCGGATCGCTCGGCATGGCGCAGGTGCAGGCGAGGCAGCGTGCGGGCGCGACGAACATTCCGCCGAGTCCGACGAGCAGGCCGAGCAGCAGCGTAGAAATTTGCCAGCGGCGCATCTCGCCTCCTGTGCGCTGGGCATAGCTTACTGTGCGATGGCCACACCATCGCGGCGCGGATCGGCACCGCCATAGCGCGCGCCGGTATCGGGGTCGAGCATGATCCCCTGCCCGCCGCCGACCGCCCACGACCAATCGTCCAGCGTCTTGACGCCGTGGCCGAGCGCGGCCAGATCGGCGCGCGTCTCGGCGGCGAAGCGCCCTTCGAGGTGGAGTTCGGTCCCGGCGAAGAGGCGGAAGCGCGGTGCCTCGATCGCCGCCTGGATCGAGTAGCGGTGGTCGACCACGTTCAGGATCATCTGCGCGGTCGTCTGGAGGATGCCGAACGAGCCCGGCGTGCCGATCACGGTGAAGAGTTGCCCGTCCGGGCCGTAGAGGGCGGCGGGGGCCATGCACATCTCGATCTTCTTGTGCGGGCCGATCACATTCGGGCTCGTCGGATCGCCATCGAACCAGTAACCGAGGTTGTTGAGCATGATCCCGGTATCGCCGACCATCACGCCGGAGCCGAAGACCGCACCGAGGCTCTGCGTCACCGACACCGCGTTCCCCGCGGCGTCCACCACGTCGAAGTGCGTGGTGTTCTCCATGTCGCTCGGCAGCGGCCTGCCCGCCTGGACGAATTCCTGCCCTGGCGGGCCGCCGTAGCGCTCCCCCTCGGCGAGGCCGACGTAGGCCGGGCCGATTTCCGCGCGGCGGCGCACGGCATAGCCCTTGGAGAGGAGTCCGGCGAGCGGGGCATCGGGATCCATGGTGTAGACGATGCGGTCGGCGATCGCCAGCTTCATCGCCTCCACCGTCAGGTGGACGGCGGCGGCGCTCCCCTGGCCCGCTGCGCGCAGATCGTACCCTTCCAGCAGATTGAGCGTTTCCAGGTACTGGAAGCCGCTGCACGGCGGCGGCGCGGTTCGCACCGTGTAGCCGCGATAGGTCGTGCCGACCGGCTCCTGCCATTCGGGGACGAAGTCGGCGAGGTCGTGCTCGCTCAGCAGGCCTCCCGCCTCGCGCAGGGCTCCGATGAAGCGTTCGCCGAGTGCGCCGCCGTAGAACGCCGCCGCGCCCCCCGCCGCCAGTTCACGGTAGGTCGCGGCGAGCGCCGGTTGCCGGATGATCGTCCCGGCGAGGGGCGGGGTGCCACCAGGCATGAAGACCTCGCGCGCCGCGTCGTTCAGCCGCTCGACGCTGCTGGCGATGAACTGCGCGCCGTTGAGGGTGACCGGCACGCCCGCCTCGGCGTACTCGATCGCCGGGGCGAAGATTTGGTCGAGCGGCAACGAGCCGAAGCGCTCGTGCGCCGCGAGCCAGCCGCCGAGCGCGCCAGGCACCAGCGCCGACTTCGGGCCGTACTCGCGCTCGCTTGGACTCGCATAGGCTCCCGGTTCGGCGGCGTGGGCGCTGCGCCCGACGTAATCGAGCGCGTGCAGGCGATTGTCCCGCGCGCTGTGGACCAGCATGTAGCCATCGCCGCCGAGGCCGGACATGTACGGCTCCGCGACGTTCAGCGCGGCGGCGACGGCCACCGCCGCGTCGATCGCGTTGCCCCCGGCAACCAGGATGCGAACCCCCGCCAGCGAGGCGAGCGGGTGTGCAGCGCTGACCATGCCGCGCCCCCCCATCACCGGGGGGCGGGTCGAGGTGCCGAGATTGGACCAGGCCATCGGGGTACTCTCCTTACGCGGGCGGTGTCGGCGCGGCGGTGGGCGCGTTGCGCGCGAGCAGCGCCACTAATTGCGCCTCCACCGTCGGCCATTCGTGGTCGAGGATGCGGAACCAGGCGGTGTCGCGATTGCGCCCCTTGATGATGAAATGCGCGTCCTGGATCCCCTCGAAACGGAAGCCCATCCGCAACGCGGCCTTGCGCGAGCGCAGATTGAGCGCGTCGCATTTCCATTCGACGCGCCGGTAGCCGAGCGCGAAGGCGTGCCGCAGGAGCAGGGTCGTCGCTTCGAGGTTGGCGTTCGTCCGCTGCGCGATCGGGCTGTACCAGATGCTGCCGAGTTCGATCTTCAGGTGTTCGGGAACGTTGTTGATGTAATTGACCACGCCGATCGGCGTGTGACCGGCCTGCTCGCGTACGCAGAAGCAGCGGCCATTCGCGGCCTCGACCTGCCCGCGCAGGGCCTCGGTCAGCCCCGCCTCATCATCGAATGGCCCGTTCAGGAGGAAGCGCCAGATCGCCGACTCCGCGTCGTACGCGGCAGTCGCGCGGCCATTCAGCCTGATCGGCGCGCCATTCGACCGCGCGTACAGCGTCGGGATATCCCGCGCCAGATCGAGGGGCGCGAGTGTGAACTTCGTGCCGACCAGCGTCACCGCTGCCGGTTTCAGCGGCAGCGACTCCCGGCGCGCCAGGACGTCTGCCGAGAGCGGTGTGCCCGCCTGGGGTATCGCCATCTGCCCTCCTCCCGCCCGCCGCTCGCTGCATCGCGCGGGGATGATGGCAGATCGGGGCGCGGGGGGCAAGCGCGCCCTGGTTCAGAACTCAGCAGCCAATACCCGCGATCCCAGGAGCGGCGCCCCCCCGGCCCTCGTCGGGAAACAGGCTTGCGCTACGCTTCCGGTGCGGCGGGTTCGACCTGCACGAGATTGGTATAGAAAGTCGCGCCGCCGCCCATGTCCGCCGGGCGCGATGGGGTGAGGACGTTGATCCCATTCCCGCCCCGGAACTTGCTCGCCCACCACGTCGCCGGGCTGGCGACCACGCCGGGGCGGACACGGTCGATCACCAGCGCGTGCAGGAAGCACTCGCCGCGATCGTTGAAGACGCGCACCAGCGCGCCGTCCGCGATCCCGCGCGCGGCGGCGTCCGCCGGGCTGATCTCGATCGTCGGGCGTCCCTCGCGGCGCGTCAGCGTGTTCACGTCGTTAAAGGTTGAATTGATGAAGTGGTGCGCCTTCGGGGTGAGCAGCGTGAGCGGGTAGCGCGCGTGCAACTCGGGCGTCACCTCGGCGCTCTCGGTCAGCGGCACATGGGTCGGCAGCGGGTCGTGACCGAGTTCGCGCAAGCGCTCCGAGCGGAACTCCACCTTGCCCGATGGCGTGGCGAAACCGCCCGTCGCGAACGGGACGAATCCGCCGCCCGGCGCGTTCCGGGGCAGGGTCAGCTTCACCCAGCGCTCGCGCTCCAGTCGCTCGCGGGTGATCCCGGCCATCCAGGGGTGCGTGCTGTCGAGCGCCTGCTGGATCAGGTCGTCATCGGTGTCCACGAAACAAGACTCCGTGAAGCCCATCCGGGCGGCGAGGAGGCGGAAAACCTCCGTGTTCGGTTTGCTCTCGCCGAGGGGGGCGATCGCCGGGGTGTTGAGCTGGATGTAATAGTTGCCGTACGCCTTGTGCAGATCGAGCTGCTCCAGCTGCGACGTGGCGGGCAGGATGATGTCGGCCCAGCGCGTCGTATCCGTGCAGTAGGTATCGTGGACGACGGTGAAGAGGTCCTCGCGTGCCAGCCCGGCGAGCACACGATTGGTCTCCGGGGTCGAGGCGACCGGGTCGGCGTTGTAGACGAACAGCGCCTTGATCGGTGGGTCGTGCAGCGTCGTCAGCGCCGCGCCGAGCTCGATCATGTTGACGCTGCGTGGCTGCCGCGCGCCCAGGAGGTCGGGGCGCTGGAGCGCCTGCATATTAATGCCGAAGGCGCCGCTGGTGCTCATCAGCAGGCCGCCCGCCGGATCGCGCCAGGAGCCGATCAGCGCCGGGAGGCAGGTGACGACGCGGACGAGCATCCCGCCGTTGGAGTGGCGCTGCATCCCGTATTGCAGGCGGAGCACCGCCGGTTTCGTCGTGGCGTAGAGGCGCGCGAGGCGGACGATCTCCGCCGCCGGGATGCCGGTCAGTTCCGCAACCCGCTCCGGTGGATACTCGGCTGCGCGCTCGCGCAACTCGTCGAAGCCGAGGGTGTAGCCGCGGACGTACTCCTCGTCGTGCAGCCCTTCGGCGATGATGACGTGCATCAGCCCAAGCGCCAGCGCCGCGTCCGAGCCGGGCAGCGGTTGGAGGTGCCAGTCGGCGCGCTCGGCGGTGCGGGTGCGGCGCGGATCGATCACCACCAGCATGGCACCGTTGTCCTGCGCGGCCTTGAGGAAGGGCATCAGGTGCGGATTGGACGTGACCGGATTCGTCCCCCAGCAGATGACCAATTTGGCGTTCGGAAACTGCTCGGGATCGGTGCCATAGTAGCTCCCCAGGGTGTACTTGTTGCCCTCCACGGCGGCGGCGGTGCAGATCGTCCGCTGGAGGAGGGTCGCGCCGAGGCGATAGAAAAAGCGATAGTCCATGCTGTAGTTGTGCAGCAGCCCGAGGGTGCCCGAATAGGAGTAGGGGAGGATCGCTTCCGCGCCGTGCTCCGCCACGATCGCCGCGAAGCGCGTGGCGATCTCGTCCAATGCCTCATCCCAGCCGATCGCCACGAACTCGCCGCTCCCCTTCGGGCCGACGCGGCGGCGCGGCGTCAGCACGCGGCGCTCGCTGTAGACGTGCTCGATGTACTGGTTGACCTTGACGCAGAGGAAGCCGCGCGTGATCGGGTGGGTCGGGTCGCCCTCGATCCGCACCGCGCGGCCATCCTCCACGGTCACGCGCATCCCGCAGGTGTCGGGGCAATCGTGCGGGCAGACGCCATGCACGATCCGCCGTCCCGTCCCGATCGTTGCCTCGCTCATGCGCTACCTTTCCCGTCGTGTGATCATTGTTGTTCGGGCGTGCGTCGGACCGCCGCGATCGAAATACAGTGCGCTCCCGCGTCGGAACTGCGCGATCCGAGGTCGCCCACTATCGGGGTCCGGAGAAAAACTCCGCGACTGTGTGCGCGAAGCCCGGCAGGATCGCTGAATCACGCAGGATATCGCCTTCGCGGAAGGTGCGCGCCAAACCATCCGGGGTGTGCGCGATCACCTCGCGTGTGCGTGCATAGACAATCCCGATCAGGGCGGTGCCTGGGGCCAGGAAGTCGAGCACCTTCTCGCGAACATCTTCCGCTGTCTCCGACGGGGACACGATCTCGACGACCAGATCCGGCGCGAGCGTCCAGAACGCTTTGGGGCTGCCCCCCTCCGGGATGCGTCCGGCACAGAGGAAGTACACATCCGGGCCGCGCACCACAGCGGGGTCGCGCGCGAGGATGAAGCCCGATTCGGTCCCCACAATTCCGGCCCGGTGCTGCGCGGCCCAGATACCGAGACGCAGGCTGGAGGCGGTGGCGATCACGCCATGTCGGGCACCCGGCGGCATCTGCTCTACCACCTCCCCTCAAATCAGGCTGCGGCGCTTCGTTGTCTCCGGCATCAGCCAGAAGGTTTCCGCCGTGAGATTTGTGGTAATGGTGCTCATCGCTGCCCTCTGCCCCGAAAACGCCGGTGTAATTTCGTTCCTGCGACGGCATTATCGCCCATTAGTATACGGTATCGTCGCCCGGTCTTGAGCGACGCCGCAAGTGTGCCGAGCGAGGTCGGCACTGAAGGTGCCTGGCAGATCTCTTCGACCGCGCCGGTAAGCCAGAGATGGTCGTGCTCGTCGCGGCGCACACGGAGATCGCCGCCGGGCATGCCGATCAGCACGGCGGCGACCGCGCAGGCGCTCGATCCGGAGGCGAGGGTGACGCCCGCGCCGCGCTCGCAGACGATCGCGCGCACATGGCCGCGATCAATCGGCGTCGCGAACTGGACATTGGCGCGCTGCGGGAAGGCGGGATTCCGCTCGATCGCGGGGCCGAGCACATCGATTGGCACCGCCGCAAGGTCGGGGACGACGACGACGCAATGGGGATTGCCGACCGCGAGGACCGTGACGGCGTAGTCGCGACCGTCCAGCGTCGAAACGCAGGCGCACATCGGCCACTTCCTTGCCGCCGTAGACGGCGGGGTAGGTGTGGCGGATCGTCCCGTTGGCCGAATCCTCGACCGGGCCGGTGAAGATCTCGCCGCCGGGCATGTTCTTGTGGCCGTCATCGCTGATCCAGGTGCGCCCGACGACGGAGAAGGTTAGATCGGTATCCGGGCCGACGAGGTGGATCTCGCGCTTGCCCGCGAGGCGTTCGATCAGCGCCTCCTGCCGCGCGCCGAGTTCGCGCCAAACGACGACCGGATCGGGACGATCGACCAGACCACGCACCGAAGATAAAATCGGCCAGCTCGCCGGTCGACATCTCCCCGTCCTGGGCGTAGGCGTTGGTCGGATACATGGCGACGCCCCAGCGCAGACTACCATCGGCATCGCGCGCCATCACCGCCTTGCCCAGTTCGCGGCGCGCGCCCTGGGCCTGCGCCGGTCGCGCCGGATCGATGCCAGAGAGCGCCTTGGTGTTGCTGTCGCTCATGATCGAGAGCTGCGCGTCGAAGTGTTCGAGGTAGTGGCGCGTGATCGGCGAGATTCAGGACAACTCCGCCTCGTTGGCGGTGCGGTAGTAAAGCGCTTCGAGGCCGGGCAGGCGCAGGTCGACGTGCGGGTGCGCCCCGAGGATGAGCGCCTGCCGGAAGCACTCCTCGACCAGCGGCGCGGCGATCGGCTATGCCCGGATCACGAAGAGATCGCCCGCGCGGAGGCGGAGGGAGTAGTGGGTCAGCAACTTGGCGAGGCCCTTGATGCGCGGGTCGGTCAGCATCGCTCCTCCGCTCGCGAATGGTCGCACGATGATCGGGCGATGGTAGCACGAGCGCGCAGTAACACCGACCGGGCGGTGGTCATAGACCACCGCCCGGTCGGCTAGGGGAGGGAGAGGAGTAGGAGAAAGCCGGTCGCATGGTACCGTCTTCCACGCCTTTAACAACGCGCGTCGATCGCATTGGGTGACAACCCGGACGGCGATCAACGCCGGGCTCGTACGCTACGGGCGGCATGCTACACTTGTGTGCGAAGCGATCTGTGTCGAGCGAGAGGTCATGATGCCACAGCAGCGCCGATCACGGCCCGTCGCCGCGCTCCGCAACTACGCCGCCGCCGCATTGCTGAACCTCGCCCTGGTCAGCACCACCCTCGTCCCGCCCGATCGCCCGCGCGCCGCGCAGACGCGCATCGTGACGATCACGTCGCCCTTCCACCCCACCGAGGTGGCCGATCTGGGTGCGGGCGAGCGGGGTATTCTCAGCATGCCCTACACCGGCGGTGGTCACGGTGCCGCGATCGGCGAGAACTGAAACGCGGCGAGGGCGGTGTCAACCATCCTCGCCGCGTTTCGCTTCATAAACGTGAGCGCCGCTCAGCGGCTGCCGAAGCGGGCGCGGCGGAAGCCGATCAGCTCCGCCAGGCGCAGCAGGCGCGCGCGCCAGTCGAGCCAGGGGCGGCGAGTGACGTGGCGGTAGACATACCAGAAGCGTTCGCCGGTGAAGATGCCCCGATACTGCCCATTCTCCACGATCGGGATCGCCCAGCGCCCGGTGGCGATCATCCGCTGCTGCACATCGTAGATCGTGTCGTCCATCTCGGCGACGGTCGCCTCGGCGTCCATCAGCTCCCGCACGGTCCGATAGCGGATCGCGCCGCCATTGAGCGCCTGCATCACCTCGTGTCGCCACAACATTCCCACGACCCGCCCATCGTTGTTGATCACCGCGACATCGCGCGGCCCGCCGCGCAGGGCATAAGGGAGCGGGTGATTCTCGTTCACGCCACCGAGATCCCAGAGCATGAACTGCCCGACCTTCAACTTCTTGAGGGTATCCTCGACGCGTACCGCCGTGCCCTCCGTGAACGCGGCGACGACGATGAAGACCGCGATGATCAGCAGCGACGGAACCTGCGCGGCCAGGCCGAGCACCGCCAGTGCAACGGCGAAGGACTGCCCCACGCCCACGGCCACGCGCGTCGCGGTGAGGCGCGGGGCGAAGAAGCTGAGGAAGGCGCGCAACACCCGGCCACCATCCATCGGGAAGGCCGGGAGCAGGTTGAAGAGGACGAGCGAGATATTGGCGAAGAAGAGATAGAAGATGAAGCCGCTCGGTGACACTTCGGTGAGGAGGGTGATGAGTTGAAGGGGGGTGGTGAACCGGTGGGCAGCGGCGATCAGCACGACCGGGGGGGCGAAGAGGGCGGCGATCGCCAGGTTCACGCTCGGCCCGGCGAGCGCGATGACGATCTCTCGCCCCGGTTGCAGCGGGATCTGCTCGATCCGGGCCACTCCGCCGATCGGGAGGAGGGTGATGTCGCGCACGCCGATCCCGTAATACTGCGCCGCGAAACTGTGCCCTAACTCGTGCAAGAGGACGAAGGTAAAGAGTAAGGTCATCAGGATCGCGCCGAAGAAGACGCCGCCGACGCCGTTGCCGCCGAAATAGCCCCAATTCAGGATCGTCCAGGGGATGACAAGCAAGAACGAGGGATGCACCTTGATGGCGATCCCGCGCACATTGCCGATGACGATCGACTTGCCCACCCTGTACCCCTATCTTCGCTCGTCCCCGCACGGGTTGGTTCCGCACAATACTTGTTATCAGGATGGGCGAGCCGAACAATACGGTTGTCGCAGGCAGCATCGCTACAGGGACAGAGTGGCAGCTATGTGACGATCGGAAGGATACTCTCGCAACTGCTGTACCAGCGTAGCACAAAAAGGCTAAAGTGTCGCGACGACGGGATCGCTGCTCTTTAAACGTCCGTCGAGGACGGATGATTCCCCGATCGTAGGCGGGTGATCAATGGTGATCAATGGACAATTTGGCAATACTCGGACAGGCCCCCGCCACCTTTCGGGCGATCTTAAGGAAAAGGAATAGGAACCGTAACGGCTCGTTGGGGATGTGTATAGACAGTCAACGAGCCTCGGCTGCGCGCCAGGGTTTCGCTCTTTGCAACCAAATGTGGTCGTCAGGCGTATAGGATTCATGGGGCATTGTGCCGACACTACGGGGGACGCGAAAGATGGTCGAACAGACGATGGGGCAGGTGTATAGCCCCGCAGCCGCGCCAACCGTGGACGATACGCTGGTGATGCGCGCCCGTCGCGGTGATGCCGCTGCGTTCACCGAAATCTTCGAGCGCTATCAACACCGCATCGTCAACTACATCTATGGGCTGGTCCACGATCGGGAACTCGCCAATGATCTCGCGCAGGAAAGCTTTCTTAAGGCATACAAAGCGTTGCCGCGCATGGATGACGATCTGCGGCTGGCACCGTGGCTCTACCGCATCGCCGGCAACACCGCATTCAGCGCCTTACGTCGCCGCCGCCTGATCCGTTGGCTGCCGCTCCTCAACGACGGGATCATGACCGGTGATATGGACCGCGAGGTCGCCGAGGCGGAGGCGGTCCACCGGGCGCTGGCGACCCTCCCGGCGAAATACGCCGCGCCATTGCTGCTTCATAGTCATGAGGGACTATCGTGCAATGAGATCGCCGAGATTCTTGGTATCTCCCCCGGCGCGGTGAAGACACGCCTCTTCCGGGCGCGCGAGGCGTTCCGCGTCGCGTATGGGCAGGTGCCCGCGCAGGAGAAGGCGTTAGCAGGGGTCGGAGAAGGGGAAAAGTAGCCCGATGGCATCGGTCGCGCGTACCCCCTGCCACAAGGTCACGCCGTTGCTGGCGCGCTGGAACGACCCCGACCTGACCGAGGCCGAGCGGGTGTTGCTGAGCACGCACCTGCTCGCCTGTCCCGATTGTCTGGCGCGCGTCCAAGAGTACAGGACGATCGACGGGCGTATCCGCGGCATGTCCTCGACCACCCTCTCGCCGCATGTGCGCGATGTTCTCTTCCAACAACTCGCCCTGACCGGTGTGACGCAGGGCGGTCAGGTGCTGGCGCAGCCGTGGCGGCACACCTGGTCGGGCCTGGCGATCGTCTTCACCCTCACGACCTTGCTCTGCGCCGCCGGAGTGGCACTGACCTTCACGCAACGGGCCGAGAGCCAGTTCACGGCGAGCAGCGTAGGTGGTAACGGTGTGGCGCGCCCGATGGCGATGAGCCTCCTCAACGCCGCCCCGACCAGTATCATCCTCGGCGCGGATCAGAACACCGCGTTCCGGCGTCCGGTGATGCAGGTGCAGCCGACCCGCCCGGCGGCGGTCGGGGCAACGATCCGGCTGGTGAATTTGAGCGCGGGACAGATCGTGGTATCGGTGACCGGCGCGCGCAGCGACGAGCGGATCGCGATCATGCGCGATACCGCCATTCTCCTGCCCGATGGCCGCCCCGGCGCGCTGGCCGATCTGGCCGTCGGCACGCAGGTGCAGCTGCAACGCGAATCGACGGCGGCTGGTGGCGTGATCGCGCGGGAGATCGTCGTCGCGCGCTGATGCGCCGACCTGGTCGGAACCCTGCTTTCTCAGTGATGGGTTTGCATCCAACGCCCGCGAATAATACCGGGGCAACAGCGCTTGGCGCTGTGGCTCTTGTCGGGTTTGGGCGTGCCTGTTTCGGTACGCACGTCGCGCCGCGCGGATTCTTGCTACTGATAGCGCCCTATCAGGCTATTAACGCGCACCATAACAAGGTCGCGCACGTTGCGGATCGTGTCGCGGAGTGGGTTTACCTTGCTTTCGGCGATGTACTGCCAGTTCACCGGCACCTCGGCGATCCGGTAGCCGCGCCGGCGGGCGAGGTAGAGGAGTTCGACATCGAAGCCGGTGACCGCCGGACCGGTCGGCGCGGGACTATCTTCGCCGTAGAGGCGGGTCGCGGTGAAGAGGGTCCGCGCGACGGTGCCGCGCATGATCTTGAAACCGCACTGGGTATCCTGGATTCCCGGCAGCGCCACGATCTGTACCAGGCCGTTGAAGATTCGTCCCATCAGGTGGCGATACGGTGGCTCGTCGTGGCGGATCGCGCCGAGTCCCTCGCGCGAGCCGATCACCACATCGGCCCCGGCCGCGAAGAGCGCGATGCTGGTGTCGAGGGTTTCGATCGGCGTGGCGAGATCGGCATCGGTGAAGCCGACAATCTTGCCCTGCGCGGCGAGTACGCCGCTACGAACGGCATAAGCTTTGCCCCGGTGAGCGTTCGCGATAACGCGCACCCTCGCCCCGGCCCGCACGGTGGCGTAGGTTTCGGCGAGCGCCCGTGTCCCATCGTTGCTACCGTCGTCCACGACGAGCACTTCCCAAGAATACGGTTGTCGGTGCAGATAGGCGGTGACGATGCGGAGGGTTTCGCCGAGGCGGCGGCCTTCGTTGTAGGCGGGGATGATGAGCGAAAGATAAGGCTGCTCCGCCGCGTGCCGATCTCCACTCACGTCGTGCCGCTGCTCCTTCCGCTCTGCCAGTTGTGCTGCGAAGGCGCGTCCGTTGTCCATCGCCACAGGAGACTATCTCGCACGCCGCCGCATCGTCGAACGACGCGATATTGTAACAGAGTGGTGCGCGGTCTGTATTGGTGCCCCCGCTCACTGTGGCTCCGATGACATTCCGCGGTCGCCGCTCCGAGTTAAGGACGGGATGTACGAGTTCCTCGATCTCACCCCCCATCACCCACAGTCATGGTAGCAGCCAAGAGCCGATCAGGAGGCGATCGCCGGGCGACAGCTCTTGCAGGGGCGATACCCCGCCGCCTGGGCCTTCGCGTCCGAGGGGAAGGTGACGAGGTGCGCGGCGGTGATCCGCCGCGCGTGGTGGCAGGTGGGGAAGCAGTAGATCCCGGTCGTGTCGCTGGCGTGATAGCGGATCCGCGCCCGCGCCTCCGCCGCGAGCGTGTCGAGCGCCACCCCTTCGGCGCGCAGCATCGTCTCCTTATCTGTGACGCCGAAGACGTAATCGCCGACCCGCCCGTCGCTGCGGACGATGCGGTGACAGGGGATCAGCAGGGGGATCGGGTTGCGACCGAGCGCCGAGCCGACCGCGCGGGTCGCGCCCGGACGCCCGATCTCGCGCGCGATCCAGGCGTAGGGGCGGATCTCCCCGCGCGGGATCTCGGTCGCCTTCTCCAGCGTGGCACGCTCGAACTCGGAGAGGCCGCGCAGATCGAAGCGCACTGTCGCCCGCTCGCCGCGCAGTCGCCGCGTGATCGCCGCGGCGAGCTCCGGCGGCGCGGCGGGGAGCGTCCGCAACGAATGCCCATGCCGACCCTCGTAGGCGGCGACGAACGCCTCGGGGTCTGTGCCGCGCCAAACCGCCGTCACCCCCGCGCTCGAATAGGCGATCAGCAGCGGCCCCAGCACACTGCCGAATGGGAAGTAGCCATCGGCGAGGCCGAGTTCGACCAAGACCGTCGGGAGCAGGCCGCGCGGCGCGCGCTCCTGTGCGCTCGCGCCGTGCAGCTCGTGCAGAAGGGCGCGGAGTCCTGGGCGCGTCGGATCATGTCGTTCGGTCATCGTCGTACTCCTTGGTCTCGTGGATCAGGGTGTCGTGTGCGAGCCAGGCGGTGCGGAGCAACGCCATGCCACGGTGGACCTGCGCCTTGACCGTGCCGGTCGGCAATGTCAATGCCGCCGCCACTTCGGGATAGGAGAGTCCGGCCACATGCCGCAGCGCGATCGCGGTGCGGTAGCGCGGAGCGAGGCTCTCCAGCGCGGCGACGAGGCGGGCGCCGAGTTCCGCGCGCTCGACAATTTGCTCCGGTCCCTGGTCCGCGCGCGCTTGCAGCGGTGGTGTCGCCGCGATGCCTCCTTCATCCTGATGTTCGTCCGGGAGGGGCAGCGGTGCGCTCGCACGTCCGCGCAGGCGGTTGCGGGCCAGGTTCAGGGTGATCCTGTAGAGCCAGGGGCGCAGCGCGAGCCCGCGAATTCGTTCGGCATCATAGGTGAGTAATGCCCGATAGGCGCGGATGAAGGCATCCTGCGTCACCTCCTCCGCGTCGCGCCGGTCGCCGCAAAGGCGGAGTGCGAAGGTGAAGAGCCGATCCTGATACGCCAGGACCACGCGCTCGAACGTCCCCGTCAGATCGTCCACGAGGGCGACGACGAGCGGATCGCCGCTGTCCGGCAGCGCGAGCGACGGCGCAGCGTGGACCATCAGCGCCCGGCGAGGGCGGCGACGAGCGGTGCGCACGCTTCGCGCTGGTCGTCGCCGACGATGTAGTAGGAGAAGCCGTAGCGCTCGCGTCGCTCCCAGAGGGTCTCACCGATCTGCGCGACCGTGCCGACGAGCACGGAGGGCATCGCCGCGACCTCGGCGGTGGTGACGCCGCGCCAACCGCGCGTCGCGATCAGGCGCTCGATCGCCCCCTCGCGATCGTCGTCGATGATCACCGTAGGGATCAGACTCAGTTCGAGCGCGTCGAAGCGCGCGCCCGCCCCGGCGCGGATCCACGCGAGCTTCTGGGCGACGGCTGCGGCCAGACGCTCCTCTGTGCCATCCGCCATCGTGCCGCTCGCCACCGATGTGGTGAGCAAGCCCACGATGTCGGCGTACCGCCCGGCGAGGGTCAGCATCCGGCGCTTGCCGCCGCCGATCAGGAGGGGTGGGCCGGATCGCTGCGCCGGACGCGGGAAACCCTTCAGCTCCTGCACGCGATAATGCTCCCCGACGAAGGTGAGCGGCGTGTCGGCGAACAGGCCACGGACGATCTGCACCGCCTCCGCGACGCGCGCGACGCGTACGCCGTTCGGGTCGAAGTCCAGCCCCGCCGCCTCGTATTCGGCGCGGAGCCAGCCCGCGCCGAGCCCCAATTCCAAACGCCCGCCGGAGAGGAGATCGAGTGTCGCAGCCTCCTTGGCGAGCATGACGGGGTGGCGATAGTCATTGTCGCAGACGAGCGTGCCGACCCGGAGCGCGGTGGTCGCCAGCGCCGCCGCCATCAGCGCCGGGAACGGGGCGAACTGATCGCCGAAGGGCTCTGGGACGAAGTGGTCGCGCAGCAGGAAGGTCGCGTAGCCGAGTTCCTCGGTGCGCCGCGCCGCCGCGAACCACTCCGTCGCGTCTCCCGGGTGCTCGTTGATGACCCCGAATCGGAACGGTTTTGCGCTGGTCATGCTGCCTCTCCATCATTCCGTTTCATATCGCTACTCCCCGAAACACACCCTGGCGACGATCGGTTGCAGGAGGGCGGATGCAACCGATCGTCGGCCCCCCCGTGTTATTGGCATCACGACGCAGAGGCAACCGGTCGACCGTTGTCTGTGGTTGGAGTACAGGCACTTGTCGCTCGATCGGGCGCACGTCGGAAGAGTGCGCCATGTCACCCTGTCACGGTGACATGGTGCGGGGAATGGTTCGCGCTATCGGGCGGTGAGTGGGCCTGGGATGTTGCTCGACCTGACGGTGGGATCGATTGTTGGCTCCGAACGATTGACGAAGGATGGTGACGTGATGAGGGCGAAGGATCTTGGCATGTTGTTCCTGCTGGCAGCGATGTGGGGTGCATCGTTCCTTTTCATCAGGATCGCCGTGCCGACGGTCGGACCGATCGTGCTTGCCGTCCTGCGCGTCTCCCTTGCGGCCTTCGGCTTGATCGTCTATGCCCTCGTCAGTCGGCGTGCTACCCTCTTGCGCGGGCGCTGGCGTATCTTTCTTCTGATCGGTTTGGTGAACGGCGCCATACCATACGTACTGATCGCCACGGCGGAATTGCATTTGACCGCCGCGCTCGCCGCCATTCTCAATGCCACCACGCCCCTCTTCGCGGCACTGTTGGGCGTGCTGTGGCTGGGAGAACATCTGACATTCCGTACTGCGTGCGGTCTGCTCTTTGGCCTCTTCGGGGTGGCGGTGCTGGTCGGGTGGAGCCCTCGCGCTCGATCGGGTGCTCGTCGTGGCCGTGCTCGCCTCGCTCCTGGCGGCCTTTTCCTACGCGGTGGCCGGTATCGTCGCGAAGCGCGTCTCGTCGGGGGTTCCGGTCCTATCGCTGGCGCTCGGTCAGCAGCTTGGGGCGTCGGCGTTGCTCCTGCCGCTGGTCGTGCCGATCGTTGCCACGACGCCCGCAGTCGTGCATCTCTCCGCGCCGATCACGCTCGCTATCGTGTCGTTGGCCTTCCTTTCGACCTCCGTTGGCTATCTCCTCTACTTTGCCTTGATCGCGAACATCGGCCCGACACGCACGCTCGGCGTTACCTTCCTGGTGCCACCATTCGGCCTCCTGTGTGGGGTGCTCTTCCTCCATGAGACGGTGCAGACCAGCACTGCGCTCGGCCTAGTATTGATCCTCCTTAGCGTGCTCCTTACAAGTGGGCAACGGTTGAGTACCCGTGCCAGCAGTCAGGTGCAGGACGAGAAATCACGCTAAGCAGTCTTGGCCTGAAGCTGAAATTGTTGGGGAGCGCGGGATGAGACCCCTGAAGGCGACATATGTGCTCCGACTTCTCGCGCTTCTGTGCGTTGCTATGGGTTGGTGGGATGCTCCCCACCGGGGCGGAGCAGCAGAAGATCGACACGGGCGAGTTCGGGCGCGCTGAGGGGGGCAAGGCGTCGGCCCTTGCGCCAGAAGCCCGGCAGGGCAGGCAGGGCGGCGAGCATCCCGCGCAGGGTGGCGCGCGCCTCGGCCCCGCGCCAGGCGCGTGCCGCGCGCCACGCCCGCCCGGCGTGGGTGGCGACGATGCGCGGCCAGTAGCGGCGCAGCAGCGGGCGCGGCAAATCCTTGGCGAGGAGCAGGAAAAGGTTGCGCCCGACCCAGTACGACGCGAACGCGCCGCCGCCCGTGGCGCTGAGGTGGTGATAGACACGCGCGGCGGGCGCGAAGACGCAACTGTAGCCCGCACGTTGCAGTCGCCAGGCGAGATCGACATCCTCGCAATACATGTAGAGATCGGGATCGAGGATCGCGCCGTCCGGCTCGGCGATCGCCAGGAGTGCGGCACGGCGGTAGAGCGCCGCCCCGGCGCAGGGTCCGAAGGGCGGCGCGACATCGTCGTATTGTCCATGATCGGGCTGCCAGACGCCGCGATTGATCGGCACGCCGGTGACCGTGAAGCCGTCGCCCGCCGAGTGGAGGGTATCGCGCCGTTCGAAGAGAAGCATCTTGGACGCGACGGAGCCGGCCCCTGGTGCGTTGTCGAGCGCAACCACGAGCGCGCCGAGCCACTCCGGCTCCGCCTCGGTGTCGTTGTTCAGCAGGCAGACAAGGTCGCTCGCGGTGGCGGCGATCCCGGCGTTGCAGGCGGCGACGAGCCCGCGATTGCGCGCGTGACGAATCACGCGCATCTCGGGGTACGCCGTCGCCAGCCAGGCGGCGGTGCCATCGAGCGAGCCGTCATCGACGACGGTGATCGCGAAGTCGCGGTAGGTCTGGGCGTCCAGCGCGGCGAGGCAGGGCCGCAGCAACCCCAGCCCATCGAAGGTGGGGATGACGATCGCCACACGCGTTGGTCTGGTCAGTGGCGCGCTCATCCCTCGCGCAACTCGCCCATCTCCGCGAGGCAGCGGCGCACGCCATCGCGCCAGTCGGGGAGGGTGACCCCGAGGGCCGCCGCTGCCCAGTTGTGCATCACGCCATTCGTCGGCGGGGTCGCGGGGCGCTGGAAGGTGCTGGCCGGGATCGGCTCCACCGTCACCGCGCGTCCGCTGAGCCGGAAGATCTCGCTCGCCCAATCGGCCCAGGTGCCGGAGCCACTGTTCGTCAGGTGGTAGGTGCCCCAGACGCCGGTGCGGGCGAGAGCGGCGATCCCGGTGGCGAGGTCGGTGGCGTAGGTCGGTTGCCCCAACTGGTCCGCGACACAGCCGATCGGATCCTTGCCGCTGTCGGCGAGGCGGAGCATCGTCTGGACGAATTTGCGCCCCTGCGCGGCGTAAACCTGTGCCGTGCGGACGATGTAATGGCGGCGGGCGTGGTGGCGCGTCTCCTCCTCACCGGCGAGCTTCGCGTGGCCGTAGACGCTCAACGGCCCGACGGCATCCCACTCGTGGTACGCCTCACCCGCCGGTTTGCGCCCGTCGAAGACATAATTTGTGCTGACGTAGATGAGCGGGATGTCGCGGTCGCCAGCGGCCAGGGCGAGCAGACGCGCCCCGAGGGCGTTGATCCGGTAGGTTCCGGCGATGTCGCTCTCGCAGCCATCCACGTCGGTCGCGGCGGCGGCGTGAACGATCAGGTCGGGGGCGTACCGTTCGACCGCCCGCTCCACGTTCTCCCGGTCGGTTACGTCGAGATCGGCCCGTCCGGGCGCGGCGACCGTGGCCGCGCCGACGTAGGTGGCGGCGAGCGCCCGTCCGAGTTGTCCCTGTCCGCCGGTGATCAGCACGCGCCGGGGTTGGTCCGCCATCCCTCGCTCCTGCCCCACTCGGGGCGTGCGCGGTATCGCGGCAACCGCCGCTAGCCGATATGGATCGCCGGTCGCCGGGCCGGATCGCGCTCGGCCTTGCGGAGTACCTCGTGGGTCAGCGGGGCGATGTCGCCCTCACCGAAGAGTATATAGCGCGCGAGGAACTTCAGCGGGTT
>JAABUN010001535.1_pt1 | contig 49824 bp, 50 predicted proteins | sample 5559311 | NCBI WGS metagenome assembly JAABUN01 (sample SAMN10711877, study PRJNA513370) | rock metagenome | isolation source: Antarctica rocks | place: Antarctica: Victoria Land, Siegfried Peak sud
CGCCGCGAGCCCATAGGCTGCAACACAGCTCGTGGCCCTTCCTCGATGGATGCATAGACACACCCATCTCAGCGCAGGGCCACGAGCCCTTGCATCAACGACCCACCACGCTCAACTACCGAGAGCCAACTTGACGGGCACCTTCTAAACCCGGTGTAGGCATCGGATGGCCGCCGGCCGCATCATCAAGTAGACCAAAGCGGGCCGGCTGCCGAAACGCCTGGCTGACCAGTTTCGTCGAATCCTTCGGCAACGTCCGGCCAACCTGCTCGGGCTCGCGCCGGTCCGGTCTGGCAGCTGCGTGTGCGCCTCGCTCGGAACAGACCCTGGCGGCCAGCAATCCTGATCGCCCTCACCAAGTAGATCGCCAACGCCCACCGCTCTGGACACGCATATATCTATAAGCGTCGGCACTCGCCTTGGTCGGCAAATGCGCTCAGGGCGAAGCCGCCGTGAGGCAGGAAAAAGCCTTTTATCGGATGACGCTAACCGTGAAGGTAACCGTCGCCCAACAGAGGCTAGGAAGGTCAACGAAGACGCGGCCCTCATCGATTAACACAGAGTCGAGCGGCCGCATTTGTATTGGTTGAGACGTTGCGTTGTTGACGTTATTGCGGTTCATGGCAGGTGGTACGGTAAGGACGCGAGCAATCAAAGTCTTTTCTGGATGAAGGCCGCGAGTTGTTACCTCTATCCGGGCACGGTCGTGGAGGCTGCGATTAGCGATAAACAGTGCCACCTGGCCCCGATCCTCATCCCAAGTTCCACTGGCGTCGACGAAATCCACGTCGCCGTACAAGCGGCTCTCGTACTGATCAGACGTCGACGCCAGCCGAAGTATCAAGCCTGACGCACATCTCGCCATTTCAGCAAACGGGAAGAATGAGCTTTGGCGCCAAGCATTCCCACCGGGACTCGTTCCTATCAGGCCGAGCACGTTCACCAACTGCGCTTGGTTCGCGATCTTAACTCGATCTCCGTGTCGTAGCAACGAGTTTAGCAGAGTGCCGACTACGACCGCCTCGGTCACGTTATAGTAGAACTCACCGATGGCCGGATGCTGGGGCCACGACTTAGTTAAGGTCGCGCGTCGCTTCTCCTCAATATCGGCAGAATGTCCATGTGTGACGTTCCACTCGTCAATTGCGAGGGCAACTTTCTTCCGCAGCATCGTCTTTGCACTTACTGAGTCAGCGGATGCAGCCACGGCTTCGATAGAGAAGTCGAAATGCACGCTGCTAGCCAAAAAGCACCCTATGGCACCGTCGCCTTGTGAGTAGTAAGCATGTAATGAGACATAATCAACTTCGTCGAGGGTATGCGAAAGCACTGTTCGCTCCCATTCGCCAAAACCCGGCATCGAAGCCTTAGAACTACCGCAAACGATAAGCTCGATATTGGGATCAACTGCACGCATTGCTCGTGCCGATTGGAATGCCAGTCGTCCGTAGTCGGCGGCCTCCTTGTGTCCAATCTGCCATTGGCCGTCCATCTCATTACCTAACGCCCAAAGTTTTATGCCAAATGGTTCTTCAGCTCCGTGCTGTCGTCGCAGGTCGGATAGATAGGTGCCCTTGGGATGGTTGGCATACTCAACGAGCGCGCGCGCTTCGTCGGCCCCACGTGTGCCGAGGTTCACGGCCTCCATCACCTCCGTCTCGGCTAGGTCCGCCCATCGGACAAACTCATGCAAGCCGAACTCGTTCGTTTCGACGCTTCTCCAGGCGATATCGAGGCGGCAGGGCCGGGAATGGCGCGGGCCTACACCGTCTTCCCAGTTGTATCCGGAGACAAAGTTTCCGCCGGGGTAACGGATTACACTCACGCCTAGCTCGCGCGTGAGATCCAGTACATCACCTCGAAATCCGTGCTGATCCGAGGTGTGGTGGCCAGGTTCGTAAACTCCGGTATAAATCGACCGGCCCATATGTTCAATAAAGGAGCCGAATAGACGGCGAGAAAGGGGACCTGCGGTGAAGTCACGATCAATTGTGATCCGAGCGTCAACCATTCTGCCCCTTCGATTGAACCGTACGAGTGTCATTGTCATCAATGATGATTGCCGAGCAGACAGACTTGGTCAAGACCAGCGAGGCATTCAGGAGAGTATGGTTGCGGCCGTTGACGCAGCCCAGCCGTCAGCGACATCGCCGCGAGCAGGCCGTACCTTCACCGCTGCCGCCCGCCTGTGTACGCGGGGGCGCAAGAGGAGCTTTTTTAGCCCGGATCTTTCATGTCGGTGGTGTTGATCATGGTCATGGTGGCGGAGACGCTGTGCCGGTCTGATCTTGTTCTTGGGGTGTGACAACGGCCCGAGTGTCGTCTCGGGTGGGCGGGGTTCCACGGTTCCGGATGGTGAGGGTCGGGTGGGCGGGTGGTGGATTGTTCAGCTGGGGACGGCGAGGGCGCGGAGACGGTTGATCGCGTCGGCGACCAGTTGGGCCCAGGGGGCCTTCTGGGCGAGGTGGAGCAAGACTTGTCGGCCGCTGCGGGCGAGGGCGGCGGGCACGGTGAACAGCCGGTAGCGGAGCCGTTTCGGCTCCCACCGGCGGGCTTCGTGCTCGCCGAAGGCGAGCATCTGCATCCAGGCGGTCAGCTCGGCGGCCATGGTGACGATGGCGCACCAGATTCGGTTCTGGTCGAAGTCGTGCAGCGGCAGGTTTCTTGTGGAACCCGTACCCGCGTTTGAACGTCGGCTTCGCGTGTTCCTTCTCCGAGTGCGACCCGACCAGGGTGGCGTCGACGTCGACGACCAACGGGGTCGCTGCGTCGGTGCCCGAGTCTGGGGCCTGCTCGCCGGCCAAGGCCCACACCGCCGACCGCGCTGCCGCCCGGGCGGTGTCGATCGCTTTCAGCGCGGCCGAAACGTCGGCGGCGAGCATGTCGATTGTTCGGGACACGGTCGGGTCGGAGGCGACCCGGCCATAGATCTCGGGTTCGGCGCGGAGGACGGCGATGTCGGCGAGGCAGTCCCCGCCCAACGCTAACGACACCGCGAGATCCAGGACGATCTTGGCCGGGTCGTGGACCGCGGTCGGCTTCCGCCACCGTTCCAACGCCGTCGACAGCTCAGCCCCCAAGCCGCTGACCCGGACGGTGTCGGTGAGCAACACCCCGCCGGCCTGCCCAGCTGCGGAGCAGCGGGTGGTGGTGTCGACCCGAAGGCGGGGATAGAACCCGGTAGTGTTCCTCACCTGAAGGGTGCTCCTTGTCTTGGTTCAGATTGGTCCGTCGCAAGACCCATCCTCCCAAGTCAGGGGCACCTTTCTCATCATCAACACCCAGTCAGACCCGCCCGCCATGAAAGCACCGGGTTAGCGAGGAGACTTACCGTCATGCACATGGGTCCTCACCGCCTCAAGCACCGCTGAGGGATTCCTCTGCAGCTCCACGACTGCATCCTGGGCCGCGAGCCACCCCCTCGGAGGCGCCTGCCATAGACAAGGGCACGCGTAGATTGAAGTTGCAGTCCTACCCCGCGAACAAAGCTGTAAGCGCCGGGCCGTCAGACCGGGCCAGCGGGCCGCCAACCCGACTCGATGCTCTAACGTACGGGACATGCCAGACCAGCGGTCGGCGCTGCTCGCCCACTTCGCCGCCTCCCTACGGCAGCTACGCGAGCAGGCAGCCCGCCCGCGATCAGCACCTCACCCAGCTCACCCAGTACAGCGACACTCTCTTCGACGACGCCTTCAGCGGGCGGGCCCCCCTCCCCCCTCGCGGCGCCTCACCACCACCCTCGCTAGGACCCTCGGAGCCGACCTCCAGGAGTGGGGGTCACGGTGGGACGCCCTCGACCAAACCCTTCGCGACCTCCCCGGCGTCCGATGCAGAACGGCACCCCGCCGCCGGCCCGTTCAACACCACCAACCTGCACAGTCGACGACTGCGAACCGCCCCTACAGCGCCGAAGACGTCTGCCGACCCCACTACTTCAACGACGACGATTCGGGCAGTTGGCTCAAATGCCGCGCGGGGAACGTGCTCCATTCTCGGATCTGCAGGCCGATGCGTATGGCGTTCGCTGGAGTCCGTGGACCAGCTGCAGGCAGGTTGCCGGCAGCTGAGAGCGGCGAGATGCGTTTCCGGCGAGGGACCCCTCGAGGACGGTGCCGCGCTGACGACCCGGGGAGGCGCAGCTAGTGTTCTCCACCAGGGGTTTGTACAGATCGGGGCGACCTCAGAGGCTGCCGCTGACAGGACGGGAAGAGCTAGCCCCGAGCCTGGCTCTGCCAGCGCTGCGAAACTCGGGCAGCCTCAAGTCCCAACTGATACCTCTACACGCCCGAACCTGAATCGCATTGGCCTGGGCGTAGACCTAGCGGATTGGAAGTGCTGATCTGATCGTAGTGAGCAGCCTCTATCTCGGCTGGCGGTAGGTCGCCGCAGTACTCTGTAGAGGCGGCTGTGGTTGGACCAGTCAACGCATTCGGCGGTGGCGATCTCGACGTGGTCGACGTTGCGCCCCGGTCCTCTTCTCCTGACAGCTCAGTATTGTAGAGGCCGTTGATCTCGGCCAGCAAGTTGTCATAGGACGAGCCAACCGCCCCACCGACGGTCAGATCCCGGACTCCGCAAGGCGCTCGCCTAGGGCTAACAGCGTGGTGCGGGTACTCCATCCAAATCGGTCACGCACGCAGAAGCTGCGATGGGCTTGTCTCGAAGCGGCTGGTCGCCCGGCCGATCCGACAGCTTCCCCGTCGAGGCGCTAAAGCGTGTCAGTCGTGTGACAAAGGTAACCGGGTCAGTCGTTAGCCCTCGAACGCTCGCCGACCTGCTCGGCGCCCGGCGCGTGGGACTGCGGGACGAACACCTGCTCCAGCACCTGGCCGGCTTCGGCGGCGATCTGGGGCCGCCGCTTCGCGACGTAGTCCCGGACCGTCCAATACGACACGTCGGTCACGCCGTGCTCATCAACTAACCGCGCCAACACCCGCCGGGCGGTGTGTTGCTGCTTCCGTGGCGCAGTCAGGTCCTCTCGCAGCATCGCGTCCACCAACGGCGCCACCGACTCCAGCTTCGGCGCCGACCGCTCAGGCACCTTCCGCGGTGGCGGCTCCGCCGCCGCCAACGCTAACCTCACCGTTCGCCAGTGCACCCCATGCCGAGCGGCGAGCTGCGGATCGACAACCCCTCACGTCGAGAGTCCCGCCGGATCGTCTCGAACAGCTCCACCCTGGACCTCACATCGGGGCCTCCCGCCAGTCGTGGAACACCACAAACCAACGGTCCACCCGTTCATAGGTGGGGCCAGGTTAAACCGCCACAGCGGCGTGTCGTCCCTCAAGGTGGCTATTCGCAGTTGACCGTGGTTGCCTGCCTGGTCAATGGGTTCACGCCGCGCGTCGGGCGGCGCTCTGCAGGAGGATACGGGCCTGGTAGTGGCCGGGGTTGCGGTAGCCCCGGCCGGTCCTCTTGATCTGCTTGATGCCGGTGTTCGCGGCCTCGGTGCGGGCGTTCGTGACGCCGGTGGCGATGAGCACCTCGATGGCTGGCCACCAGGCGCAGATGGTGTTCCACAGCCGTGTCGTCTCGTCCATGTCGGCGGCCAGCACGTAGCGGCCCAGGGTCATCTTCTCGACCCGGGCGTGCTCAAGAGTTGCGGCCTTGAGGAGCCGCCGCAGCTGTTCCTTCACCCCCCAGGCGGCGGACAGCTCCTCGGTGGGATCGTCGGTGGCGAACACCCGGTCGAGACGGGCGCGGGCCCGGGCCGACAGAGTGTCGTAGCCGCGGAGGAGCAGCATCCGGTGCGCCCATGCCGGGTCGACCTTCCGGCCGCGGCGGTGCTCGCGGTCGCGGACCAGCCGTTGCCGGACCCGGGTCACCATCAGGTTCGCCAACGCCACCAGGTGGAACGGGTCGACACTGACCTGGGCGCACGGCAGGGCGTCGACGATGGCCCTGCGGAACGCCGCCGACGGGTCGATCGCGACCACCTCGACCCGGTCCCGCCACGCCGGAGACCGGGCGGTCAGCCAGCCGCCGACCGCGGCAGAGTCGCGGCCGTCCACGACCCCAAGGACCTGCCCGCAGTCGGCGTTCACGATCGTCGACATCCACGGCTCCACCCGCCGCCAGCCGCCGGAGTCGTCGCGGAACCAGCGGACCGACCGGTAGCGGTGCTCGTCGATGCCGAGCCGGCGGACGTGCAGGTCGTCCACGTCGGGCAGCAGCACCGCCGCCGCGTTGACCGTGGCCTGGACTGTCCACCACGCCACCCCATACGCCTTGGCGACCTCAGCGACAGCCCGGCCGGAGTCGACCACCGCATCCAGCACCGCCGTTCGCAGCCGGGTCGTGCACCGCGCCCGGGCCGGCAGCTCGGCCGTGGCCGGGGCGAACGTCCGCCGCGGGCACAACGGCTCTCCGCACACCAGCCTGGCCTTGCGGACCACCACCTCCACCCGGCCGGCCTGCGGGATATCCCGGACCCGCTGATCGGTCCAGGCATGCACCCGCCCCGACACCACCCCACAGTCGGGACAGCCGGCGTCCAGCTCGACCGGCAACACCTTGACCCGGCGACCGCCCAACGGCAGATCGACCGCATCAACCACCCGGTAGCCGGGCAGGTTGAAGATCACGCTCGCAGCGTCACGCCGCGAGCCCATAGGCTGCAACACAGCTCGTGGCCCTTCCTCGATGGATGCATAGACACACCCATCTCAGCGCAGGGCCACGAGCCCTTGCATCAACGACCCACCACGCTCAACTACCGAGAGCCCTCAAGGTGGGGCCAAATCAGACCACCATACCGGGGCCAAACCAGACTCCCATTCCCCGTCTGATTGGCCTTCTGCGGTGCTGGTAGGCGAGAATCAGCGCCATGGGATCTCATACCACTGTGACGTTGTTTGACGACTTCGACGGCTCTACCGAAGGAGTGCGCACCGTCACCCTCGGACTCGACCGGCAGACCGTCGAACTGGACCTGTCCGAGGCGAATTACGTGAAGGTTCGCGACTTCCTCACCCCCTACCTCGAGGCCGGGCGCAAGACCAGCACTCCGAGCAGCAGCTCCCGCCGCAAGCCGAGCTCCAGCGATGGGAAGTGGGGGGACAACCAAGCGATCCGCCAGCGGGCTGGGGCCAACGGCCACGAGGTCAGTGCCCGTGGCCGGCTGAAGAAGGAGATCGTCGACGCCTACGAGGCGGCCCACTGACCGGCACCCAGCGGCCCCGGTCACCGGCCTTCGACAACTTGAGGCTGACCAACGCCTCATGAGCACTGAGTCCAAGAACAGCGCAGCCTGGAAGCAGCGGTGCTGTACACCGCAGCCCAGCCCGGGTCCTGGCGAAAGCTGCCGGTGGTGCACATGGGGCCCGGCCAGGCCCGCGTCGAGGCTATCCCCCGTCTGTCCGATAACAATCCTTATGACAAGATGCCCCTCGTTCGGCCTAGTCAGAGGCCTATCTGAGTCCCAAGCCGCTAGCCGTCACGACGGGGACTGCCCTCACGGCCCCCGCCGCTGCCGATCTCCAAGACCCGCTCGCCCGCGCCGACCAACCTGGCCTCTCAAGCGAGTCATCGCGGCCCTGTCTTCAGGCCGTGGGTGGGTACGTAACACCTGTGGCAACCAGTTGAGGTGGTGGCGCTTCTCGTCGGCGATCAGGATCATCACCAGGTCTTCGGGCATCGGGTACCCCCAGGCCGCGGCTTGCAGGTCCGCGGCGATCTCCCTGCCTTGAGTCACACGGGCGTACCAGAGGCAGCCGGTTAGGGCCAAGCCGATCATCGCAACGTAGGTGCCGACGACGCTGGCCCCTGAACCGAGAAAGAGTGGGACCATGCACGCGCTGGCAACGACGAAGCAGGCGCTGATGCCGTAGCGGTGGACCCAGCTAACCGGGTGGCCCAGGGCGTGGGCCATCTCGTGGGCGGCGGTCCACTGCTGAGCAGCTGCGCTTCGCTCGAGCACGTCAAGGCCGACGGTGATCTGGGGACGCGGGTAGCACCTTGCCCGGGCACCGCGTTGTCTGGACACGCGAACCTCGACGTCCCCGCGGCCGGTGAGGGCGCCCAGCTGGCGCACGGTGTCCTTGAAGATCCCCTCGTGAAGCTCCTCGTCGACCGGCGTCGACGACAACGGGTTCTTCACAGCTGGCTCGCGGCCAGTCGGTCAAGCGGGGTACCCGGAAGGTCGGCGGGCGGCGGCACACTCTCGCTGGCGTCGGCGACCAAGGCGACTGTGCCGTTCAGCGCTGCTGCTCGGGCAGGCCGAGGTTGGGCTGCTGCGGTGCCCGTTCGGGTCGTCGGTGCTGCCAGTCCGCTCGTCTGGCGGTGTCGGCGGCTTGTTCGGGGTCGACCCGGGCGAGGGCGTCGATGTCGTTGTCGGTCAGCTCGACCCGTCGGCCGGTCCGGTCGGCTTCGTCGACGACGTCACTGACCCGGTTGGCTGCGGTCACCGCGGACATACCCGGCCCGCGGCTGCTGCCCAGGGCAGCAGCCTGGTCGGTCACCTCCTGGGTCGCGCTGTGGAGCCGGGCGGCGGCTATCTCGAGGACCTGGTCGACGGTGACGTCGACCGGGTCGGCGCCGTGCATGAGCTCGCGTTGTTCCATGGCGGCAGTCAGGTGCTCCAGGGCGGCGTCGAGGTCGCCGCGGCGCAGTGCGTCGCGCGCGTCGAGCACTGTGTCGCTGATCTGCGGTTGGTGCTTCGACCCGCCCGGCAGGTAGGTGATAAAACGGTCGGCCATCCGTTGGAAGGCGTCGTGTAGGTCGTCGCGGCCCTGCCGGGTCGCTAGGTTCCAGTCCGCGTCAGCGGTGGTTCCGTTCAGCGAGTGCCCGGAGTTCAGCGCCAGCAGCGTCTGGGCGTGCACCCAGGGGCTGTAGCTGGCGATCTCCCAGGGGACCTGTCGGCCGGTCGTCGTACTCATCCCAGCACCCGTGAGTCGTCGGCTCGGCGGTTCGCGCGGCTCGCCGCTTCCAGGCTGCTCTGGTTCGTCGCCCATCGGCTGTGGTGGCCGGGGATCCGGTCGAGGACCCGGGCGAGCGCGTCGTGCCAGTAGACGGGCTCGAAGGACCCCGGCTTGGCGCTGGTCAGGACCTCCGACGCGAGCCGGAGCGCAGCGAGCTCGTTGCGGACTGGAGGGATGTTGGCCCACCGGTCTCGGTCACCGAGGACGCCGTGTAGTCCGTACTCGTCGGTCAGCCAGGCGACCCACTCTTCGAGGTTGTCGGCGGCGACGCCCGCAGGCCTGGGGCCCAGGCGCTGCTCGTGGTCCTCGATGCGGGTGGCGAGCTCGTTGAGCACCTCCGCCAGCTGCAGCACCGCAGGCCACGGATCCGCCGCCGCAGCCTGCGCTTCGGCCCTGTCTGCCCCGGGGTCCTGCTCGGGGTTGTCGGTGCTCATGTCGACTCCTGGCTGAGGGCCGGCCGGGTCAGCCAGCCGGGCAGCCGGCGCCGTGCGGGCCGGCGCTGAGGTTGCGGGTCGTCCTCGTCGACGGAGTCCGCGGCGAACGCGGCGTCCATCAACTGGGCGACCTCGGGGTCGATCAGGGCCCTCATCTGTGGTGACTCGAACCAGGCCGGCACCCGTAGCTTCATCGGCTTGTGGTGGTTGACGATCGCCAGCACCTCATCCGGTCTCAGCCGCCGCAGCTCGCCCGGCGTGGCCAGGTCGATCTCCGACTCCGACATCGACACCGACCGGCGGTGGTCGTGGTCGCGGCTGTGGGAGAGGCTGGTCAGGACGGTCTTGCCGAGCAGTGTGGCCAGCTCGTGCAGGGTGGGCACGTCGCTGATCCCGCTCATGTACAGCTTCGCGATGTGGTTGGCTTTGACTTCCTCGGCGCCTTGGCCGTAGATGCGTTTGATCTGTGACAGGTCCTGCCACACCGATTCGACCAGGATTCCCTGGCCGCGTCCGGAGGACACGATGTTGGCCAGCTCGCGGAGCGGGGCGATGTTAGCCGCCTCGTCGAGGGCGAGGAGCAGCGCCGGCCGCAGCGGCCGGCCGCTCTGCTCTTCGCGTCGGCGGACGTTGCGGACCACGGCGTTCAGGATCGACTCGAACACCGCCCGGTAGATCTTCTGGTCGGCGTTGGACGCCATCAGGTACAAGGTGCCGCGGTTGTCGAGCAGGTTGTCGATGTCGAGCAGGTCACCGTCGCCTTCGAAGGTGTTCGCGACTTTGGCCATCACGTCGGAGGACCAGCCCTCGAAGATGTCATAGGCGGTGGCCACGATTGAGGACTTGGTCTTCTCGTGGGTGGTGCGGTGGGACTGCCAGGCCCGGATCGCCCGCCGGTTACCCAGCTGGTCCAGCTGGTCCGTGACGAAGTCCTCGGCGCCGGTCTGGATCCAGCCGAAGACGTCGTCGAGGGTGAAGCTGCGCTTCGCGGCCAAGAACAGCTGCGGGGCGATCATTCTCCTGGCCAGGCCGTCCCAGAAGTCTTGGCCCTGGATGCCGCCGTCCTCGGAGTGCCCGGCGTCGGACAGCCACTGACCGGCCCGGAGGGCGTCGTCGAACGTCTCCACCGCCATCAGGGGTGAGAACCGGCAGGTGCCGATCCCGAGGGTCTCCGACGGGTTCAGCACGTACACCGGGCCGAGGCTGGCCCGGCGCTGCAGGGTCAGCCACAACACGTCGGTCTTGACCGAGGTGACGATGGCCGGGCCGCGGTGCTGCAGCAGGTCAGGCACTAACACCCGGGAGGTCTTCCCTGCGCCGGCCGGGGCAACGATCAGCTTGGAACCGCCGACCGGGCAGGCAAGCATCGTCACAGCTTCGTCTTCCGGTTGGAGGTGATCAGGGTGCCCAACGGCAGCCGCCGCGAGTCGGGTCCGGTCATCAGCAGCTCCTCGACGTCGGCGCGGCTACGCGCCCACTGGCTCGAGCGGTCACGTTGCTCCTGGACCGTCCCGGCGGCCGGCCCGCCGAAGATCCGGAGGTACATCACCGCCACCCAGATCAGCAGCACGCCGCCGAGCACCACCCAGACGACCGCGGGGATCAAGCCGAACAGGTCGGCGTACACGTTGAGCGGCATCATGCGGGAACCTCTCCCTCGTCCAGGTCGTACTCGTCGTCCAGGTCGTCGACGTCCTCAGGTGCGGGCGTGAACGCCCCCACCGCGTCGTCGAGGGCTTGGTGGTCTTCGGGGAACGGGCTGGCGGGGGCGTCGGTGCCGCCGGTGATCGCCCCGTCGGTGTAGTTGGTCCACCGGTCCAGGTCGGTCCGGACGTGGCAGACGACCCGGGGTGGGCGGACCTCCGGTTGGCCGCCTTCAAGCAGGATGTGTTCGCCCTTGTTGAGCTTCTGGATGGCGCCCGTCAGGTTGACCACCCCGAGCAGCTTGGCGGTGTGCTCGGCCTGTTCCTGCTGCGCCTGCCGGAGCAGGTGGACGACGCCGGCTTCTCGGACCAGGCTGGCCAACGGTGAGTCGGGTGACACGTCGGACAGGTGGTGGAACACCGACACCAGGCAGACGCCGACGCCGCGGCCGCGTTTCGCGACGGACTTCAAGATGCTGGCCACCGACGGGAAGTCCGCCGAGTAGCCCTCCTCGAGGACCACCACACACTGGCGGGGGCTCATCGACCACACCGAGGAGATGAAGGTGGCCATGATGGCCATCACCAACATCAACCCGGTCGACCCGTCCTGCAGCGAGCTGGTGTCGACGACGATCAGGTCGGCGTCCAGGTCGAGGTCGGCGCCGTCGGCGCCCCGGGTCGGGCCGTCGATCAGCCCCGACAGACTGCCATCGAGTGCCCCCTGCAGGTCCAGGGCCAGGTCCAGGCCCCACTCGATCAGGTCGTGGACGTCGACGTGGCCGCTGTCGCGGAGCCCGGCGGGCAGCAGGGCTAGCTGGGGTCGGAACATGGCGTCGACGACGTCGGTGATGTCGGGGTGGCGTTCCTGCTCGGCGGCCACCACCAACGCCCGCTTGTGGGCGGTGGACAGGCAGAACCGTTCCCGGGAGGACAGCCGGCCGTGGATCAGCGTGGCTACCATCTCCAGCAGCTCGTCCTGGCCGACGGTGTCCTCCTGCTCGCCGCCGTGGGCGATGATCCGCGGGTCGAGGATGTTGATCCGGGCCCCGTCGCCGGCCCGGTCGACCCGGATCCGCGCCACCCGCTTCCCCGACGCCTCCACGACCCGGGTCACCGCGTCGTACTCAGCCTTGGTGTCGGCGTTGCGTTTGCGGTCGAAGCAGCAGACCTGCCGGCCCGCGTAGATCTGGCCCTGGACGTAGTGGTTCTTCACCAGGCTCGACTTCGACTGGCCGACGTCGCCGCACACGACCACGTTCAGCGAGGTGATGGCACCACCGGCGTACAGCACGAACGGGTCCGACCCGATCCACATGCCTGTCGACACCTCGATGCCGAGCGGCCCACCGCCGAACAGCGGCTGGGACTGCATCAACGCCGGGTTGGTGGCCACCACCTGCCGGGTCGAGGAGACCGGGGTGTCGCGTTCCCGCAGCTCATACCAGCCGAGGAGATCCAACAGCCCGTTACGGCGCAGACCGCGGGGCACCGGACCCTTCAGGTCGTCCCACTGGCCGGTGTCGACCGGCCCGGCGAGTTCCTCCAGGTCACCCACCTCAGCCAGGTCTGTGCCCTGGTCGCTGAACAGCTCCGGCCCGGCGGCCCGACCCGGCCGCCGTTCACGCCGCGAACCATTCCCTTTCCGGGCCGTCTTCACACCGTCGGCGCTTTCGGCTCTGCGGTGCTCGGGTCTGCGGTCGAGGATCGTCATCAGCTGCGCCTCCAGGATCGGGGTGCGTCGGCAGGGGTCTGAGGTTGGGTGGGGCGGCTCATCGGGCCAGCCCCCGGCCCAGCGGGAGGGACAGCACCATGGCATCGGCTTGGCGGCCGTCGTGCCAGCGGAACGCGTCGACGTTCATGTCCGACATCGACGAGTCGACCAGGCCGCGGGCCTCCATGATCCCCAGCGCGGACGGTGCTGAGCAGGTCACCCGCACCGACGGCAGCACACCGGAGGACTGATGGCGCAGGTCACTCATCACCTGGTGGCCCAGGTCGACCTGCTCCTGGTCCTCACCGGTGGTGACCCGGCCCTGGTCACGGACCACCTGGGTCATCGTGTTGAGGATCTGGTCGGCCATCTCCCGCTGCGACTCCCGCCGCGACAACAGCCGCCAGGTGGAGGTGACGGTGCGGATCGCCGACGGGCCGGCCACGTCGAACATCTGCCCGACCGCCGGCAACATCCACCGCGACGTCACCCGCCCCGCCGGCCAGCCGGACGGCGCGATCGTCCCGGTCGCGTGGTACCAGAGCACGTCATGGCGCCAGTCCGGGACCTGCAGCGCGTCGTACAGGGGCCGCGGGTAGCTCGGGAACCCGTCGTGCGCCACCGCGATCCCCGACAGGTCGTCCATGCTGCGGCTCGGCATGTACAGGTGCCGGACCAGGGCGCCGAACCGCCGCGGCCCCAGCCCCTGCACGACCCGAAAGCCAGCCGTGTTCAACAGCTCCGCCACCAGGCCCAGCTGGGAGTAGGCGGCCTGGCTGATCGCGTCCCGGTCGGTGGCGCCGAGCCGGCGAGCCGCCCACCGGTGCAGCGCCTCCTCCGGCATCGAGAGGGTGGCGAACATCCGGTACTTGTCCGACACCGCACCCACGTTCGCCATCCGCTGCTCGATGTTGTCGCCCAACATGGTGGCGTCCAGGCTGGGGTCGCGCATCGCGCGGACCCGCTCCTTATAGGCGTCCGGCAGGCCCGGCATGGCCCGGGTCATCAACGACAACTCATCGATCGGCGACCGGTCCTCGGCGAGGGTGTTGAGCGCCCGCTCGAGCGCGGCGTCGTCGCGGCGCGCCGCCGACGTCGGCCGCAGCCCGTCGCCGCGGCCCTCGATCTCGATCGTCGCCGAGAAGTAGACGCCGCGGGCCGACGTGGAATGTCGAATCAGGACCTGCTCCGGTGAGTCCTGCGTCCGCGCCACCCCCAAGATGAGGATGTCGCCGACCGGCCGCGGGACCGGCGTGTGCTGGCTGGGCCGGAACGCATCCACCCCAGTCCGGGTCGCCTGCCGCAACCGCCACGTCTGGACCAGCCGCACCCCCCACGGGTCCCGCTCGATGCTCAACGGCTGCCGCACCGCCGCATACAGACCTAGACCAACCAGGGCCGCCAGGCCAGCCACCGTCAGGCTGCTCAGCGACGCCGTCACCACGATCGCGACCAGCAGGTAAATCCCCATCACCACCAACGCCCGGCCGCCCAACCCAAACAAGACGGCGTGGCGGCGGGTCCGCCGCGACAACAACAACGTCGGTGGGCTGTCCGGCTCCAACATCAGACGACTTCCCCTCTGTCATCGGGGCGGCTCCGCCGCGGTCGACCATCCCCCGGCGCCGGGGTGAACCCCGGCCCCGACGACACCAGCCCCAACCCGCCCTCAGATCCGCCACCGGTTCCGGGCTTCCCGCCACTGTCTGTCCGCTCAGCCCGGCCCTGCGCCGCCCCCTCTGGCCTGCGGGCCGTGTCGGGAGCCTCCCCGCCCGTGCGGGTGGCGTCAGCCGCCCCGCCGGCCTTCAGGGCGGTGTCAGGTGCCCCCTCCGGCCTGCGGGCCGCGTCCCGGCCCTCCCCGCCGTTACGGGCCGTAGCCGGTACCGCGCCGACGTCGCGGGCCGTGTCCCGGCCCTCCCCGCTGTTCCGGGCTACAGGCCCCTCCCCGCCCGTGCGGGTGGCGTCAGCCGCTCCGCCGGCCTTCGGGGCGGTGTCAGGTGCCCCCTCCGGCCTGCGGGCCGCGTCCCGGCTCTCCCCGCCGTTACGGGTCGTAGCCGGTACCCCGCCGACGTCGCGGGCCGCGTCAGGTGTCTCACCGGCCCGCTTCCACGGCTTTCCCCCTTCCGATGCGTTGCCGCCACCTATTGGCGGTTCGTCGGTGGGTTCGCCGCCACCGCGGTGCTCCTCGTCGCCGGCAACAGCGCGGCCGCTGACCGAGTCCCGGACCTGCTCGGCGCCCGCCCGGACCTTGTTCACGATCCCCATCCACACCGAGGCCGCCGCACCGACCGGCCCAGCTACCGCCCCCGCACCGGCCGCGCCTGCCGTCGAGCCGGCAGCAGCGCCACCAGCAGCGGGGCCGCCCGCGCCGCCGCCGGCCGTGATGGCCGCTGGCCCACTGCTCGGGCCTGCGGTGATGGCGGGCGGGCCGCCCGGAGCCGTACCGGGAACCCCGCCCTTCGACGGCCGCTCCACCGGCGGGCCCGGCTCGGCGTTGTCGGTCACCTCCGAGGCCCGCTGGGACCGCGACGACCGCGATCCCTGACCACCGCCGCTCTGGGTCACCTTCGAGCTGGCCCGTTCCGCCAAACCGCTCAACGTCGCCCCGTCGTAGCGGCCGCCGGTGAACGCTGGCACCACGTAGGACAGCACCATCCCGATCGCCATCGGCGCGGCCAGGCTCAACAGCAAGCCGACGATCAGCATCCCGGCCCGCATGAAGAAGCCGTCGCTGCTGGCCCGCGGGACGGCGCTGAAGGCCACCACCCACACCAAGAACAGCGCAGCTGGCGCCAACACCGCCCCCAACAGTCCACCGGTCACCTTGGTGACCCCGCCGCGCCACTTCGGGTTGATCGAGGCTGCGTAGAGAATCGGGATGAGCAACGTCAGCAGGAAGACCAGGTAGTGGCTGATCGCGAGCTCCAGCAGCACGCCCACCAGCGACGCGATCAGGAACAGGAACAGGCCGGCCATCACAGCAGAGCCGCCCGGCACGACAATCCCGGCGAGGGTGCCGACCGCCAAGGCCTTCACCAGCCAGGTCAACTGGGCTCGCAGCTGGTCGGCGGCCATCGACAGGAAGCCCTGCGCCAGACCCTCACCCAGCTGGCTCACGTAGGCCACAAGCAACGGCGTCAACGCGGCGACCGGGGTGAACGTCAGCAGCCGAATCATGGCTTGGCGGAACAGCAATCGGCTCTCAACCCCGCGTTCGGCGAGCTTCACGGTCGCGATCATCGTCGCCGCCGCGGCGATGATCTGGCCCAGACCGAACATGACCGCGTACAGGGTGAGGTAGCCCTTGGAGAACTTGAAGTCCGGGAGCAGACCATCCTTCGCCAGCTTTTCGCTCAGGTCCCCCGCCAGGCCCTGCGTGCCCTGGCCGAGGTCCTTCGCGATCGGCCCCGCCCAACCGGTCGGCTCCTCATCCTGTCCGAACTGGGTGCCCTGGTCCGCCGACCCGGCCGCCTTCGCCTTCTCATCAGTCGGCTCGGTCGGCGACGGAGCCGGGGCTGGGGCCGGGGTGACCGTCGGGCAGGCCGTCGCCATCATGTCCACCGGGGCTTTCGCGCAGTCCTTCGGAGTGCCACTCAGCGCAGCGTGGGCCGCCGGCGGCGTCGGTAAGGCAAGGCCGACGACCACCCCCAGCAAGAGCGTCGCGAACAGCCGGGCCAGCAGCCGCCGGACCGGGTGATTCCGTGGAATCACCCCGGCTGGGGTGGGTGCAGTCATCGGCGTACTCGTCGTCCTCGTCATCGGCCGGGTAGCTGTAGCTCGGGGGTGTCCACTTCCGCCGCGTTGTCGGGCAGCATCCAGCCGTCGGTGCCGAGCAATTGGGCCCGCTCGGCGAACGAGGTCACGACCTGCCCCTGGTCAGCCGGTAGCGGCGGGTCGCTCTCCATCGCGTTGGCGGACTGCAGCCAGTCGCCGCGCACCCACTCGACGGTGACCTCGGTGAGCACCCAGTGAAGCCGGATATTGGCGGTGGTCTTCGCGTCCTCGTAGTCGACGCCCTGCACGATCGGGTACCACAGCTGGACGCGGACCTTCTCGGGCTCGTCGATGACGATCTTGAACGCGCCGTACTGGAGGTAGGCGGCGTCCCAGATCTTCTTGCGGGGGTCCGGCTTGCCGTTGGTCAGCGGCTGTCCTGAAGAGTTGACCTGGTAGTACTTCCGCAAGGCGTTGAGTGTCTGCTGGCGGAAGCCGATCTGCTTCCGCACCTCGGGGGTGGTGTACATCTCGGCCTGGATGGCGTCGTAGTGCGCCTGGTTGTAGTAGGCCGGTGAGGCGTCGACGATCGCGTAGCTCATCGCCGCCTGGACCGCGCCTTCGGTGGTCTTGGTGAAACCTGTCCGCATCTCATGGACGCGACCGATCCCGCCGCTGCCGGCCACCACCCCCGCCGCACGTGGCAACGTCGTCGCCTGAGACGGCTCCACGGCCGGTGGTTGCGAGCTGCCGGCCGGTGGGCTGGCGACCGGCGGCTGCGCGGACGCGACCGGGTCCTCCGACCCGGTGGACCACCGCCCGACCAGCACCCCCAGCAGCACCGCGACCAGCACCCCGACCGCGACCGCCACGACTAGACGGGATCGCGACCGGGCGGGGGTGCTGGTGGGGGGACGGGACGTACGGGGCTCGTCAACACGGATCGGCATCGGGGGAGTTCGTTTCTGTGTCGTTTCGTTCTCTGTGGGTCAGGAGTTCAGGGCGGCGACCATCGACACGATGATCAACAAGATGACCGCGATCGCCAGCACCACGACGCCAGCGAGGTGGCGCGGCTTCAGCGGAGTACCACTTCGTCCGTCCCGGACGGGGGTGGCGCTTCCAGCGGCTCGAATCGGCATGATGGTGTCCCTTTCTTAGACGACGGCTGTGACGATGGCCGGGATAATCGCCAGGATGACCAGGGCGAACACCGGGATGCCGATGTCCATCACCCCGTCGGCGGCGTCGCCGGGGCGGCGTCCGCCCCGGCTGGCGGCGAACTCGAGGCCGCCCTTCATGACGAAGCCGACGGCTCCGGCCAGGCACAGGATCCAGACCAGACCCAAGATCATCACCAGCTTCGGCCCGAGTGAGTCACCGAACGGGCCCAGGCTCGGGGTGACACCCCTCATCAGTTCGTCGAAGTTCATCGACCTGCCTCCTCTTCTTCGTTGATGTTGGTCATCGCTGCGGAACAGACCGCAGCGCCGAGTCGGTCCAGCGCGAGCTGGGTCGTGGGGTTGAGCTGGTCGTGCACGATCGGCCGGTCGGCGGAGATGTGAGGGTCGGCGCCGATCTCGATCACGGCGTGCGCCCGGTCGGTGAAGAACGGCAGCCATTCGTTGCGGTCCTCCCCGATCAGTTCCCCGCCGGCGTGGGACGCCACGATCACCGCGTTGCGGACCAGCCGCTCGTGGTGTGGCGACCGGCCCGCCATGTCCTTGAGCATTTGGATGGCCGGCCGGACGTGGGTGCGGCGCCACTTGATCGGCACTACCAGCACGGTCGCCGACTCCACCGCGGCCCGGAACGCCTCGTGGGCTTCGTTGTTGGCGGTGTCGACCACGATCGCCTGGTAGAACCGTGCCAGCAGCGTCAGCCCTGCCCTGAACTCATCGCCGGTCAGCTGCTCTTCCTCCTCACTCGAGGTGACCATCGCATCGAACTGACCTGAGTCCTGGTGGCGCAGGTAGCGGTGCAGGTCGGCGTGCCGGACCTGTGCTGGGGTGAGGCTCGACAGGTCGTCGATGAAGTCGCGGATCGTCCGGGTCGTCCCGTTGCTCAACACCCGCAACGCCATCGTGCCGCGTAGCTCGTGGTCCTCGAACGCGCACACCCCGCCCGCCCGGGCACGTCCCAGGGCGCCGGCCAGGCCCAACGTCAACGACGTCTTGCCCGCGTAGCCGCGCGGGTTGGCGAGCACGATGTTGACCGGCCGCCCGAAGTTGACGTTCATCGCCCGCTTCAACGACAGGTCACGGACCTCAGCCTGGCTCGGCCCCAGGCCGAACCGGGCCCGCCAGCCGTACGAGGCCCGCGTCGGCCGCCGCGAGGTCGCAGTCGGCGCCAGGTCCACGTCGTAGCCCCGCCTCGGAACCGCATCCTGGGCCAGAGCCGGCCCACCAGGGACCACCAGATCGGCGGACGGTCTCCGGCCATGGGCGGTTTCCACCTGGGGACCCACCTCGAGGTGCCGCCCAGCACCATCTCCCGGGCCGGGCCGCCGAGCCTCGACCTGCAGCACCCGGTCGTCGACTTGCGCCAGGCCTTGGCCGGCGACCTGGTCGAGCTGGCTGGGTGATTCCACGGAATCGGTGATGACGAAACCCTGGTCGACGGGCGGCTGCTGGCCGGCGTCCGGATCTTCGACAACCTCGGCGTCGGCGTACAGGTCCGCTGCCAGCTCGTCATCCGGCGCCGGCTCCTCAGTCAGCGCGCCAGCAGGTTCACCCGGCTGAACCTCCTCGAGGGCTGGCTGGTCGCCGACGTTGCGGCCATGGGCTGCAGCGAGCTGCGCACGAGCCCGGTCGCGGATCGAGGAGGATATCGCCGGATCGACGCGGCGCGGGGCCTGCTGAGGCGCCGCCGTGGACGAGTTACTGGGTCTGTTTGTCGGACCCGGCTGGCTAGATGGAGCTCCAGTCCTACGCAGGTCGTCGAACCCGACCCCTGGCTCGGTTCGCGGGATAGTCATGGAGGTGTCGGTGCCTTCCGTTCTGGTCTGAACACTCTAGCCTGATTAACAACACTATAGTGTCACAGGTCGTTCGGGCGAGGCGACAGCCGAGGCCAGGTTGTAAGATGCCGGGACACGCCGGCGTCACCGGCGAGCTGCAGCCGAAGGAGGTTCGCGCCGGTGAGTTCAGACGGGGAAAGCGACGGCCTGCCCCACCTTGCAGCGCGTCTCAACGTCCTCTTTGAACACGTACCGGGACGCGGAGGGATCGACCTCTACAGCAACGAGCGGGCGGCCGAGGACCTGACAGCCGCCGGCGTGCCCGTGACGGCCGGGTACCTCCGGCAACTGCGGTCTGGCAAGCGACGTAACCCCACGGCGCGGCTCCTAGCAGCGATTGCAGACCTCTTCGAGGTGCCGATCACTTACTTCTTTGAGGCCGAGCAAGCGGACCGAATCACTGCCCAACTGCGCGCCCTCTCACAGCTGCGGACCGCAGGGGTGAGGGGCATCATGGCCAGAAGCAGCGGTCTGACGCCGGAAGCCTTCGAGGAACTAGGTCCGATTCTTGACCAGATCCGCGCACGAGAGGCGCGTGACGATCGTGACGGGCCGATATGAGTAGCTGGCGCATCGCTAGCGCAGCACGTCTCGCCAAGCGGCTGATGCCTGCGAACGGCGACATGGACGGACTCTTAGCCAACCTCGCCCAACACCGAGGTCGGAAGATCCACGTATTGGCACGCGACTTCGCAGGACAACCTACTTCCGGCCTCTGGATCTTCGCTGAGCGCGCCGACTACCTCGTGATCGATGATCCGACAACTCCGAGCCGCCGCGCAGCCATCATTTGCCATGAGGTCGCTCACATTCTTCTCGGCCATCGAGCACAGGCCGGAGGAGCGGCGCTGATTGCTGCGGCCGCGCCCGATCTAAGTCCCGAGTTGATCGCGCGTGCGATGGCACGCCACTCCTACGCAACCCAAGAGGAAGCCGAGGCCGAGGCTCTCGCCACTCAGATCGCCACAGAGCAGGCGGTCAGGTGCCGCTCAACCCAGCCCGGCCCGCATTCCATCATGCGCTGGCGCTAACAACACCTATGCTCTGGATCATCGCCGCCGGCTTCGCTTTGCCGGTCGCTGCCCTCCGCATCGTTACGCGCCGCGGATCTGTGCGCGTGTGGTGGGCCTTTTACACGGCATCGCTCATCACTGGCGCCTTCGGCCTGTGCCTTTTCGCCACCGAGCACGCCGTCAACGCTGTCGTGGGTGTGCCTAATCTCGGCTTTCTATTGGCCCACCTCTGCCTCATCGCGGCGGCCGGCCTCACAATGATGTTCCTGCACACGATCCGCAGTGAGATCCCGGATCGTGCCGCGATGGTCTGGCAGGCACTCTTGGCGTTCGTTGTTGGGCTCCTGCTCCTCGCCCTGTGGACGATGCAACCGATCCATACGGAAAATCTTGCGTATCGGCAACTCCCGGTCGAGATTTACGCCGTGCTTTACAACTGGACCCTTGCCATCTATTACGGAGGGGTTCTTCTCTACTGCGCGATCTGTACCTATCGGCTACGAAACGAAACCCCTCTATCTGATCGAACGCTTCGAGTGGGATTCGCCGTCAACACCATCGCTGCCGCCGCAGGGTTTCTTGCGGTTGGCGTCTTCGTCATGAGCGTGCAGCTGGCTTACAGCGGTTACTGGGCCGCTTCGAACCTGCTCCTCGCCTTAGCCGAGCCGTTGGTCCCTCTGTCGTTCGCAGGGTTCGTGGCTGGTGCGGCCCTGTTTGCGCTTGGTCCGACGATGCAGGAGCGTGCCCGCGCCCGGCGGCTCATCGTCTCGCTGACGCCACTCTGGCGGCGCCTGCGGGAGTTGTACCCAGCGGTCGCTTTCTCCCCCACCCCGCTGACAGGACCCCCGACGCTCCGAGCCGGTCGTATGCTCATCGAAATCGGTGATGGACTTGCCCTACTCCGAGTCGAGCCTGGTGATCGCGACGCGATCGGTGCGGTTGCCCACGCGCTAACAAGCCATGACATTGATGTACAGGCTGAGCCTGCCGCCGGGATCCTTCCTACCCCGGCCACTACACAGGAAGAGGAGCAGCTCTTCGTCGCCATTTCAGATGCATACGTAACGTTGACCGCTGCTGGTGCCGCGGCCAGCAACCGTCAGGAGAGGGCTCGGCTATGAAGACCCACACCAGTGCCTGGGAGGTGGCGGTGGCCGGGGTCGGTCGAGTCAGGGTCGACACCTCGGTCCTCGACCAGCTGCTCCGTGGATGCGCAGAGGTCCGCTGGGAGATCCAGTCGCTCCAAGACCAGAACGTCACTGTAGAGACCCTGGATCCCCAGGCCATGTCGACAGACTCCGACCTCAGGGCGCTGCGCCGCGCGTTGTGCGACGAATCCGAGATTGAGATACGGCCGGTCGGTGAGCGCTCCGGGCCCCGCGCGTCGCTCTGGTCGATACTCGGTTCGGCACCGGAGCGGAGGGTACTGGCTGAACTACTGGGGTGTGACCTGTACCAGCCCCAGATCTTGATCCACTCAGCAACGGGAGATCTGACGGGTCAGCGTGCCCTCGCCTTGGCGTCAAAGATCGGAGCCATCGGCCACGAACGACCGGTGCGGCTCTACGACGCGAGAGCAATTCTGGTCGGACTGCACCAGGTCGGCCCCGACGCTTAACCCCAACCCCCGTCCCTTGGGATGTGGGGCGCTACCTACTCGGTTGGATCGTAACTATAGTCTCAATAGAAAGTCTGAAGTGGCGATCCCGTCACCAACGGCGACTGGGGCGCTACCGGTTCAAGGCGTCGAGGAGGTCAGCACATGTCAGCTCGGTTAACAGCCCACGCGGTACGGGGCTCGAGCAAGATCTTCGACGTCGAGCGCATCGAAGACGGCGCATCGGGTGTATCCATCGGACCTCGACACCTCCAGCGGGTCCAGTTGCGGCTTCTGCACCACGACACCACCTGAGTCGACGGAGCCCTCCACATGCGTCGAGACTCCCGCCGTTCCATGCTCGCCCTCGTACTGGTGCTCGCCTTGGTGGCTGCATTGGTCGTCATCTTCACGAGCCCACGGCCGCCGGTGGACTGCTCCGCCGGCAGTCTCGACGCGGCGGTCGCTGCCGGGCCGGTGCCGGTTCGTAACCCCAGCGCACCGCTCGAGGCGAGGGTGGGTACCTGGAATGCGCTGGCCTCCAACACCCAGCAGCAGACAGTCGACGGCGTCGTCGCCCTCACCAACTCTGCGGACGTCATCGGGCTGCAGGAGCTGAGCCGAGCCGACTCCCGACGTGCCGTCAGCGAGGCCCTGCAGCAGCAGGGCTGGGTGATGACCGACGACCCGAGCAGCACCCCCGTTGCCTGGCGGGCGTCCCGGTTCATCGTGCTGGCGCAGGGCTACCAGACAACCTTCGACGTCGAACGGATCGAGGACGGCGCCTCGGGGACATCGGTCGGCCCACAAGGCATCCAGTGGACCCAACTGCAGGACCGGCGCACCGGGGCCGCGTTCTCCGTCGTCAACCAGCACATCGTGTCGGCCATCGACCGTGATGGGCGCCCGGACACCCGGTCACCGCGGCGGCTGGCCCTGTACGAGCGCCAAATGGACGCTGTGCTCAGCCTCGCATCGAAGCTGCGGCCCTACGGGCCTGTTGCGCTGACCGGGGACTACACCATCGACGCCACCGCCGACCAGCAGGTGAAAGACCCACAGTTCCCCTACGCCAGGTTCGGCGCCGCCGGCATCGTGTCCAACTGGTCACAGCTCGGCACGCCGACCCGAGGTACCGGCGTCGGCGGCCGGACCGTCGACTACGTGTGGCTCACCGGCGACACCGGGCCGTTCGTCGACCAGCAGATCCTGCCGAACCATGGCTCCGACCACAGCCCCGTGGTCGCGAGCCTGACCAAGGTGACGTCCGGGTCGTCGCCGACCGCTACGCCGGCAGCTGCCCGACCGCTACCGACCAGCATCAGTGTCCAGGTCGACGGCGTCACGGTGAGACTCGACGCCGAGCAGATCGAGGTTGCTGCTGCGGCCATCGTCGAAGGTAAGGCTCTCGGCATCCCGCAACGGGGCTGGGTCGTCGCCCTGGCCGCCGCCGGGGCCGAGTCGGGCATCACCAACCCCGATTACGGCGACCGCGACTCCGTGGGCCCCTGGCAGATGCGGCCCTCGGCCGGCTGGGGAACCGTCGAGCAGATCCGCGACCTCCAGCTCGGAGCCCAGGCCTTCTATGGGATGGCCCCGCACACCAACAACCCGGGCCTGACCGACATCCAGGGTTGGGAACAGATGACCATCGCCCAAGCCGCCCAGGCCGTCGAGGTCAGCGCCTTTCCCGACGCCTACACCAAGTGGGAGGCCGCGGCCAGGACCATCGTCGCGCGACTGGCCGGCACGGGCACGGCCGGGGCCGGCTGCGAGGACGCGGTCAGCCTGGACGGTGACTGTCCCACCACCGACCTCCCGGCCGAGGATGTGCTCACCCCTGACGGTCTGTTGGTGTTGCGCTGCGTAGCCGCTCAGTTCCCTAGCGTCGACGACATCGGGACCTACGTCGGTCACCAGCCCGACCAGACCAGGGCTGTGGACGTCATGATCCCCGGCTGGCAGACCAGCAGCGGCAAGGCGCTGGGTAACCAGATCGCCGCCTGGATCCGATCCCACGGACGTGAGCTGGGTGTCCAGTACGTCATCTGGGACGGGCGGATCTGGAACGTCGAACGGGACAGCGACGGATGGCGGGTCTACTTCGCGGTCGGCAGCTCCGACCCCAACCAGTCCCACGCCAACCACGTCCACGTGTCGGTGTACGGGAACCAGGGCACCGGCCCCGCCGGCAGCTCAGGCCTCATCCAGGCCGGCGCCTGGAACGCCCCCGTCGGTGCAGCCGCCCGCATCGGATGCGGATACGGCTGCTACTCCGGCCATACCGGCCAGGACTACCCCGCCCCCGTCGGCACCCCGGTCTACGCCGTCAACGCCGGCACCGTCATCCGGTCCGAGTCCATCACCAGCAGCGGCAACTGCCCGACATTGCCGATCTGCGGCGGTACCCGGATCAGCTACGGCAACCTCATCGTCATCAGACTCGCCGGAGGCGGCGACACTACCGCCTGGTCCGCTCACCTGTCCGCCCGACGAGTCCAAGTCGGTCAGACCGTCCAAGCCGGCCAGGTCATCGGCACCGTCGGCTACGAAGGTCACGTCATCCCCCAAGGACCAGCCGGCGCCCACCTCCACTTCGAGATCCGCCAAGACGGCACCCCGGTGGACCCACTCCCCTACCTGAACAGCAAAGGACTCTGATGACCACCCGCCGGGCAGTCCTCCTGTCCACCGCCGCCCTGATAGCCGTCTGCCTGATCGCGTTCCTGATCACCCGGCAAACCCAGACCGAGCCCAACACCGCGACCGGCAGCACTGTGAGCAGCCCAGCCCCGGCGGCAACCCCCGGCAGCTTGCCGCCCGCCATTCCCGGCCCGATGTCGACCAGCAGCACCTCGAGCAGCAGCCCCGGTGACAGCCACACCGACGACCACGCCGAAGACCCCGACGTTGACAACGAGCAGGCGTGGAACCCCGTCGTCATCAGCTTCGGCCGCAACTTCACCAACACCGCGGGCGGAAACGAGGCCTGGCGTAGCCGGCTCATCGACGACCCCGCCCAACCTCACGTCACCACCGCAGTCGCCAAGCAGCTCGCGACCGTTGACGTCGACAACGTCCCCGCCGGGCACTACGACACTTACCAGCCTGTCCAGACCTCCACCCTCGACGTCGCCGTCAAGGTCGACTACACCGAAGGCTGGTCGATAATCCTCCACCTCAACACCGACGGCACCAACTGGCAGATCTATGCCTACGACCGCTACGAGGAATAGGCGCCTGGCCCGGCCCCAGGGCCCCGTTCACCAGATTCACGGGGTCACCGACAATCTGAGGGACCTGTCCCGTAGCCAACGGCCGCCAGGGGCTGGCCCTGTCGGCTGCATTTGAGGTACGGACGTGTACCAGTGAAGGAACCGAGCGCCAACACGCCGGGCGAGGTCCATACCTCAACCTCTCTCGTCTGCGAGGGTCTCCGTTATGGCAGCTGCACACCTCAATCGAAGCGACCTTCGCTCCGTGAGCGTCGCGTTCCGACTCAGCCGAGAAGACCGCGATGAGCTCAAGCGCCGCGCCGCTGAACAAGGGATCTCGGTCCAGGCCTACCTCGAGCGGGTGGCCTTCGGACGTCTTGAGGCTACTGACCTACCCCCTGGACCGGCACGTCCTCACGCACAAGAGGAGCTGCTCATCGCCAGCTAGCGCGTCGGGGTAGTACCCCGAACATGACAAGAGCCGCCGTTACCAGCGGCGGCCCTTGTCCAAGTTGCGGGACCGGTTAGAGCCGGTCACCACCTTCAGTTCGCAGCATCCCGACCAAGGGCTGTTGCGTGCTCTCCTTCGCCAAGGAGCTGCTATCACTGTAGCGCACACTTTTTTTGAGCACGCCCTCCCGCCGCGTGTCGGCGACCCCGCGCCACTCCCCCGCCGGCCGCGGTGCATTCTCGACGCCGGCCACGCCGGCCGAGTGCTCGCGGTGGCTAACCGTGACCGTGGTGTCTTGCCCCGTTGGGGCATCAACTCCCCCATCCGCGACCGCGGCGCTGAGCCGGGCCAGTACACCGGGACGGTCGGCTGGACCTCGCGCCAGCACTACCTGGAGGTCGTCGTACCCGCTGCAATTGCCCGCCAGGCCGACGTGCTCAAGAAGCACCACGTCGCCGGAGACACCTTCCAGCGGTGGGCGGAGGCGAAGTCGCTGTACGCCCAGGAACGCCGTTCGGGCCGCCGCGTGATCGTCCGACCGGTGACCCTGGCCGGGCTGCTGCAGTGCGACAAGCGGACTGTGCAGCGTTGCCAGGCGGCCGCGCGGGAGATGGACTTGGAGGTCGTGATCACCCCGGGTCGGATGCTCAGCGAGTTCGAGGCCTACGCCGCCCGCAGGAGGGGCTCCCCGCAACGCGGGTTATCCACAGTTTCGGCGTTCGTCGTGCCGCCGCCGCTCCGTCATTTTGTGGGCCATGTCACTCCTTCCTGCGGACTCTCTTTAGGTGCCTCCGTTAGAGATATCCGTACCTTCCAACAACGCTCCGCACGGTCCAAAGGCGCTCCGCTTCGCTCCGCACCGCCCCAACGAACCAGGTTCGACGGGCCGCTGCCCCGCAACAACCCGCCAGCGGCCCAGAAGCGGCCCTCAGAGCGACGAACAGCCCGCCGGGCACGCCAAGGCCCTGCCTGGAACCTGGCCGTCGCTCTCACGCAGCAGGCGATCTTCCTGCGCCGCTGCCCACCCGGCCGGATCGTCGGCCAGCTGAGCCGGTTCACCGACCCCGGACGAACGGGCGGGCGTCGCTGGACCACCAAGCAGGTGCTGGACGCGATCGCGGCGGTCAACCGGCGGCTCGGCTACACGGCCCCGGTCAAGGCCAAGACCGTGCCGTGGGCGCTGCTGGCCTGGTACCTCGGCCAGATCGACCCGTTCGCAGACCACCCCGCTAACCAGGAGCCGGTGCTCCGCCCGTGGTGTGGCCAATGTGCTTCCGACACGTTCCGCTGGCTTGAGGACCCGACGACCCGCGACCCGGTGCGACCGTGCCCGCGATGCAGCCACCAGTCACGCGCAGCTGATGGCTGACCTCCCGGGCACGGGCCCGGTAGTCGGCCTGTCGACGGCCCTCAGGCCGTCATCTCGGCCCGGCGGTAGCGCGGGTTGGACTACGGACCGATCCGCCTCCAGCTCGGCCACCAGGTCTATCGCCTCAGCCCCAAGGGCACGGCGTGTCAGGGCGAGCCGGTTACCGTTACCGCGGTGACCAGCCCCGACCCGACCACCGCCGGCGTCCCCGCCGACACCGTTGGGTCGAGCAGCGGCTGGCGACGGTCAACGCCGGTCGCGTTCATCGCCGGCCCGGGGGGTCGGACTGCTCGGCGGGATGATCGGACTCGGCGGCGCGGAGTTCCGGCTGCCGCTGCTGATCGGACTGTTCGGGTTCCTTGCCCTCCAAGCCGTCATCGTCAACAAGACGATGAGCCTCGCCGTGGTGATCACCGCACTACCCGCCCGCCTCGTTGCGGTCCCGGTCGCCGACCTCACCCCGCACTGGCCGATCGTGGTAAACCTGCTGGCCGGCGCCTGGGCCGGCGCCTCCTGGGCCACCCGGATGAGGACCACCACCCTGCACAAGGTCCTCGCCGGCCTGCTCGTGGTGATGGCCGCCGCGCTGGTCTGGACCCACCTCTCACCGGCCAGCCACAGCCCCAACCTTCCCAGCCCGGCCCTGGCCGCCCTCGGCCTGGTCGCCGGGTTCGCGATCGGGTCGTCGCCGCCGTGATGGGCGTCGCCGGCGGCGAGCTGCTCATCCCCACCATCGTGTTGCTCTACGGCATCGACATCAAGATCGCCGGCAGCCTCTCCCTGGCCGTCTCCCTGCCCACCATGCTGGTCGCGTTCGCCCGCTACAGCCGCGACCAGGCCTTCAGCGTCCTGGCCGGCAACGGCCGGTTCGTCATCACCATGATCATCGGCTCCATCACCGGCACCGCTCGGCGCCCTCCTCCTCGGCGTCATCCCCAGTTTGATCCTGATCCCCGCCCTCGCCCTGCTGCTGCTGCTTTCAGCCATCAAGCTCTGGCGCCACTAGTCCCCCGCCCGGGGCTTGCTTCCTCCGTCACCACAGTGGGTGCCAACTGAGGTTGACAGACTCAGCCTCTTCGTCGAGAAACTTCGGCTAGCTCGAGGTCGCCGATCCCCCAGCTGACGTCGTCGACGACCCCGGGTGAGTTATACCGTTGTAACGCTCCACCGTGGTAACGGCACAACGTCCAAACGTCATGCTGTTGGGTTATTGGAACATTTGACCACCAAAACCGGGGAACGTTTAGACGTTAGACACGCCGAAGGTTGCAACCTCCCAACGTTCTGCCGTTGAAACGGGAGGATCGGAAGCATGACCGCCAAGTTTGTCGTCTGCCACTCCCGCAAGGGGGGCGTCGGGAAGACCACGCTCGCCTACGAGCTGGCCTGGCTGCTCGAGGCGCCCTTGGTCGACCTCGAGTGGGAAGGAGGCAGCGCGTCCCGGAAGTGGGGGTACCGTCACGAGGACCGGGCCACCTCTCCGCTGCTGACGGCGTTCGAGAAGGGCACACCGCCGCGGCTGCTGCACGGTTTCAACAAACCCGACCTGGTTCCCGGGCACCCAGACCTGGAGCTCAACCAGCCAAGCCGGGGCGACACCGCCGACGCGCTGCTGAAGTGGGCGGGGGAGTGGGGCCGAGACTGGGTAGTCGTCGACACCCACCCGGGCGCCACCGAGGTCGTCAACGGCGCCCTCTCCATCGCCCACGTCGTCGTCACGCCGGTTCCGCTGCGTAGCTCAGACCTCGACGGCACCGAGCACATGGTCCGCGAGCTCGCCGACTACCCAGTCGTCCTGATCCCGAACTTCGTTCCGCCTGTGGCCCCGGCCGCCGAAGTCCGCCGGCTGAGCAAGATCGTTGCCGGCACCCCCGTGCAGGTTGGTCCCCTCATCCCGGCCGCGCTGGCCGTCGGCACCCGGAAGAAGCGGATGGCCATCACCTCCGAAGATCCCGCCGGCAAACCGTTGCGGCCTGTCGCCGACGCCCTCCGGCAGGTCGCCGGCTTCGTCCAGGAGTACGCGGCATGACCGACGGCCTGTCCCAGCTCGCCCAGCGCGGCCGCCGTACCCGCGAGATTCCGCCGCCCCGCAACCCGGCCCGGACCGCTCGAGTCCAGCTGGCCTCGGTGCCCGAGCCCACAACCAAACCGTCCGCACCCCCCGAGATGCCAGCGGACGCCGCCGCGGGCCCCGCGCTTGCGACCAGGCCAGCCCCCGACACCCGGTCCTCGCCCACATCGCCGCCAGCACCGACGCAGCCACCGAAGACCGACCTGAAGGTGGTGACGGTCTACCTCGAGCAAGACGACGACGACTTCCTCGAGACCATCACCCACACCGGCCGCACCGCCCGGCCAAAGACGGCCATCTCCCGCAGTGCCGTCGTCCGCCTCGCCCTCGAACGCCTCCACGCCCAGATGAGCCCCACCGAGATCGTCGACGAGCTTCGACCTCGCGGCGACGCCCCGGGCACCGGGCGCAAGCGCAGGTGAGCCAGGGAGCTACTCCCACGGAGGACTGATGTACGCCAAGACCCTCTCACCCGGCCCCCCGCTCAGACCTCCCGTCCCTGATGTCCACCACCGACGACCCGGACATCCTGCTCCCACAGCTCAGGGCGCTCGGCTGGGGCCGGTTCGGCGGACCGGTGCCGGCGGCTCCAGCAGGCCAGTTGGTTATCTCTCCTGACCGGCTGCAGCTCGTCGTCGAGGGCCAAGCCGTGCTCGACGACCTCAACCCCGTCTCCCCGCCCGGCTGGTGGAAAGCCGTCGACCAACTCGGCGGCCAGTGTGTGGTCGTCGTGATACGCCAAGGAGACGTCGACCTGACCCGGCCCGACGCAGGCGACCAGCTACACGCCCTGCTGGACACCGACCGGGCCGTGTTCGCGATGGTGCCGGTAGTAACCCCGCCCGGCTCAAACGAACACGCGTTCTAATAGATGAGTGGGGCAGCGGCGCAAGGAGGGTTCCTGGGCCATACCGCGCACCACCCGTCACGTGTGGGTGCGCCCAGAGGCCGGCGGGTCACCCGAGCAGGGCTACGTACTTGCCTGGCGCCGCCACTCCTACGCCTGGTCGGCCTTGGTCCTGACGTCTGGTGTTGATGAGGAGGGCCGCCCGACCGCGGCGCAGCAATGGGTGCCGGCCGAACGCCTGACGCCGGTCCGGTCCGACCCGAACAACGGTGGTCGCGTCCGGTTCCTCGGCTGACAGCCGCCGCCGCCGCCCTGGTCGACGTCGACCACTTGTCACCCGATCAAGCCGGGTTCGCGCGTACCCGGGATCAGCTGCAAGCAGTAGTTCGTCAGCGGAGGAGGGTTCGATCTCCTACCGTGTGTGCAACACGATCCCCCCTCTGCGTGGCAGGAGTAGCTGGTGAGCGAGTTCGAGGTGTTCAAGGACAGCCGCAGTGAGTTCCGGTTCCGGCTCAAGGCTGATACCGGCGAGACGGTAGCCACTGGTGAGGGCTACACCTCGCGCGAGGACGCCCACCGCGGCGCGGAGGCTGCTAGGCGAGCCGCCACGTCGGCTGCGGTCGTGGACTTCGACTAGCCCCTCTCGCCAACGCCCATGGCTCGACGGTTCAACCCACCGCCCGGCTGGCCTCAGCCGCCCCCGGAGTGGCAGCCCTTACCAGGGTGGAGGCCCGACCCGCGCTGGCCTGCGCCGCCGCCGGACTGGCAGCTGTGGGTGGACGACCCAGGTGATCAGCCAGAAGGCAGCGCAGAGGCTCCGCAGCCGCAGCCGCAGCCGAGGCCCGTCCGGCCGGCACGCCAGGGCGCTTCGCCCACGGCACCAGTGACCCGGTCATGGCCTCACGCCGCCTTCGCGCTCGTGCGACGCCGGCCGGGCTGGACCGTTGTCGGTGTCTTCTTCCTGCTGGGCGCTTTCGGCGGGCTGGGCAGCGCCTTCTTGCTCGGCGGCCTCGCTGGACTTGGTTGGGCCATCGTCGCCTTTCTCCGCTCGCGCGGCAAGAACGCCACCGCACCACGTCGCGGTCGGTCCGCACTGATCGGCGCCGCTGGTCTCACTGCCGTCATCGCCGGGGCCGCGATCTCGCCGGCTCCGCCAGCTCAGGTGGCTGCGCCTGCGCCAGCGGCGAGCACAACCGCGGCCGACCCCACGCCGGCCGCGACCACTCCGACACCGCCTGCCCCCTCGTCCCAGACGCCAACACCGACACCGACGACGTCCACCGTCACTCCGACACCGACGGCGTCCACCGTCACTCCGACACCCAGGCCGCCCGCTACCTCGACGGGACCGACGGCCCCGCCGAAGCCGCCGCCGCAAGCCGGTACCGCCTTGGCTGTTGTGACCGGCCTGATCGTGAAGGGACGTGCGGCAAAGACGGGGTACAGCCGCGACAGGTTCGGCGACGGCTGGAGCAGCATCCCGGGCGGTTGCGACACTCGCCAGACCGTGTTGCTTCGCGACCTGGACGACCTGAAGGTTCAGGCGGCCGACCGTTGCTCTGTCCTTGGTGGGTCGCTGAACGACCCTTACACCGGAGCCAAGCTGAAGGTCACCGTCACCACAGTCGGCGACTATGACGCCGACCACATGGTGTCGTTGTCCGACGCCTGGCAGAAGGGCGCGCAGCAGTGGCCGGCGGAGAAGCGAGTCTCCTTCGCGAACGACCTGTTGAACCTGCGCACCACCCTGGGCTCCGTCAACGCGTCGAAGGGCGACAGTGACGCTGCGAGCTGGCTCCCGCCCAACGCGTCCTACCGGTGCGCTTTCATCGCCCGCCAGGTCACCGTCAAAGCCAAGTACGCGCTGACGGTGACCGCCGCTGAGAAGGCGGCCATGACCCGGGTGCTGGAGCGATGCCCGAACCAGCAGCCCACCACTCCTGACCAGGCCCGCAAGGTCACCGATCCCACGCCCACCGTGGTCAAGCCTGCGCCGAAACCTCAACCCCAGCCGGAGCCCCAGCCGAAGCCGGAGCCCCCGCCGAAGCCGGAGCCGGAGCCTCCACCCGAGCCGGCGACCGACCCGCAATTCCCGACTTGTAAGGCCGCCAAGTCGGCGGGATACGGGCCGTACGTGCGGGGCAGCGATCCCGAGTACGACTGGTACCGCGACAGCGACGGTGACGGGACGGTTTGCGAGTCCTAGCCGTACAGGCGGTGCTGGAAGCTAGGAGGGGAAGCAGGCCCTTCAACCTTGGGTGGCGCACCGCGTCAGCCGCACCAGTCGGGGTCGTAGCGGACCAGGGACCGGCAGCAAGCCGGGGCTACCCCTCGACAGCAGATCTGCCGCCGGTCGAGTCACGAGTCTCCGGCAGGCTCGTTGGGGAGCAGCTAGGCCAGATCATCCACTGTCGGGTCTGATGTTGTCCTCGATGTCCTGGAGCTGCTGTTGCAGCTCAACGATCTCCATCCGGAGCTCGTCCGTCTGCTGGGCTTCACCGGCGGCCACTTGCTCGACGAGCCATGAGGCGATCGTGGCCGTGACGACTCCGAGGACTGCTATACCGCCGACCATCAAGGCGACCGCGGCCAGCCTGCCGGTGGCGGTCACCGGATAGCGGTCGCCGTAGCCCACAGTGGTCATTGTGGTGGCTGCCCACCAGGCAGCGTCGCCGAAGGTGATGATGTTCGCGTCCGGGCTGGCGCGCTCTGCGTCGAGGACGGCCAGGGCGCCGCAGAAGGCGAGTAGAGCGGTACTCCCGGCGACGTACACGACAAGCTTGCCGCGCAGACTCGACGACGCCTTTCGGTTGAGCATCTTGAGCAGGGCAGCCAGCCGCAACAACCGCAGCGGACGAAGTAGCGGCAGCGCGATGATCAAAAAGTCCAGCCAGTTGCGAGTGACGAAGCGACGTCGATCCTGCGCCAGGACCAGGCGAGCTAGGTAGTCGACCGCGAAGAGCGCCCACGTCAGCCAGGCAAGACCGCGGCACCCGTCAATGACAGCTGGCGGAGCGTGCGGCGCCAGGATAGGAATCGCGTAGGCAGCCAGGAAGATGCCCGCTGCTGCCATCAGCGGCCATTCAGCCACCCGTTCCCACACTTGTTGCCGCGTCGATGCTGCATGCGCTGTCACCAGGACGACCCCTCCCTGTGGGTGGTTGGCACCAGCTCGACATCGTCGGCGTCCTTGCCAGAGCTGACGGTGAGGGCAGCGGCGAGCAGGTAATTGGGGGAGCGGTCGAGGTTGTGGCGGCTGCGGTCGTATCTCCGGGTGGTGCGGGGGTCGGCGTGTCCGAGGGCGTCCTGGACGTCCTGCAGCGCGGCGCCGAGCCGGAGGGACTCGGTGGCGTAGGAGTGCCGGAGGCTGTGCGGGGTGACGCCGGCGGGGAGGCCTGCTTGGCGGCAGAGCCGACCCAACTGGGCGTAGGCCAGTCGGTACCCGTAAGTGCCTTCGCCCTGGCGGCCGACGAAGATGCGTCCGGTGGTCCGGCCGTCGAGGTAGTTGTCGAGGGCCCGGATCACGGGTGGTGCGAGGGCGACGCGGGCGGTCTTGCCGCCCTTGCGGGTGACCTTGAGGACGCGGTGTCCGTGGTCATGGCCGTAGTCGCGGATGTCGGCGTTGAGCGCTTCGGAGATCCGTAGCCCGCAGAAGGTGAGTAGCGAGACCAGGGCCAGCGACCGGGGTGCGTGCTGTGCTGCATGTACAAGGAGAAGGCGAAGCTCGTCGGCGGTCAGCCCGACCGCCTGGGACTCGTCCGACACCCGGGGTCGACGCACGGACGCGGCGGGGGAGTGGGCGAGGACGCCGGCGTCGTGGACGCCGTAGGCGTAGAACCCGGACAGCGCCGACAGCTTCCGGGCCACCGTGGCGGGCGCGGCCGGGCGGCCGGTCCGCAGCTGCGGTTGGGTGGTGAGGTGACGGACCCACAGGTCCACGTGGTGACGTTCCGCGGCGAGCGGGTGGATGCCGAGCTGGCCGCACCAGCGAGCCCAGGCCTCCAGGTCGCGGCGGTAGGCGGTGGCGGTGTTCGCCGGGTGTCCGACCAGCCACCCAGCCGCCAACCGCAGGAACGGGTCATCGGCTGCCGAGCCGGGCAGCCGGTCCAGCGGCTCCGACCGGACCGGCGGCACGGCCAGGCCAAGGGGCACCTCGAGGGGGGTCAGCGTCACCCTCGGCAGGCTAGCCGCCAGCACCGACAGATCATCAGATAACGTCCTTTATCTGACGGCCACGACCTTCTGCCTGACTAGACGGTTCTCACCTGCCGTGACTCTTGTCGAGCAGCGCCAAGAAGTAGTCGGCCACGGTGCACGCCTCTCGAACGACGAGGAAGGCCAGTTCCTCAGTGATGCCTGTCGGCAGCGTTCGACCGTGCCCAGTGCCCTGGAGATTGCGCAGAGTGTTCACCTGCTCTGCAATCTGCCAGGTCGATTGATGGATCGATCGAACTGATTCATACCCGGGTATGGAGGTGTCGACCTGCTGGGGTAGCACGCCGAGCCGCTCGCGGGCTAGGTGCCAAAGCCCGCCGAAGTCCATCTTGGAACTGACGGTGAAACCGTGTTCCTCGAGCACGAACTTGGCTATCGACTCGAGCAGGTCCTTAGCAGTTCCGATCAGGAGAGCGGGGTCGTCCGTTGCTCGGCGTAGCCGAGTCAGCTGCTCATCCAGGGCTTGACGGCCTCCGGTGTCGAGGTCGATCTTGCCGAGGCCCTCAAGCTCTCCTGCATCGGTAAGTAGCCATCCTTGGCGCGCCAGCGCCTTCTGTAGCCGACGCTGGTCGTCGCTGACGCTGGTCCCACCGATGTAACCGTCGAGGCGGAGAAGGCTCAGCATCCCGTCCAGCAGACCCCGTGCCCGAAGAGGACGTCTTCGACCCTCGGCGAAGGCGCGCAGTACACGCGCCTCCTTGTTGATGCTCGAAAGGCCAGGCTCATAGGTGTAGCCGTCGAAGTAGCCGTTCTCGGTAAGGACCCGGCTGATGGCTGAGTGGGCGGGGCCGGCTCCGCCGTGAAAGAACTTTGCAACCGCGCCAGCGATCTCAGACTCGGCCGCCGATGCGGTTCCTGCAGGCATGCTCGTAGTGTCCTTATCAACGCGGCGCCCGTGGACGAGCAACCCCCCGGCCGAAGCGACCGGGGGGCTGTCGTGTTGGATGAGCCTGAGAGAGGACCCCGGTACTAGTGATATCGGGGTCTCCTCTCAGCCCTTTAGGTCGCGCGGGTCGTTGCCGTAGCTGTTCGACTCGTGGATTCGGCCGTCGACACCATGGATCTTCTGCTCGGCGCCGCGCCGGATCGCCGTCTCGCGACCAGCCGCGATCGCTTGCTTCTGGGTCTTGAAGACCTTCGGTACGCGTGAAGCACCTGAGGTCTTGTTCCCCCAGCCGCCGCGGACTGGGACGGTATGGATAGATCTCTTCGTCATGTTCTCACCTCCTTCCGCTTAGGACCACAGCATATCGCAAAACCACAGACCTGTAACTACTACATGTAGTGGTTGAGGTAGGTCTGCAGTGCGCCGGCTGCTGCGCGCGGTCGGACGTCCGAACATGTTCCGCCAGCGATGCGAATCGCTTAGACGCGCCTACTGCCGCGCCCAGGCTGCGGTCGCTCGGTCGGAAGTTGGGCTGCCGCTATGAGCCCCTTGTAGTGAGCGAAGAGAAGGGCTTGGCGCTCGCGTTCGCTGCCGCAGATTGAGCGGGCGCCGAAAGCTTGGTCGACCGCTCGGTCGAGTTGCCGGTGAGCTGTGATCAGCTCGGGGGTCATGGCGAGGGGCTGATAGTGCTCGGCGAGGCTCTTCTCGGGGTGCAGGTCTCGGGCAGCGAGCACCGCTTGGCCGCCGGCGATGATGGCGTTACGTTGCTTGAGGTTGACCTCGGGCAGGGGGAAGTTGTTCCAGGTGATGGTGTTGGCGAACCTCGGCCGACTCTCCAGTGCCCCACCAACGGTCTTTTGCCAGGTGAGGAACATCGAGGAGGAGATGACGCCGAAGAGGTAGCCGTCCGGATCGGGTGCCTTGTATAGCAGGTCGCTGGCGATGGTGTCCGCTGACAGAGTGGCTGCGGTGAAGTAGGGCCGGTTCTCCGAGAAGACTTTCGGGATAGCGAGGTATTGCGTCTCCGGCTGTGACCGCTGCCCGAACAGGTGTGGTGTCGATGCCATCTGTCGTGTGCTGGCAGCCTTGCTCTGGAGTCGGAACTGGCGGACCTGCTCGAGCCTGTAGGCCAAGAATGGGCTGCGCTTGACGTCGGCGGGGTCCAGGTCCGTCAGCCACAAACACCAGCGCTCGCGATTGTGAAGTAGCTCCCTGCTTCCCCGCAGGGGCCGGACGTACTTAAGGGCCACCAGGTCATTCTGGACGAGATGGTAGTCGTCGATCTCGATGATGAGGTGTCCCTCGTCGCGGGCCATGCTGCCCATGCTTACGGGCGGAACTGCCGGCGACAACGGCTGGCCACGGGGAGCGATGATGACCGGGTCACCGTCGACCAGGTACTCGTTGATCGACTGGGCAACGATCTCGTGAGGGCTGGCTTTGGGGTGGGAGTACTCGAAGAGACGCGCGGGCCCGCTCGCCCGGGTGAAGCCGACGATCACGCACTGGACTCCGGCAGCGTTGCGAGCCTCAGATTTCCACTGGAAGGTGCGATGAGCGAACTTGACACGCCAGCCGGTAGCGAAGACGGCGCCGAAGAGCTTCGGTGCGGGGTCGCCCTGAACGATCGAGTTAGTCGAAACGAACGCCCAGACTGCGCGGCGCGGACCCAGGAAGTTCAAGGTCTTGATGTACCAGGCGGTGACGTAGTCGAGCCGGCTGATGTCGTCCCGGTTCCACATCAGGCGCAGCTCCGCAGCTTGCTGCTCGGTCCGGGAGGCGTGGCCGAGGAAGGGCGGGTTGCCGAAGATCCGCAGGTCGTCGCTGGCGACGACCACGCTCGCCCAGTCGATCTCGAGGGCGTTAGCGTGAACGATCTTCGCGCTGATGGCCAGTGGGAGCCGATCGGGTGCGAGGCCCAGAGTGAGCGCCATCTCGCGATTGGCTTGGTGGTCGACGAGGAACATGGCGACCTCGGCGATCTTGGCTGGCCACCAGTTGATCTCGATGCCGGCGAACTGGTCGAGGCGCACCTTGAGGTCGTAGTCGGCGTAGAGCGAGAGAGTTGTGTCGGTTCCTTCGAGCTCACGCAGCCGGAGCAGCAGCTCCAGCTCCAGGCGACGCATCTCCCGATAAGCGACGATCAAGAAGTTGCCGCAGCCGCAGGCAGGGTCGAGGTAGCGGAGCCGGCCGATCTCGTCGTGCAGCGCCCGCAACTTCGGCTTGGTGTTGGCTCTGGCCAACTTGCCCCGGAGGTCGTCGAGGAACAGCGGCTCGATGACCTTGAGGATGTTCTCCTCGCTGGTGTAGTGCTCGCCGGCACCCCGACGCAGTTCTTTGGACTTGATGGCCTGGAACAGGGAGCCGAACACCGCTGGGCTGATCCGGGTCCAGTCGAAACTGCTGGCTTTGAGTAGAGCCCGCCGCATCAGCTGGTCGAAGTAGGGGATCGCGCCGGAGCTGTCGAAGAGAGCGCCGTTGACATAGGGGAACTGCAGCATGAGAGTGTCCGCGCGACGTGGCCGCTTCTCCTCGGGCATGTCGAGGATCTGGAACAAGGCAGTGAGCTGGGCGCCGAGGTCGGAGCCGTCCTCGGCTGTGCGGCTGCGGAGAAAGTCGTCGAACAGCCCGCGTTCCCACAGCCCGGCGTCGTCTCCGTAGAGCAGGAACAGCACACGGGTGAGGAATACCGATGCCGTCAGAACGTGAGCGGCTTCGTCCTCAGGGTTCTCGGGGTTGTCGCTATCCGCGTCCCCGGTGAGCGCCACGTAGAGGGCGCCCATCAGTTCGGCGGCCTCGAGGGAGGCCTCCTTCTCCTGCTGGGTGCTGAACCTGCGGGCTTCGTATCCGGCGAGAAAGGCGAGGTCTTGGACGTGGTCCGGCAGTTGTTCGAGAGTGAACGTGACCGTACTCGCGCCAGGAGCACCGTCGAGGTCAGTGACGCGGAAGGTCTGGAAGTCACTGGTAACGATGTAGCGCGGCATCTCCTGGGCTGGAATGTCTCCGCCCAGGAGGTAGTCCTCCGCCTGGACCTCGGCACTGTCCTCCGTCATGGCGCCAGCAGACTTGTGCTCCCCGATGATCACCTTCGGCCAGAAGATGTCAATACGGCCCGTGTTGCCCGTGGAGGCGCGGGTGGCACGCTGCTCGAACAGCGCGACGCGGCGCCGCTGTATGCCAAAACAGGTCAGCAGTTCGTTCCAGAAGCTCTGCGACTCAGCTCTCTCAGATGTCTCACCGCGCCATTCCACAACGAAGGCGTCAAGACGAGCCCGGATCTCTGAGAACGTCAGGGGCTTCGCCACTAGATCAACCTAGTGCGAGTGGCGCTTCCTTCGGTCATTTCAGGACCTGCGCGGCTGGGGCCGACCGTCTGATAGCGCGGTAGACCGTGGACCGGGTGACTGAAAAGAGCTCCTCGAGCTCGCTGATGGTGTGCTCGCCGGCGTGGTACAGGCTGACGAGGTGGGCTTCCTGGCGGGGGCTGAGCTTGGGCTGCTTCCCGCGGAGCCGGCCTTTGGCGCGGGCGACCTTCATGCCTTCGCGGGTGCACTACCGGTGGCGCAACCAGTTCGGCGGGTTGAAGGCCGACGACGCCAAGAGGCTGAAAGAGCTGGAGAAGGAGAACTCCACCTTGAAGCGGCTGCTCGCCGACGCCGAGCTGGAGAAGGCGGCGCTGAAGGAGCTCGCCTCGGGAAACTTCTAAGCCCGGCACGCCGGCGGGCAGCCGTCCACCACCTCATCGACACGATCGGGGTCAGTGAACGGTTCGCCTGCCGGGTGACCGGGCACGGCAAGCCGCTGGTAGCGCTGGTGCCGGCCGAGCTGCTGGAGAAGCTCGAGGACGTCAATGCAGCCGCACCTGCTGTGCTTGACCTGTCTTCGAGGGCTTCGCCCTACGACCGGCGATCAGATGACCATCGCAGCTCAGACATCGAACGCCCCAGAAGCCCGATGACCCTCAGATCCTGAGTCCCCTAGAAGAGGATCGGTCACCGGCATTGTCGGCTGTACCGCGACCCTGTTGATCAGCTCGGACAGCTGAGCACGGGCCTCGGTCGTGGGGATTTCGTCGGTCACACCCCTAGGGTAAATTATGTACATTATGTACATTATGTACATATGGGCAGAATGGGACCCGAACGCGTGACCGGCAATCCGACGCAGAAACACCCTCTGAGCAACAACCACGACTTCATCCGGTTGTGGACCAGTGGGGCCTCGTCGGGGCTCGGCACCTCGATGGCAGCCCTCGTCTACCCGCTGCTCGCGCTCAGTGTGGCCGACACGGGCCGAGCGGTGAACCTGCGAAGCCTCCCCGATCAGGTCCGAGAGCCGGCGCAGGAAGGCCGGGTCGTCCACACCGCCCCCTGGTCGCTGCCCTGACGATGGCCGTGCTTGACGCGCTCGAGGAGAAAGCTGCGGCCAACCTGACCGGACGGCTCCCCGTCCCGTTCGTCGGCGTGCTGGACGAGGCCGCGAACATCTGTCGCATCCGTCACCTCGACGCCTACTACTCCCACTTCGGCTCCCGAGGCATCGTGCTGCTGACGGTCCTGCAGTCGTGGGCCCAAGGCGCTGAGGCGTGGGGCACGCACGGCATGGAGAAGCTGTGGAGCAGCGCCAACGCCCGGGCGTCTACGGCGGGGACGCTCAGCTGGAACCTGCCTGCGGCCCTGTAACACCACGGTACTCAATAACGTAACCGGATGCGTACGTAATAAACGCAACCGGTTGTGATACGTACGAAACTATGGGATGATAAATTCATGACCATCACCGAGGCCTCAATCCCGCTGTTGTGCCGTTTCCACGAGCTGGGGGAGTGTGATCGCCCGGTTGCGCCGGCACCGGCCGGCGGCGGCAGGCCCGGGGCCTACTGCGACCGTGGGGACCACAACCGGACCGCGTTCTACACCGCGAGCCGCAGCGTTCGCCGCGACCAGACCCGGGCAGCCGTAGCCGGCCAGCCACAGGACCTGGGGGACCGGCCGTCGTCGATGGCGGGCGCAACGCTCGCGCTGTCGGTCGACCGGTTGCAGCAGCTGGTGGCTGGGGTTACAGAGCAGCTCGCGGTGGCTACCACCGCGCTGGCCGAGGCCGTCGACCCGGAGTCGCTGGAAGCGGAGAAGGTCGCCGTGCAGGCAGACGCGCGCCGTGACGTCGCCGAGGCCGAAGCGCGCGCCTCCACCGCGGAGCGGCTTCGCTACACCGCCGATGCAGCCGCCGCCGAAGCGCTGGCCGACGCTGACAGAGCCGAGGAAGCAGCCCGCACCGCCCGGGCCGAACGCGACTCCGCGCTGGCTGCCATCGAGACCGCTCGCGCCGACGCCGAACAGGCCCGGGTCGAGCTCGCCGACGCGCAGGCCGGCACGGCGGCCGCCGAGAGTGCCCGTGCTGACGCTGATGCCCGGCGGAAGGTTGCCGAGACCCAGCGTGACGCGGCTACGGCTGACGCCGACGCTGCCCGAGAGCAGGCCGTCCGCGCCGAAGCCAGCCAGACTGAGGAACACGCCGCACGGCTGGCCGCGGACGCCGCCCGAGAGCAGGCGGTCATCGCCGAGCGCGAGGCCCGTGCCGAGGTCGATCGCGTCCAGACCCAGGCCCGGGAGTCCGTCAGCGAAGCTCAACAGGCCGCCAGTGCCGCCCGGCTCGCCGCCAGCCACGCCGACGGTCGGGCCGAGGTCGCCGAAGCACGTGCGCAAGCCCAGGCGGAGTTGGTCGCTGCTGCCGAACGTCGGGCCGAGCGCGCCGAACTCACCGCCGACCGCGCCGAGGAAACCGCACGCGCAGCCCGAGCCGAACGAGCCGAGATGGCCGCCGAGCTCGTCCGGCGTGACGAAGCCACCAAGTCCAAGTGACAGGGAACCAGACCCCGGGGGCCTCCCCAGGAGCGGGAATTGACCGAGGCCGGCGCGTGTTCGTCGATCACGCGCCCCGGCTCCCGGGGGCCTTGCTCAGTGAGGATCGTTTCCGGGCCGCCTGACTCGCCCGACGGTCCCCAGCCTGTCAGAGTGGCTCGATAAGGTTGGCTCGAAACGATGTGGCTCAGAAGCCGTACGACCGGCCGGGTTTCGAGCAGAAGGGTGTGGGGAGTGGCTGAGTTCGGGTACGCCCGGGTGTCGACGTGGGACCAGGACCCGCAGCTGCAGGTCGCCGCCCTAGAGGCTGCCGGGGTGCCTGCCGGCAACATCTACGTCGACCATGCCTCCGGTACGCGCAGCGACCGGCCCGAGCTGGGCCAGCTCCTCGAGCTGCTGCAGGCGGGGGACCGGTTCACCGTGTGGCGACTCGACCGGCTCGGCCGGTCGCTGCCGCACCTGGTCGCCACCGTCGACGAGCTTGGCCGCCGCGGAATCGCCTTCCGGTCCCTCCAGGACCCGATCGACACCGCGACCGCCGCCGGCCGACTGATGCTCGGTGTGTTCGCCTCGTTCGCAGCTTTCGAACGAGACCTGATCATCGAGCGGACCAAAGCCGGCCTTGCAGCCGCCCAGGCCAACGGGGGGCAGCTCGGCCGGCCGAGCACCGTCCATCCCCAGCAGGTCGCCCACATCCACCAGCTCCACGCCCAAGGCAAGAGCCACCGGACGATCGCCACCTTGACCGGGCTGAGCCGCCCCGTGGTCGGCCGGGTACTCCGCGGCGAGATCGCCTCCCTCGCCGCCCACCAGCCCAGTGTCGAGGGCACGCTGTGACCGAATTCGATGACGAGGAGTTCGACGCGCTGATCGAGTCGGGGTACGCCGAGCCGACGATGATCACCGGACAGGTCGGCGACGACGACCTGACCAAGGTGGCTCCTACGCCGCCCAGGCCCGGGGTTGACCTGGGTGTTGCGGGGTCGTTGCTCCAGACCCGGGAACGGATGCGAAGGGAACGGCGGGCCGCGGTAGGCCCGCCGTGGCGCGACCGGATATCGGTGGCAGCCGCTGCTGTCGCCCTGTCCTGCAGCATCTCACTGGGAGGCGTGATCGGGGGGGCGGCGCTGCCCGGACCGGCGTTGGTCAGCGCCCTCGTGTTCGGCCTACTGGTCGCGGGCATTGTCGGGGCGCTGTGGGTGCTGAGCCTGAGGCACGGCCCAACAGTCGCAGAGAAGACCCTCCGTCTCGCTATTGCCGCCGAGAAGCGCGCCGGCCGCGAGTTGGCGGCCGCGCTCACCAGCTCCCCTTGGGTGCTGCTCCACGACCGGCTACTCCCGCACAGTGAGCACACCGGGTGCCGTTCCTCGCCGTCGGCCCCGGCGGGATCGCGGTGATCGCGGTCCTTCCCGCCGGCCCCTACCTGATCTTGGTCCCGACGGGGGTGAAAGCCGGTGAGGATGAGTTGACGTCTGGCTGGCTGCCCGCCCGGGTTTGGGAGTCCCACTACCTCCTGCAGCAGCTGGCCGGCGCACCCAGCCGCGACCTCCAGTTCACCGGACCGGTCATCCCGCTCGCCACCGAGGGCTACCCCCGGGCCACCAAGATCCCGACCGGCTGGTCAGCGCAACCTCCCTACCGCATCGACCAGTACCAGATCCGGCGACCGACCACCCTTGGCCAGTACCTGCTGTACCTGCCCACCATCTTCGCGCCCTACCACATCTCCCCGCTCGTGCGACTCGTCGACCAACACTGCCCGCCAGCCCCGCACCCCGGGTGATTCCACGGAATCGGTAGGGCTTCAGCCGCGGTCGAGGCCGGGGTTGGGATAGGTCTGGGGTGAGCGTTCTGGTTGGTGATGACTGGGCGCGGCCGCCGCGGGACTCGGGTTGCCGTCCAAGATGGTCCTGGTCTTGGCCAGGGACGCTGACACCTGCGCGGCAGGGTCGGGCGTGGCCGCGGCGGGGGACGCTGAGGTCTGCGGGAGGGGTGGGTGTGGCTGATGCCCGAACATCTGGGCGGCTGCCTCTTCTGGGGGTCTTCGCAACTGGTGTCGCGTGCCGTTGAACGGCGCGTACCGGAGTGGCAGGTCCGGCGGTTCCTGCGGGTCTGGGGGTCGAGCGAACCGGTCGCGATGGTCGTCGAGCCATCGCGCGATCAGCCGAGACTGCTCATCCCCGGGCACGTCCGGCCCATCGTCCTCGATCGGCGGCCTGGGGCACTCCGGCCGCGTCCGCCCACCCCACTCGCTTCTCGAGCGGCGCGGTCGCCCACGTATGGACCACCTGATGCCGCAGGGTTCGGTTCGGCTTGTCCAGGGGCGTGGGCTGGGGTGCCGGGACGATGCCGGTCTTGCCGGCCGCAAGGCGACGGTCGGCCTCGGTGATCTTCGTGCCCTGTGCGGTGACTAGCGGCACCCCGTCCGCACCGATGATGCGCCGGGCCCGGCCCGCCTGAACGCTGGCGGCGACCTCTCGGGCCTCGCCCTGGGTAACTGCCTCCAGAGGTCTCAGCAGGCCTAGCCGGGCGTCGACCGCCTCCAGGTAGCACCGCTGGTACCAGTGCCGCAGGATGGGGCCCCGCAGCTCGTCGACACCGGCTTGGCGGCCGACGAACGCAGCGGCTCGGGCGGGAACGTCGGCTCGCAGGTCGTACAGGGTCGCCACGCTCGCGGCGTCGGCGTCGACTTGCGCGACCCGCCATAACAGCGCGGTCGCCCGCAGTGGACCTTGCGGGTCCTCCCCGGTCCTGATCCGGCCGACCTGCGCCGCCGTGGCCTCGACCGCGGCCGCGTCGGGCGTGCGGCCGGGCCCGCCCAGGTTCTGCTCGAGGGTGGCGTCGTGCACCGACAGGTACCACTCACGCAGCACCCGTGCGGCCGCGTCGTAACGGCTGTACGCAGAACGGGCGCCCGGGCGGGCGGTGCTGACCAGGCGCACAGCCCGGTCCCGCGCCGCCTCCAGCGTCTCGTCCTGGCGCCCCTGCAGGTCCGCCGTGGCGTCCAGCCGTGCCTGCCGCAGAGTGGCCTGTACCGCTTGCTCCGCAGCCGCCGCACTCACCATCGCTCGACCCCCGGCCTAGATCTGTGAGGTGTCGATGCCGTACTTGGCGAGGGCGTCGTCGTCCGACATCACGGCCCGCAGCTCATGGAGCGCCAGGTCCCGCGCGGCCTGGGCCCGGCCCAGCCGGTCCTGCAGCACGGTCAGCGCGTCCGCGCCGTCGTCGAGCGCGTCCAGCTCGAGCTGCCGCTCGGCGTCGGCCGCCCCGCCGTCGTTCTCGTTCCCGTTCACCATGTGGTGGCCACCTCCATCTGTCTCAGCTGTCGCCTCAGTCTTGCCACACGCATTCGGCCGGGCAGCCTGACTCCTCGCAGTTGTGGACAAGTGAGGCCGACGACTCGTCCTGTTGTTGACGCCGGCTGCGTAACCCGGGGGTGATTCCGCGAGATTGGCGTCAGTCACGGTCGAGGCCGGGGTTGGGATAAGTCTGGGATGAGCGTTCCGGCTGGTGATGAGTGGGCGCGGCAAGCGCGGGTTTGCTGTGCAAGATGGCCCTGGTCTTGGCCAGGGACGCTGACACGTGTTCGGCAGGGTTGAGCGTTGCCGCGGAGGGGACAAGGGCTGGTTCGTCGCGGCTGGCGGTCATGGCCGCGGAGATCTCGGTGTAGCGGGCCTCCGCTGTTTCGAGCTCGGCGGTGTACCTGAACGGCTTTGCCTGGCCAGCCTCGGCTTGTCGGATCCGTTGCTCGAGGTCTTGGGCTTGGACCTGGTAGCTGGCCAGCGAGCTGGCGATCCGGCCGGGCAGGTTCTCCAGGCGGGTGACCTGACCGATGTCGACCGGGTTGGCGATCAGGTCACGCAGAGGGGTGAAGGTGCGGGTGCCGGGTGCGGCGGCGATGGCCCAGGTGAGGGTTTCCCCATCGGTGCTGACGTTGACCTGGTGGCCGCCGATCTCCACGACGGGGCCGTAATCGGCGGCCGCGCCCAACCGCAGCCGGCCGTACTGGTGGGCCCAGCTGTCGAGTGCTGCAGCGGCGTCGGTTCGTTTGCGGTAGCTGGCGCCGTCGATCCGGACTTCGAAGTCGTCGCCTTTGGTGGACACCGTCTGGTTGACGGCCTGCTGCAGCACCGGGATCTGCTGGTGGACCGAGGCGAGTTCGCGGGTGCTGATCGACACGGTGGTCTGCAGGTTGCGCTGGTTCGTGTGGTGAGCCCGTTCGAGCCGGCGGTAGCGGCTCAGGTCCTGCTCGGCTTGGGCCATCTCCATCAGCATCGGGTTGCCGGAGCTGAGCGCTTTGATCTCGGCGTACTGCAGCTCGTCGGAGCCGATGTCTCCGGTTTCGCGGTCGGTGACCTTGCCGGCCATCACCTGCCCGATGAACCGGGCCTTCCGTTCCAGGGTTTGCCACATGTAGGTGTCGAAGGAGCCGACGGTGACGACCTGGGAGATGCGGACTTCCGGGTTCTGGTTGCCTTGGCGCAGGATCCGGCCGTGGCGCTGCTCGACGTCGGCCGGACGCCAGGGCGCGTCCATGTCGACCAGGTGCACCGCGCGGGCCTGGATGTTGGTCCCGACGCCCATCTTCGCGGTGGAGCCGACCAGCACCGCGACGTTGCCGGTCCGGCACTGCGCGAACAGTGCCGCCTTCTCGGCGTCGTTGCGGGCCTCGTGGATGAACCGGACCGTCCCGGGCGGCAGCCCGCGTGCCTGCAGGTTGTCTCGCAGTTCCTCGTAGACGTTCCACTGCTCACCCGGGGTCGACAGGTCGCAGAAGACGATCTGCAGCGCACCGGGGGTGGGGTGCTGTTCGCCGGTGGCCGGGTCGAGGTAGCGGTTGTCCTTGGTCTGTTGCCACACCGCAGTGATCGCGGCGGCCGCTGTGCTGATCTTCGTCGGCCCGTCGGTGCCGGCGGCGGGGTCGATGATCCGCATGTCGAGCGCCGCTTTGCGGCCGTCGGAGGAGATCTTGAGCATGTTGTCTTCGGTCGGGGCGACCAGGCGGGCGGAGACGCGGTCGGCCCGCTCACCGAGGTCGCCGATGTAGTCGCGTAGCTGCTCGGACGGCTCCACGGTGAGCAGGTCCGGCAGCCGTTGTCCGTCGGCGCGGGCGACGAGGGCCGGGGTCGGCAGGTTCAGGTCCTCGGCGGTCTTGACGTCGCCGAAGCGGTGGAAGACCGTCAGCAGCTCGGGGACGTTGACGAACTTTGCGAACCGGTCCTTGACCTTGAACGTGGTACCGCCGGCCACCGGCAGCTCGAGGGTGCTGACGACCTCGCCGAAGGTGGCGGCCCACTGGTCGAAGGTGGTGATGCCGACCTCGGTCAGCAGCTCCGGCGCCAGGTAGCGGGTCATCACGTACATCTCGGTCATCGAGTTGGCCAGCGGGGTGGCGGTGGCGCCGGTGATCACCCGGTCGCCGTGGGTCTGGCGGAGGTGGTCGATCTTCATGTGGAGGTCCTGGGCACGTTTGCTGCCCGGGATCGCCGCGTCGCGGATGTTGGAGGTTGTGGCCAGGTTCTTGTAGTCGTGTAGCTCGTCGACCACCAGGTAGTCGATGCCGGTCTGCTCGAACGTCAGCCCGGGGTCGTGGGCAGTGTCGAGCTTGGCGGTCAGCTTCTCCTCAGCCCGCAGCAGCATCTTCTCCATCGCCTTCAACGCCGTGTTGGTGCCGGCGTCGGTGCGGGCCCTGGCCGCTTCGATCTCGCTGCGGACCTGATCGAGCTCGCGGCGCTGGTAGGCGGCCTGGGTGTCGGGGCTGAGCTCGATGGACTGGAACGCGGTGCGGGTCATGATGATCGCGTCCCAGTCGTTGGTGGCGGCTTTCGCGACGAACCCGCGCCGGCCGTCCGGGCCGCGTAGGTCCTCGCTGCCGGCGGCCAGGACGGTCGCTTGTGGGTACAGCTGCAGCCACTCACGGCTGAACTGCTCCAGCATGTGGTTGGGCACCACCACAGCGGGTTTGCTGATCATCCCGAGCCGGCGCAGCTCCATCGCGCCGATCACCATCTCGGCGGTCTTGCCGGCGCCGACCTGGTGGAACAGCCCGACGCTGGACTCGTTGATCATCCTGGCCACCGCGGTGCGCTGGTGGGGGAGCGGGGTGAAGTTCTTCGCCAGCCCCGGCAGGGTCAGCCCCCGGCCAGCCTCGGTGTAGTCCCGCAACACCACAGCGTTGAACCGCCGGTTGTAGTCCTGCGCGAGCCGCGCGGTCCGCTCAGGGTCCTCCCACACCCACTCGGAGAAGCGCCCCTGCATCTGGGAGGCCTTCTCCTGCGCGGCGACGGTCTTGGTCGGGTTCAGCACTGGTTTGTCGTCGACGTAGTCGTTGACCACGATCCGCTGCTGGTGCAGCAGATGGTCGAGGATCTTCCCCGCCGGCATCTCCGGAATGCCCCATTCGCTGGTCGCCGCGACGCCATAGTTGGCGCCCTCGACTGTCCACTTCCCGCCGACGTGGTTGACCCGCACCCGCCGGTTGTCGAGCAGCTCGGCCAGGAACTGCTGATGGTCGGCCGCGGGAACCCACACCGCACCCAGCCGGGCGTGGATGTCGCCCGGGCCAATCTCGGTGGGCACCACGTCCTCGAGGGCCGCGACGTGACCCGACCACCGCCCCGGGTCATCGAGTGCCGCACGTCGGGCCTGGTCCAGCTTGGCCCGCACGTCACCCGACAGGTACTCGGCGCGGGTCAGCCACGTGTCGGGTGCGGTCGGGTCCGCCCAGACGGCGTCGGCCAACTCAGCCTGGGTGTCCTCGACGCTACGACCGGTCAAGGCGGCGACCGCCGCCAGGTCGACGGCACCATCTCGGTCGAGCACGATGACGAGCGCGTCGTGGGCGTTGTCCGCCCCGAGGACCCGCGGCCGCGGCTCGATCTGGCGGCCGGTGAGCAGGCCGCCCGGCTGGGCGGTCTGGGTGGTTTCGTCGAAAGATTCCAGCGCTCGCACCAGCGCCCCGTACGGGTCCTTGCGAATCAGCCGGACCGCCGCCGGGGTGATCCTGGCCTGCACAGGCTCGCCGGCCTCGTCGGTGCGGCCGGTGCTGCGCAGAACGAACCGGTTCACCGGCCCGAACTGGGCGGTGTAGTCCTGCCACGACTGCCGCAGCCCGGCGCGCTGCTCGTCGAGCTGGGCGGTGTTCTCGGCTGACGCAGCCTCCACGTCAAGCACCACCCGCGCCTGGTCCCTGAGCCGCAGCAACGCCTCCAGCTCGCCCTGCTGGGCCCGTGGGACAGCGAGCGGGGCATGAGCGCCGCCCACGACCACACTGAACGTCCCGTCGCCGTAGGAGGCGACGTGGCCGTCCCGTTCGTCACCGACAGCCGGCAGGTGACCTGCACGGCTCGTGGCCGCGTCTCGCGGCCCGACACCTTGTGGCTCGTCAGCCGGCGACCAGGTGAGATCCGAGAGGCGAGCGGAGGCCTCGACTCGACCGAGGGCTTCGCCCAACCGGGCCGGTGTCTGCTGCAGGTCCGGTGCGTCGACAACGACCTCCAGCACCCCGTACAGGCCGACGTCGGCCCGCATCTCACCGAGGACCTGGTCGGGGTGGTGCTGCCACCAGGTGTTCAGCTGCCTCGGTTCGGTGTCAGCGGCCGCGTCGCTGCTGCGGCGTAGCTCGACCGGCGACGTCGAGGCCCAGTCGAACGGTGCCGGCTCCCGGTCGGCCTCGCGACGCCGCAGGACCAGCAGGTCGGTCACCACATCCGTGCCGGCTGCACGGCGGTGCACGTTCGACGGCAACCGGACCGCCCCGACCAGGTCACCCAGCTCCTGGATGGCCCTGCGGGCCGCCGGGTTCTGGCTGTCCATCGTGTAGCGGGAGGTCAGCACCGCGACCAGCCCGCCGGGCCGTGTCAGGGCGAGGCTCTTGACGATGAAGTGGTTGTGCATGCTCAGCCGGGCCTGGTTGTGCCGGGGGTCGTGGAGCACGACGTCGCCGAACGGCACGTTGCCGATGACCGCGTCGAAGCTGCTTTCGGGGAACCGGGACTTCGCGAACGACTCCGCCCGGATCTGCGCATCCGGGTAGAGCCGGCGGGCGATGCCCGCCGTCACCGGGTCCAGCTCGACACCCGTCATCGTCGCCTCGGGCGGGGCGAAGCCGATGAACACCCCGGCACCGCAACCCGGCTCGAGGACACGGCCGCCGTCGAACCCGAGCCGTCGAAGCCCCGACCACATCTCCCGCACCAGGGCGGCGTCGGTGTAGTAGGCGTTGATCGTGGTCCGCCGGGCGGCCCCCATCTCCTCCTCGCTGAGCAGCGCCCGCACCTGCTCGCCGCGCCGGTCGGGGCGGCTGTCGTCCAGGACACGCCACACCCCAGCCCCACCCCACGCCCCCCAGCGCGCCAGCACCGCCTGCTCCTCGGATGTCGCCGACCGGTCCTCGGCGTCGACCCGGCGCAGCACCTCGATCGCCGCCAGATTCGCCTCGACCCGCGCCTGGTAACCGGGCGGCGCCAAGTCGTCCTGGGACGTCGGTGCGAACCGGGCTGGTGCCGTCTGGCCCGCTGCAGCCTGGGGAGGCGCCGACTGGGGTGGCGTCGACGTCAGCCCTCCGGCAGGTCCCTCAGACCGCGCCTCAGCTGGTCGATCAGGTCGCTCACCTCGTCGGCCGGCAGGTTGTCCTCGATCTCGTCGTCGGTCACGTCCTGGACGTCCGGCGGCGGCATCAACAGGTCCGCCCGGACGATCTCCTCGGCCCGCAGGGTCGCGGCCTCGATCCGACCCACCTTTTCGAAGTAGGTCTCCCCGGGCACGTCCGGCCCCTCCAGCTGCAGCGCCAGGGACGTCACCTGCTCCAAGGCCTCCTCCCCCAAGGTCGAGAAGTGTCGGCTGGGGTCCTTCATCT
>JAABUN010001536.1_pt1 | contig 49806 bp, 46 predicted proteins | sample 5559311 | NCBI WGS metagenome assembly JAABUN01 (sample SAMN10711877, study PRJNA513370) | rock metagenome | isolation source: Antarctica rocks | place: Antarctica: Victoria Land, Siegfried Peak sud
TGCTCATCTACTAAACAGAAGATGTAGATGATAATGTCCTCGGTAGTTATGAACGGCCTCCCTATGAGCTTGAACACCCATAGTCTGAGCCCGGTTCATGGCTACTTCAACTAGCACCACTGGTTATCTAATGTGGACACTAGGGTGCTCGCTGACCGCTTAGGTCACAGCCGAGCATCATTTACCCTCGACCGCTCACCTGTTTGAATCTCAGGAGGCGAAGAGAGCGGTCTCGCTCGCGGGCTGGCTCACCTCGCTCGAAGGTGAGCCCAATTAAACAGAAGAAGCTCATAAGCAAATTAGCAACTGAGCGGAGTAGGATATAAAACACGTCTATATTCCACTTCGCTCTACAAAATCAAAGCTAAAGCCCAGTTTCTCTAGCTTAATCGTTTGCAGAATCTGTGGCGTCCACCCAGTTTCAGCAACGTGCGTAGCGTTATCAACGTCCGAGGTATCTTTTAGTGCATCTATCCAAGGCTGAACTTCATGCACATCCTCGATATGAGTGAATATTGCTCCCTGTGATTGAGCATAAAGAAGGTTTTGTACGCGCACCTCGTCGGCGCTAGTCAGCCAATTCCTTGCAAACCCATATCTCCGATTATCGATGCCAACAGCTAGCAATTCCGGTGTGACGGGTGCTAGAACGATGTGGGGGTGAAGCTCTCCAAGTATTATTACGGGATGGTCGGTGGTGAAAAGCCTACTGTCGTTAGACTTCACAAACTGTAGGTCCCAAATCCTAGCTACTTCTTCAGCCAAAATTTGAGAAGCCCACAAAGCATTTGGGTCGGGGATAATACCTGTACCTTCAAAACGCTTTACTATTTGACTTATATCAAATTCGAGAGGTCGAGGGGGAACTGCATAACCTCCAACCATAGCGTTTAGCATCACCTCCGTCATTGCTTGAAATTTCTCGAAGTTGTTGAGCTTAGTTGCGTTCACATAAGCTGGATTGCGGAGATGTAGGGATATGAGGTAGTTCAATATCCTTAGGCGAGTACTCTTATCTAGCTTGTGATCTGCCTTTAGTCGCTTTATATTCTCAGCGTACGGACCTTCTAACATAGTGAAAAGCTTTTCCGACTGCTCGGGTTTCTCATTACCCCCGCGATAGAAGTACTTCTTAGCACCGACAGTTTCGGTTTTAACCTGACGTACGCCATCAGCCGATACGCGGGTAACAACAGCAGTTCGAGCGCTTCCCGTCTCTTTCCCGGGTATAGCGAAGAACTGCAAGTATGAACAGGGAAGCCAGTGTTGCTGTTTATAAGGGGCCATTTATCTACCACCCTTCTAACACCAATACTGTCCGCATTTCATTGCCGTCAGAACCCCCAAAAGAAGCGGCCCCGCGCTTTGCGGGGCTCTTACTTTTGCCGTCCCTAACAGCTTTTCTTTTGGTAGGCGCGGGCAGGATTGAACTGCCGACCTCTACAGTGTCAGTGTAGCGCTCTCCCACTGAGCTACGCGCCTATGGCGGCAATCTTGCCGAATCCTATATTCCGGACGGTTGGCCTGGAACTCGAGGGTCATCTGCAAAAAGGTTTACAGATGACGCCTGTGCAAACCTTGGAGGCACCGACCGGATTTGAACCGGTGATGGAGGTTTTGCAGACCTCTGCCTTACCGCTTGGCTACGGTGCCAAGAACGCTACAGTAGCACGCACGCTGAAATCGTGTCAATTAGAATAGCACTTTCACGAATCACTGAACCACCCCATAGCCGCAGTGCTGGAATGAGTTGCGAACGTTTTCAGGCGTAAGGGTTTTTGTAGCGTCGCAGAAGGCTTGGATGAGCTTATCAGTCGAGTCAGGACGAAGAGCTTTGATGAAGGCTCTAAGCTTAGCGAACAAGTGTTCGATGGGATTGCGGGCAGGCCCAGAAGGCTGGAACTTCGCACCCTTGCGGTGTGCCGTTTTGCCCAAGACGAAGTCGGGGGAGTAGGTGGGCAGATACAACAGCTCACAGCCGCAGGCTTCAACGAGGTTTCTCACGTCACCGCCGTGATGCACGGTCCAGTTATCCATGACCAGAACGCTGCCTTTTGGCAGTGTGGGTAGCAAGGTGGTTTCGAGAGAACACAGAAAAGCGTTTTTGTTGACTGTGTCAGGTATCACCAGAGCTTGCTCAGCTACCGCACCCCCCAAGGTTATCGCGGCGATCAGGCTGACCCGCTCCTTTCGACCTTTGGGCCTGGTGTCGATGATCCGCTCTTTGCTGGAGGCCCAGCCGTACTCTCGGCTCTGCCCTACGTAGGCACTTGTTTCGTCGATAAAGACAAGCTGTTTCGTATCTTTGCAGTCGACATCTACTAGATACTTGGCTCGCTGAGCTTCATCTCGCTCGGTAGGGATGAAACTCTTTTTTTGTGAGTGATGCCCAGACGTTTGAGGTAACTGCCCACCGCCGACTTCTTGAGTTCGACCCCCGTCACCTTGGTGAGTTCCTCAGCGTGCTGCGCTAGGCTCCAGTCGTAATGCTCTCTTACCTGTCGCCGCAGCTGTTCACAACCACCCGCGTCGAGCAGCCGCTTTCGTCCACCACCTCGTCTCGCTGCAAGCTGTCCCTGAGCCTGCCGTTCGACGCAACGCTTGACTGTCGACACGCTTACCTCAAAGCGTTTGCCCACCGCCGTTTGCCTATCGCCTTGGTTTACCGCTCTGACAATTCGTTCTCTTAAGTCCAGTGAGTAACAGCGCATAGCTCTACCTTACAAGGGTTCAGAAGTTCTTGGAAGTGCTAGAATTCTCGAGTTTTTTCCTGTCACCCATCCCAAAAGGCGGGTGAAGCCGTTTGGATCAGGCCCAGCGTGTAGTCTATGACTGCAGCTGGACGAAAGCCAAGCGGTAGTTAAGCCCTTCAGACGCGCAATGCAAAAGCCCAGAACAACCTTTTAACCCTCACATCACCACAAACCGCACTCCCCCCCCCGGACGCAGCTGCGCCGCACGCCCGAGGTCTGCCGGATAGAGCAGCGCGGGTTTGGCGTAGCCGCCTAGCGAACCGCGGTCGTGCAGCAGCAAAATAGGCGCGCCGCCGGACGTAACCTGAACCGCGCCCAGCGGCGTCGCTTCGGAGATTACGTCTCCCCCGGCTACGGGCGTCCCCTCGAGACGAACCCCCATCCGGTCGGCGCTGGCGACGGTAAAGGGATGCTCGGTAAGGCCCGCCAACGCCTCCGGGCTGGCTTGTGGTCCCGGCCGAAGCCGCAACGTCGTCACCTCTTCAAACCGTCGGTAGGGGACGAAACACCGTCCGGGTCTGGGCGCGGCGGCGCGCTGTCGGCCCAGTACGTCCCCGGCCCGGAGGGGGCGTCCGATCAAACCTTTTAGGTCGGTCGAGGCGCTGTTCCAAAAACGCTCCGACTCGAGGCCACCCGCGACCGCCAGGTAGCTGCGGCAGCCGCTGCGGGTCGGGGAAAAGGTGAGCACGTCGCCCCTTTCCACGGCAAAACTCGAGAACGGTGTCTGCGCTTTCCCGTTAAGGTGTGGTTTTAGTGACCAGCCTGTAAACGCGACGACGCCCGCAGCTAAAGCCTCGAGCACCGGCCCGGTAAGCGTAAGTTCTACGAGGGTCGCGCCAGGTGCGTTTCCCAACAACCGGTTGGCGAGCGCCGCCAGTGGCGCGTCCAGCGGCCCGCTCCGGCTAAGCCCGAAGTGTCCGGCCAAAAAGCGGCCCTCATCGACCGGCAGATCGAGCAAACCGGGTTCGTGAACCCTGAGGAGCGGGGTGTGGGGGGCGGGCGGGAGCAGCTCGAGCCGTTCGGGTGGCGGCGGCGTCTCGCCCTGGGCCGGGACGAAAAAAACCCCGTCACCCGGTCTCAGCAAAAAGGGTTCGGCGCGGTGCGGGTCGTACACCGTTTTCAGCGCCGTACCGAGCAGGTGCCAGCCCCCTGGTGACGGCAGCGGGTAGATACCCGTCTGGGAGCCGGTCATAGCGACGCTGTGCGCGCCTACTCGCGCGCGCGGCGTGTCGCGGCGGGGCAGCCGAAGACGCGCGTCGACCTCCGCCATAAAGGGAAACCCCGGGGTAAAACCGACCGCGTAAACGTGGTACGGGCTGCCGCTATGCTGCTTCACGACCTCTTCGCGCGTCAGGCCGGTCCGCTCACAGATGTTCTCTAAATCGGGACCGTCGTAACGCACGGGAATTTCAACGGTCCGCGCACGCTCGGTCTCGTCGGCGCGGATATGATTCGGGCGCTCAGCCCAGCAGCGGACGCTTTTTTCGTTCAGCCTGCGCGCGTCGTACTCGACGTAAAGGGTGGTGTACCCCGGAACGATATCGGTCACACCTGCCAGCAGGTCTGCGCGCAGGGCGTCGGCAAGGCGGTGGAGCGCCGCGTTCGTATCGCGGCCGGGTTCTTTGCCGAAGCTCAGATAAAATCCTTGTACCACCGGGTTATGTCGATGATCGTCCCTCGTCAGTGTCATGTGCTCCCTACAGGTGAAGAGCTTGTAGCTGTCTGTACACTTACCACCAGCTCAGAAGGATAAAAACCGGAACAGCAGCCTGGTACCCCTAGAACGCGCGCACGGCAATCTCCGCCTCAGCTAACGCCCGCCGCACGGCCTGCGCGTTTTGGGCTGCTTGCGGGTGGTCGCCGTGCAGACAGAGGGTGTCCGCCGCCCCCAGCACGACGCTGCCGCCGTCCAACGCACCTAACGGTGCGCCTGCCGCCATCTTGACGGCGCGCTCGGCGACGCTGCCGGGGTCACTCAGGAGTGCGCCCTCCAGAGTGCGCGGAGCGAGGCGACCGTCTTTCAAGTACGCGCGGTCGGGAAACGCTTCGGTAACGACCCTGAGCCCCAAAGCAGCGGCCTGGGTTTGCATAACCAGCCCACCAGTGCCCGCCAGTACGACGAGCGGCAGCGCGGCGTCGAAAGCGGCATTAAAGGTAGCGACAGCCTCGGCGACGGCTCGCGCGGTCTCGGGCTCGCGCATCATCTTGAAGTACAGCGCGCCGTGCGCCTTGACGTGGTGCAGAGTCATCCCCTCGGCGCGCAAAAACACCGCCAGCGCGCCCAGCTGATAGAGCACGTCGGCGTAAACTTCCTCGGGCGACGCGGCGAGGTCTCGCCGTCCGAAACCCACGAGGTCGGGAAACCCCGGATGTGCGCCGACCGCCACCCCAGAATGTTTAGCTCGCCCCACGGCACGCTGCATCGTCAGCGGGTCGCCTGCGTGAAACCCGCACGCCAGATTGACGCTGCTCAGCTGCGAGAAAAGCGCGTCTTCGTCGGCAACGCGCCAGTGTCCAAAGGCTTCGCCCGCGTCAGCGTTGAGATCGACGGTTCGTATCACGTTCACGTCATAGTACAGCACCGTGAACCCGCTGCGTTCACGAAAACCAAGCAGCTTAACCGATGCAAAAAGGCGACAAAAGTGCGGGGTTAGTACACCTTTCTGCGCTATACTCGGCGGCTATGGCCCAGGCTTTCGACTACCTTATCGTAGGGGCCGGTTACGCGGGCAGTGTGCTCGCCGAACGCCTGGCGTCGGAGCGAAAGCGGCGAGTTTTGGTCGTTGAAAAACGCCCGCACATCGCCGGTAACGCTTTTGATACTTACGATGAGAACGGTATTTTGGTTCACCGTTACGGGCCGCATATCTTTCATACGAATTCCAAACGGGTGTTCGAGTATCTGTCACGCTTTACCGCGTGGCGACCCTATGAACACCGCGTCCGGGCGCTCGTAGACGGGCAACTCGTTCCGCTACCGATCAATCTCGACACTATCAACCAGCTCTACGGGCTGAAGCTGAACAGCCTCGAGCTGGAGAGCTTTTTTGCCGAACGCGCTGAAAAAGTCTCTGAAATCCGCACTTCGGAAGATGTGGTGGTCGCTAAAGTGGGCCGCGAGCTGTACGAGAAATTTTTTCGTGGCTACACCCGCAAACAGTGGGGGCTCGAGCCGAGCGACCTCGACGCCACCGTGACCGCGCGGATACCGACTCGCACAAACCGCGACGACCGCTACTTTACCGATACCTATCAGGCGATGCCCAGACGCGGTTACACCGAGATGTTCGGGCGGATGCTCGCTCACCCCAACATCAAACTCATGTTAGGGACCGACTACCGTGAGGTGCTCGACCTCATCCCCCACAAGCACCTGATTTTTACCGGCCCCATCGACCTCTTTTTCGAGCATCAGCTCGGCGCGCTGCCCTACCGCTCGCTGACGTTTCACTTCCAGACGCACGACCAGGCGCGGGTGCAAGCGGTCGGTACGATAAACTTTCCCAACGACACGCCCTATACCCGCGTGACCGAAGTCAAGCAGCTGACCGGGCAGCGCCACAAAAAAAGCGTGTTGGTCTATGAAGAACCCCAGACCGCGGGCGATCCCTACTACCCTGTCCCCCGCCCCGAGAACCGTGCGCTCTACGGCGAGTACAAAAAGCTGGCGGACGCGCGCAAAGACGTAACCTTCGTCGGACGGCTGGCGACGTACCGCTACCTCAATATGGATCAGGTGGTCGCGCAGGCGCTTCACACCTTCGATACGCTGCCGGACGTTTAGCGCGTGCCCCTGCGCGCCATCACCGCCGCCGTGTTCGGCCTCATCGGTCTCGGCGTGGTGCTACTCTTCAGCGACCCCGGCGACCTGCTCGCGGTTCGCAACCTGTCGGCGTGGACACTTTTCTCGAGCACCCTACTTTTGGGTTGGTCGTTTTTGTGCGGTGGGTTGCGGCTGCGGCTGCTGGCCCGGACGCTCGGCTACCGGCTGAGGCTGCCGAGCGCGGTGCGGGCTCACATTCTGGGCCTTTTCAGCGCTGCAGTGACGCCGAGCGGCAGCGGCAACGCGCCCGCTATCGCCCTGATGCTGACGTGTGACGGTCTCTCCCGAACACACGCCTGGTCGGTCGCGCTCTATACCGGGCTGGTCGACCTGCTCTTTTTCGCCTGGGGTGTGCCGGTCGCACTTTTGACGCTAAAACTCAGCGGTAAGCTGCCGCCGAGTCCGTGGTGGTCGGTGGGTGGTGCGGGGGTAAGCGCCCTTTTTCTGGCCCTCTGGTATCTGCTGGCGTACCGGCTGAGCGCGCTTCCCGGCCTCGCTTATCGGCTTTGCAGCTTCAGAATCCTGCGCCGCTACCGTGGGCGCACCGAGCGGTTTGCACAGACCTTTACAGAGACGGTCTCGAGGCTCTCCGCGACCACCTGGTCTGAACAGTTCATCCTGCAAGCGTTTTCAGCCTCGCTACACCTGAGCGTATTCGCCATGTTTTCGGTGATCGCTGCCGACCTGGGGCTGACGTTGCCGCTACTGCCCACGCTAGCTACCCTGTTTCTGATTTTCGTCGTCTCACACGTCGTCCCGACCCCCGGTGGTAGCGGCTTTTTAGAGTTGACGCTGCCGCTTCTGCTCATGCCCGAACGCCCCGCCGCCGCCGTCCCGGCCTTACTGGTGTGGCGGCTGCTTTCGTTTTATTCGGTGTTTTTGCTGGGGCCGAGCTTGGGTGGTGCGGCGCTCGCCAAACGCTCAGGGCCGGACGACCCAAGCACCCCACCCCACGCGGAGACTGAACCGGACACGGCTCAAGCTTCCCCAAAAAAGCGTCCTTGACCTGAGTACGGCATCACTTTGCGTCAGGGAGGCATTTATATGAATTTACTTCAGCGAGTGCCTGTCGCTCAAGACAATAAGGTGAAAAGAATAGACCCGAACAGTACGGTTCGGCACCGTTTATTCTCCACATAAACCGACTGAAAAGCGTTTTAGACAAACGTTCTCGGCTCTGGAAACTCCGCACCCAAGTTCTTTAGGAAAAGCATCTTTAGGAAGCGAGATGGAGAGCACCCGCTACAAATTCCGTCTTTTTAATTCTAGATTCTTACTCCTTAAATGTTCCAACTTCCCCCGAAGCTGAACCACCCGGCTCGAGGCTTCACCGAATCCTACGAAACCACTCGCCCGTCCTTGTAAAACCCCCGGTACCAGAGCACCCGGCGGAGCGTGCGGTAGCTCACCAGCGTCGTCAGCGTAGTGCCGTGAAACGCCGCGATACCCCGGCGCATCGCGTGTTTCGGCAGCGGGCGGCGGGTGTGGCGCTGCTGATAGGCGCGCAGCTCACGTAGCGCCTGAACGTACGAGGCCCGCCCCTCCGGGCCAAGCAACGCCAGCAGCACAAAGCCGGTGATGAGCCTGCCGAGCAAAATGTCCAGGTAGCGCCAGCCGTGAAAATAACGCCACGCCGTTTGCAGGTCGTTGCGAAGGCCGTAAAAAACGTGGGGTCGACTAAATCCGGACTGACGGCTGGGCATCTTGTGAAACACGCGCACGCCAGGTAAAAACTCGAGGTCGTAACCACGCAGCAACACCTCGGCGGCGACCGGCGCTTCGTTAGCGTACAAAAAGAAATCTTCGGGATACCCGCCCATCTCCTGCAACAACGCTGTGCGGACGAAAAAGCCGCATCCTACAAAGCAGTGCCACGGTTGCGGCCCGGTTCCGGGTCGTAGCGGCAAATAGGCCATGTCCCAGCGTTTTTGGCTTGTGGGTTCGACGATGTCGCAAGCGACGAGGCCGAGAGGCGGTTTCTCCTCAAAACGTGCGACCGCGCGCGCTAAAGCCCCCGGTTCGGGCCACGAATCGTCGTCCAAAACCAGCACCAGCTCACCCCGTGCGGCCCTGAACGCCGGGTTGAGCGCGTCGATACCGATGTTTTGGAGGTGGGTAAAGAGGCGCACGTCCGGAAACTCGTTTTTTACCAGTTCCGGGGTGCCGTCTTGTGAGGCGTTATCGGCGACGAGCACCTCGAGCACCTCCGGTTCGAGCTGCAAGAGCCTCAGCGTGTGCGCTAGGTCCGCTTTGCGGTTGTGCGACAAGATGCAGACGCTGACGCGTGGGGAGGGCATGGCTAGGTTGTAACATGCCGGGTCGGGGGCGCAAAGGGGCGGTTGGCCTTAATGGGGTAAGGAGGGGTATCTCGAGGTTTTGGGCATTGGGCGTGGTTGAGTACCGAGCGATGAGCAACGAGCAATGAGTGAGGTAAAAATCGTTGCTTTTAGGATGGGCTCGAGTTCGTACTGGACACTCAACATAACGACGCTTTCTAAACTTCTTGATTCTTCCTTATTTTTGTTCTTCCTTCTTTTTCCGGCTCAGCCTAGAACGTCGACAAAACCCGGACTCCGCTACCCGAAACGCCCGTAGCGCCGACATCACGCGGATTTCAGGGGCGTCCTGTTATTCTGCGGCTGTGCCCCCGCTGCTACGCCTCGCCCTCAGAAACCTCAGCCGTTACAAAAGCCGCACCGCCGCGACCGTGCTCGGCGTCGCGCTCGGTATCGCGGCGGTGCTCGCTACCTTGTCGATTGGCGACAACGTCGAGGCGAACGTCTCGAGTGCGCTCGAGGCGGCTGCTGGCAAGGCCGACTTGCTCGTCACACCGGGGACGGCGGGCCGGTCGGTTTTCAGCACCCTAGACATTTTGGAAACTGTCCAGAACGAGCCGGGGGTAAGCCGCACCTATCCGGTTCTAAACGTCCGGGCGGAACCGGCGCGTGACATCGGTGAACTGGGCGACTCGGTGATTCCGGGCGTCGATTCTGGATTTCAGCTCTCAGGCCGCGTGACAAACGTACCCACCGACCTACCGGGTGAACTGGCGGCGGGGGCGTGGCCGGAGGCGGGCTCGAGGGGCGTCGCCCTCGCCGAAGGTTTTGCGAGCGCCCGCGAGATCGCTGTCGGCGACGAGGTGGTCTTCGCATCACCGTACGGCGACCTGAGCTTTACCGTCAGCGGCCTTTTAGACGACACGCTCGGCTACGCCACCACCAACGGCGGTCGGGTCGGTATTGCCGCGCTGCGTGACGTGCAAGAGGCGTTTAAGCTCGCCGGACGCTCGTCGTTTCTAGAGGTTGCGACCGAACCGGGCCAGAGCCGACCTGTTCGGGAGGCGCTACAGGGGCGTCTCGGCGAGGCTTTTTCCGTTACCCTGCCCGCAGGCAGCGGCAACTTCGCCACCGGCATCGTCGACACCTTGCAGGCGGGTTTGCAGATTCTCGCCGCGACGCTCATCACGCTCGGCGGGTTTATGGCCTACAACACCTTTGCGGCGAGCGTTTTGGAGCGGCAGCGCGAGTTTGCGCTCTTGCGAACCGTCTGCCTGACGCGGCGGCAGGTGCAGCGGCTGGCCCTGACCGAAGCGGCGCTGGTCAGCCTTTTGGGAATCGTGTTCGGGTTGGCGCTGGGGATAGGGTTGTCGGCGCTTATCACCTACCTCAACGCGGTCAGCCTCGGTTACGAGTTCCGGACGCTCGTCGTCCCCGTTCGCAGCGTGCTGCTCGCCAGCCTCGTGGGAGTAGCGGTGTCGCTGCTGGCGGGATACTTGCCCGCCCGCAACGCCTCGAGAACACACCCGCTGGCAGCGGGCCGCGCCGTCAGCGACCCGGATGTGGGCGGCGCGCCCCTGTGGGGCTGGCTGCTGCTGCTCGGCGGCGTGGCGGCGTCGCTGGCTCCGTGGGGGGGCTACGCCGCGCTGTTCGGCGCGGCGCTGGCGATGGGGCTGCTGTTTACCGGTTTCAGCCTGGTGACGCCCGCGCTGCTGGGGCCGGTACTGACGCTGCTGGGGCCGCTGCTCGAGCGGATGTTCGGTATTGCGGGACGGCTCGGCTCGAGCTTTTCACGCCGTAACGCCAAACGCAACGGCGTCGCGGTCGGGGCGGTCGTCGTCGGGATGGGCCTGACTATCGGCGTCGGCGCGATGGTCGCCGGGATCAACGCCTCGATTCGTTCGTGGGTCGAAACGACCGTCGTCGGCGACCTGTTCGTAACCGCGCCGGTAAGTTTTCCCGAAGCTTTCGCGTCCCGCGTCGCGGCTGAAGTTCCCAAAATTGCCGAGGTGAGCGGGGTGGGTTTGCGTATCGTGCGTTTTACCCCGGAAGCTCCCAATACCGAAGATGGCGCAGGTAGGACGCGCGGGAGCAGCGTGGCGCTGGTGCTCGTCGATCCCGAACGCTTCAACCCGGATACCGGCTTCGGTCGGTTTCAGTTTATCCCCGGTCAGGGCGACGCTGAAGACGCCTACGCCACGCTCAAAGCGGGGGGACAGGTGCTCGCCGCTAACACTATCCACGACCGTTACGGCGTGTCTCAGGGCGATACCGTTACGCTCCGCACGGGCGACGGTTACGCGGGTTTCGAGGTCGGCGGGGTGGTCGTGGACTTTACCGGCGGCGGCGAAACGTTCGTGGGCAGCATCAGAGATTCCGAACGTTTCGGCGGCGGCGGCCCCGACCTGTTCGTGATGACGGTCGCGCCCGGCACCGCTCAGGGAGCCGCTAGAGACGCACTTTTAGCGGCGTTTCCGGAACTCTACTTAGACGTAACGCTCAGCGGCGACTACCGCGCGCGTATCCTCGAGCTCTCCCAGCAGACCTTCACTACCACCAACGGCCTGCTGGTGCTCGCTATCTTTATCGCCGCGCTCGGCGTCGCCAACACGCTGGGCATGAACCTCGCCTCGCGGCAGCACGAGATCGCCGTTCTCCGCACCCTGGGTCTGACCCGGCGCGGGGTACGGCTGGTCGTCACCGCTGAAGGCGTGGTGGTGGTGGCGCTCGGGACGGTGCTGGGTATCGTGACCGGGTTGCTGCTGTCGCAGGTCGTGACCACGGGCGCGGGCGCGCTGACCGGCTACCTCATCACCCCGGTCTACCCGTGGCGACTGATCGTTGCGGCGCTGGTATCGTCACCGCTGGTCGGACTGCTCGCTTCACTTGTTCCGGCGCGGCGGGCAGCGCGCCTTTCGCCCGTCGTCGCGCTCGGGGGCGAGTAAAGTGAAGGCAGATGTGCAGAGGCTCGAGCAAAGAATCCCCAGGCGCGCAACCCGCAAAAGAGCTGGACAAATAACCTGTGGCTGGTGGAACTGATGTTCGGCAGCCGTGAACTGGAGACATCCTTGACAACCTCTGCAAAAACCCTCGAGACGCCCCCGAAGGCCGCGCAGCACCCCCCCCACGCCCAGACCCACGCGCATCCCAACGCCAAGCGCCGGACCCCGGCGGAGCCTCGGCCCCACGCCGTCGCAGCGAGCGGTCTCAGCAAACACTACCAGCTCGGCGGTGAGACGGTAAAAGCCCTTTCAGGGCTCGAGCTGACCGTCCCGCAGGGGCAGTTTCTGGCGGTGATGGGGCCGTCGGGTAGCGGCAAAAGCACGCTGCTTCACCTTTTAGGACTGCTCGACAGCGCCGACAGCGGCACCATCCACATCGCTGGTCAGTCTACGGAAGGACTTTCCGACGACGCGCTGACGGCGCTACGCCGTGACCGTCTCGGTTTCGTCTTTCAAGGTTTTGAACTTATCCCCAACCTGAGCGCCCGCGAAAACATCCTGCTTCCCGCCGAGGTCGCCGGACGCGGCGCGGAGGCTGCCGAGACGCTCGCACGCCTCGCGGCGGTGCTGGGCATCGAAGCGAGGCTCGAGCACCGCCCCACCCAGCTCTCCGGCGGTCAGCAGCAGCGCGTCGCGCTCGCGCGGGCGCTGATCAACAACCCGGTCGTGATCCTGGCTGACGAACCGACCGGCAACTTGGACACCCGAACCGGCGAAGAGGTGCTGAATCTGTTTCAGCGCGGCGTCAGAGACGAGGGCTGGACGGTCGTGATGGTCACGCACGACCCCAAAGCCGCGCTGTACGCCGACCGCATCGTTTTTTTGCGTGACGGTCGGCTCGTCGGCGAAACGCTTACAGGCGGCGCTGACGCGCGCGGCACCATCGAGCGGTTTGTGGGCGTTTAGGAAAAGTGGAGATTAAGAAGCAGGAAGAAAAAAGTGTCTGCTCGTTGCGTGTCTAGTACGAACTCGAACCTACTTTCCAAACAGCGAGTGTTACAAAAGTTGGTTCTGGCAACGTCACGAGGTCGGAATGCAACATCGGTATCACTACGGCGCTCTTTGAGGATTGAATTTTACCCGCACAGCTCGAGCCTGCTCGGGTAGCTCGAGTGTTAAGATAATGCCAGCGTGCTCAGCAACCCTTCATCTTGCTGGTTTTCGGACCTGGACTCCCTCGCGGCAGGCGTCTGACTTGGGTCGGGCTCGAGTTCGGCTTCTCTTTCGGCGTCTTCCCGGCGGCGACAAAACCCGGCGGCGGCCTCTCCCCGAGGTGAGAGGCGCTGAGGCAAGCTGCTGGAATCCTCCAGAATCCCGTGCCGAACCCCACAACAGGAAACGTCTGTGACCCGTTCCGCTGGGGAAACGCCGGAAATCCTGTTCGCCACCATCGCGGCGGGCGGGTCGCACGTCTCGTCAGCGGAGGCGATGGCGCAGGCGGTCGAGGCCGAGTATCCCGGTCGCTACCGGCTCGAGCTCTCCGACCTGATGAAAGATTTTGGTTTTGAGCGCCTCGACGCCCGGCACAAACGCTCGTGGCAGGCCGCGCTGGGCCGCCCCTGGACGATTACCTGGGGGCAGCGACTGATCGACCGGATGCCCGGCGTGACGGTCGCCGCGCACCGCTTGCTGCTCCGCACCTTTGCTCGGCGCGCCGCCACCGTGCTCTCAGAGAGGCGACCGCGACTAGTCGTCGCCAACCACGGCTGGCTGACAACCGCCCTGACGCTGAGCCAGCGCAGGTTCGGGCTCAGCGTCCCGGTGCTGACCTTTCAGACCTCGACACTAGACGCGACGGCGCTTTGGGCCGAACCCGGTGCGGAGCGTTTTATGCTGGGGTCGCCGGTTGCCAAAGAGGTTTTGGTCCGTCTGGGCGTAAGCCGTGATAAGATTGACGTGGTGGGGTATCCGGTTCGGCAAGCGTTTTTGCAAGCACCAGACAAGGCGCGGGCGCGGGCGAAACTCGGGTTAAAAGAGCACTTCACCTGCCTCGTCTCGTTGGGGGGCGAAGGGGTCGGGGGTAGACCGCTCGAGCAGCTGCAAATCCTGCGGCAGCTCGAGTTTCCGGTTCAGGTGGTGGTCATCGCCGGGCGCAACACCGAACTCGAGGACCAACTCAGTATTTTGACCCGCCAAGACCCCCTGCTACGCGCCGAAGGGTTTGTCAAAAACATGGCCGACTTTGTAGCAGCGAGCGACGTGGTGATCGGCAAAACCGGCCCGGCAGCCGTTTTCGAGAGTTTGGCAGTCGGTCGTCCAGTGCTGGCTCCAGACCGCTCGGGCGGTATCGAAAACAAACTCATCGACTTTTTGGCGGCGCACGAACTCGGCGGTTACGTTCCGACCCCCGACACCCTGAAGCGGGCCGTCCGCGCCTACTACACCGACCCCGAGCGGTTGCTCGAGGTCGAGCGGCGCGCACGGCAGTTCGATTTTCCCGGTATGACCGAGCGGGTGGGCCGTTACATCGCCCATTACGCCGAGACCCGTCACCCCGACCTCTCACTCGTCGGCAACGGCATCAGCTAGCCGCGTGCGACTTTTCTGGCAGACGCTGCTAGTCTCACTCGCGCTGGGTCTAGGCTGCTTGTACCTCGTCTTGCCCGAGACCTTCGACCGGGAGACACTCCGCACGCTCGCGGTGCTGGGCGCTCCGCAGCTCTTGCTGCTGGTCGCCGTACTCGCGCTACGCTGGCTCGTAGGCGGCTGGCGAACGGCGCTTTTGGTCCATTTCAGCGGCGCACCCCTGACCCTCTGGGGAGGTGTTCGCGCGCACTTGGTCGGCGTCTTCGCTTCGGTCGTTACCCCTTCGGGGGGTGGCAACGCCGTCGGCCTCAGCTGGTATTTGACGCGTTGCGGTGTGCCGCTACAAAACGCGGTGATCGCCAGTTTGCTCATCGCGGTGCTCGATATGACGTTTTTTGCCTGGAGCGTGCCGGTCGCGTTTTTGTACCTTTTGCAGGCCGGTACACCGCTGCCGGTAGCGGGCCTCGGTTGGCTCGTCGCCGTATTCGCCGTCGCCATCCTGACGCTGAGCCTGCTCTTGACCTTTCGCCTAAAGCTTTTTATAGGCGGCGTCGGCGCACTTTTCAGGCTTCCCGGACTCCGCCGTTTTGCGGCGAAAACAACCGGCTTTTTAGAGAATCTGGAGACTGCCAGCCACACCTTTGCCCGCGCCCCGTGGCCCGTTCACCTCGGCTTGCACAGTTGTACGGCGCTCTTTTGGGTGGTCAACTTGGTTTTTCTCAACGCGGTCGCCGCCTCTTTGCGCCTCGGCGTGCCGCAGCTCGAGCTCCTCGCCAGCTACACCCTCATCCACGCCTTCGCTTTCGCCATACCAACGCCCGGCGCGAGCGGTTACATGGAGGGCGCGCTCTCGCTCGCACTCGCCGGACGCGCTACCCCGCAGGCAGTCTCGACCACGGTCATCGTCTGGCGCTCACTGAGCTACTACCTCTATTTCATCCTGGGGCCGCTTATCAGCGGGCGCGCGCTCGTCAAAGGCGTTGCTGAAAAAACGCTCAACAGGTCTGGTCGATAGGGGTAAAACCCAAAAACCAACCAACCCGCCGTCTGTTGGTTTCAGACAACAGCGTCGTTAGCGTCAGACCGTCGAAACAGGGGTAGACGCGGTCGAGGATGTCTGCCGGAATCTCCTTGGCGGGCCGTTCTGCCAACATCGCGTCAGCCTCACGCGCCGCCCGGAACACTGCGCCCGGTTGTCCGGCGGTGGCGAGATGAAGCACCCCGGTCAGGTAGCGCCCAACGAGCATCTCAGTTTTGCGCCACCCCCGGTAGTAACGCCGAATCGTCACTAGGTCGTTACGTAGCGGCAGGTAGGCCGCTCTCGCTTTGACCTTCGCTCCCCGCGCGTCCCAACGATGATAGACGGGCGCGCCCGGTAGATAATCGGCCTCCCAGCCACGAGCTAAATACTCGATTACCGTAGGGGGCTCCGTTTCGTACATAAAGTAACCTTCCGGGCTTGGCGGTACCAGCAGGGCCGCCTCTCGGCGAAACGCCACCGCGCCTGCGTGGAACCCACGTGTAGGGGCGTAGCGCTGCCCCTCGCGGAGTTCGGGGAAATAGGGTGTGTAGCTGCGTCGCCCGCAGTTGGGTTCGACAAAGGGCAGGGCGACGAGCGCAAGTTGCGGCCCCCGCTCGCAAAAATGCTCGACTACCCGCTGAACTGTGCCTTGGGCTGGGTAGGCGTCGTCGTCGAGCTGAAAAACAAACTCGCCGCGCGCCGCGCAAATGGCCTCGGGCAGGGCGTCGAAGCCTCTGGCTACGGTGTTGCGAATTACCCTTACGGCCGGGAACTCGTCTTGAATCATTCTCACTGTACCGTCGGTCGAGGCGTCGTCGATCACGATGACTTCGCAATCGGTACCCGCCCTATCAGGAAGTGTCGTTAAAAGCTCGCGCATCATTTCTTTACGGTTGTGGGTGGGGAAAATTAAACTTACCTGGACGCCTGTCATCGCGCCCGAGTCTATCACCGGGAGGCGGTGAGTTGGGGCCGAAGGTCAGTGGTCAGTAGTAAGAAGTCAGGAGTTGAGAGTGAGGAGCAAGGAGTAAGAAGTCAGGAATGGGTGGCCGCCGAACGGGTTCTGGCAGGTTCAATTCAACAAACCAAGGCGTGGGCCAGACCGTATGATTGGGGGGTGAAATCCTTTTGGAGCCGCCCTTGTTCGGAGCCCTAGCCGCGCTCGTAAGCCGTCATCCCCGTTACGTCGTCGGGTTCTGGTTTGTGCTGAGCGCGCTCGCGCTGCCCTTTTCGGGTCGTGTGGGCGAGGTTTTGGACGCTCAAACGAGCACGGTACCGGGGAGCAGTTCGGCCCGGACCGACGCAATTTTAGACGCGCAGTTCGGGGGTCGTAACCAGGGCGTGCTGGTGCTCGTCACCCGTTCGGAGGGGGCGCGGGTCGGTGAGAGCGAGTTCGACGACGCCTTCGCCGAACTCGCCCGCGACCTGCGCGGCTTGCCGGGTGTGGACGGCGTGCAGGACTACCGGGACGCTTCGGGGTTGACGCTGGTCGCGCCGGACTCGAGCTACGTCATCTCACTACTGACGCTTCACCGCAACGTCCCGGAGCGGGAGACGCTGGAGGCTATCGACGACGTGCTGGCTCGCACCGACGCGTTTTCGTACAACCTCTCGGGCGGCGAGGCCGTCAAACGTGAACTCGAGGCAGTGAGCGCCGACGATACCCGGCGCGCCGAGCTATTCGGGTTGCCGCTCAGCCTCACAGTCCTGGTCCTGGCCTTCGGCGCGGTCGTAGCCGCGAGTTTGCCGCTTCTGGTAGCGGCGGTTTCGGTCGTCCTCGCCTACGCACTCCTCTTCGTCGTCGGACAGCTTTTTCCCTTTGCCGTCTTTGCCCAAACCATCGTCACCATGCTGGGGCTGGCAACCGGCATCGACTACGCGCTGCTGATCGTCAACCGCTTTCGTGAGGAGCTGGCGCGTACACCCCGGCCCAGAGACGCGGCGGCGGTGACGGTCACGACCGCCGGTAGAGCAGTGGCGTTCAGCGGTTTTACGGTGATGATCGCGCTCGCCGCGCTTTTGGTACCGCCGCTGGGCTTTATCCGCTCTATCGGTCTCGGGGCGATGGTGGTGCTTTTTGTCAGCGTGCTGGTGTCGGTCAGCGCGCTGCCTGCGCTGCTGGCACTCCTCGGCGAGCGCGTCAACGCGGGCCGCGTAACTCGGCGCGCTCCGGGAAACCGCAGCCGTAACTTCTGGCGGGCGCGAGCGCAGGCGGTGCAGCGCCGTCCACTCGTGTGGGCGCTCGGCGGCGTCGCGTTTTTGGTGCTCCTCAGCCTGCCCGCTCTGGGTATCGTCCTGGCCGACCCCGGCAGCGAAGGTCTGGGGCCGACGACGGACACGCGGCAGGTTCAGGGGGTGCTCGAGGAGACCGGGCTAGCAGGGGTTCAAGACGCGTTTACGGTGGTGCTCGACTTCGGCGAGGCAGGATTTTTTAGCCCGTCAGCCGTCCGGGTCACGTCGCAATTTTCGCGCCGGGGGGCCGAACTTTCGGGGATCGCCCAGGCGTACTCGGCGACCACCGCAGGCGGTTTGCCGCCCCTGTTCGTCGCCGGTTACTACGCCAGCCGCGAGGTGGCGCTAGCGAGCCCGCTCGCCGAACTCGCCCGCACGACCGTCAGCGAGGGTGGTCGTTACGCGCTCGTCAGGCTTTTCCCGAAGACCGATTTGCCTCTCGCAGCGGTGCGCCGGGTCGAAACCGAGGTCGCGGCGCTCGCCGCCGAACTCGGCGTCGAGGCGTCGGTCGGCGGCAACCTGGTCCGCGAACGCGAGTGGACCCACGCGCTCTACCGCAGCTTTCCGGGGGCGGTGGCGCTCGTCTATCTGAGCACCCTGATCTTGCTCGGTTTCGCCTTTCGTTCGCTGCTTATTCCCATCAAGTCGGTTTTGCTCAACACGCTTTCGGTCGGGGCCGCGCTCGGCGTCGTAACGCTCGTTTTTCAGTACGGCGTCGGCGTTTCGCTGTTCGGACTCCCTGGGGCGCTCGGATACGTCGACAGCAGCACCCCGATCTTCGTATTCGCCATCGTTTTCGGTCTCAGCATGGATTATGAAATCTTTATGGTGACGCGCATTTTCGAGGCGCACCACGGCGGGCTCTCAGACCAGGAAGCGGTGGTCGAGGCGCTCGGCGCGACGGGGGGCGTGATCAGCAGCGCAGGACTGATTATGATCGTCGTTTTTTCGGCGTTTATCTTTAGTCAGATCGTGCTGATTAAAACGCTCGCACTGGGCCTGACGGTCGCTATCTTGCTCGACATCACGCTCGTTCGGCTCGTGCTGGTACCCGCCGTAATGTCACTCGCGGGCAGGTGGAACTGGTGGTTGCCGCGCCCGTTCGCGCGTTCGCAGGTGGAGCAGGGGCATGATTGAGTTTTGGGATTGGGAAGTTTTTTGGGGTGGGTGAGTAGGACGCGAGGAGTAGGGAGCAGGAAGTAAGGATTAGCTCACCTTACGCAGAGCAAGGTCTGGGTTCAGGGGTCAGAGGTTGGAATTCGGGAGTTAGAGAAGGGCGCAACACCTAAATGCTGACTACTGACTTCTAAGTGTTTGGCTTTCAGTCGAGCTAAACCGCAATGCGTGTAAGGTGAGTTAAGGAGTAGGATGCCGGGTTCGGCGATTGTAAGTGTATGGACCGCTATTTGGTAAGCTCGAGACAGCACCTTCAGGAGACCCCACTGTGACCCTTTTGGCCCCGGACATCCGCACCAACGACGACATTTTGAGTGACGCAGCTTTAGCGTTTTTGACCACGCTCCACCGCACCTTCGACAGTGACAGAAAAGACCTGCTCGCTCGCCGCCGCGAGCGGCAACAGTCGTTCGACGAGGGCGAAAACCCCGACTTTCTCGCCGCTACGCAGAGCGTTCGTGACGGCGATTGGCAGGTCGCCCCGGCCCCCGCAGACCTGAACGACCGCCGCGTCGAGATCACCGGCCCCGCCGAGGCCAAAATGATGATCAACGCCCTCAACAGCGGCGCAAAGGTCTTTATGGCCGACCTTGAGGACGCCCTCTCCCCCACCTGGAATAACGTGCTGGGCGCGCAGGAGAGCCTCTATGCGGCGGTTCGCCGGACCCTGACGTTCGGGAGTGGTGACAAAACCTACAACCTGAACGATCAGCTCGCTACGCTGGTGGTACGCCCGCGCGGTCTGCACTTAGGCGAAAAACACCTCGCGGTAGACGGCGAGATAATGTCCGGCGGCCTGTTCGATTTCGGCCTCTACTTTTTTCACAACGCCCGCGAACTGCTCGGGCGCGGCAGCGGGCCGTACTTTTATCTGCCGAAGCTCGAGAGTCACCTCGAGGCCCGTTTCTGGAACGAGGTGTTCGTCTTTGCCCAGGATTATCTGGAGATACCAAGCGGCACGGTGCGGGCCACCGTCCTCATCGAAACGCTCCCCGCCGCCTTTGAAATGGACGAGATTTTGTATGAGCTGCGCGAGCACGCCGCAGGACTTAACGCAGGCCGCTGGGACTATATCTTTTCGTATCTAAAAACCTTTCAGGCGCGCCCCGACAAGCTCTTGCCCGACCGCACTCAGGTGGTCATGACCGTACCCTTTATGCACGCCTACACCGAACTGCTCATTCACACCTGCCACCGGCGCGGCGCGCACGCCCTCGGCGGGATGGCGGCCTTTATCCCCAACCGCCGCGAGGCGGACGTGACCGAACAGGCGCTCTATAAGGTCACGGCGGACAAACGCCGCGAGGCGCGAGCCGGGTGCGACGGCACCTGGGTGGCCCACCCCGACCTGATCGGGGTCGCGGAGGCCGAGTTCGACGCGGTGCTGGGTAGTCGGCCCCATCAAAAGGACAGGTTGCGAGAGAACGCAAACCCCGACGCGGCGGCGCTTATCAGCCCGGTAGAGGGTAGCGTCAGCGAGGCGGGTGTACGCGAAAACGTCGGTGTGGCGCTGCACTACCTGAGCGCGTGGCTTTCCGGTACCGGGGCAGCCGCCATCAATAACCTTATGGAGGACGCCGCGACCGCCGAAATCTCGCGCGCCCAGCTGTGGGGCTGGCTCCGGCACGAGGCACGACTGGAGACGGGCGAGGTGTTTACCGCCGCGCACTATCAAAAAGTCAGAGACGACGAACTCGGCAAGTTGCGTGAACATCTAGACACCGCACGACTAAATACCGCCGCCGAGCTTTTGGACGACCTCGTGCTGAGCGAGACCTTCGCGCCATTTCTGACCTTGGGGGCGTATGAGCTGTTGGATTAGGTTTTATCGACGTTCTGAACGGAGGGGAAGCAGGGAGTATATGTCTGAGTTGCAGGGCGTAGGCGGGTTGCTTGCTTGGAACGAACTCGAGCGTGGCATCAACACGATTTTTTGCGCCTGACGATACCTCCAGCTGACCAAACCGGGGTCGGAATTTGCTATTATGACGACCGGGGAGGACATGATGACGGGAGCGCCGAAAGCGGTTACGGAAACGTCTCGAGACCATTACACACGGCTCGCTCTGATTCGCTCGCTGCTACGTGAATACCGCGTGACCGGCGACGTTGAACTCGCCGAATTCGTCGAGAATTACACGCGGGCGCTCGAGCTCGACCTCGCCGCCGCCGCAGGCAAAGTCACGGCGCTTCAGCACATCTCCGAAGACGTCAGCGCACTTTTAGCCGACACCCAGCTCCGCGTTTCGCACGAACGCTCCCGCCGCACCCACCCCCGCTGACCGACGCGCCGACAAAATGCAAGCTAGAATATCACCAACCCGAACACTCCCTCAAAACTCATCACGCACAATCGCGTACTCAGTACTCATGGCTCTCTGCGTGCGAACCTGCCGCAACCCGTAACGTACCAGCTGCCCGCTCGAGTACGCCTCAATCCCGTCCGGCCCAGCCAGCCGCAGCTGCCCCCGGTCGTCCACCCCGGCCCCGGTACCCGTATGCAGTTTGCCCCCGACGAGCAGCTCGAGCGGTTGACCGAAGAGCAGGTCGAAGGGCGCGTAGGCTTCCGGCAAGCTGAACCCTGCGTCGCCCCCCGCATCCCCACCCACATCCCCACCAAGGTACGCCAGGCCGCGCTGAAGACCCTCCAACACCATCATGTGCACGCCGTCTACATCCCACCCGCGCAACCCGGTCGCGCCGTCCGGCACGTCGTTGTTGACGTTCATTCCGACCCCGATCAGCAGATGACCCTGCACCACCTCGGCGAGTATCCCCGCCAGTTTTTTGCCTCGGTAAAAGAGGTCGTTGGGCCATTTGAGACCTACCTGCACACCATAAACCGGCAACACTTCAGCGATCCCTAGCGCCAGCGAGAGCGCCGCGTAGGGTTGCAAAATACTAGGGGCGTGGGGGTCAATAAGCGCCGGGTCGCGTACGGCGAGCGTCTGGTAGCTACCACCGCGTTCGGCGCGCCAGTCGCGCGCCCGCCTGCCCCGCGCCGCCGTCTGAAGGGCGGCCCGCACCACCAGACCGTGCACGTCGTCACCTGCCAGAAGTCGCCGCCGCAGGTCGTCCTGGCTCGAGGGCAGGGTGTCGAACTCGAGGATGCGGAGGGGAATCACGCGGAGTGGCGAGCAATGAGCAATGAGTGCCGAGTGATGAGTGCCGAGTGATGAGTGCCGAGTTTTGTGTTCGGGCGGGTGGCGTTGTTTGTGTTCAGAACGTACTTAACGTGATGAGACCAGCGTAAATTCGGAGTTATGAAAACCGCTGTACTTTTACAGTTCACGTCGTCACGCTACGGCTTCGCGGCGGATGCTGAAGACGCGGCTGACGCCGCCTTCGGTCGTCACGCCCCAGAGCGCCGACGCGACCTCCATCGTGGCTTTTTGGTGGGTGATAAGGACGAACTGGGTACCGCGCTCCGACAATTCGCCCAAAAAGGCGCAAAAACGGCGGATGTTGGCCTCGTCGAGCGGCGCGTCGACCTCGTCCAGAATGGCGAGGGGCAAACCGCTGGTGTCGGTGCCTTCACCACCCGAGGCCATCAGCGCAAACAAAAAGGCAAGTGCGCCCATCGTCCGTTCGCCGACCGACAACAACGACAACGCCCGCGTCTGTTTCGTCGGAGGCTGAAGGCCCAGTTTCAGACCCGCCGGACGCCCATCCTCCCACAGCAGTTCGGCGCTCGCCTCTGCGCCCGTTCCGAACAGGCGTTCGGCGTAGTGCGAGAAACCCCGTTGCAGCGCCGTCGTACCGGCGACCAGCCGGTCGCGTACGGCGGTGTCGAGGTCGCCCAAAACGGCGCGGAGTTCGGCGGCGGCGCTTTCGGCGTCCGCCATCTGGGCCGTGAGGTCGTCCAAGCGTTCTTTTTGGGCCGCGTGCTCGTGCGCCGCACGGTGATTGACCGGCCCGAGGTCGGTCAGCCCCGCGTCTACCTCTCCGAGTCGGTCACGAAGACTGCGGAGCGACCCCGGCGGATGGTCGGCACCGGCTACGCCCGCCGGGAACGCGCGGTGTTCGGCCTCAGCCAGCTCGAGCGCAGCCTCGCGGCGGGCGCGGGTGAGGTTGAGGGTCTCCAAGTCGCCGCCGAGTTCGGCCTGACGGCGGCTGAGCGTCTCGAGCAGCGCCTCGGTTTCGGTTTCGGCCCCTTGCGCCGCTCGGTAGTGTTCCTCTTCCACGTTGCCGGACGGCAACGCGGCCTCAGCGGTGTGCAGAGCCGTCTTCGCTTCCGTAACGGCGGCGTCGACCTGAGTCGTCTCCCGGAGCAGCGCCGCCGACCGTTCACGGAGACCCGTCAGGCGCACCTGCGCCTTTTTGTAACGCGTCACGTCCGCGTCGAACGTTGCTCTGCGTTCGCGCCACAGCTCGAGCGCCCCCCGCGCTTGGGCTCCACGCGCTTGCGCGTCGCTAAGGGTTTGACGCAGCGTCTCGGCCTCGGCCCGCGCCGCCGACAACGCCGCCTCGAGGGGGACCGGATCGGGCGTTTCTGTCTCCGCCGGGGCCGTCAGCTGGTCGAGCGCCGCGCTCAACTGCCCATAACGGCGGGCCAGTTCGGTTTTGAGCGACGCCTGCGCCGCCGCCGCCTCCCGCGCCACCGCGACCGCCCGCGCACGCTCCCGCTGCTCCCCTTGAGCGGCGGCGAACGCTTCACGGTTCGTCCCAACTTCAGCTTGTTTCGCCTGAAGCGTGGCGGTCAGTTCGGTGGCGCGCTCCTGCACGGCGCGGGCGGCGGTTTCAGCTTCTTTAAGTTCGGCGGCCGCGCCGAGCACCAGCCCTGCACTCTGCGAGCGGCCTCCAGAGATCGCGCCGTACGCCTCCAACACGTCCCCTTGCAGGGTTACGAAACGGGGCCGGACGCGGTGCCGTTTGGCGAGCGCGACCGCTTCGGGCAGCGTCGTCACGAGCGCCGTCGCGCCCAGCAGCTGCTCGACCACCCGGCGGTGCGCCTCGCTGCTCCCGACCACCTCGCTCGCCAGGGCGACCACGCTTTCCTCTGCCGCCAATGCGGGGCTTAGGCGCTGCGACCGGCCCGCGATCAGCTCGAGGGGTAGCAGCGTGACCCAACCGCCCGCACGCCGTACGTGCGCCAGCACCGCCTGCGCCACCTCCGACGACGACACCACGACGTGTTCAGCCCGCCGCCCGAGCGCGCTCGAGATCGCCTGCGCGTAGTCGGGCGGTACCGTGATGAGGTCGGCGACCGACCCCACGACCCCGGTAATACCCGAGGTGAGGGCACTTTTCGGCCCCTGCGCGTAACCCCGGCGCGCCTCAAACGCGGCCCGCTGCCGCGCGGCAGCCTGCGTCCGGGCCTGCGCCTCGGCGGACGCTTCAGCGTGCTTTTGATGAAGCTGCGCGAGCGCGTCTTGGGTAGCCTCGAGCACCCGCGCCCGCTCCTGAAGGTTCGCTTCAGCCCCTTCCGCGCCGCGCAGGGCGTCGGCCTGGTCGGTTTCGGTGAGCGCGCCCCGCTGCGCCCGAATGTCGGCGAGTTGCGCCAAAAGACCTTCACGGCCCGCGTGGTAGCGCGCCCGCAGTTGCGCGGCGTCAGCCTCGGCGCGGCGGGCGGCCTCGAGCACCCCCGCCCTCTCCGCAACCACCTCCCGGTTGGCGCACTCGGCAGCCTGCACCCCGCGAACGTCCGTTTCGGCAGCGGTAAGCGCACCTTGCAGGGCCGCTTCGTCCCCCTCCAGAGATTTCGGCGGCGTCGTCGCTGCGTAGACCTGTAAGTCGGCCTCAATTCGCGCACCTTCGCGCAGCAGCGCCGCATGCTGCGTTTCGGCGGCGCTCAGCCGTTCGCGCGCCACCCGCACGTCGCCCCGGCGGGCCTCGCTGTCCGCCAGAAACTGCCGGTACTGCGCCTCGGCCTCGGTAAGCCGGGTTTTGGTCTCCCGGCGAACCGTTTGTGCGTCCGCAAGAGCTTCACGGCCCTCGAGCAGCTGCGCCTCTAACAGCGCCCCTTTGTCACGGAGCCCCGCCAGCTCACCGGTCAGCCCCTCGACGCGCCGCAGGCTCAGCGTAAAACGGAGCCGGAGCTGTTCGCGCCCCAGTTCGGCAGCGCGTTCGGCTTCGGCGGCCTCATGTGCCAGCATCTCGACGCGCTCAAACAAACCCTGCCGCACATCTTCCAGACGCACCAGATGCGCCTGCGCCGCCTCGAGACCCGACAGTGTTCCCTCGCGCCGCGCCGACAACCTCGCCACCCCGACACTCTCGGCGACGTAGGCGAGCAGCTTCGGCGGGTCGGCCATCAGCACCTCGCTAACCTCACCCTGACCGATGACCGCCAACCCGCCGCGCCCAAGGCCGGTTCCTGAAAGCTCGTCCTCCAGATCCAAAAACCGCGCCGTCCGCCCCCCCATCTTGAGGCGGCTTTCGCCGTCGCCGGTCAGCGTGCGCGAGACGGTAAGGGTACGGCCCCCGTGCTCGAGGCTCACCATCACCTCGGCAAACCCCAGACCCCGTTTGCCCGCCGACCCGTGAAAGATCAGCTCGCGTTTGTCCCCCGCCCGAAACTCACTCGCGCGCCCCCCACCCGACGCCCAGCGAAGCGCGTCGATGAGGTTCGACTTGCCCGAACCGTTGGGGCCGACAATCGCCGTAACGGGTTCGGTGAACTCGAGCGTGGTTCGGTCGGCGAAACTTTTGAAACCTTGAAGCGTTAAGGAAGCGAGGCGCACGCCGGTGAGTCTACCAAGCCTCGAAGGGGTAAGCGTACAGAGGGACGTCTCTACAGTATGTCGTCATTCAGGCGTGATGAGTTTGGTTTGTTGCTTCGCCAACTCCATAAGTAGACGTAGGGCGTCATTGACTGCTTTTTCATCAGGAAAAGCTCGTGCCACGTCTTCATCCAGCAACACCAGGTTTCTGTGCTTGTACGCTTCCGTATACTTACCTCTTACAGGTTTGCCTAATTTACCGAAGTCGTATTCAGTTCTCGGATCATTTGCCATGCTAGCCTCCCTCATAAAACCTGCGCTCTTGCTTCGTTAGTGTACGCGCGCTAATGATACGCACTTTACCTTGACGGTCAGTGTCAGAAACGACGAGTAGTTTGCCGGTAGAGGCAAGTCCCACCGTTAAAAAACGTGACTCTTCCTCTCAATGGTCAGGGTCGTCGAAGGTGTACGAAAGCGGGTCGCCGAAAACGGTTGCCGCTTCACCGAACGAAACCCCATGTTTTTCGACGTTACGCCGGGCCTTTTCAGGATTCCATTCAAAGTGCAGCATTTGCCGATTTTAGCAGCTGATGGTGGATAAAAAGCTCGAGCTCGGAAATAGCATTTCACCGCGAGACAGGCAGCGGCACAGGTATTTTATAAATTATCTCGTCGAGCACATTGCCCGCCCTACCTTTTGCAACCTGTTCTCCGACAACTTGACCCCCAAGCGAGATAGGAATTTTGCGACTGGGCTGATTGCGTTTGTCGACGGGATAGCTCAAAGAGTCGATCCGCACGTTGTCTTGTGCCCAGTAAACGAGTGTCCAAACAGCTTCTTTGCCCAAAGCGTTGCCGTGAGCAGACCTTTTAAGCCAGATACCGATTTCAGGATTCTTCACGTCATCTCTACCATGCAAGCCACAACAACCGAGGAATTCGCCTGTGGTTTTGTCCAAAATAACAAGTTGGAGATTGTTCGCCTCGCCGAACGCCTCTAAACTTGCTTGAATAAAAGCTTCCGTCTCTTCGATATACTCGGCAGGTTCGGGGAACATATAGGTCGTGATATCGCCCCTGAACTCGGCAAAAATATCTCGAGCAAATCTTTCAGCGATGCTGACAAGGCGAACACGCTCACCCTCGATATCGAGCTGAAACAAATCCGGTCCAGAGCCGATAAAATCAAATCGGGTCATTATCGCCATCTGACGAGGTTTTCGCGGAGTTCCACTTCGCTCTCGCGCTGAGCCCCGTAACCGGGACCGCCTTCCAGACGACCCGACCACGTCTCTTCATCTTGCTGGTAGGTGTATCTTTGCTCCATGACTTTAGTGTGGAAGGCTCGAGTCCAATAGCGAAAACCGGGCGCATCTGCATCAGCTTTCAACCTCTCCATAAAGCTGCCGCTACGCCATCAGTGTGCGTGCAGCCCATAAGGTTCGATACTCTGGATAACATCACTTTCGGTTTGCTGCGCCTGGAACAGGTCCCAGCGCATTTGCAGGTTTGACCAGAAACCGGCAGAGTTGCCGAAAAACTTCGCCAGCCGCAAAGCCGTGCTGGGCGTTATCCCTCTGCGCCCGTTGACAATTTCGTTGAGACGCTGGTACGGCATGTGAACCGCGTCCGCGAGTTCCCGCTGGGTCAAGTTTATTGGCAGCAAAAACTCTTCCAGCAGCATTTCACCCGGATGGGTCGGTCGGCGTTTTGCAGGTACTCTGACCACAGCTTTTTCCTCTCTAAAGCAATCCCAATACGTATGATCTCACTTTGCTCAAGTTTGCCATTTGACGAGCGCGCAAACCCCATAATGATCGCTTGGCGAGTTCTCCTTCGAGTAATGTTTACTTTTGCCGAAGGTAAGCACATTCAGCATCTCAGGATGGGGACGAGGATAGCAGTCTCTGAACATAATCCAGTCGAAGCGTCCGCTTAACTCGAGTATTTTGCTACCCCACCATCGCGGGTTATTCTCAAAATCGAGGGTGGCTTCGGGTTCCTTTTGTACTTGGCAACAATACACCAACGCTAAGTCATGCCAGAAAGTGCTCTCTCCTAAAAGAGATTGATGACCACAGAGAAACCGATGAACACTCGATTGAGGATAACAATTGAAATCCCCCAAAAGAAGCTCGTGAGCTCCTTCAGTTGCCAAACTATTAATCCAACGAACGGTAGCAACTATCTGTTTTTCACGCACTATAATGGGTAACGGCTGGCTGCTCAGATGCACATTGGTCAAGGCTAACTTCATGTTCTCGATCTGAATTTTTACTCTTAAAGCGAACTGGTTTGCCTCAATGTCTTGAATTGCTTCCCAACTGCCATCTACAGATTCAATAGGATGTTTCGATAAAAAAGCCAACCCCTCGTTAGCTTCACTTGGATAACTGAGAAATACTTTGTAGGGGAATCCGATGTTGTCAGCTATATAGTTGACGGTCGGTTTTTCAGATATAGGCATCTTTGTAGGAACTTCTTGTAGAGCAATGATATCAGCGTCCAAGCCTTCAAGTTCGGTCAGCATACTTTCCACACGCGCAGAAGTGAATTCGCTCGAGTTCCACAAATTGTAGGTAGCTATTTTTAGCGTTTTACCTAGTTTCATAAGGATAGAGTTCCGCTGCTTAGCTATTTATTCTGCGACGAATGATCGACAACATTCTTCCCCGGTACTCCATAGGCGCTCGAACATGTCTACTAGTTGTACTCATTCGAGATATTCCCTTCTTCATGGGACTACCTTCCCCACCCACCCCAACGGATTCGTCGCCACCTCGTTTACACGCATTTCCCAGTGCAAGTGCGGCCCCGTCGAAAGCCCGGTCGTCCCGACTTCTCCGATGATCTGACCCCGCTGCACGGCGTCACCCGCTTTGACAAGAAGTTTCGACTGATGAAAGTAGAGACTGAAGACGCCGCCACCGTGGTCGAGCATCACCAGACCACCCTTGATAGGAAAAAAGTCTGCGATCCGGACCGTGCCCGCGTTGGTCGCGCGAACGGGCGTGCCTTCAGGCGCGGCGAGGTCGGCTCCCTGATGGTACGAGATGTTGCCACCGGGACCGTACTGCCTCGAGGCCCCGAAGCTGCTGCTGGTCTCACCCTTGGTGGGCAGCAGAAAAGGTCGACGCCAGCGGGGTTGCTTTGTACCCTCCGCGTAGGCGGCGGCTAAAGCCTCCTCCTCGAGCACCCTATTTTCCGGCGTCGAACTGCTCAGGACTTCCGGTGACAAGTTGAGCAGTTCGACCGGACGGGCGTCAACGCTGACGGCGACGGTACGCGCCAGCTGCGTAACGCGTCCGAACTCGTCGGTCACAGCGACCTCGAGAGACACGCCGCTCGTTTCAGAACCCAGCGGCACGCTGCCGAAGGAGACGGCTCCGGTTCGGTCCCGAAATACGCGCAGGGGTTCACCGTCCAGCGTCACCGCAACCGTTTCGATTTTAGGGTCGGCGCTGAAGCTGAGCTGCACACCTACCGGGTCGCCTGCTACCGCCGCCTCGGTCGCCCGTACCACCGGACGCGCTTTCGAGACCCCCGTAACGGTATAGCGCGCCGTCGTAACATTGTCGGCCCCATCGGTGGCGCTCAGCTCGAGCCCGTTCTCCCCCATCCGCGCGGGCAGCTCAAGACGCAGGTTTTGCGTGACCGCTTCGGACGTTTTACCGTTGTAGGTATAGCTGAACACTACGGGTTCGCTCGAGCTGACGAGCACCGCAAAAGGCTCTCCGGTGGGCACGCGACCGGGGATTTGAGCCGAAAGTTCAGGCGGCGTCCGGTCGAGCCAGCCCTGCGAGAGTGCGAGCGAGTAAAAAACCAGTAACGCAACGAGTAAAACCAGAAGTATCCGACGCCGACGTTTGGCGCGGCGGTCGGTGCGAGTGCGGTTCACTAGTCCCCCTGGCTGGTCACGAACGGCAGGTTGCGGTAGCGGTGATCGACGTCGAGGCCGTAACCGTAGACGAACGCGTCGTCGATCTCGAAGCCTACGAAGTCGAGCGGCACGTCGACTTGTCGGCGCGACGGTTTGGAGAGCAGCGTCGCTACCTTGACCGATAACGGCTCCCGCCCCTGAAGGTAGCCGAACAGGTATTTCATGGTCAGGCCGGTATCGACGATATCTTCGACCAAGATCACGTGTTTACCTTTAAGCGACTGGTCGAGGTCTTTGGTCAGCCGCACTTCGCCGGAACTCGCCGTACGCGACCCGTAAGACGACACCGCCATAAAATCCATCGTCAAAGGCAGATCGATCACCCGTACGAGGTCGGCCATAAATAAAAACGCGCCGTTCAGCACACAGATAAGGTGGAGCGGCTCGCCTTGGTAAGCAGCAGTAATCTCGCGGCCCAAAACCTCTACTCGCTCACGTATCTGCGCTTCTGAAAGCTGCACCACACCGCTACCCTGCTTAAAGATCGTCACGAAAAACTCCACATGTCAGCTAGTATAGTCGAGCGGCCCCAGTTCGGCCTCCGGGAGTTGACGGTACTCACCCGGTTTCAGCTCGCCGAGGCCCAGATGTGCGACCCTCGTGCGGAGTAACCGCGTGACGCTGAAATCGAGCGCGCCGAGCATCCGCCGCACCTGCCGGTTGCGGCCCTCACGCAAGACGATGGTGCAGCCTCCCGGCGAGAGCCGCACCGAGAATGCGCGCGCGGGGCCGTCCTCGAGCGTCACCCCACTTCGCAAGGCGTGCAGGTCACGCTCTCCCAGCACCGGGTCGCACCAGGCGCGGTACTCTTTTTCGTGTTCATAACGCGGATGAGTGAGGTGCAGCGTCAGCGCGCCGTCGTTGGTCACGAGCAGCACCCCTTCGGAGTGGAGGTCCAACCGCCCCACCGGATGCAGCCCCGGAACTTTGGGTAAGAGGTCGATGACCGTTTCGCGCCCACGGTCATCCGATACCGCCGAGATCACACCGACGGGTTTGTAGAGCAAGTACGTCACGTGCGCCTGCACGGTGGCCAGGACGCCGCCTACGCGCACCACGTCTTCAGGCTCGACACTCCCGCCAAGTTCGGCGCGTACGCCGTTGACCGTCACCTGACCGTCACGGATAAGCCCTTCGGCCTTGCGGCGGCTCGCTACCCCGGCCCGCGACAAAAACTTTTGCAACCGTTCAGCCATCTATAAGAAAAGCTCCCCGGCACCGACCTGTACAGCCGCGCCACCCACCGAAACCTTTACCCCCGACGCTACACGCTCGAGACGTACGAACAGCTCACTTTTGCGCCCCATTTCGACCCCTTGATGACTGACGAACTCGGCACTGTCACCTTCTAACATATCCGTATGCACTGCCAGATATGCCCCCAACGGCCCGTGCGCGGAACCGGTGGCGGGGTCTTCGTCTAGGCGGTAGGTTGCGCTGAACATACGAGCGCGAACGTCGGAAGCCGTAGCGTTTCGGGTAAAGGCGAAGACCGCCCGGTGAGCGCCATGTAAAAGCTTAGAAATCTCAGGCAGCGACACCTGTACACGCGCCAAGGCGTCCAGCGACACCACCGGCACCAGTAAAAACGGATTTCCGGCACTGCCATTCTGAACAGGCAGGTCGGGCTCGAGGTCACGCTCCTCCAACCCCAACGCGCGCGCCACCTCAGCCTTACCCAACGTCTCCAAAAGTTCCGGCACACCCTGATTCATCCACACGCGTTTTAACGTCTCGCCGTCACGCTCCAAAGTCATCTCCACGGGGCCGACGTTCAGCTCGAGCGTCACCTTATCTCGACCTGCGAAAACGCCTGCTTTGTCGAGTGCAAAAACTGTCCCGACACTTGGATGCCCCACCATCGGCAGCTCTTGCGCGGGCGTAAAGTAGCGGGCGCGCACCCCGGCAGATTTTTCAGTTGGTTCAGACGGCAGCACGAAACTCGTTTCGGACAAGTTGAACTCGTTGGCTACCTGCTGCATCTGTGCGTCCGTCAGCCCGCGAGCGTCCGGCACCACCGCCTGCGGGTTGCCCGCGAACGGTTCACCCGTAAAAACGTCCCAAAGTTCATATCTCACGCCGCTAAGTGTACCTGCCCGGACGTGTCCGGGGCACGTGCTAGCCTGACCTATGATTCACCCCATCCATGAACGTTACGCGCAGCTTTTGGTCGGGTACTGCACCGGCGTACAACCCGGCGAAAACGTCCTGCTGAACGTCGAAAGTCCGGCGCTGCCGCTCGCCCGCGCGCTGGTCCGCGAGGTTTTGAGAGCAGGCGCGGTGCCGCACCTGCGCGTGTCGTATCCGGAACTTATGGCGGACGTGCTCGAGCTGGCTTCGGACCGTTTTTTAGATTCGGAACCGGGGCTCGAGCTGAGTGAAATCAAGCACGTCCACGCCTGGATTCGGGTCGGCGCGCCGAGCAACATCCGGACGCTGCAAGGGGCCGATAAAACCAAGCTCGGAAGGGTGCAAAAACGTCTGCGCGAGGTGTCCAAAATCCGTACGCAGGAGACCCGGTGGTGCGGCACGCTCTTCCCTACCTATGCGGGCGCGCAGGACGCCGAGATGAGCCTGGACGAGTACGAAAGTTTCGTCTACGGCGCGATGTTTCTCTTTAACGACGACCCGGTGGCGGGCTGGAGAAACCTCCATGACGAACAGGCGCAGCTCATCGAACGCCTCTCACAAGCTCGAGAGGTGCGAATTCAGGCCGACGGCACCGACCTCACGCTGAGTGTGGACGGGCGCACCTGGGTCAATTCAGACGGACACCGCAATATGCCCTCCGGCGAGGTCTTTACCGGCCCGGTCGAGACGAGCGCCGAGGGTACGATTCGTTTCGGCGTGCCGAGCACCGTTCACGGGGTCGAGGTCGCGGGCGTCGAGCTGACCTTTAGGGAGGGCAAGGTCGTTACAGCAAGGGCTGACAAAGGTGATGAGCTGTTGCAAGCTCAACTCGAGACCGACCCTGGCGCGCGGTTTCTGGGCGAACTCGGGATCGGGACGAACACCCACATTCAGCGGCCCACCAAAAGCATCTTGTTCGACGAGAAAATCGGCGGTACGGTGCACCTCGCGCTCGGGCAGTCGTACAAGGAGACGGGCGGTACGAATACCTCAGCGGTCCACTGGGACCTGATCTGCGACCTGCGGCGCGGCGGCAGCGTCACGCTCGACGGTGAGCTGTTTCAAGAAGATGGTCGGTTTGTGGGGTGAGGCGGGGGGTGGAAGAATGGAGAAGGAAGCAGGGAGGAGGGAGAATGGATGAGGAAGAAGGGAGAATGCCCTGGTCGGGTTTAACCCCAACAAAAGCGTTTGGATTGTCTCGAGCCACCTGATTTTTACTCTCTACTTCTTACTCCTTGCTTCCCGATTCTGAATTCTGACTTCTGCATTTTGCCCCCAATCCTGAGCCGTCACACAGCCTGCCGGGGTCCGGCCTGCTACGGTAAAGTATGAATTCTCGACCTGTCAAACGCCGTTTGCAGTTGTTGCCGCTCGTTCTCTCCCTCGCCGCTTGCAGCGGCCCGCCAGCCGACGCCGGGACGCTGCCCACGCCACCAGCCAACCCATCTCCACCCTCCGCAGAGACTCCAGCCCCCACGCCCACCGTGACGCTCGAGGCGTTCGTCTCGGATTTGGAGCAACCCACGGCAGTCATCAACGCGGGCGACGGGTCAGGACGGCTGTTCGTCACCGAAAAAACCGGCCTAGCTCGTATCGTGCAGGATGGCGCTGTCTTGGACGTGCCCTTTTTGGACCTAACCGACGCCGTCTCGACCGACAGCGAACGAGGGCTTCTCGGTCTCGCTTTTCACCCACAGTACGCTGAAAACGGGCGCTTTTTCGTCAACTACACGCGTAGCGACGGTGCGACCGTGGTCGCCGAGTTTGCGGTTTCCGACGATTCGAACGTCGCCGACGCCGCGTCCGAACGGGTCTTGCTGACCATCCCGCAACCCTACGCCAACCACAACGGCGGCGACCTGGCGTTCGGGCCGGACGGATATCTCTATATCGGCATGGGTGACGGCGGATACCGAGATGACCCCGAGGAGAACGGTCAAAACCCTGCCACGCTGCTGGGCGCGATGCTCCGTATCGACATAAATACCAGCGGCGAGTCCTACGCCGTGCCGCAGGACAACCCGTTCGTCGGCACTGAAGGCGCAGCTCCCGAAGTGTGGGCCTACGGCCTCCGCAACCCGTGGCGCTTTTCGTTCGACCGCGAGACCGGCGACCTGTGGATCGCCGACGTAGGTCAGAACGCGTTTGAAGAGGTCAATTTTCAGAGCGCAGACAGCGCGGGCAGTGAAAACTACGGTTGGAACATCACCGAAGGGGAAAGCTGCTTTAACGAGGCGAACCCGACCGCGCCGCTCGAGAGCTGTGATCGGGAGGGCTTGACGGGGCCGGTGCTCGAGTACCCCCACAGCGAAGGTCAGTCGATCACCGGCGGCTACGTTTACCGTGGTAAGGCGATCCCCGCACTTGTCGGTCACTACGTCTACGGTGATTTCGCCAGCGGAACACTCTGGAGCGCAGCGGCGCAGGCGGGCGGCGGTTACACGGGTACCGAACTCGCCGAGTCCGGTTTCAACGTGGTCGCGTTCGGTGAAGACGAAACCGGTGAACTCTACGTCGCGGATTTCGGCGGTACGGTGTACCGGCTCGGCTCGGACGCGGGGGCGAGCAAATAGGTTCTTGGGTTCTGTTCTGCTGAAGTTCTACGATAGGTGTTGCAGTGTGCTGTGCGAGGAGAAAAGAAGCAAGGAGAAGGAAGTAAGCAGTAGGTGTCGAGGAAGTTGCGAGTCGGCGTGTTGTATATATAGCGCGCCCTCGAGCGTGTTTTCCGGGAGGCTTTATGGACCATGTACAGACAGGGGATGGGCGGCTCCGGGTTTGGGAAACCTACCGCCGCGTCACGCCGGACGAGCTGTACCGCTTCTGGACCGAACCCGCCAAGCTCGAGTTGTGGTGGCCGCCCGTAGCGGCGATAGACCCGACCGTCGGCGGGCGCTACGAATTTAGCTTTCCGGAGCTCGGGGAAACCCTCTCGGGTACCTTTTCGGAGGTCGTTCCCGGAGAGCGGTTGGCGTTCAGCTGGAACTGGCAGGACGAACCCGACACACCCGAGGGGCACGTCACCGTAGATTTCGAGGCTCGAGACCGGAACACGCTGCTCACCGTGACCCACAGCGGCTACGGCGGTAACGGGGACGGCGTTCAGAAGCAGCTCGAGGGTTGGCAGCACTTTTTGGGGCGACTTGAAAGGCACATTCGCGCGCAAACTTGAGTAAGAACTGTGTTCTGTTGAAAATTGCTGTTTAGAAAACACTCTCGAGTTCATGCCGGGCGCGCAACCCAATCTGCCGACGCTCAAACTTCTTAATTCTTCTTTCTCCCTACTTCTTGCTTCCTTGCGTCTAGCACAGCATATCGCACCACCCAGTCTAGGACGTCGACAGAACCTGAAACTCAAAAGTTGAGAAACGCCCGCGAGCGGGCGTCCGACCTGTTCAGGTTAGGCCGTTTTTAGTAGCGGGCGCTCTGCTGCTCGGGCGCGGCGCTCGTCACCTCGACGCTTTTGGCCTGCAAACCCTTTTGGCCCTGCTCGACCTCGAACTCGACCTCGTCACCTTCGTTCAGGCTACGGTAGCCACTGCCGCTGATCGCGGAGAAGTGGCAGAAAACGTCGGCACCACCGTCGTCTTGCTCGATAAAACCGAACCCTTTTTCGTTGCTGAACCACTTAACTTTACCTGTTGCCATCTCTAAACCTATCTTCCTTCTGCTACGCGTGAGGCACCCGGCAGCAGTAAAAACTATCCCGGGTCAAACCCGGGCCACGACCGGCACGGTCGCCGACGTGGTGTTTAGAGTCTATAATTATGAGTCCCATTGGGGCAAGTCTTAAGCGTTTCTTAATACACGGCTCAGGCACAACGTCCAGGCACTATAGTGACGCATGAAACCATTTATCGTTGTCGCCGCGCTGCTCGCTTTTCCTTTTTCGTACGCCCAAACCACCGCTCCCGAAGCACCCGCACCCACCTCTAAACAGTGGGCCAGCTTAGGCGCAGTCACGCGCTTCGCCGGTACCGGCCTGACAGTCGCCTATGGGCAGCAAGATTTTTTTGCCCTGGGGACCGACGCTCGTTTCGGCGTTGCTTACTTCGGCTCGACGCTGTACGGTAGCGGTTTTGCCGCCGAGCTCTTCGCCGACGCCCTCGCCTATACCCGCGACCCGGAGCCGGACGAAGGGCTCGTGCTGGTGGCCTACGGCGGTTTGGGGCCGAGATTTCTGGTTCAGTCAGATGTTTACGACGCCAACGACGGAGGCTCGACCACGGCGTATCAGCTCAACATCGGCGGGGTCGGCGGTTTCGAGACGCGACTGAGTCTTTTCGGCGTGTTTTTGGAACTCGACATTTCGGTGCCGACTTTCGGCCTAATCGGTTCATCTTTGCGCGTGTTTCCTATCGAGGCGTTTCCCGTACCTAAGCTTACCCTCGGTGCCAACTACTATTTTTAGCGGGCGCTAGTTCTCAAGAGCACCCGAAACTGACGCCCAGAGCGCAGGCCGAAAAGCTCGTGTCTGCTACCATCTAGGTATGTGCGCGGCCCCGACGACAACCCGGATGATCGTGCGCGACCTGGGCCTTACCGACTACCGCGCCGCCTGGAACACGCAGCTGGAGACGCACGCTGCGGTCGCCGAAGGTCGGTGCCCACCGACGCTGCTCTTGACCGAACACCCGCCGGTCATCACCTTCGGCAAAAAGGGCGGACGCGCAAACCTGCTGAGCGACCCGGCCCTTTTAGAAGCGCAAGGCTTCAGCCTGTTCGATATCGAACGCGGCGGCGACGTGACCTATCACGGCCCCGGTCAGCTGGTCGGCTACCCGATCTTGCCGATTGGTCGGGCGGTCAGGAGCTATTTGCGTAACCTCGAAGCCGTAATGGTGCAGGTACTGGCAGAATACGGACTTACGGGCGTAGGCAGCCCCGGTTACGCGGGCGTTTGGGTCGGCGATAAAAAAGTCGTGGCTATCGGCGTCGCTATCAAGCGCAACGTGTCGTTTCACGGCTTCGCCATGAACGTCTCGACCGACCTGACACACTTCTCACATATCGTCCCGTGTGGTATTTACGACCGGGGTGTCACCAGCCTCAGCGCCCTTTTAGATCGTCCGGTAACGCTCGCTGAAGTCAAACCCAAACTCGTGCGGGCGTTCGCCGACACGTTTGAGGTCGATATATCTGCATCCCTACAACCTGTAGAAAGCGAGGTCATCGTATGACCCAACCCAAATCCCCCGATGTGCTCTTGAGTGACGTCAAAATCGTTAAAAATGGCGTCTACCGCAAAGGTGCCGCCGATGTGCCGCGTGAGCGCAAACCCGACTGGCTCAAGGTGGCGCTGCCGTCCGGGGCCAAATACAGCGAGGTTAAGGGGACGGTGCGCGAAAACCGCCTCAGCACGGTCTGCGAAGAGGCGATGTGCCCAAACATCGGCGAATGCTGGAACGCCGGTACTGCGACCATCATGCTGATGGGGTCGGTTTGTACCCGCGCCTGCCGCTTCTGCGCGGTCGATACCGGCAACCCGAAGGGCCGCCTGGACCCCGACGAACCGCGTCTGGCAGCAAGTTCGGTACAGCTGATGGGCCTCAAATACGTCGTTTTGACCTCGGTCGACCGCGACGACCTCCCGGACGGCGGGGCCGGTCACTACGCCGCGTGTATCCGTGAAATCAGACGCGTCAACCCACAGACGGCGGTCGAGGCGCTGACGCCGGACTTTGCAGGCCGGACCGAACACGTGCAGCGGGTGCTGGACGCCGGGATAGCAGTGTACGCGCAAAACCTCGAGACCGTCCGCCGCCTTACCCACCCCGTCCGCGACCCCCGCGCAGGTTACGACCAGACCTTGAGTGTTCTCGCCTACGCCAAAAAAGCACGCTCCGACGTGCTTACCAAAACCAGTCTGATGCTCGGACTCGGTGAGACCGACGCCGAAATCCTGGAAACGATGGACGACCTGAAGGATGTAGGCGTCGACATCGTGACCTTCGGGCAGTACCTGCGCCCCACCGCGTCGCACCTGGCGGTCGTCCGTTACGTGCCACCCGGAGACTTCGGGCGCTACCGCGATATCGGTTTGCAAAAAGGCTTTTTAGAGGTCGTGTCGGGGCCGCTCGTGCGCTCGTCGTACCGGGCGGAGCGGGCGTTGGAGAAAAATAACGTCGGGATGGCAGCCGACTGAGATGCTGCGCTACTTTGGCGGCGTGGCGCTGCTGCTCGCAGTGTTTTTAGGTGCGAATGTGTGGCAGTCGCTCGCCTCGCCACCACCCGCGCAAACGCTTCCCAACCTCTCGCTGACCGCTTTGAACGGTAACACCGAACAGCTCGAGACCCAAAATGTGCCCACCGTCGTCTACTTGTGGGCGACCGACTGCGGTGCCTGCGCGGGTGAGTTTAGCCTGCTCGCGGACGCGGCGCGCTCGGCGCGGTACGGCGGCTTTCGCTACCTGTTCGTCAATCAGGGCAACGATGAACCATCGGTTCGGCGCTACCTCGACCTGAACGGGCTAACCGACGTTGCCGAGGGCGTCTACCTCGACCCGGCTAACAGCGTTTACGACGCGCTCGAGGCTTTTAGTCTGCCTACCAGCTACTTTTTCCGGGCAGGCGGCAGTTTGCACGAGGCGCGGGCAGTTATTGCCCGACCGGACCGGCTCGAGCACACATTGGAACCGCTTCTCAGCAGACCTTAATGTGCGGTCTACCTTTAATGTCCCATCAGACTTATGACTTCTAACACCCTCATTGATTGTGGACAAAGATTAGGTAAGTTGTCCCTCAAGCAATTCTCTGAGGCGACTAAAAAGCATGGCTTGGGCAGCTGTTTCGACGCGGCTCCAATACAAGCAGGCAATTTCAAGCAGAACGTTTTGCTAAAAACGGACCGGGGAGAGTGGATATTTCGAGGTTACTCTCACTACTCCTGGCAATTTCCCAAAGAACGCCTTTTTGCCGACCTGATCGGTCGAGAAACGACTGCGCCCGTCCCCTTGCCTTACTTGGTCGATAGCAGCTTGAATACCTTTGGCTACGACTACGCTCTGATGCCCAGGATGCCGGGGGGTCAGCTTAGCGACCAAACATGGGTTGAAACCCTTTCGACGCTTGATAAAAAAGAGATCGCGTTCGAGCTTGGGCGCTTTTTACGTGACCTTCAAATCTACCCGGCTCCATTTTTCGGCGAATACGATGAAGTCGCCGACGCTATGGTCAGCTACGGCAATACGTATAGCGACGAAGTAATGTCACGGGCCGAGGAGTTTATTCACCGGGCGAACAGCGTCACAGTAAGCATTTCAGATAGCGAAGTCAGTGCTATCTCAGGGATGCTTCAGAAACATTTATCCGAAGTTGACCATTAACGACCCGTTATCGTTATGCAAGATTATAAAGACGGCAACATGTGCGTTACAAAAAATAGAGGCAAGTGGAGGGTAACAGGTCTCTTTGACTTGATGGAGGCCAGATTCGGACACCAGCTCGAGGATTTGCCGAGACAATACGCTGCTTATCTCGATGCTCAGCGCCCCGATTTAGTAAGCGCCTTTTTATCGGGTTACGGGTTGACCGATGGTGATTTGGGTCTATTCAACTGCTTTATGGTCATTGACCGGTTAATCGTCTGGGAGTACGGCGTTCGTGCAGGAGAATGGTGGTCAGACGATGAAACGTTTTCGGATCGGATACAAAAATACCCCCTCAACGCTGTACCTGACCCTAACTAGGTGCCGCGAAAAATTCGGCGGTCATACAAGTCCCGAACGACCTTTGGCGTCTCGCTTATCAAACCTCGACCCCTTCGTTAACCATTATCTTGTCTTGTGCAACGCGTTGTGCAACTATATGTGCATGGCGACCAACCTTCAGATCGACGACAGCCTTATCCAAGCGGCCCTCGAGCTAGGCGGGCACCGTACCAAGCGTGCGGTAGTCGAAGAAGCACTTCACGAGTACGTAACGCGGCGCAAGCAGCTACAAATTGTGGCCGCTTTCGGGACCATCGACTACGAAGAGGATTACGACTATAAAGCACAACGCAAACGCGAGTGAAAGTCATCATTGACACCGCTGTGTGGTCGTTGGTGCTTAGAAGGCAGGCTCCGAGCGCCGAATATAGCGAGATGCTAACCGACTTGATTGCAGATGGGCGGGCGGCGTTGTTAGGCTCAGTAAGACAGGAGGTGCTTTCGGGTATTCGGCACCCCGAACAGTCTGAACGTCTCAGACTTTTGCTGCGAGCCTTTCCGGATATGACCTTAGACATCCGAGATTACGAACTTGCTGCCGATTATTACAACCTTTGCAGGCGTAGCGGGATTCAAGGTGCCAACACCGATTTTCTCATCTGCGCCGCGTCCGCCAACCACGGTCATAGCATCCTAACCACCGACAGAGATTTCAACCATTTTGCGACCCTGTTGCCTATCGCGCTTTACCGACACAACTGAGCACCTCCGAGCTGTGCTGACGGACTGGTTGGTGCGCCTGACACTCACACGTCAATCTGTGCGAGGTGGGAGAAACATGTCAGGTACGTCAAGAAAATCTCCACACAACTGCGCTATGTGGAGCCTACAAAAAGCCTATCTATTTTTCGATGTTGCCTTTAATATTCTTGAACCTCTCTACACACTCCAAAACCAGCGCCTTGGCTTCGTCTACGTCGTGCCAATCTTCGATTTGAGTTTCTTTGTTCTCGAGCTGCTTGTAGACCTCAAAAAAGTTGGCGACCTCTTTAAGGTAGTGCCCGCCCACATCCTTGAGCGATTCGTGATGGCTGAAGCGCGGGTCGTGGACGGGAACCGCCAAAATCTTCTGGTCGCGGCCTTTGTCGTCGGTCATCTCCAGAAAACCCAGGGGGCGCACGTCAAGTACGACCCCCGGAAAGCTGGGCGCGCCGATCAGCACCACCACGTCGAGTGGGTCGTCGTCTTCGGCGAGGGTGCTGGGGATAAAACCGTAGTCGCCGGGGTAGTGCATGGCGCTGTACAAAACGCGGTCGAGCCGCATGACGTCGTATTCGGGATCGTACTCGTACTTGTTCGAGCTGTTTTTGGGAACTTCGATGACGGCGTTGAGAACGTCTGGAACGTCCTTACCGGTGGGTAGTTGGTAATACTTCATAACACTCCTCGACTATACAAATCTACGCATAAAAGCTTGCGTGTAAAAGCGCCTTGAGGCGTCCGCGGCCCACTATAACAGCTGACGGTGCGACGACAAAACAAGCCCAGGCTCGAGGAGCAGTGTTTAGCCGCCTACCAGCTCGAGAAACCGTGCATGTACGCGGTCGTCGCCGGAGAGTTCGGGGTGAAAAACCGTCGCCATGAGCTTGCCGCGCGCGACCATCACCGGGTCGCTGCCGTAGCGCGCCAGCACCTCCACGTCGCCTCCTACCTCGACGATCCGGGGCGCGCGAATAAAAACGGCCCGGAAGGGTTCAGCTAGCTCGGCGACCTCGAGGTCGGTTTCAAACGACGCCACCTGCCGCCCGTAATCGTTACGCGCGACCTGCATATCCAGAAGCCCCAAACGCGGTTGTTCGGGCCTGCCCACGATGTCGCTAGCGATGGCGATAGCGCCCGCGCACGTGCCCCAGACCGCGCCGCCGTCCGCAGCAAACGTCTTCAGCGCGTCGTCCAAACCGTAGAGCTGCATCAGTTTGGCTATCGTCGTCGATTCACCGCCGGGGATGACGACGCCCGCCAGACCGTCCAGATGTTTGGGCAACCGCACCTCGACCACAACCGCGCCGAGGCGTTCAAACGCCCGTTTGTGTTCCCGAAACGCTCCTTGCAGCGCCAGTACGCCTATTGGTGCCGAGCGTGCGTTCATAGGGGGATCATGACATGGAGGCTCGAGGGGTGGAGGTCTTTGGGTAGGGTAGGAAGTACATCGGTAAGAACTCGGTGGGCAAACTTACTCAGAAGACGCCCTGGCTCCGCTGAGGATGGCTGCGGCGACGACCTCCTGCACGGCGACCGAGAGCAGCATCAGCGGCAGCTCCGGGCCGGTACCGGTGCTCAGGCAAAAGGCCGTGTCGCCATCTGAAACGGTGTGCGACGGTCTCGTCACGCGGGCGATACCCACATGGGCGCTTCCTGCCAGAGCTTTGGCTTCGGCTTTGCCCAGGGGCGTGTCTGTGGCGACGACGACGAGCGTCGTGTTGCTGCCGGTCAGCTCGAGAGGGTCTTGAAAACGCTCGAGGTAACCGCGCGTCTCGCCCTGTACCCCCGCGACGAGCGCGCCCCCAGCCGGGTCGATAAGGTCACCGACCGGATTAGCAACGCTCAGCGCCGCCACCACCGCGCCCCCAACCCGTACCGCCGCGCTCCCCAAACCGCTCGCCTGCGCCCGCTCGAATCCCAGGTATTTGCCGCAGGTCGCGCCGCTGCCCGCCCCAACGCGCCCCTGCACTACCGGCTCCGTGCTCGCGGCCTCGCACGCCCGGTAGCCCGCCGCAGCGTCCGGCCTCACGGTAGCATCCCCGATACCTAGGTCGAACACTACGGCTGCCGGAACGATAGGCACCGGGCCGAACGGGGTCGGGAACCCGCGCCCGCGTTCCTCGAGCCAGCGCATGACGCCGCCAGCCGCGTCGAGGCCAAAGGCGCTGCCGCCCGCGAGCACCACCGCATCTATACGCTGAACCGTTTTTTCGGGTTCTAGCAAAGCAGTTTCGCGCGTCCCCGGTGCGCCGCCGCGCACATCCGCCGAGGCGACGCAGCCCCCCGCCGGGCAGACCACCACCGTACAACCGGTACGGGCCGCCGCGTTTTGCCAGTGACCGACCCTGAGGCCCGCAACTGCTGTCAGCGTGTACGTTTAGTTTCCCCAATCGAGCCAGCCGACACCGTTACCGTCGTCGCTGTCGTCACCCGTATCATTGCCCGCATCGTCGCCGGTCTGATCCGTGTTGCCAGCCTCGCTAGCAACGTCGTCACCGAAACCACCGGGGTCGCCTGTTCCGGCAGCGCCACCCGGTAGAGTCTGAGTTCCAGTACCTAATGAACTTACGCCGCCGAACCCCGGCTGACCCAGCCCGGTGTCGGGTAGCGGCCCGGCAAACCGCTGTACGTCGCTCGGGCTGATCTCGCGCCATTCGATAAACTCGCGTGGCGTCTCTGCGCCCGCGCGGGTGTCGGTGCGGATATCGACGGGGATGGTGATATTTAGATAGCTGGCGACCTGTTGACCCTGCGCGCCCGGTTCGGTACCACGGACGAAGGCGACCCGTGTCCCCTGCGCGCTCGGTACCCCGGTCGAGAGATCGACTTTTTTGAAAACTACGTTCGGGGGCGCGCGTAGCGGGCGCGGCGACTTACCGGCCAAAGCTTCTTCGGCAAAACGTTTCCAGATCCACACCGGCTGCCTCGAGCTGTTTACAGCGTCACCGTTCGGCAGCGTTTCGGGGATGCTGCGCGGCTCATCAAAGCCGATCCACACCGCTGAAGCGGTTTCAGGCGTAAGGCCGACAAACCAGATGTCGTGCTCGTCGTTGGTGGTCCCGGTCTTGCCCCCGACCCAGCGCCCGTCAAGGGCCGCGCGGTTCGACAGACCCACCGGCGCAGTATCGACCACGTTGCCGCGGAGCAAGTCGAGCATGAGAAAACTCGTGGCGTCGCTCCAGACTTTCGTCCGGCGTGGCTCGGCCTCAAAAAGCACGTTGCCGTCGGCGTCGGTAATCCGTTTGACAAAGTGTGGCGCGACGTGAACCCCGCTATTGACAAACGCCCCAAGCGCGCTCGCATGTTCTAGCGGCGTCGCTTCAAATGAACCCAGCGCGATTGCCGGAACGGGCCTTAAACCTTCGTAGCCGAGCTGCGTAGCGCGAGTAACGACTGCCTGCGGCGTCAGCGCCTCGACAAGTTTGACGATGGGGATGTTGCGCGAGCGGTCGAGGTGGCTGCGGAGCGTCTCGATACCGTCGAACTCGTCGTCGTGGTTGCGCGGCGTCCAGGGTTTCTGTCCGGCCTGCTCGAAGGTCGTCTCGACGTCTGAAATCAGGCTCGCCTGGGTGTAGCCGCCCGCCTCGAGCGCCGTCGCTACGACGATAGGCTTAAATGAACTTCCCGGCTGGCGGCGCGCGCTCGTCGCACGGTTGAAGGTATCTCCGGCTCCCACTGTAACGTCTGACGTATCGTCCAAGCGGCCCCCGACCATCGCCAGAATACCGCCGGTCTTCGGGTCAATGCTGACCAGCGCCATCTGCGCCCCCTCCGGCAGATGACCGTCTTCGTCGCGGGCGGCGTTGTTGGCAGCCTCTTGCGCTTGCGAGTCGATGGTGGTGTAGATGCGGAGCCCACCCGCGTGAAAAAGCTGTCCGGGCAAAAAGCGTTCGATCTCGTTACGCACGCTAAAGACGACGAGTTTGTTAAGGTCCGACGCGACCGTCGTCGAAACCCGCGGCTCCTCGCCGTTGCGTTCAGCCCCCAGCACCTCCCCGGCGGCGTCGTAGCGGACGCTCCAGCCGGTCGGCTCGAGAGGTTGCTGCCACGCCCGGTCCGCCGCCGCTTGAGACACCACGCCGTTTTCAACCATATTTGCCAAAACGTTTTTCATCGCCTGCCGGGTGGCGTCAAAATCGTTGTAGTTGGGTTCGGGGGCGGGCAAAAGCCGCGCCAGATACAACCCTTCGGCGAGCGTCAGCTCGAGCGGGTCTTTGTCAAAATACGCCCTACCCGCCGCGTAGATACCGTAAAAGTTTTTGCCCCAATAGGCGACGTTGAGGTACTGCTGCAAGATTTCGGCTTTGGTCAGGCGGCGCTCGAGTTCAACGGCGAGCATCATCTCCTTAAACTTGCGTTCTAGTGAACGTTCGTCTTTAATGTCGGCCAGCAGCGTATTTTTAACGACCTGAATCGTCAGCGTCGAACCCCCACGCCCGCCGCCGCCCAAAAACTCCTCATAAGTCGCGCGCAGGAGCGCGAGCGTATCGAACCCGTAATGCTGAAAAAAGCCGTCGTCTTCAGATGAAACGATTGCCCACAACACCGGCGGCGCGACCTTTTGCAGCGTCACCACTTCACGGCTGGTCGTCGCGCCGCTCACGGCGTCTGTGGGCAAGATCGTGCCGATCACCTGTTCGTTCGTATCAAAAAGCTGCGAGGTCGCGGTGTACTCAAGCTTTTCAATCTCGCTGACCGGCGGCAGCTCGGTCGCCCACTTAAACGCCGACGCGCCCAAAAGGGCCGCCACCGAGAGCACCACCGTTAAAAAAAGCAGAAAAAATCCTCTAAACACCTTCACAGCGCCCACTATAGCAGAGGGGCAGGTGAGATTTTGGTAGCAGGTATTATCTGGTTGGCACCACTCTCAGTCAACAAAACCTAGTCCAGTACGCACTTTAGGGGATGACATCTGCGGAGAAACGGTACCATGTTTCATAAAGCTTTTATGAGTTGAGTCAGATGGAATCTTGGTTGGAGTTTCGTGTGCGACGTTACGTGTTGGTATGTTGTGTGTGAAGCATTCCACTTGAGACATCGTGCGTGAAGCATTGCGCTTAAGACGCTACGCCGGGTTTAGCCCAGCAGGTCGTCGAGGTTGGGCAACGTCGGTACCTGATTGGGAAGCTCGTAGATAATCCGCAAAAGCGCCTCGACCAGGCCGATGGTCGCCAGCGCGTCCTGCCGGGTCATGATATTGATCTCGTGGTGCGCCTCGCGGCTGCGCGCCCGCAGGTACTCGAGCCAGCCCCGCAAGCTCTGCGGCAGATAGGTCTCCAAGTAGTCGAGCACGTAGACGAAACTGCCCTCGGCCTCCGCGCCCTGCGCTACCGCGAGGTGCGCCAGAACCTTGCGGCACATCAGCACGCTGCCGGTATACGCTCCCGCCGACACTGCCAGCCGCGCCTCTAAGAAGAGCAGTTCGATATCGGCGGGCAAGTACGCTACAAACCGTCCCGGCAGCTCACCGGGAATCTGCCGCCGCACGCCCTCGAGCAGCGTCGGTGAGGCGCAGTGCGGACAAAGCGCCACCACCGGGTCACGCGCCGACCCATATTCGTACCCCAAAGACGCGTTCGCCTCGCGTCCGCAGTAACCACAGCGGTAGTCGCGCACCGACGCCAGCTGCGCCGCGCCCCGCCACTCCCCTGTCCGCAATTCCGGCACACCCTCAGCATAGAGCCGAGCGCCGGTTCTGAAGGTATAGAAATAGACTTTGCCCAGCGAGACGGCCAAAAACCACTCACCGAGTTCCCGACACGGTTGCGCCGGTCTTTACAGCCCGCGCCGATATGCTAGACTTCTCCTTGCCCGCTCGACATGAACGTTTAGCGGTGTGGCTTGGGGCTGTGGCGCAGTTGGGAGCGCGCGTGAATCGCACTCACGAGGTCAGGGGTTCGAATCCCCTCAGCTCCACCAAGAGAAACACAGTCAGAGACGCAAAAAGAAGCCCCCGCCGAGTGCGGGGGTTGTTCTTTGCGGGCGTTTTTACTGCTCGACCACATCTACCAGATTGTTCGACGAGTAGGTCTTGGCTTGAGATGCCGCTCTACTCAGAAGACAGGTTTATCGTTGAGAGACGACTGCTTAACTAAATTCTCAAAGTCGTAACGTTTCAACAACGTAACCACGAGGTCTTTGAACCACGCCTGAGACGTGGGAGAGACGTAGATATTTTCTATCAACTGCTTGAGGTTTGCACGTACATGTTGACCAAACAGCGAACGCGCATTGATTTGCTGCACTTCTTCATTAAAAACTCTTCCTTCAACGTCGAATCTGTGTACGGTTTGTCTGATACCCGTTTCTTCTTCCATATTGACCGCCGTGACACAGCGAAGCTCGCGTTCGTGCTCAAAGCTTTTTCGCTTGTAAAAAACGGGGGCTATAGAAGAGTTGTTCGGCAAGACTTTCTCACGCCGGTAGTCGATATACCTCACTTTGCCTATGTAGACATCTTGGTCGGTGGACGCAAAAGCTTTTTTGAGGCGGTCAAAGGTTGACTGTACTGCGATTCCTTCTCCAGCGCGTACATAAAGTTCCCACATCGCGTACGACTCATCATTATTGAGATGCCAGCAATTCATAAGGTAGCCATTGCGCTCTACTTCGTTCAAATGTCCAGAACTGGCGATGTACGAAGAAACAAAAGTCTCTTTTCGTTTCGCGTCGATGTCTTCACCGTACTGACGAGCTACGTCTTGCCTTCTGGCTTCCTGATTACGCCGTGTCAGGGAACCCTCAAAAGGATCGCTAAAAGAGTGAACGTTAGCAAAGTATAGTGCTCTAGCCTCGAGCATCGAAAAGAGCTTGGTGAAATCCATGTAGCGCCAAACCTTTGCGCCGCCCACCGGGGTTTCGAGGTCGCTTCGACTGTTGTACATAGAGGTATTTTAGGGCTTGCCGTTCGGGTAGTGCCACCGGCTCGAGCAGCTACTCAGCACTCGCGCAGAAGAAAAGAAAACAGCTTCCAAATCCAATCTCCACAACGCCCTTATCCTGACCTAATACATTCCCCTGTTTGCCTCGAGCCAGAAAGCCCCAACTATAATCCAGCACCGAGAAAGAACCTTTTTGACGCGGTACTTTCAGATATGGACCTAGCTTTTAACGGAAGACTCGCCGTCGTAACCGGCGCAGATTCGGGTATCGGACTCCACACCGCCATGACGCTCGCAGCTGAGGGGGCCAAGCTGCTCCTGAGTGACCTGGACGGGGACGCCCTCGAGACCGCCCTGCAACGCGTCAAAGAACACGTCCCCGACGCCGAGGTGTTCACCGTCGCCGCCGACCTGACCAAACTCGCAGATGTGGACAAACTCCGGGACGCGGCCGACGAGCACGGGGGCGCGGCGGTGCTCGCGCACCTCGCCGGAGCGCGCGGGGCCGCAGGGGACTTTCTCGAGCTGACCGATGAAGGCTGGCTCGAGACCCTCAACACCGACCTGATGAGCGCCGTGCGGGTGTGCCGCGCCTTTATACCCGGAATGCGCGAACGCAGCTACGGGCGCATCGTCCTCACCGCCTCGGAGAACGCCATTCAACCCTACATCGAAGAAACACCCTACAATGCCGCCAAAGCGGGCGTGATCAACCTCACCAAAGGGCTCTCGAAGGCGTATGGCAAAGACGGCGTTCACGTCAACGTCGTCTCCCCCGCCTACGTCAAAACGCCCATGACCGACGCGATGATGGAGCAGCGCGCCGAAAAGCTGGGGGTAAGCGTCGAAAAGGCGGTCGAGAGCTTTTTAGCCGAAGAGCGCCCCGGTATCACCGTAGAGCGGCGCGGCAAACCGCAAGAGGTCGCCAACGTGGTCGCGTTTTTGTGCTCGGACCTGGCGGCGTACGTCGACGGCTCGAACTACCGCGTAGACGGCGGCGCGGTGCAGACGGCGTTTGGGTAGAGTGAGGCGAGCGTGGCCTGTGGAGGCTGTCCTACAAGCCACTTGCCACAAGCTCATAAAAAAGACTTCGGAGGCAGCGGCATATGACCACACCCGACAAACCCTGGCAAGACGTAAGCTATCCGGTTACTGAGGGGATGGTGAGCTGGCCCGGACAACCGGGGGTGAAGCTCGAGCCCCTCAGCCGTATCGACGGGGAAACCGACGCGAACGTCAGCGTGCTTCACCTGAGCCTACACACCGGTACCCACATGGACGCGCCGCTGCACTTTTTGGCAGATGGAAAAGACATTACCGCCGCACCTTACGAGACTATGTTCGGACCCGTGCGGGTAGCGCAGATTGCAGGCCACGCAGTCGACCGCGAGAGCGTGCACGCGTACGAAGCGCGTAGCGCCCCCCTGGAGGCAGGCGAACGCATCTTTTTCCGAACTGAGAACTCGGAACGCGATTGGCTGACGCAACCTTTCGATAAAACCTACGTCGCGGTCGCGCCCGACGCGGCAAGCTATCTAGCAGAGAAAGGACTCGTTACTGTAGGCGTCGATTATCTCTCGGTAGCTCCCTTTACCAACACCACCGAGACCCACCGAACCCTGCTGGGCGCGGGCGTATGGGTCATCGAAGGTGTGGACTTGCGCGAAACCCCCGAAGGATACTACGAGATGGTCGCGCTACCGCTCAAGATCGTTGGAGGCGAAGCCTCGCCGGTACGGGTGCTGCTCCGCTGAGCGCCGATTCAGAGCGAAACCCGAGGTTACGGCACCTCGACCGACGCTCGAACGCTCACCGCACCTCGTCAAGCTGATCTTGTTCTGAAGGCGTGGTCGATTTCGTCGGCAGTGGCGCGCGTCGGAGGCGTTGTCTCTACAACTTTCACGCCCGAGTTTCGTCACCGAAAAGCTCGAGGCTCCTGACTTCTCCTGCCCGACCTGCCGCCCCCACCGGTCCACGTGCGTTAAGATAAACCCTCGGATGCCCTTCTATATCTACAAAGTGTACCGGGAGACTTTTGCGCTCGAGCTGCTCCATACGTTTCCCGGCGCACCCCTGACCGAAGCCGATACCTACCGCCGCGCCGAGTCGCACCTACGCGAACTCCGGCGCTCCGCGGACCCTCGCGGCGGTTTCTACATACACCTGATCTACGGCGAAAATGAAGCCGAGGCAGGCTCGAGGCTCCTGGCGCAACTCGGGCGCTGAGGTGCGTTGCTGGACCATACTGACGCTACCGGTCCACCCGGGACACGTTCAGCTACGCTCCCCTGCAAAGACTCGTAACGGGCGGCAAAAGCCTCTACGCAGTCCAGAACCGGGAGCCTAACAGCGAGGTGGCGGGTACGGACTTCGGCGTTTTATTTTTGACGCTCCACCCCGGCTAGCTACCGCTGGTAACTCGAGCCCGTAGGTGGGGCTGTCGGCGATACCGGTAGAGACAGGTGTCGTTAGGAGCGGTCGGTGCGGGGGCGTCAGGAGCTTACGCGTTGGCTGAGCGTGGAGCCGGTCTGACAACAACCGAGACGTGGTTTTGGATACACGTTCAGGCGATTGCCTCCGGTTGCTCCAAAAACTGTCTGGCAGCAGCGGCGTCCAGCGGTTTAGAGGCGTAGTAACCCTGAAAATATTCACACGAAAGCGCGCGCAGATGCGTGAGCTGCTCTTGAGTCTCTACCCCTTCGGCAACGACCACCATACCCAGCACGTGCGCCAGCTCGACGATCTTCTCGACGAGTTTGGCGCTGGCGTCACTTTGGGTAAGTTTGTCGACGAAGCTGCGGTCGATTTTTAGCACGTCTGCGGGAAAACGCTGGAGGTACGAAAGTGACGAATAGCCGGTTCCGAAGTCGTCGATAGAGAGCTTTAGGCCCAGCGCCTTGAGACGGTCCAGGGTCTCTAACACCTCGTCCGAACTCATCACCAACGTCCCCTCGGTAATCTCGAGATAAAGCTTGC